>Ga0302320_10028933_pt1 | contig 10615 bp, 10 predicted proteins | sample Bog_T0_3_FD_202130 | JGI IMG/M metagenome (GOLD analysis project Ga0302320, IMG submission 202130) | Peat permafrost microbial communities from Stordalen Mire near Abisko, Sweden - Bog_T0_3 | ecosystem: Environmental > Terrestrial > Soil > Wetlands > Peat | place: Sweden: Abisko, Stordalen Mire... | reverse complement strand
GTTTTTGTGGGGTTTTCGCAGTCGGATCGTGCGACTGGGGGCTTCCTTCCGCCGGTGCACATCTTCCCGGGTGCCCGACTATGCGACCGACACTGGGTGCGAGCCACTCCGCGGGTTGGGCGTTTCCCGGGAACTTGATGCCGACCGGCCAACTTCCGGATGGTGCGTGCTCCAGGAGTAGGAATCGCGGCCCCGCCGGTGCTCCGACTTGGGGCGGAACTGGCCAAAATAACTGGCTGGTTGGATTCCACTCTATACTTGAGGGCAACCCGTTCATGTACCACTCTGCCTCGACCGGTTCAGCAGTTCCGTTTCGCGTTCAGGCGTACGTCGAGACAATCGTCCAGACCTGTGCCGATGGTGGACGGGGGCTGGTCAGTGTTGTTCTGTTCGGCAGCGCAGCAATCGGCGGCTGGGTGGAAACCGTCTCGGACGTGGATCTCATTCTGGTTGTCCCTGACTGCGCCACAGATGAGGATATGGACCGCCTTCGCAGCGAGGTTGAGCGCATAGAAATTCTCCACCGGCTCCGCAGCCACTCGGCCCATGGCCAACCAACGCTGGAGAAATTCCTGGATCGGATAACCGCACACGACCGGACGTTCTTTATTTGCACGCGAGGCGACTTGCTGTCGGGGAACATAGGGCGAATCCTCCGCATACACCCCTCGCAGGCGATGTTCGTGGATCGCATCGTGCTCGCCAACTTGGTTGCCTCCGGCATCACAGTCTGGGGGGAAGCGATGCTCCCGCTCGTTCCGGTCGCGCCGATTCGCCGTTTTGACGTCTTCAAGGCGCTCTTCGGGCTGTTCCCGATGGCACTGCTGAGCGCGGCGATTTTCCCGCTACACCCCGGAATGACCAAATACGCTATGGGAGTACTGAAGAGCTCCGTCCACAGCTGCTTCTTCTGCTATGAACTGCGCCGCGCGCCGTTGGAGGAGGAAATCAGCTTCTTCGAGCGCCGCCTGGGGTCGAACCGCACGCTCATTCAACTGCTGGCTCTGCGCCGCGAGTATCGGAATTCGTTCAAGTTCGTCGTCTGCTGCATCCCAACTCTGGCGCGGCTCCCCTTGCGGACATCCATCGATAACCGGTTCCCGCGAGAAGCTCAGAGCGGCAGACTGCCTCGATAGCATTTAGTGACCGCTACCGTTGTTGAGGCTTCCTGTGGATGATCGCCTCATCGGAAGTTGGCCCCAAACGGGCTTTCGAGCCGCTTAAGGCTGAGAATAGCCGCCGATGAGCCTATCCTAAGACAGCCGTTACGCGCTCGGCCGCATGGCATTAGAATCAGAGCCAGCATGCGGTTCTGTACGCTGTGCACGATCTTCGCCGCTCATGCCGCCTGGGCCCAACCCTGGCCGCTGAACGAGGTCTCCCAGGGCGGCACGGCGCGCCCTATCTCGATTCTTCAAATTCGAATTCAAGAACTGAAGTTCGGCCACGAAGGCCCTGACTATTTCCCGGTGGACCGGGCGCCCTTTCGTGGAGGTTCGTCAGAAGAATTCGTGGGTCGATTCCGGCTCGGGCAGCTTGCCAAGTGAGTGATAGAGCGCAAGTTCGAGGCAGCGGAAGGTGCGGAAACCGTATGATTTTCTCATGGTGACTTTAGCCTTGTTGTTCAGACCCTCGACAACTCCGCTGGAAAGCAGCTTCTGAGCGCGGATATAGTTGAGGATCAGTTCGCGGTGCTGGCGGAGTGACCGGGCGATCTTCTTCATCGGCTCGATGCGCGAGCGCATCACTTGCCGACACCAGTCATCGAGGAACTTTCCGGCCCATGCGGGCGAGTTGTAATCCCAGAGCTGCTGAAAGGCTTCCTTAAGAAGGTGAGCACGTACGGTCTTCAGGTTGTAACGGAGCAGATCGCGCAACCGGAAGCGCTGTTCCGTCTTCAGATTCTCTTCGCGTTTGAGCAGCAGCCAGCGCGACTTCTTCAGCACGGGCACGCCGCCCTCGCTGGCTATGCGGCGCGATTCTCCGGCACGGACTTCGTCTAGCGCCTTGTTCATTTTCGCGACGATATGGAAACGATCGAGAATATGCAGGGCCTCTGAACATTTCTCGCGAATGACTTTCAGATGGGCTCCCACATATCGGAGCAAACGAACACGATCCTTGAAGCCAGTTCGTCGCCGATGACAGCGAAGAATCCCCGAAAGGATTCGATGGTTCTTTCGCGGCCCGCCCAAAGCAGGCGCGTGACGTCGAGATCGATCTGATAAACCAGGGTCAGGTATTTGTGGCCTTTGGCGTATAGAATTTCATCGACGCCGATCGCATCGATTTGGCCCAGCACCCGGTGCTCCAGCCCGAAGGTGACGACGTGTTCCACCGCGTCGAAGACCTTGTCCCAGGAGGTGCGAAAGGCCTCCGCCGTCTCTTTCCATGACAGTCGCCGCGCCCAACGGGCTAAGAAGAGCATGTAGGCTTTGGTCAGTGTGCGTTTGCCGTCGCCCCAGGGAACTTCTTCGACAGCCACAATGCCGCAGCGGCGACAGTTGACGCGCCGCATGGTGTACAGAAGGAAGACGAGAAACCCCCACAGGGGAATGAACTCAAAGCGCCGTTCGGCGTGCTGGTCGTAACCGGGCGCCGGCAAATGGCAGCGCGAGCAGACTGCGGCCGAGCCCTTGCGCGGTCGCACGGCCACTTCGATACTCTTCTTGTCGGCACTGAAGTGGGCGTGCTGGTAGACAAAACCTCGGAGACGATGGCAGCGGTTTAGAATCGTGATCAGTTCCATGGTGCGAAGGCGAGTAGCGAACCTCCACCATAAACCGCCTCAGGATGTGAGATCGAGATTGGTGAAGGCTAGGCGACCAGGCAGGGTCTCTCGCCCAGAACGGCGATTATGAACGATCAAATGGGTTTGGGATAGTGACCTACACAACTCAGCGATTCGGACTTTTCGCTGGGCCGAGATCCGGGACATGGCCGTCGTCGAGTAAGCACGCCACATCTCCGTGGCGGGAGGACACAAGCCGTGATGGGACGACGCTGATTCTGGAGGGCCCCTTGGCGGTATTTGATCTGCAACGGTGAATGCGATGCGCTTATTGAGTGCGGTGTCCATCAAGGCCATTCTTCGGGTGGTGCTGTTCATTATGACTCCGGGACTTGCCTTCTCCGGTCCGTTCACTACCGCGCTCGGCGGTGCATATCCCTTCACCGTTTCCGCCATCGCTACCGATTCCGCCGGCAACACCTATGTGGTGGGAGGTACACAAATCTCCGGTACTCCGAGCTTCGGTAATCCGCCAAAGAACACCCAAACCCACATCTTCGTCTCCAAGCTGGGACCCAACGGCAACGCGCTGTTCACCGATACCTTGGCGGGCCAGGGCACCGACACGGCAAACGCCATCGCCATCGATCCATCGGGGAACATCTACGTCGCGGGGATGACCACTTCGCCGGATTTTCCCGTCATCAACGCACTGCAAACGCAGTTCTTCCCGCCGGCCACGAACAATGGGGTTCCCGCGGGAAACGGCTTCCTCACGAAGCTCAGCCCCGATGGCACCACCATCCTGTATTCCACTTTTTTCGGGGGCACGCTTGGCCAAAGCGCAATCAACTCACTGGCCGTCGGCGCAAACGGCAATCTCTATCTGACCGGTTATACCCTGGCGATGGACTTTCCGCACACCGCCGGAATGCCGTTCGGCACGGTCGGACAGAACCCAACGTCGCCCGCCGCGATGATTGCGTCCATCTCCCCATCCGGCGGCCAAATCCTTTATTCCGGCGCGATTCCCCTGGTCCCGCCCTGCAACCAGCTGGGAACGAGCTGCGCCCAGCCCGGGAATGGGTGGGCAGGCGTAGGTATCGCGGTGGACCCGGCCGGGAACGCGTACATAGCCGGCAACGGCGGCAACGCCTCTCTTCCGACGACTCCCGGAGCGTTGGCACCGAACGGTCTGGGCGCCTTCGTCGCTAAGGTCAATGCGGGCGGTACCGAAATCGGCTATCTCACTTATCTCGGTCCGGGAGAAACCCAAAATTATCCCTACAACTCGTCGTGGAACACTCTTTATGCGATCGCGGTGGACGCTGCCGGGAATGCGTACCTGGGCGGCCAAACCGCTAACGCGAGCGCCTTCCCCGCAACGCCTGGATCCTACCTGCCGGCTCCGTACAACGGCGCCGGGGGCGACGGATTCCTTGCCAAGCTCAATCCCACGGGGAGCGCGCTGGTCTGGGCGACGTACTTCGACAATCCGCAGTCGATCGCCGTCGATGCCGCTGGAAACCTTTGGGCGAACGGCTCGATAGACGGTGTGCCGTTGCCCAACCAAAACGGATGGACCACGGGTAGCGACTACCTGGTCGCGCTGAATCCCGCCGGCTCGGAACTGATCTACTCGGCGCTTTACCCCGCTGGAACGGTCGGGCAGGCGCTGGCCATCGATGCCTCCGGCCTCGTTCATGCCGCCGGACTCAACGGGTTCGTCTCCGCAATCGCCCCCTCTGCCGCGCCGGCACCGGAGATTTCCTATTTTGGAAACGCCGCCCTCAGCGCAGCAACTGCGCGGGTTGCGCCCGGGGAAGTGATCGCTATTTATGGCCCGGGCATCGGTCCGGCCACTCCTGCCGTGGCTACACCCTCCGGCGGCTTCTATCCGACGACGCTTGCCGGCGTGGAGGTCTCGATGAATGGGGTGAAGATGCCACTGCTTTACGCTGGAGCCAACCAGATCAACGCCGTCGTCCCCATGGAACTCACCACCAACGCCGCGGCAACCGCTCGCCTGACCAACGGGGCGACCGTAAATGCTTTTCCGGTGTGGATCGTACCCAGCGCGCCGATGGCGTTCCCGGTGGTCGTCAATCACGACGGAACGCTGAATTCGCAGACGAATCCGGCGAGAAGCGGCGACTTTGTATTGATCTATGCGACCGGCTGGCAATCGAGCTTTGCTCCGCTCGCCGATGGCCAGGTACAAATCACGGCGGACGACGCCTGTCAGGGAAACTGCACGGGAGCCGCCCTTGGTATGCCCGGAATTTTCCCAATTGGCGGCGGCTACCCGGGCTTCCCTGTCACGGTCCTGTATGGAGGCGATGCCCCAGGGTACGTCGCCGGAATCACCCAGTTCAATATCCAGCTTGGCGCCGTGCCGGACACCGGAGTCACCAGGTGCTACCCACTCAGTCTGCAGGGGCCCTTGTCGGCTACCGGCCCCGCTCCCACGTTTCTTCTTTCGAATTTGGGGGTGTGCGTCGCTCCGTAAGCTGGTCCTGCTCCCGCTGAGACCCGGCCAGCAACCGGTACACGACGTTACCCACAGATTCCTCTGACGAGGCTTCTGAATAGCGCCGATCCCCCGGCGACTTGGCGCTGGCTTGCCGAAAACTCTCGATTCTCCGGACGATATGGGGGCGGCCCGGCGCCTGGGAGCCCGCGGGTGTCTGGTTCGTACGGGCTGGACGAGCGATCCACGCGTCGTCGAATTAGCCAGGCAGGACGCCGCCATGGTGGTCGACTCATTTGTCCTAGCGGTGGATTGGATCCTGAGTTTGGAACGATAAACGCCGAGCCGAAGTTGGCGTTCCACGGGGAGAATCGTGTACCAGGCGAGTGTCATCATGGGCCGGCAGCGAGATGCTTCGGCTCTTTGACTGAGCCGCGACACGAGGGATCGCCATTATTGCCCCTCCGCAGAGCGATGCTTTAGGGCACAAAAGGCGAGGAAGATCAAGCTCCCGCTTATGGCCCTGCGGGCCTGAGCGAGCTCCGCTCGCTTGGACAAGTGAGAAGCTTATCCCACAAAATCGCCGGCCTTTCTGATGTGGGGTAAGTTCTTTTAGCTCGCCCAACCGGGCACGGCCCGGCCTTTGGCCTACCGGCCACCAAAGGCGATGAAGCTCAGCCTGCGATGTTCTTCAACTGAGCGGCGCGTTTCCTGAACGGTTGGCCGGCCGACAGTGATCGTGGTAAAACGGAGACGAGCTTGGGGAGGGCGGGCGATGAACGCAGAATTACTTCTGGATATGGCGCGGCATCAGGCCTGGGCCGATGCGGCGCATTGGAAGGCAATGCGCGAGAACCCCGCGCTACTGGAAGATGCGGAAATCCGCAAAAGACTGAACCACATGGTAACGGCGCTGAATATGCTGACCACGCTGGCACGCGGACAGACGCCGGATTTCGGTGGGAGGAAGGAAATCGATTCCATCGACGAACTGGAAGCGTCGATGGGGAAGACTCACGAGGAGCTGGCAGCGACGCTCAAGTCCGCCGATCTCGACAAGATGATTGCCTTGCCGCGCGGGCCGAAGGGTCCGTTTGAAGCACCGGCCGGCGTCCTTCTGCTGCAGGCGATCACGCACAGCCAGCACCATCGCGGGCAAAACGCATCGCGGATGCGCCAACTGGGGGCGACACCACCGATGACGGACTTTGTAATTTGGCATGCATTGGGGCGGCCTTAGCGATCCGGTGGGCTACGGCATAGGGCGGAATTCGAATCGCGTGAAGAAACTGTGGCTTGCCAGCGCCGGAGTCGCGGCCCTGGCTGGCCCCATCGCGATGCGTGCACAGGCGCCGATAGCGCGAGAACCCGCGAAAGCCTCGCCGCTGGCATTCGAAGTTGCCTCGGTGAAGCCGCACGCGTTCGCGCCAAGACAGTTTGCTTTTGGGACTGCCTCTCTCGCGAGAGCGAAATTCGGATCAGCGGAAATCGAGTGAGCACGCAGGGTCTTCTCACGCGGCTGGTGCTGGCGGCTTACAAACTGCGAACCTTTCAGGTCTCGGGCGCTCCGGAATGGCGCGACGACACGGGCCGCCACCAGATTTACGACATTGAGGCCAGGGCGCCGGGCGGCGGCGTGCCGACTATGGACGAGGTCCGGCAGATGCTTCAGACGCTGTTGGCGGAGCGGTTCCAGTTGAAATTCCACCGCGAGACGAAAGAGCTGCCGGCATACGATCTGGTGGTGGGCAATGGCCCGCTGAAACTGAAGCCGGGGGCGCCTGATGCGGAGAGCAAGACAGATGTCGTTAGGGCGCCCGGCATGCTGTTCCGGGCGAAATACAGCAACGTTTCGATATCCGAATTGGTGGTTGAGATTGGGCCGGGGTTCGATCGGCCGCTGTTCGACAAGACGGGCCTCCGGGGAGGTTACGATTTCGCCCTCGAATATATGCCGAGCCTCCCCGGTACGGTGAACATGACGGTGGAGGATGCGGCCTCTTTTGCCGAGCAGCATCCCGGCGGCGAAGGATTGCCGCTTCCGGCAGCTCTGCAGCGTCAGCTTGGATTGAAGGTGGTGGGGGCGAAGGAGCAGGTGGAGATCCTGGTGATCGACCACGTGGAGAGGCCTTCGGCGAATTAGGGGTACGGGTCCATCACGGACTTGAAGGGATCGCCGGGTTGGTATCGCACTGGCGGTGGAAAGCCTGTGAGGCTGTCCCGCACAGCTTGAGCTTCCGATTCTTCGCCAAAGGCCTCGGAATAGACGCCGCCGTACGTCTCGCCATTCACGGAATAGGAGTAAGCGACTGTCAGCAGATAAGAACGACGTTCACGCCTAGGGACGGTTTCGATGGAGCTGCGTTCGATGGTGCTTTGGGCGCGGGGCCAGGATCTCGATCGCCGCCGGCGCAGCCAACGCACGCCGGTCGACGCGAAGACAGCCGCCAGCCAGACGAACATTGGAATCAGCTTGGCCGCGAATGACGGTGGTTTGTTCGGCGAATACGGGACCCAGTGATGCCAGAGATCGAGACCGAAGAGCGCGAACAAAATGCCTGCAAAGGCGACGCCGAAGGCATACGGAATCGCCTTGGAGTCGCTCAGTCGCCAGGATTGGGTCGCGGGTGGCATGGCCGAATTTTAGCGCGAGGTTCGGTGGCTGCTCAAGGCGGTTCTCGTGCTGGGTGCTTAATCCCGTACTGAAGCTGAGAATAGTTAGCCGCCGATGAACGCCGATCAACGCAGATAAGTCATTTGCTTTCTTATCGGCGTTGATCGGTGTTCATCGGCGGCCAATATTGCTTCCGATCGCCGGGAGCGGATTTTCGAGGCTAGCCCGCGGGATCTCCAAAACGGTTAAGCACCCAAGTCGGTTGCACTTTCGGATTGCGGCAAGCTGTTGGAATCAATTATCAATATGCGCCGGGGCTTGCGGCCGACGGTGCGGACGGCGTGGACAGCTGCGTCATTAGTGTGGGCAGCAAAGTCCTGCGTATTGCGGAATCACCGGGCAGTCGTGGCTGACGATCGAAATATTGAACACAGATAAAACACAGATAAAAACGCAAGCTGTATCTGTGTTGCTGTGTGGCGAACACAGGGGGGAAGTGCCACAGGTATGAGGCATTCCTGCCCCGTTCGATGGCGACCCTGGGGGACGATACGGCGATTTTCGGTGGGCCTTCAGTTGCAGGAGGCTGTTGGATATTATGCGAAAGTTTATTCGAGTTTGGATTTTTGGGTCGACGCTGCTGCTGGTTTCAGGTCCACCGGCTTATTCACAAGTGTTTTCTTTCGGTGTGAAGGCCGGCATTCCACTGACAAGTCCTTACACGACGGAACAAGTCCCTGACGGCGGTGCATCTGCCAGTGAGCTGCGCTTTACCGTGGGACCAACTATAGAAGTGCACCTTCCCTTCCACCTATCCGTCGAGGCCGACGCGCTCTGGCGCCAAAGTTCGTTTAGCTGGGGTGGCGGTAGCATCAACCCGGTCTATGCATCGGTCAACGACTGGCAGGTTCCCTTGTTGGTGAAGTACGAGGGGAAGGTTGGCCCGCTCCATCCATTTATCGACGGGGGAGTGGTGTACCGCCATGTCTCGATCGGAGGAGCTCCGCCGCCGACAAATCCTAATATGGCTGGTGTGACGGTAGGCGGCGGCGGAATGCTGAAGGTGTGGCATCTTCGGCTTTCTCCCGAATTGCGATACACGAGGTGGCCTACGGCGGCCTTCTCCCAGGCTTACCCCGGATTCGTGATCAGCCAGAGTAATCAACTGGATCTGTTGGTCGGGTTTACGTTCTGAGGGTTCGGTCGAGTGCAAACAACTGCGTTCTTAGAAGCCGTCAGAGATGGAGACGTGCCGGCCGTCAGGCGGCTCCTGAGCGACGATCCTCGTCTTGTGGGCGCGACGGACGAGTACCGCAAGACACCGCTCCATTGGGCGGCCGAACACGACTGCGACGAGGTCGCCAGGATGCTGTTGGACGCGGGCGCCGACCTGGAGGCGATGACATCGTGGAATGCCACGCCGCTCGACTGGGCGGCGACCATGGGGAGCACGAAGGTGGCGGATCTGCTGCTGGCGCGAGGTGCGCAAGGGATGAATCTGGTGGCAGCGGCGAGTCTCGAGAAGCTGGACACGGTTCGCGAGTTGCTCGATTCGGGCGCTCCGCTGGCGTCGCTCGCGGGGCGGGCCGCTCCGGCGGAGATCGACGATCACTGGGTGGCGGACTCTGCGCGCATGAAGGGCGAGGTGATTTCGAATGCGTTCTATGGCGCCTGCCGGAATGGGCACACGGCGGTGGCGGCCTGGTTGCTGGAGCGCGGGGCGGACGTCAATGCCAAAGGAGTCTTCGGCGGGACGGGCCTGCACTGGGCGGCGATCAACGGCCATAGAGATACGGCCGCGTTTCTGCTGGCGCACGGCGCCGATCGGACTATTCGGGATGCCAAGTTCGCTTCGACCCCGGCGGGGGGGCGGCCGAGGGCGGGCACGACGAGATTCGCGAACTGCTCTCTCGCTCTTGAGCCGTCCTTGATACGATAGGCAGACCATGAAAGACAGCAAGCGAAGGCTTACGATCGCCGGCATGGCAGTTTCGTGCGCCGGTCTATTGTTGCTGATAACGGCCGGGACAAGTCCGGCGCAATCGAACGATGCGTCGCTGATTGCCAAGGCCAAAGGCATTCACAGCCGTGTCCTGAAGCTCGACACTCACAACGATATCGAGCCGGCGAACTTCACGGCGGATTGCAACTACACTATGCGCCTTACGACGCAGGTGAATCTGCCGAAGATGGTCGAGGGCGGCATGGATGTGTCGTTCATGATTGTGTTCGTGGGCCAGGGCCCGCTGACACCGGAAGGGTTCGACGGGGCGTACAAGCAGGCGGTGGAGAAGTTCGACGCCATTCATCGCTTGACGGAACAGATTGCGCCCGACCAGATCGGACTGGCGTTGACGCCGGCCGATGTGCTGGCATGGCATAAGAAGAATCTGCGAATCGCCGTCATCGGTATAGAGAACGGATATCCGATTGGGAACGATCTCAAGAAAGTGAAGGAATTCTACGACCGGGGTGGGCGATACATGTCTCTGGCCCACAATGGCAACAGCCAGCTGGCCGATTCGAATACGGGAGAGACGCAGGGCTATAGTTACGGCAACGGGTTGTCGCCGCTGGGGCGGGAAGTCATCGCGGAGATGAATCGGCTGGGGATGATGGTGGATCTGTCGCATCCTTCGAAGGGCGCGAATCTGGAGGCTATGCGGCTTTCGAAGGCACCGGTAATTGCGTCGCATTCGGGGGTGCGCGCGCTGGCCGATGTCAGCCGAAATATGGATGACGAACAGTTGCTGGCTCTCAAGAAGAACGGCGGCGTGATTCAGGTGGTGGGGTTCGCATC
>Ga0302320_10028932_pt1 | contig 10615 bp, 7 predicted proteins | sample Bog_T0_3_FD_202130 | JGI IMG/M metagenome (GOLD analysis project Ga0302320, IMG submission 202130) | Peat permafrost microbial communities from Stordalen Mire near Abisko, Sweden - Bog_T0_3 | ecosystem: Environmental > Terrestrial > Soil > Wetlands > Peat | place: Sweden: Abisko, Stordalen Mire... | reverse complement strand
CGTGTTATCTCCAGACCTTACGCGCAACAACACCGCGCGGCGACCGTCCTTTTTAGCGGCCTCCAAAGCCTTGACGACATCATCCGGTCCGGCGACCGGCTTGCCGCCGGCGTCGAGAATCACGTCGCCGGGACGCAGGCCTTTTTGCGCAGCCGCGCCTTCCGGATCGAGATCGGTCACCACCGCGCCTTCCTTGCCGGCGCCGGGCACTTCATCGGCCGCCGATAACGACAGCCCGAAGCCGGCGAGCGCCGTCTTGGCCGCCTTGCCGGGCGGCGGCGTAACCGCAGCTTCCTTGTCGGCCGGCAACTGGCCGAGCTTGACGCTGGCGCTTTTCTCGGCGCCATTGCGGAGATAGGTCAAGTTGACGGTCGCATTGGGACCGAAGGCCGCGATCTTGCGCGACAATTCGCGCGGCCCCTCGACGTTCTCGCCATTCACGCCGGTAATGACGTCGCCAGAAGCGATTCCCGCCGCCGCAGCCGGCGTATTGGGCTGCGCTTGCGCCACAAGGGCGCCATGGGTCGATTTCAGACCGAGGCTTTCGGCGATTTCCTGCGTCACCGGCTGGATCTGCACGCCGATATAGCCGCGCGTCACCGAGCCTTTGTCCTTGAGCGCGACGATCACGTCCTTGGCCACCTCGGACGGGATGGCGAAGCCGATGCCGACGCTGCCGCCGGAAGGCGAATAGATCGCCGTGTTGACGCCGACCACTTCGCCCTTGGCGTTGAAGGTCGGGCCGCCGGAATTGCCGCGATTGACCGCCGCGTCGATCTGCAGGAAGTCGTCATAAGGACCCGAGCCGATATCGCGGCCCCGCGCCGAAACAATGCCCGCGGTGACCGTGCCGCCGAGGCCGAAGGGATTGCCGACCGCAATCACCCAGTCGCCGACGCGCGGCATGGTGTCCGCGAACTGCACATAAGGATAGGTTCCCGGCTCGGTGATCTTCAGCAGCGCCAGATCGGTCTTCTTGTCCACGCCGATGATTTTGGCCGGGACGGTCTTGCCGCCTTCGATCGTCAGCGTCACCTCGGTCGAATTTTCGACCACGTGATTATTGGTGACGACATAACCGTCGGCGGAAATGATGAATCCCGAGCCGAGCGCCTGGCCCTTGTGCGGGTGCGGCTGAGCGCCGTTGGGGCCGCCGTTCTGGCCGCCGAAGCGCTTGAAGAATCGGAACAGCGGGTCGTCGGGCGACATCGGCGGCATGCCGGGGGGCAGGCCTTCCCCGCCGAAGCCGGGATTTTCACTATCGGCCTTCTCGACCATATTCACCTTGACCGCCACGACGGCGCCCTTTACCCGGTCCACCATGTCGGCAAACGACACCGGGCCGGAGAAATTCAGGCCCTGGGTGACCGGAGCTTCGGCATGGGCCGGGAGCATGGCGAGGCTGGCGGCCGAGCCGGCCATGGCGGCGGCGCCGACGGCGCCCAGCATGAGCGCCCGCGTCCGGCGTCTTGCGCGCAAGGGCGCGACGGAATGGTCAGAAGAACGCGGGGTGGTCCAGTTCAACATCAAGGGCTCCAATCCAGACATACGGCCGGCGAAGAGAAATGCGCCGTCTTTCGTGAGGGACTATGGAGGGAGCCGGCTTACGTCGCTGTTTCGGGCGGATGAATTTTTTGTAATTTTGCCGTGGTCAAGTTGAGACCGCCGCCTTCGCTCAGAGCGCCGACGCGTCCGGAGACTTGTGGCCATTCGCCGCGGGAATTTCCGTCAGAGGCCGGCCGGCGCGCAATTCCGCCTCGAGCTTGCGCAACAGGTCGAAAATGGGAGACGTGCGCAGGGTTTCCTCCTCCGCCAGCGCGGCGAGCGCAGCGCTCAGGTCCGCAGTGGTCTCCATGTTTACACCACTGAACCCGCCATTGACCCGGCGACTGGCGGTTTTGATCCCGCCCTTCATTTTCAGGTCGGCGAAGAAAAATGAAGGCCGCACTCGAAGACTCTTGCAAATGGCCGCGAGCTGGCTCGCGCCGATCCGCTCGAAGCCGCTTTCGAATTTTTTGACCTGATGAAGGGAAAGGCCAAGCTCGGCGGCGAAAGCCTCCTGACTCATCTCCCGAAACTCACGCGTCCGCCGCACCCTCATGCCGATATGCTTGTCGATTGAATTCGCCGACTTCGACTTCGCCATGGCAACCGTTCCGCTCGAATGCGCTGGCTCGCTATGGCAAATCAGCACCGATCAAACATTTGATTTATGATAGATGAACGGCCCAATGTGTCGCATAAAAGCAGCGTCTATGGAAGGCCTGTCACCGGTCAGAATCGGCTGGGACCACTGCGGTATTTACCCCCGGCGAAGCCGCCAGCAGGGCATTCAGCTCCTCGCTCTCCTCTTTCGAGAGCGGCGCGGGGGCCGCTTCCGCAGCTTCCGCCGATTTGGCGCGGCTCGACTTCCAGATCGCCAACGCGCCCAGGGTCAGAAGGGCGAAGGGGGTCAGCCACAGCAACCAGGTGTCCCAGGCGAAGGGCGGCTTCAGCAGGATGAAATTGCCGTAGCGCGCGACCAGGAATTCCCGAATGGCCGAATCGCTTTCTCCGGCCTTGAGATGTTCGCGCACCAGGATGCGCAGATCCTTGGCGAGCGAGGCGTCCGAATCGTCAATCGACTGGTTTTGGCAGACCAGGCAGCGCAGGTCGGCCGAGATTTTCCGCGCCCTTTGTTCGAGTTTGGCGTCGGGCAGGATTTCATCGGGCTGCACCGCGAAAGCGGGAGCGACGAATAAACTCACCGCCAGCATGAACAAGGCCAGAAAAGCAAAAAGGCGCGCTTTCATCTTCAGCTCGCAATTTGCGCGTTGGAGGGCAGTTTTGCAGCCCGGCGCGCGACGCCGACGCGCAACCGCCGATCGCTGAGCGACAAGCCGCCGCCGAAAGCCATGACCAGCGCACCGAGCCAGATCAACGAAACCAGCGGTTTCCAGTAAAGCCGCGCGTCAATGGTTCCGTTGTCATTCTGGTCGGCGATGCTGACGTAGATCTGGCCGAAATTGAGCGTGACGATTCCCGCCTGCGAGGTCGACATGCGCCGCGTGGAGAAAAAGCGCTTGGACGGCTCCAGCAGAGCCACAACCTCGCCGCCGCGCCGGATGGTCATATGGGCGACGGCTTCCTTGTAATTCGGCCCGATGTCGGAGGTCGTGCCCATGACTTCAAGCCGGTAGGGGCCCACGTCATAGGCTTCGCCCGCTTTCATCGCCACCACCTTTTCAGCGCCCCAGCCCGTCGCCGCGAGGCCAAGCAAGGTGACGCCCAGCCCGGCATGGGCGAAGGCCGAGCCCCACGCCGACAAGGGCAGCCCTTTTCCGCGAACGAAGGCGTTTTTAGACTTGAACAGGCCGGAGGGGAAAATGCGGCCGTAGACTTCCACGAAGGAGCCGATGATCAAATAGACCGCGACGCCGGCGCCGATATAGGCGAGAGACGGCGCGCCCTGAACCGCGAAAAAGACCGCCATGGCGATGAAGCCGCAGGCGGCGGCGAAAAACAGCCTCTGGACGGCCCCGAGCAGGTCGGCGCGCTTCCACGCCAGCATCTGGCCGATGGGCATGATCAGCAGCAATGGCGCGAACAGAGGCCCGAAGGTCAGGTTGAAAAAGGGCGCGCCGACGGAAATCTTGTCGCCATTCCACGCCTCGAGCGCCAGAGGATAAAGCGTGCCGACGAAGACGGCGGCGCAGGAGGCGGTGAGCAGCAGGTTGTTCAGCACCAGCGCGCCTTCGCGCGACACCGGCGCGAACAGCCCGCCCTTGGAAAGGGTCGGGGCGCGCAGCATGAACAGGAACAGCGAACCGCCGATGAACAGGACCAAAATGGCGAGGATGAACAACCCGCGCTGCGGGTCGCTGGCGAAGGCGTGCACCGAGGTCAGCACGCCGGAACGCACGAGGAACGTGCCCAGCAGCGACAACGAGAAGGTCAAAATGGCGAGGAAAATCGTCCAGATTTTCAAGGCGTCGCGCTTTTCCATCACGGCGGCGGAATGCAGCAGCGCCGTCCCGGCCAGCCAAGGCAGCAGCGAGGCGTTTTCAACCGGGTCCCAGAACCAGAAGCCGCCCCAGCCAAGTGTGTAATAGGCCCAATAGGAGCCCATCGCGATGCCGAGCGTCAGAAAGCACCAGGCGGCGAGCGTCCAGGGCCGGATGAAACGGGCGAAGGCGGCGTCGATGCGCCCGCCGATCAGCGCGGCCGCAGCCAGCGAAAACACGATCGAAAAGCCGACATAGCCGAGGTAGAGCAGCGGCGGATGAATGGCGAGGCCGGGGTCCTGTAGGATCGGATTAAGGTCCGCGCCTTCGAGCGGGGCCGGCGACAGGCGCGCGAAGGGATTTGAGGTCAGCAGGATAAACAGCAGGAAAGCGGCGCCGAGAAGGCCCTGCATCGACAGCGCATCCGCCAGCAGGCGCGGCGGAATGGAGCGCGAAAACACCGCCATGGCCGCGCCGCTGAGCGTCAGGATCAGCACCCACAGCATCATGGAGCCTTCGTGATTGCCCCAGACGCCGGAAATTCTATAGACCAGCGGCATGTTGGAATTTGAATTCTCGACCACATTGGCGAGCGAAAAATCGGACGCGACATGGGCGTAGGTCAGCGCCGCGTAAGACAAGGCGACAAAGGCGAATTGGGTCAGCGCGGTCGGCCGCGCCACCGCCATCAGCCGCGCGTCGCGCGCCCTCGCGCCCCAGAAAGGCAGAATGGTCTGCATCAGGGCGATGGCCAGCGCCAGAACCAGTGCGTAATGCCCGACCTCTACGATCATTGCGAAGCTCCACTGGCTGTCTTGCCATCGGCTGTCTTGCCTTGGGGCGCCCCGGAGGAAGCCTGCCAGGTTCCCTGCTTTTTCAAGGCGTCCGCGACTTCGCGCGGCATGTAGCGTTCGTCATGCTTGGCGAGAATGCTGTCGGCGCGGAACACGCCGCCCTTGTCGAGCGCGCCTTCCGCCACCACGCCCTGGCCTTCCTTGAACAGGTCGGGCAAAAGGCCGGTATAGGCGACGGGAACATCATGATTGCCGTCGGTGACGTCAAAGGAGATGCTCTTGCCTTCGAGATGGGTCAGGGTGCCCGCCTTGACCAGTCCGCCAATGCGCAGGCGCAGGCCGGGGCCGACCTGTTTTTCCGCCATTTCGGTCGGTCCGTAAAAGAACACAACATTGTCGCGCAAGGCGAACAGCACCATGCCAACGGCGAGGCCGAGCACGCCGAGGGCGCCGCCGATCAGAGCCAGTCTCTTCTGCTTGCGCGTCATTTGCCCGTTAACCCCAGTTCCTGCGCCAACTCGGTGAGTTTGCCCTGGCCCGAAGCGTCGCTCGCCAGCGCCTTGCGCGCGTCAGCCAGGGCGCCTTCGGCCTTGTCGCTTTCATTCAACACTTTATAGGCGCGAATGAGGCGCATCCATTCATCAGCGTCTCCGCCCTTGGTCGCCAATCTTTGCGCGAGACGCGCGACCATGGCGTTGATCATTTCCTGCTGCGGGTCGGGCCGGGCGGCGGGCGCCTGAGCTTGTTGCGCCGCAGAGCTTGGCGGTTCGACCGTGTCCGGCGCGTCGAGCATCGCGATCTTTTCGGCCACCGCCGCCTTGACCTTCGATCCCTCGGGCAACTCGGCCATCATGCCTGACCAGATTTTCCGCGCCGCTTCTCTTTCATCATGCTGGGCGGCGGCGAGCCCCTGGAAATAGCGCGCCTCCATGAATTTGGGGTCGAGTTTCAACGCCTGATCGATCTGGATCTCGGCTTCCGGCGAGACCAATCCATCCGCGGCGTAGGACAGGGCTTCCGCGTAACGCACATAACGTTCAGGCGTAGGCCCGAGCAGTTTCAGGGCCAGTCCGCGCGCGCGAACGGCGTCGTCAAAGCGCCCCATCCGCAGATAGACCGGCGCGACGACTTCATAGGCCTGCCCGTCATCGGGATGAGCATCGATATGCGCCTCGATCTTGGCCACAGCCACGGCGATGTCGGTTGTGACGGGCTGTGACTGGAGCCGCGCCGCCAAAGGCATGTCCGGCAGATCGGGATTGCCGATTTTCTGGTAGAGGCCGAGCGCCACCGCCGGGATCAGCACGAGCGCAAGCGCCGCCGCGATTTTCCGCAGGCGGGGCGTGTCTCCAACCGCGACCTCGTCGGGCGCCGCGGCCAGCAGCCGCCGCGCGGCCAGAGCCTTGGCGGACTCGGCCTGCTGTGGATCGAGCGCGCCGCGCGAAAGCTCCGCGTCGATCTCGACGATCTGGGCGCGATAAAAGGCGACATCCGCCGCATCCTCGCGCGGTTGCGGCCACGGACGCGACAAGGGCCAGAGGATGCTGAAAACGGCGACGCCGGTCAGGAGTGCAAAGACAAGCCAGATCATGGGGCGACCATTAGCTTTTTCCAAGCCCCAATGAAAGGGGCGAGTCGTCGCTGACTTGCTGCAAGACAACCTCCTCGCCATCGGTGGTGGCGATCAGGCGTTTTGGGACAAGCCAGATCAGCGGAAAAATCAAGGCATAGACCAGCGTAATCATCGCCACGCAGACGGCAAAACCGCCAAAACGCTCGTAGAGGCTGGTTCCGAGCACATCGCCGAAGCGCGAGGCGATAAAATAAAGCCCGCCCGACAGCATCAGCGTCGTGCCTTGCAGACCTTGCGGGCAGGAGCGGATCAGCAGGTCGAGGTAAGCAGCGGTGGCAATGCCGCCCATAAGCCCCATTGGAGCGGCGGCGATCAGCGCGCCCGTCGCCGAGGTGACGAACAGCAGCGGCACAAATTGCGGAACCGCGAAAGCCGTGCCCCAAAGCAACAGAGTTTTCAGCTTGAAACGCCGGCAGATAAAACCATAGAGCAGGAAGGGCGGGATGAAGGAGGCTGCGAAAATGGCGTTCCATTCGCCCCACACGCGATCCGGCGCGTGAAGTTCGTTCTGGATATGGAATTGCAGCGGCGTCTGGGCGCCAGGAGCAAAATTCCAGAACAGCCAGATCGCCAGCGCCGGATAGATCGGCCAATGCCGCGCCAGCCGCTTGAGATCGTCGAACGCATGGGTCGCGTGCGGGTCGGCGGCGACTTGATCGAACACGGCTTTGGGACGCCACAGGGCGTAGAGCGCAATCGTCGCCAAGACGCCTGAACCGGCGCAAAACAGCCACCGCACCGCCTCGCCGGATTCCTGCCGCTCAAGCAGATCGCTGAACCTTCCGCCGGCCAGGAAAGCCGCCACGCCGGGCAACGCGGCGAAGGCGCTCCACAAGGCGCTGACGCGGCCCGACATGGCGTGCTGCTGGCCCAGCGTCGAGGCGAGTCCGTTGAGGGCGCTGGAGATGAACAGGAAACACGTGGTGAGCAGCAGCACGGCGACGAGCAGCATGGGCGCGGAAACCGGGGTGAAGGCGAAAGTCAGATAGAGGCAGGCGCCAACGCCGCCAAACAGGGCCATGAAGCCGCGATCCTTCATGCCAAAGGGAGACCAGCGGTCGCGCAGAAAACCAAAAACGCCGGCCATATAGAGCGGCAGCGCAGCCACCAGCCGGAAGCGCGCAAGATCATGCGCCGGCAAATGCAATTTGTTTTTCAGGAGAAAACTGATCGAAATGTCGATCATGCCGCCATTCGGATCGCCAAAGGCGATGAGCACGATCAGCGCGGCGAGATAGGCGAAGATGCGTCGGCGCACCGCCGGCGACAGCAGCGTGACTTTTGCGGGCGGCGATTGCTCCATGTCCATCGCGCGCGAGCCTAGCACGCCCGGTCCAACCCTCGCCAGACGCCGCTGGCGGGACTATCTTGTTGTCAGTCGATTCCCGCAGCAGAGCGATTCTGTCCATGGCCGAAGACCCCCAAAAAATTCCCGGCAAGATCCTCGTCGGCAAAGCCGAGGATTACGACTACCTGTTGCTGCGCTACGGCAACCGCCACGGCCTCGTCGCGGGCGCGACCGGAACCGGCAAGACGGTGACGCTGCAAACATTGGCGGAAGGTTTTGCCGCCGCCGGCGTCAGCGTTTTCGCCGCCGACGTGAAGGGCGATCTCTCCGGCATCGCCATGCCGGGCAATGGCCTGGCGCCGCTGGTCGCCCAGGCCGAGAAAATCGGCGTCAAATATGCGCCCGACCAGTTCCGCTGCGTCTTCTGGGATATCTTTGGCGAGAACGGCCATCCGGTGCGCGCCACTGTCGCCGAAATGGGGCCGCTGCTGCTGTCGCGCATTCTCGAACTCAACGACACGCAGGAAGGCGTGCTCAACATCGCCTTCCGCGTCGCCGACGAACAGGGCCTCGCCCTGCTCGATATGAAGGACCTGCGCGCCATCCTCGGCTATATTTCGGAAAACGCCTCCGACCTGCAACAGCGTTACGGCAATGTCGCGCCGGCCAGCATCGGCGCGATCCAGCGCCAGCTCCTGGTGCTGGAAAACCAGGGCGCGGAAAAATTCTTCGGCGAGCCGGCGCTCGACATCGACGACCTGCTCAAGACGGACGTGGACGGACGCGGTTTCATCCACGTCCTCAAAGCGGAAAAATTGATCCGCAGTCCGCATCTCTACGCCACCTTCCTGTTCTGGCTGCTGTCGGAACTTTTCGCCCGCCTGCCGGAAGTCGGCGACCTCGAAAAGCCGAAGCTGGTGTTCTTCTTCGACGAGGCGCATTTCCTGTTCGACGACGCGCCCAAAGCGCTTTTGCGCGCCATCGAGCAAGTGGTGCGTCTGATCCGCAGCAAGGGCGTCGGCGTCTATTTCGTCACGCAAAACCCGATCGACGTGCCGGATATCGTGCTCGGCCAGCTTGGCAATCGCATCCAGCATGCGCTCCGCGCCTTCACGCCGCGCGACCAGAAGGCGGTCAAGGTTGCGGCCGACACTTTTCGGCAAAATCCCGCCTTCAGCACCGCGGACGCCATCACCAAACTCAAGGTCGGCGAGGCGCTGGTTTCGATGCTGGAGGAGTCCGGCGCCCCCGCCATCGTGTCGCGCGCCCTGATCGCGCCGCCCGCATCGCGCGTTGGGACGATCACTGCCGCCGAACTGGCGGAAGTGCAGGACTCCAGTCCGTTCAAGGGCAAATACGACATCGCCATCGACCGCGAATCGGCGTTTGAAATCTTGCAGGCGCGCACTCAGCAACACGCGTCCGGCGCGCCGGTCGGTGGTCAGAACGGCGGCGTCCTGTCGCAGATCGGCGCGGGGCTGGAAGGACTTTTCCGCCCCAAAGGGCGTCGCATGTCGATTGGCGAGGCGGCTGTGCGCTCGGCGGCAACCTCCGTCACCCGCGACGTGACCAACGCCGTCACCAAGGCGATCCTGCGCAATCTGACCGGCGGCATGAAGTAAGGTCTATTTCGCCTCGGGCGCGGCGGACGCCGCCGCATCGGGCGTCATTGCGGGCGCCGGCAGGTCCTGCGAAATCACCGAGCCGGGCGGCGGGGCCGGCGGATGCGGCGTGCGGTCGGCGCCGGCGTCGATCACCGCCTGTTCCCCGGCTTCGGCGGGGCGCGCTTCCGTCATCTTGGCGCCGATCTGGCGCACCGCCAGCGGCGCGTCGGCATAATTGTCATGGCCGATCAACCCGGTCGAAAGATCGGAAATATCGAACACTTTCACGCCGAGGCTTTCGATCATCTCGCGGTCCTGTTCGGAGCCCGGATCGATGGAGCCGAGGCGGCGGTCGCCCTGGATGCTGGCCGATACTTGCAGGGCGCGGTCGCCCTTGGAGACATAGACCGAGAAATGCGAGGGATCGAGCCGCTGCATCTGGTTCTTGAACACCGTCAGGTCGATATCCGGCGCCGCCAGCATGACATTGCCCAGCTTGCCGTGCAGATCGGGCGAACCGGTCAGTGCCGATTCCCGCAGGGCCTCCATGGTCAGCCAGGTGCCCATGGAATGGGCCAGAATGTGGATGCGGCCAACGCCCGGCGTCACCGACAGGTCTTCAAGCAGTTTCAGATAGGCGTCGCGCGAGGCGGTGGCGCTTTCCTTGTCGGCGCCATAGGCCAGCAGCGCCGCCTTGGACGGCCAGGTGAACAGCACCGGCACGCCGCCGAATTGCCCATCGACCACGATTTGCGCCAGCCGGAAGCGCGCCTGTTCCAACGAGGTGTTGAAGCCATGCACATAAACCAGCACATCGCGATTGACGCCGATTCGGCCGGACACATGCGACGCGATCTGGGAGCGGAAGGTCTCCTCCTCCAGCGGGCTGTGATCTGCGACCACGAAATGATGGGAGGAGTCCGCGGCGCCAAACACCGGCTTTTCCATCGCGCCCGCCTGATGACCGGGCGGCACGGAGATGAAATCGAGCGCATAACGCGCCTGCCCGCCCGGCGTGAGCTGGGTCGAGTTCACCCCGTCCCGGCGGGTGGAGACGACGAAGATTGGCGTCGAATGGGCGGGCGCATCGGACCCGCCGCCGAACAGGCCAACGCCGTGCGAAACCCCTTCTGACACGCCCGAGCCGATATTTCCGCCCGCTTCCGCGATGCCGACGGGGCTGCAAGCGGACAGGCAGGTCGCGAGCGACAGGACAAGGCCGCACAACAACCCGGCGGCTCGCAATTTCACATCAATCATGTTGAACCAAGAACTTTCGGGATCGCCGCGCGCCCGGCAAAAAGGGCGCCGCC
>Ga0302320_10028931_pt1 | contig 10615 bp, 12 predicted proteins | sample Bog_T0_3_FD_202130 | JGI IMG/M metagenome (GOLD analysis project Ga0302320, IMG submission 202130) | Peat permafrost microbial communities from Stordalen Mire near Abisko, Sweden - Bog_T0_3 | ecosystem: Environmental > Terrestrial > Soil > Wetlands > Peat | place: Sweden: Abisko, Stordalen Mire... | reverse complement strand
CGAGCACCGTTGCCAGCCTAGCGATGACGGGTGATCGCTGGGTAGCGTTGTGTTCACAAGGTGCCTCGGAGACTGAATTGGCATCTTGTGCCGCGTACGTGAGGGGTGTCGCCGATATGGTCCAAGTCATGCAACAGGCGTCGCCCGAAGTAGCCAAGGCCTGCATTCCCTTCGATAAGACGGGCAATGATCTGGCCAAGGAGATATTCCCGCGCATTGCCGAGCTGGGGGCCGCCGACCGAGGCAAACAAGCCGTCATCCTTGTGTGGGGGGCGTTCATGCTCGCCTATCCTTGTACGCCGAAACCGTGACTGCCGCGCCCTTGATCTTCGGAGCCTTTATCATGCCCCTCCACGAGATTTTAGAATCACAGATATTTGGGATGTGGCCCGATCTGTCAGTTGTGTTGCAGCAGCTTCAAACTCTGCGGAATAAAGGTCCGATAGGGCCGGGTCTTTCAGGTGGGAAAAAACCTGCCTCCGCGCGCCCTCAGTTATCGTCTTTGTCAGCGTCATCAAAGCAGCCGAAGGGTCGGCATCGTTTACCTGCAAACAAAGGGCCGTCAAAAGACTCGAAACCATTAACTCAAGCACGAGGAGGCGCATCTCGACCTTAATGGCTTGCTCGTTCATGGAATCTACTCCAACGCTAATACTTGTTCCTCTCGCGCCAACGCAGGAAGCGCCGCGCCTTCTGCTTAAGCGTGATCGCTTCCGTTAGTGTCTTGATACATCAGCCGCTTGCCGGCGATGCCGACTACCGCCTTTTCGGCTCGCTCGGCATCGCTCACGCCAAGCGCCATGCGTTCGTTGTATCGAAAATCGAATTCGGCAAGGTACCGCTTCAAGTGGGCTTCGCTGATGTGGTGATAAGTGCCGATGATGCCGCGCTTGAGGATCGCAAAATATCCCTCGACCGTGTTACTGTGTGAGTCGCCGCGTACATATTCGCCAGCGCCATGGTCAACCATCTCATGCCGTTCAAACTCTTTGCCAACGCCCATGTAGCCGCCAGCGGTATCGGTCATCAGCGCGGACTTGCGGCTGACCTGTTCGACCACGATCGGGCGAAGCGTCTTGCCGCTGATGTTGGCGATGTGGTTGGACCGGGCTTTGCCCTTGCGCTCAACCAGCGTGTGAACGATCTGCTTGCCCTTGCCGCCGATGTTTTTCGGGTTGCGTTTGACGAAATGCTTGTTGCTTTCCTTGCCACCGATGTAGGTCGTATCGGCCTCGACAATCTTGTCGGGACCGCCAAGCGGGCCTTCGGACTTCTTGTTGAGCGGGGCCATTCCCTCGCGAATGCGATGGGCCATGAACCAAGCGGTGCGGTAGGAGCCAAAGCCCAGCATGCGCCAGAGCTGATGGGCGCTGATGCCCTTCTTGCTGGCGGCCAGCAGGTGCGTTGCCAGCAACCACTTGTGCAGCGGGATATGGCTGCGCTCGTACAGCGTGCCCATGGTCGCGGTAAATGGCTTCTGGCAGGGGCGGCACTTGTAGAGGCCAGCGCGCGTGCTTTCGCCCTGCAGTTCGGTCGCCTCATTCACGGTGCCGCAATGCGGGCAGACCGGGCCGTCCGGCCAGCGCAGCGCCTCGAAGTGTTTGCGGGCGGCATCTTCGTCAGTGAAAATCGGGTTGGTCAGATCGCAGGTCATGGCCGTTTCCTTCAAGGTACGGCCGAAATCTACAACCTCAGCGGCGGTATGTCAAGTGCATAATTCCCCTCCCGGGGAGGGTAAGAAAAGAGCGCCCGGACCGATTCAATTCAAATTCAATTCGAACCCATCCCGTCCTAGATCATCGGCAAAGAACACCCAACGAGGCATCCCGTGACCATCATCGAACAGGGCTCAGGCCCGGCGCCGCAGCCGGCGGCCGGTCTGATCAAGGAAACCACCACGCAAACCTTCGTCAAGGACGTGATCGAGGAATCGAAGCGCCAGCCGGTGCTGATCGACTTCTGGGCGCCGTGGTGCGGCCCGTGCCGCCAGCTGACACCGATCCTGGAAAAGGCGGTTACGGCGGCCAAGGGCAAGGTCAAGCTGGTCAAGATGAACATCGACGAGCATCCGGCGATCCCGGGACAGATGGGCATCCAGTCGATCCCGGCGGTGATCGCCTTCGTCAACGGCCAGCCCGCCGACGGCTTCATGGGCGCGGTGCCGGAAAGCCAGGTCACCGCCTTCATCGCCAAGCTGACCGCGGGCGTGCCCGGAGCGGGCGAGCCCGATATCGCGGAGATCCTCAAGGAGGCCGACGCGGTGCTGGCGGAGGGCGATCCCGCCACCGCGGCCTCGATCTATGCCGAAGTGCTGGCGGCGGACGCCACCAATATCGCAGGCCTCGCCGGGTTGGCGAAATGCTATGTGGCGACCGGCGCGCTGGAGCAGGCCACGCAGACGCTGGCCATGGTGCCGGAATCGAAACGCAACGATGCCGCGGTCAAGGCGGTGCAGGCCTCGATCGATCTCGCCGAGCAGGCCAAGGCGCTGGGACCCGTGACCGAGCTCGAACAGAAAGTCGCCGCAAACCCGCTCGATCATCAGGCGCGGTTTGACCTCGCCACCGCGCTCAACGCCTCCGGCAAGCGCTCTGAGGCGACGGCGCAGCTGCTCGAGATCGTTAAGCGCGACCGCAAATGGAACGAGGACGGCGCGCGCAAGCAACTGGTGCAGTTCTTCGAGGCGTGGGGCCCGGCCGACGAGGCCACCATCGAGGGGCGAAAGCGGCTGTCGACGATTTTGTTTTCGTAAGCGCATCCAACACCGGGGCCGCCGATGCCGATCAATGCCGACTATCGCGGGCCCGGCGACCTCCCCGAGGTGATCCCGGTGTTTCCGCTGCCCGGCGCGCTGCTGCTGCCGCGCGGCCAGATGCCGCTCAACATCTTCGAGCCGCGCTATCTGGCGATGGTCGATGATTCCCTGCGCGACGGCCATCGGCTGATCGGCATGATCCAGCCGGACGTTTCGCATTCGCCTGATGAGGCCAACCCAAAGCTGTTCAGTGTCGGCTGCGTCGGCCGCATCACCCAGCTCGCCGAGGCCGGCGACGGCCGCTACATCCTCGAACTCACCGGCATCTCGCGTTACAAGGTGGTCGAGGAAATCGCCGTGCTGACCGCCTATCGGCAATGCAAGGTGGATTATTTTCCCTACATCGACGATTTCACCGCGCGCAAGGGCGAGGACGCCGTCGATCGCGAGGCGCTGCTGGCGGTGCTGACCGATTTTCTCAAAGCCAACAATCTCAAGGTCGACTGGGAAGGCGTCGAGAGCGCGCCCAACGAGGCGCTGGTCAACGCGCTGGCGATGATGTCGCCCTACGGCCCGCCGGAAAAGCAGGCGATGCTGGAGGCGCCCGACCTGAAAACCCGCGCCGAAATCCTGATCGCGGTCACCGAGATGGACCTCGCCAAAAAGCGCACCAGCGGCGAGCCGGGGTTGCAGTAAAAACTCGTCGTCACCGGGCTTGACCCGGTGACCCATCTTCTTTCGTAAGAGTCTTACGAAGATTGATGGATTGCCGGGTCAAGCCCGGCAATGACGCCATGTTAACGCCGCATCACCCGACGCCGCACCAGCGCGCGATATTGTAGGTGACGAGGCTGGCGGCATAGGCGAGCGCCAGCATGTAGGCGAAGGTGACCGCCATCCAGTGCCAGCTTCCGGTCTCGCGGCGGATCACCGCCAGCGTGGAGGCGCATTGCGGCGCGAAGATGTACCAGGCCAGCAGCGACAACGCGGTGGCGAGGCTCCATTTCGTCGCCAGCACCTGCCCGATCTGTTCGGCGGCTTCCTTGCCGCCCTCGATCGCATAGACCGTGCCGAGGGCTGCGACCGCGACTTCGCGGGCGGCCATGCCCGGGATCAGCGCCACCGCGATCTGCCAGTTGAATCCGAGCGGCGCCAGCAGCGGCTCCAAGGTTTTGCCGATCATGGCGGCGAGGCTGTAATTGATGGCCGGATCCGGCGCGCCTGCTGGGGCTTGCGGAAACGACGCCAGGAACCAGATCAGCACCATCATCGAGAAGATCGTGGTGCCGGCGCGCTGCAGGAACATCTTGGCCCGGGTGTAGACGCCGATGGCAATGCTGCGGGCGCGCGGCATCTTGTAGTCGGGCAATTCCAGCATGAACGGCGCCGGCTGTTCGTCGCGCCACATGAAGAACTTGATCAGGAAGGAGACGCCGAGCGCGCTGGCGATGCCGGCCGCATAGAGCCCGAACATCACGAGGCCGCGCAGATCGGCAAAGCCCCAGACCTGTTCGGCCGGGATGAAAGCGGAAATGATCAGCGTATAGACCGGAATCCGCGCCGAACAGGTCATCAGCGGCGCGATCAGGATGGTGGTCAGCCGGTCGCGGCGATTGTCGATCACCCGCGTCGCCATGATGCCGGGAATCGCGCAGGCGAAACTCGAGAGCAGTGGAATGAAGGCGCGGCCGTGCAGGCCGGCGCCGCCCATGATGCGGTCCATCAGGAACGCCGCCCGCGCCATGTAGCCGAAATCTTCCAAAAGCAGGATGAACAGGAAGATGATGACGATCTGCGGCAGGAACACGATGACGCTGCCGACCCCGGAAATGACGCCGTTTTGCAGGAAGTCTTGCAGCATGCCGGCGGGCAGGGTGTCGTGCACCCCTTGGCCCAGCGCGACAAAGGCCGACGACAACAGTTCCATCAGCGGCTGGGCCCAGGCGAACACCGCCTGGAACATCACGAACAGGATCAGCGCCAGGATCACGAGCCCGGCCACCGGGTGCAGCACCACGGCATCGATCCGCGCCGTCCAGGTATCGGGCCGGGCCGGCAGGCTAATGCTAGATGCAATGATGCGGTCGGCCTCGCGCTGCATGGCGCGCAGTTCGGGGACGGTAAGCGGTTGCCAGAGATTGGACTGTAGCGGGATCGGCGCCTGCGCCGCGATCTCGTCGGTGCGCCGCAGCAGCTCAGTTGTGCCGCCCTTGCGCACCGCGATCGACGTCACCACGGGGATGCCCAACGCCTCCGACAGCCGCGGCACGTCGACGGTGACGCCGCGGCGGGTGGCGATGTCGAACATGTTGAGCACCAGCATCAGCGGCCGGCCGGTGCGCTTGAGCTCGAGCACCAGGCGAATGGTCAGCCGCAGATTGGTGGAATCGGCGACGCAGAGCACGAGATCCGGCACCGCCTCGCCGGCGGTGCGCCCGAGCACGACATCGCGGGTGATTTCTTCATCGGGACTGCGGCCGCGCAACGAGTAGGTCCCGGGCAGATCGACCACCGACACCTGACGCCCGAGCGGGGTGACGAAGGAGCCTTCCTTGCGTTCCACGGTGACGCCGGGGTAATTCGCGACCTTCTGGCGGCTGCCGGTCAGCGCATTGAACAGCGAGGTCTTGCCGCTGTTCGGCGTGCCCACCAGGGCCAGATGCATCAACGCGGGTTCCATCGTGGCCGTCCGGTTTCGTCAGGCGACCATGACGGCCATCGCCTCGCGCCGGCGCACCGCGATGGTGACGTTCTCGATGCGGACGGCGATCGGGTCGCGGCCGACAATGCCCTCGTGCAGCACCTCGACCCGGGCGCCCTCGACAAAGCCGAGCTCGATCAGCCGGCTTTCAAGCTCGATCGCCGAAAGCGCGGACTTGGCGTCGCCGGCCGCCAGATGATGGATCACGCCGGAGTAGCCGCGCCTGGCCAATCCCAGCGGAATGGGCATCCGCGCGTCGGTCTGTTTGGTGCCGGTCATGGTTTGTCTTTCCAAGCGGATACGAACAGGTCAAGCGTGGCCTGCGAGATACGACCGGCCTTTAGAAGGATTATAGATCCGCCGGTGCACCTCCGACCGCTTGCGGCGGACAGGCCTTTCGATCCTGTCTAGCGCTGAGCTATTCCCAAACGGTTGAGATGGATCAAGATCGAACTGGAATCCGTCCGCCAAGGCGGAACCACTGGCCAGGGCGATCGCGTGTCGCGCGACAGCCTGCTCTACCGGCATATCGCCGACAGGCCGCGGGTATTCGGGCCGTCCCTTTTAGAAAACCGGGTCCCGTTTGGTCATCAGCTGCCGGCCCGCGCAGCCGGTCGCCTTTTGGGGGGCGCGCCGAGCAGGGGACGCAGCAATTTCAGGCTGTCCTGCGGCAGGCCCTGCAGTAATTCGAAGCACTGCGCATCGGCAAGCAGACGACTCAGGGTCGGCAGGTTTTCGCCGGTCGCGCCGAAGCGCTTGATCGGCGTGATCGGATGAAACGATTGTTCGATGAGACGCAACGCGGCATCCGCCTTCGATAGCGGCACCAGCCTGGATTCACCCCCCACGATCTTCGGAAACACCACATAACCGCACTTGAAAGGCGGGGCCGCGCATTCGCTCTTCGTCATGAACCAGCGCGGTTCGCCGAAACTCTCCGAATATGTCATCTTGTGGTAGTCGCGATGCACGCCGCGCACGAGATAGAGCGATTCCCGCCGCAAGTTCAGCAGGCGCGGATAGGGATAAACCTCCAGCGAACGTCGGTTCACCAAGACAATGTCGTCGGTCGCGAACGGGTAGCCTTCGTAGATCAACGACAGAGTGAGAGTGGTTTTGCCGCAACGCAGCGCCCCGGGAAAAATGATGCCGGTATCGCCCACCACCGCCGCGCCGTGAACGATCAGAAAATCGTCGTAAAGCATCGCCTCCATCGCCGCGGTGAAGAAGGAGCCAACGGCGTAGTGAAGGGTGGGATGGGTCGCGTAACAGTAGACGCGATGATAGTCCGGGCACACCAGGCAATGCCGCGGCAGCGGACCATCCGGGAACAGCATGTCGGCGTGATGGTCGTAATCGGCGCCGTCCTTGCTCAGTGAAAGCAGATGCCAGATATGGCGGCCGCCGAGGTCATCGTCGGCGTCGCGTTCGAAAAACGCATAGCCTTCACGAACCAGATCGATGGTCTCGGGCACGTTTGAGTGAATATGGAGTCCGGCGCCGTGAATATCCAGCCGGATGCCGGGTAGCCCAGCGGCAATGATCCGCTGGGTAGCCTCGTCCTGTTCGGATGTCGTTCGTCGAATGGCATACATCGGCTGATCAACCCGCGAAAAAGCGCCCAGTCAGCCCGAACAGGAGTTCTCGGGTGCCGGCAGGACTACGCCTTTTCGTCCGGCCTGGCGGTGCCACGGGTAGCATCGCCGCGCATCGGTGCACCTCGCATCGGGTCTGCTCGCATTGCCGCACCGTGCATGGCCCGAGTCGGATCGCCCCTCATTGCCGCGCCGCGCATCGGGGAAGCGCGCATCGCCATCCCGCGCATCGGCGAAGCCCGCATTGCCATCCCGCGCATCGGCGAAGCCCGCATCGCCATGCCACGCATCGGGGAAGCACGCATCGCCATCCCTCGCATCGGCGACGCCCGCATCGCCATCCCGCGCATCGGCGAAGCCCGCATTGCCATGCCACGCATCGGGGAAGCACGCATCGCCATCCCTCGCATCGGCGACGCCCGCATCGCCATCCCGCGCATCGGGGAAGCACGCATCGCCATCCCGCGCATCGGCGAAGCCCGCATTGCCATCCCGCGCATCGGCGACGCCCGCATCGCCATGCCGGGCATTGGAGAGGCTCTCATCGCCATCCCGCGCATCGGCGACGCCCGCATCGCCATGCCGCGCATTGGAGAGGCTCTCATCGCAACACCGCGCATGGCCCGGGTCGCGTCAGCCCGCATCGCCACGCCACGCATCGGGGAAGCACGCATCGGAGAGGCCTGGGTCGCCATCCCGGGCATCGGAACCCAATATAATATTACTGGCCACATGTTCTGCCTCCACTGCTAGAGTTGATTTGCCTCGTTGAAATGACTCGCCTTGTTCCCATCCATCGACATCACCCGCCAGCCGCCATCCCGGGCGCCATTTTTTCCGCCGCCAGCCAGTCGAACAGGGCGATGCGCGCCTCGCAGAAGTCATCGACCTCTTCGAACGACCCGGATTTGGAATAGGCCAGCACGGCACTGCCGCCCTTGCAAAGATGCTTGTAGGCGCAGCGCGTGCACTTCGGTACGCGCTCTTCGCGATGGGAACAGGCGGCGATGATGTCCGACGCCAGGTCCGACTCGAGCACGACCTTGAGAGGCCTGTCATCGCCGGCCTTGCCGACCATGAGTTCGCCCGCGCCCATATAGGCGCTCAGATATAGCTCACCTTGCGATTCCATCCGGATGGTCATGCTTCGATCGTCTTCCGGAGCGGCCGCATCGCCCTGCAGAAGCCGTTGATAGATCGGCACATGGTGCGTGACTTCGACGTTCAGCCGATTGCGGAAATCGCGGGATAGCCGGTAGAGATACCGCAGCAGCCACACTTTCTGATCCGCCGTCATTTCGAGCCGGTCGCGGAAGGTCGCCGCCCGGCCACGATCCTCCATCAACGACACATAGAGCCGCGGCAATCCGCGCGCGATCATCATCTCGGCGATCCCGGGCAGATCGTAGACGTTGAAGCGCAGGGCACTGAAACAGATCGTGACATTATGTTGGTAGCCGTCGGCGACCATCAGGTCGAGCGCCGCGATGGTCTGGTCAAACGAGCCCTTGCCGCGGTTGGCATCGTGGGTCTCGGCACGAATACCGTCGAGCCCAAGGCCGACGCCGATATCGAAGCGGCGAATGCCCGCCAGCGTGGCGTCATCCAGATAGCTGCCGTTCGTCATCATGCTCAATCGCAGCCCGCGGTCCACCGCGTATTGCGCGACGATCGGCCAATTGCGGTACATCAGCGGCTCTCCGCCGCTGAGCGTCACGAAAGTCCCGCCCAATTCGGCGAATTCGTCGATCAGGCGGATCATGTCGTGCAGCGCAACTTCGTTCGGCCGGGCCTGGCCGGCTTCCATGTAGCAATGTTTGCAACGCAAATTGCAGCGCGCCGTCATCTCGAGGAAGAGATGTGAGAACTTGCGCGTATTCGACCGCAGCATGGCGCGCGCCTTCGGCTTCGGCTTGTCCTTGGCCGCCGGGTCGGAAGCAACGATGATGCCGCGGTCGAGCAGCTCCTGGGCGACCGGCAACACCGAGGTTGCGACCTCGTGAAGCGGCACGTCTCGTTCGTCCGCGATGCTCGCGATGACGCCGGTCAGGGTCGTGCGGCCGTCCATCCGTTCGAGCAGATCGATGAGCGGCCGGTTGCCGACCGCGATACGTTCGCTGCCGCCGATGACGAAATAGGACGAGCGGCTGGACCACGTAATGCCCGAAGAGGGCACGTAATGGCGATGCGTGTCGATGACGGCGGGCCTCAGCATTCCAGGACCCCCAACTCGCAGAGACCTTCAATGGTTTGACGAACATCGGCCTCGACGTCGTCCGGCAAGCCGCCGAACTCCTCGCGCAGATGCCCGGCGATCTGTTCTGCCGACACGTTGCCGTCCGAAAGTTCGAAAATGCGCCGCGCGGTCGTGTTGAGCACGAGATATTGTTTCGACATTTGCTGGAACACAACGATGTCGCTGGCGAAATTCCCCCAGTTGATCCAGTCGCTGCGCCTCGGAACCATTCGGCACTCCTCCCGCCGTCGCGCCCATGTCAAGCGAACCGTTCCGCGCTAGCGCACCGGCGAAACTTTCAGGTGTCTTCTCGATCCCGATTTGGATTTGAACAGTTTCAGATGGAGAACGCCGTTGGCGCAGCTGGTCTCAATCGTGTCCGTGTCCAGTTCCTCGTTGAACTCGAGCGTTCCGTAATAGCTTTCGGCGGGGCCATTCTCGGCCTCCTCGCCGTCGCGCGTTGCGGTCGTCACGACGACATCGGTGCTGCCGACATAAAGGTCGATGTCATCCGGATCGACGCCGGGAAGTTCCACGTAGACCCGGAAACCGTCGTCTTCCTCGAGCATCCGGTAAAGCGGTGTACGCAGATCCGTGCCGGTCGTCTCTTCCTCGTCCGCGCTTGGCTGGGCGGTGATCGACGGCCAGCCGCCCCACGGCCAGTATTGATACTGCTGGTAATGGCCTGCCCCGCCGGGCCAGTACCACCCGTGGGGCGTGCCCGCGCCGTTCTGGTCTTCGGCTTGATCGTAGGATTGTCCGGAGCTGGGCACGCCCGCGCGCTCGAACATTTCGCGCTCGCCGATCGCTCGGATGAGCGGCCGCTCGTAGCGTTGGCTTGAGGTCGTTGACTTTTCAGTCATCGCAACGGCCCGTCTCGTTGAATATCGTTTAAATTGTATATCAAAAAATACTCGCGTCAATGATCTCTTGATCCGGCCCTTTGGTCGAGACCCGTTGCGAGCGTGCGGTATCCGGCTCCGAGCTCCGGCGCTGCCCGCCACGGTCACGTGGCTACCGATTCCGATCGAATATGCTACAGCACCCAAATGCCGCAGCCGGAGACATCAAGCATGAGTTCCTCGCCCGAACGCCCCGAAGGCACCGTCGACCCCAAACTGCTGGAAATCCTGGTCTGTCCGCTGACCAAGGGACCGCTCGAATTCGACGCGGCGCGGCAGGAACTGATCTCGCGTTCGGCCAAGCTCGCCTATCCGATCCGCGACGGCATTCCGATCATGCTGCCGGAAGAAGCGAGGAAGATCGAGTAGCCCATGGGCATCCGGACGATTGCAGCTTGGCTTGCCATGCTCAGCCTCTGCGCCACA
>Ga0302320_10028929_pt1 | contig 10615 bp, 12 predicted proteins | sample Bog_T0_3_FD_202130 | JGI IMG/M metagenome (GOLD analysis project Ga0302320, IMG submission 202130) | Peat permafrost microbial communities from Stordalen Mire near Abisko, Sweden - Bog_T0_3 | ecosystem: Environmental > Terrestrial > Soil > Wetlands > Peat | place: Sweden: Abisko, Stordalen Mire... | reverse complement strand
ACCCGCGCAGCCCGCGCTATTCGCCCCCGAGGTAACACTGGTCCCGTTGGTGGCCACCCCGCGGTTGGTCATCGCGGAAGACGAGGGAGCTTATGCGCCCGAAGCGAATAGCATTTGGCAAGGGGCGGTTGGAGAAGGATTTAGGTCTGATGCGCGGACATTCAGTATTGAGCCGGGGGTGGCACTTGGCGTGCAGGCCTTCGGCGGCCGACAAGTTCACGATCTGGCGTTGTTGAGCCTCTCCTACGGCCACATGCTGGGCAGTGTGGTGGGCAGCAATCATTGGTACCGGGGCAACTGGGAAGGCCGCCTGGAACTTTTCGCCGGTGGGCAGTTCTCTCCAGAGAGCGATCCGTTCGTCGGACTAACGCCCCACGTGCGCTATAACTTTGCCACAGGCACGCGCTGGATTCCATTCGCCGATTTCGGCGCCGGGGTCACGGCTTCCGGGGTGGGACCGCCGGACCAGAGCGGCACGTTCGAGTTCAATCTGCAGGCGAACGTGGGCACCCATTTGTTCGTGCGGGACAACGTGGCTCTGACCTTCGAGGCTGGATTCCTGCACATGTCGTGCGCCGGCCTTCACGATCCCAACCTGGGAGTGAACACAGTCAAAGGAATGCTCGGCATGACGTGGTTCTTCTAAAACCCACTCAATCTTGTTCGGCCGAATCCCCGTCATGAACAGCCAGCCCTAACTTATAAGGAAACATGTCAATACATATCTCATTCCGCTTTCAAACGCTGACGTTGGTGTTGTGCGCTACTCTCCATGGTTCCAGCCTCCTGGCTCAGTCAGCCACGACCAACAGTGCCGTCGAAGAACTGCAAGCCGGTCAAATGCCGTACTTCGACGTGGTGCCCGATCCCATCGAAGGAGTCAATCGCAGCACCTGGGCGGTCAACGACTGGCTGTTTCGCGGGATCATCTATCCACTGAGCTGTGGCTATAATACAGTGACGCCAAAGCCAGTTCGTTCCGGGATTAGCAAGGCCGGCCATAATCTGACTTTCCCGGTCAGGTTCTTCAATAGTTGCTTTCAAGGAAAATGGAGCGGTGCCTGGGAGGAAACCAAGCGTTTCGGCGTCAACTCCACCATCGGACTGGGCGGCCTATTCGATCCGGCCACCCATTGGAAAATCGGTCGCTCGGACGAGGATTTTGGTAAAACTCTGGGCCACTATGGTTCCGGACCGGGATTTTATCTTGTGCTGCCGGTCGCCGGTCCCAGCAGTGGCAGGGATGCGCTCGGCAAAATTGTTGACTTGCCGATGGATGCCTGTTTCTGGCTGGGCTTTGCCTATTCGCGTGAATATTGGCCGGAGGTGCCCGATCCCGCCGTGGGATTCAACAATCTAAGCGGCGACGCTCGTGACTACAAACGGGAGTTAGACTCAGAGGTTGATCCCTATCTCACGTTCCGTACCTTATATTCCTTGAACCGGCAACGGCTTATTCTGGACTATCTCCCAAGCTCCGCCGGAGTTGACAATCCCAATCCCACGATTCGCGCTGTCCTCTTCAAGCCGGTTATTACGAATTTTGCAGACAAGGCCGTTACCCGCAAGGTAAGAGTGCCGGCCACCGGAAAACAACTGGCCTACTCCTGCTGGATGCAGAAGCAGCCGGCTCCTCTGGTATGTTATATCCCGGGGTTGGGCTCGTACCGCTTGGACCGTTCCACCGTGGCTTACGCGGACATGATGTACCGGCATGGCTACTCCGTGGTGACTTTTTCCAATCCCTTTCAGAAGGAGTTCATGGAATCCGCTTCCACCGTGGCGGTTCCGGGCTACGCCCCGGCGGACTGCGATGATATGGTGAGCGCTCTCAAATTAATCTTGGCAGACATGAGGAGATGGAAGGGCGACAAGATTACAGGGACCTCCCTGACGGGCGTTTCGCACGGCGCCTATTTCACACTTCTGATTGCCGCGCGGGAAGCCGCCGGCCAACTCGGGGGCCTGACGTTCGACCGCTACGTCGCCGTCAATCCGCCGGTGCAACTGGTGCAGGCGGCACGGCGCCTGGATGAGATGTTCGACGCGCCCTTGGCCTGGCCGGCTGCGGAACGGCGCCAGCGGATGGAAGCGGCGGTTTACAAGGCCCTTTACTTTGCCGACAACAGCCTGGATATCTCCGGCAACATTCCCCTGACGCGCGCGGAGTCCGACTTCCTGATCGGTCTGACGTTCCGCTACACGCTCATGAGCGTGATTGTGGACAGCCAGCGGCGGAACAACCTGGGGGTCCTGAAGGTCGATCCCGCCAAATTCGTCCGCCAAGATTCCGTACGAGAGATACGGCAGATTAGCTACAGCGAATACGCGGACCGCTTCGTCATCCCCTACATGATCAAGAGCGGTCGCGCAACTAATCGCCAGGACCTTATCTCCGCCACTGACTTGGGCCAAAGTGCGGAGTTCCTGCGCCGCAATCCCAAAATCCGCGTTCAAATCTGCGAGGATGATTTCCTGCTGACTTCCGCCGAGGTATCCTGGTTCCGCTCCACCTTCGGCACCAATCTCACCGCTTATCCCGTCGGCGGGCACCTCGGGAACCTCCATGTTCCTGCCGTTCAGGAAGCGTTGGTGCGGCTCTTTCCCGCGCCTGGCGAAGCCGGCCGGCCAGGCGATGCTTCACGCGCTGATGTGAGGGTGGTCGGATCGCAGAAGTCTCGTCCGTCAGCGACCAACTATCAACATCGAGCCGCCTATTGAGAACCACGAAAGGAGTTTTTCAATGTCATACTTCATAAATCCAGTCGGACAAGACCGGTGCGTCTTCCTGTCATACGAAGGTGAGATGCCAGCCGTGGAGCTTTCCGCGGCCCGTTATGAGGCGGACGCCGTGCTGGATCAGCACCGCTGGAACCGCCTGGTGGTGGACGTCAGTCAATTACAGTCTGTGCCCACAGCCCCGGAACTCTTCGATTTTGCCAGCGGGTTATCATCGAGCCTCTCTCGGGCGAAGCGCGTGGCCCTGGTGGTTCGTCCCGAACAGGAGCATCACGCCAGACGCATCGAAGAAGTCGCCCGCCGCGGGCGGGTGTTCCTCACCTATTTTCTGGATCCGGAAAAGGCCGCCCTTTGGGTGAAGCAATCGCCCGCCCGGCAAGTCCTGGGCGCAACCGGAAGGAGAAACCATGAATCTGTTTCCCCTTCGGCAATCCTTGTCGCGGAGCGGCCGGACTCTGGTTCCGGTGAGCCGATGGAGGAGCGTTCAGTTCAAGGTGGTCTTGCATTTAAACGTCACAAAGAAAGGCCGGGATAAAACCGAAGGGGTACAAACCGCTCAAGCCTCGAAAACACAATATGAACACCCACTCCGATAATATGGTTGCCAAGCCGATTGACCTCACGGTTGAAATTCGTTCCGCGGACGGAACCTCCACCGAGTACTACCAGGCTGACGAGGAACGCATCAGAAAAACTTTACATTTGCTTTCTACGCCGCGCCTGATGACCCAGCCGCAATTGGTGCTGGCTTCCGAACACGGCGTCACAGTAGTTCCGGTCCGGGGAGTTGACATAATCCTCGCCCGCACTTCGGGTCATGCGCCTTTGATATTCCCGCTGATCTTTCCGGCGGGCCTGCTCGACATCATCGAGCTTCGTGAAGAGGCGCAGGCCGAAAATGTCTGCGAGAAGCTTCCGGGCGCCAGCAGGTGGCTGAGTCCGCTCGTTTCGCAGGTGGAGGTTCACACCCTCGGCGGATGGGCGGTCACCTTGAAGATCCTGGCGGCAACCGGAAACCCTGTTCAAGACCGACGTCAGTGGTTTGCCCATTTCATGGATTTGCCCGTGGTGGCGTTCCGGCTCCAAAAGGGCGGTATCGGTCTGATCAATCCCAGCAACATCACGCGCGTCACCGCCCATCCCACGCCGGAGGGGGTGCCGGATGCTTCCCTCCCAATGGAACTGCTGCGATGGACACCGTCTCGAATTAAAAGCCCGACAAATCTCGCAATATGAAACCTCGTCAATTACTCAGTATTTCACGTATTTCACTTCTGGCCGTACTGTCGGATGGATGTGTTAGTAACTACGGTCCCGCCTCCCCAGACTATTACCCACAGTTTTATGCCCCATATTTCGAGTGTCACTTTGCAGGAGCCGGGGACAGCGAACCGAAGATCGCCGAGCCGCGGAGCCTGCCCGCGCTCGACACAGGTCAGAACCAATTCGTCCCGTGAAACGAATCGTGATCGAATTCAGAGGAAGTGAAGTCTCTATGATCGAAGGCTGCCAACCCAGGTCCAGTAAACCGCCTGGCGAAGACCCGGCCGTCGAATCCGCGCCGCAGACCTCGTCTAACCTGCTTTCAGAAACCCGCCGACCGACAGATTGCTCTGAGCGACACCCAGCGCGGCAGGAACGGGCGACCGACCCATCAGCCGGCAGTGCTAATCGTCTGAACTGGGGGATTGTTGCTTTCTGGAGTCTTGTGGTCCTAAGTCTTGCCGCCTTGGTCTTCGTCGTTTGCATCATCTGGGCCAAATCCGGGGCCTCACCCTAAACCTATGAACATTGAAACACACGCAGGCCAACTGGACATGATAATTCTTTACGACAGCGTTCGCTCCGGCAAACGGGCAAAAGAACTCTGCGACCGCCTCGGACTACAACTTGCTCCGGACTGCAAACTAAACCTCAGCATCTGGAGTTTGTCCGCGCTGCAATTGCTGCCGGGCCTGGCGCAAGCGGCCGCCAGGGAAGCCGAACATGCCGCCTTGCTCGTTGTCTCGGTCAATGGGGGCAATACGCTGCCGCGAACCGCCAGGAACTGCCTTGATTCGTGTGCCCGCGGAATTCGCGCCGCCAACGGGGCGCTCATGGCACAACTTCACGGCATTCTCAAAATGAACGAGGAACTCTGTCCGGCTTACGGTTGCTTGAGAGCAATTGCGCGCCATGCCGGCGTCCGATTCTTTTCGGAAGTGGTCGAACTGCCCGATAACGAACGCGATGATTACCTGCAACCAACGGCCGATGGAGAGAAGCCCCGCTTCCCATTATGATTTCTGAGACACATCCCTTGCCCGACGTCCTGCCTCGCTATTCCGCGAGACGCAATCTGCACCATGCGAGTTTTTTTTGCACGGCGCCTCAGGCGCAGTGCGTGGCGCTCATTGGCGATTTCAACGACTGGGATCCTACGGCCACGCCGATGTGCCGAATGTCCGACGGCCGATGGATGGCCAGCCTCGAACTGCCGCACGGCTATCCTCAATACGTATTCTTAGTGGACGGCCGGTCAATGCTTGACCCGGCGGCAGACGGGGTCACCAGAAACAGCCGCCAGGAACGGGTTTCATTGCTGGCCATTAGTTGAAATAAAGGATTTTATGATGTACTCCATGTCTGATTTATTGCAGTTGGTGGTCTCCGAGGGATCATCCGATTTGCACATTCGCGCCGGTTTCCCGCCGGTGATCCGGACCCACGGAATTCTCCAACGCGTCGAGGGGCCGCCCTTGCGCCCGGAGGACTGCGATGAACTTATGCGCAGCATCACTTCCGAAGAAAACATCCAACAGGTCCGCCAGGATGGCGGGGCGGACTTCGGTTTTGCTTTCGGCGACGCCGCCCGGTTCCGGGTCAGCGCCTTTAAGGAGAAGGGCAACTTCGGCCTGGTCCTGCGGCAGATCCCCACCAAGCTGCTGACCTTGGACGAAATCGGCCTGCCCCAGCACACCATCAACACTCTTTTGCACAAGCCGCGCGGCTTGGTGCTCGTTACCGGCCCGACCGGTTCGGGCAAAACCACCACGCTGGCCTCGATGGTCAACATCATTAACGAGGAACGCGACGACGTCCATATCATTACCATCGAGGACCCGATTGAATACTATCACAAGCCCAAGAAGGCCGTCATGACGCAGCGCGAGGTGCATGTTGACGTGCCCAGTTTTGCCGAGGCCTTGCGCCGGGCGCTGCGGCAGGACCCGGACGTGATTCTGGTGGGTGAATTGCGGGACTTGGAAACGATGGAGGCGGCCATCACGGCGGCGGAAACGGGCCACTTGGTCTTCGGCACGCTCCACACCACTGGGGCCGCCAAGACGATTGATCGTCTCGTCAACGCCTTCCCAATCACCCAGCAGGAAACCATCCGCATCCAGCTTTCCACCGTGTTGCAGGCGGTCATTTCGCAGTTGCTCATCCCGCGCATTGACCAAGCGGGGCGCGTGGCCGTGTATGAAATCATGATCAACACCCCGTCGGTGGCCGCGCTCATCCGCGATAACAAGACTTTCCGCATCCAATCAGACATTCAAACCGGCGCCAAGTTCGGGATGGTCACACTGGACGACAATCTGATGCGGAAATTTGAGGCGGGCATGATCTCGCGAGAGGAAGTCATCAACAAGTCCCAGGACCCCTCCACCGTGATGCTAAAACTGGCGGAATGGGACGAAGCCCATGCCGGGCTGGCCGAGGCGCAACCAGCACAGATGGCCGCCTGAATGAGGCGTGTCAACAAACTCTCATACGCCCAATTCTCATAACCCCAGAAAGGAGCAATAAACATGCGCAAACGAAACAAAAATCATGCAAGCCACACCATCGCTGCCGGAACACAAGTCGAGGCGGCCTTCACCCTGAAATGCGCCAATGCCAATCAGGCGTATCTGTGTGGCGACTTTAATGGATGGTCAGAAACCAATCTGCCGATGATCTTTCGCGGGGATGACAAATGGGAAAAGCGGCTGACGCTGCCTCCCGGACGTTACGAATACAAATTCATAGTTGACGGAACATGGACCACCGATCCGGCCGGGACGCTAGAAGTCCCTAACGCCTTCGGCACCACTAATTCGGTGGTGGAGTTTCCCGGGCGGCGCAGCCCCGATCAAATTGATAAGCCACGCTAAATTCTTCAACCGACGCGCAGGAAAGCGCACCAGAATGTTTATGGACACTACTGATCCTCCAACCCGCGACGACCGTTCCGTACCCGTCGTCATCACTCAGCCCGGGCTGCTTCGAGAAAGAATTGACCCCCGCCTGCGGCCCGCCCTTGTTTCGGCTCTAGCCAAATCAATCCGCAACTTCCGCAAGTGCCCGCGCTTCTCTTCTGCCTGGCAAGAGGCTTTGCGGAAGCTGCAACAGCGCGACCCCAAGGAATACCAGAATGGATTGGACTTCACTCGGCAACTCTTGAGGGAACTTCCCAAGGCCTTGCACCGGGCGGCGAAGGACCCCCTCGAACTTGACCGCCTCCTCTCGCAGGTTGTTCCACAAAGTCCATCTATCAACGGCGTCGAAGACGACCTTCGTCGGCTAGCCTGTTGCTCTGGGCAGACAACCGATGCAGCCGATCCGGCGTGGGATGCCGTCTATGACAGAATTCTGCTCGGTCCGGTGGCAGACCGGCCGCAACCGATTACACGCAGCTTTGATGACCTGCTTCGAGTTCGTGGGCTTAATCTCCGCCCCGAAATCGCGGTCTTCCTCCAACGCGAATTGCCAGCCCAGTTCGCCAAGGTCGCCAAAGGTGAGAAAACCGTCTGGCTGGTCTGGCAAAGGCCGGCGCCAGTCCCGCTCAATGCTGGCCCAATGCGGCACACGCCTCTGATAAAATCGACGTAAACCCTCAATACAGAACAATCTTTCTTTGCCCCAGCCAGATCACTAAACGCCTTGGCTTCGATCAACCCGATTGCCGTGCTAATAGGACGCCTCAACCATGAACGAAATCAAAACTGTCCAATCCGATTTGCTGGAGACTCTGCGCCAGTTGGGCGCCACTATTCTGGCAATCTTTCAAAACCGTCTGGAACTGCTGGTGGTTGAATTGGAGGAAGAGCGTCTGCGGCTATTCAAAGCGCTGCTCTTGGCGGCGGCCATCATCGCGCTAGGTTTCATTACTTTCGTGCTGGCGACCGCCGCACTGGTTGTCGTTGCTTGGAGTGAATTCGGCGTGGTGGGATTGCTCACGCTTTGCGGGTTGAGCCTCGTGGGCACGCTGCTGGCTTACTGGCGGCTGTGCGTGCGTTTGAATCACTGGCCATTTTTGTCCACCACACTGGCCGAACTCAAAAAGGACCGCGTATGTTTGAAAAGTAAGACATGACAGCGCTTCAACTGCACAAAAAAACGCTGGTGCTGGAAAGCGATTTGAACCGGCTCGCCTTGCGCGCCGAATGTGAGCGTTTGCGGGAGGCCGGCAGCTTGATCAAGGACGTGCGGCGCCAAATCACTCCCTGGGCGCTTGTGTTGGCCCCGCTGGCCGGCGTGGCGCTGGCACTTCGTCTGCGCCGCCCAGCGTCGGCCGACACCTTTCTGTCTCGGGCGTTAAAAATTGCGCCCTTGCTACTCAAAATTATAGTAAGCTGACGCCGAAACCCTGTTGCCGGAGAATCGTGCCAGCTCAGTTGTATCCACGGTTTTTTCGTGCCATTGGCACATTTCTGTCAAATCGTTTGGCAAATTGACTCGTGCCAATTATATTCCCCAGCTAAACGACGCAAAAAGCGAAGTCCTTTGAAAGGCGCTGGCCTCGATTTGACTCCAACGAACACTCGCGCCTGAGGGCGTGACGCTCACCCCCAAACTCCCTGCAAAATCCCCCTCATTCGCCAACCAATTGTTGCCGCCGTCGCTCATTTGGTGGAACTACAATATCTTGCTGACGATCGGGCCATCAGGAACCGCCATACCCTCCGAGGGGATTAGCAAAATTGCCAACCCAAATCACCCGCCCGACGCCAGCGGCGAGGTCAATCAGTCGCCTGCGCGCGCTTCAACTTGTTCGCATATCCCGTCAGCGCCGCCAGACGTTTGGCACCAGGTCCTGTTTTGAACCATCGCGCCGCGTCCTCTGGCGTTGTCAGCTCCAAATAATCCTCCATGATTACGTCCACTGAATTGCCAGTTTCGAGCGAGACGGTCTTGGGGTCATTCGTTTGGGCAACCCGATAGGAGATGTAGCTGTTGCGAAACCGGTTCGCGCCCGCCTTAATCCCGCGTTTGATCGCAAACCGCTCCCACGCGTGAAATACGCTTTGCGGCGTGGACCAATCCTCGCAGATGCGCCCGGCCATACCTTCGAAAGGGTCGAGCCATTGTCGGAGGTTTGGCAGGATCGGCATGATGCGGCGCCGTTTTTTCTTTGTGACAGTCTTTGGCAGAATGATGTATCCCTTGTCCCTCCGGAAGTGAACGTGTTTCCATTCCATCAAAGCCATCTCTTCCGTCCGCACGCCACTAAATGCTTTGATCGCCATGGACGGGATTAAACGCAAGGGAGCATATTCAAGGAGATCGTCAATCTGTTCCGGCAGGAAAATTTCATTGTCGCGTTTGTCTGCCTCGGAGACACGGTTAACACTTCCGGCTTCGGTGGACAAGTCTCTGGGCAGGTAACCATGTTTCCGGGCGTAATTGAACAGTTCCACGATGGCATTGCGGTAGTTGTTCCGTGACCGGCCCTTGAGCGCCCCTCCACGGCGCACCCCCTTGGCCAGAGAAGTCAACCCGCGCAGCCAGTTTTCAATTTGTTCGGTGGCGACGTCGGCGATCTGGCAAGGGAAATCCTTGGCAAATCGACCCAATCGAATTTCCAAATCCCGAACGTGGTATTTGCCACGCTTGTCCATTTCCAGAGTCTTGACCAACTCTTTCACCAACTCCGGAACCGTGATCGGTTTCAGTTTTGTGCGCGCATGCTTCTCGTAAAAGGTCGCTATGGTTCGCAGGTCGGCATTTTTGACGATTCGTTTGGCTTCGGCATATTCACGGGCGGCCGTGTCGAGCCGGATTTTGAATCCTTTTAAATGGGCCTGAGCGGCCAGATAAATGCGCCGGTCCTCCCCCCGGAGTTCGAGGGCTTGCATATCGCCACGGGCCAGCTTCGTGGCGGCCGCATCGGCGCAGGCCTGGGCTTATCTGGCCAAACGCACTGACACGGAAATTGCCGCGGACGTGAAGGCCCGTCTCCAATGGGACATCTGGATCAACGGCGGCCAGATCAATCCAGCCGTGGCCGATGGCAAAGTGACCCTTACCGGAACGATCGGTAGCGCGATCTCCAAATCACGCGCCTTGGATGACGCCTGGGTCAATGGAGTGACCTCGGTGGATGACAGCGGCTTGAACATCGACCCACAGGGCCACGATGTAGCGCACCAGGAAGTCAGCGATGTCACCAGATCTGACAGCGAAATCAAACTGGCGGTCCAGGCTTCCCTGCATCTTGACCCGCGCGTTTCGGCGTTTTCTCCCGACGTGATGGTTGAAGGCGGAGAAGTCATTCTCGGCGGCGATGTGGGGAACTTAAAGGCGAAAACATCCGCCGAACAGGACGCCATCAACATCGTCGGCGTTATCGGGGTGAACAACTATCTTAAGGTCAGACCGAATGGGCGGCCCACCGACCCCGAGATGGCGACGGAACTCAAAGCGGCCCTATTCTGGGATCCGTTGGTGGACAGTTCTACCATTACCGTGGCAGTCATCAATCGCACCGCGTACCTGTCCGGGGGGGTTGATTCAAGTTTTCAAAAGAATGAAGCCCAGGATGTTGCTTCGCGGATAAAAGGTGTGCTCTTAATCCACAACCATCTGAAGATTGAACCGGAATATGCCGTCTCCGATTACGGTTGGCCTG
>Ga0302320_10028928_pt1 | contig 10616 bp, 5 predicted proteins | sample Bog_T0_3_FD_202130 | JGI IMG/M metagenome (GOLD analysis project Ga0302320, IMG submission 202130) | Peat permafrost microbial communities from Stordalen Mire near Abisko, Sweden - Bog_T0_3 | ecosystem: Environmental > Terrestrial > Soil > Wetlands > Peat | place: Sweden: Abisko, Stordalen Mire... | reverse complement strand
CCATGCTCGTGATCCACGATAAACTTCTCAATAAATGCCCAACTCCGTTGTGCGGCCGAAAGGAAGTGCGGCTGCCCGGAAAGCTCATAGGCATTGAGAAATCCAACGACTGCTTCGGCTTGTGGCCACCAATGTTTGTCGGAGTCGATGATGCCCGTTGGGTCGGCTTCATACTGGAGGCCACCATCACTATAGATGCCTTCATCCTGGACAGCCTGAGCCATCTTCACTGAGATTGTACGAACCCGTTCCAGCAATGCGGAATCGGCAAGGATCTCCGCAGCTTCGCATAGCAGCCAACTGCCTTCAATGTCGTGGCCGAAGGAGATGACGTTCGACCGACGGTTCCACTGTTCATCGAAGAAGAGAATGAAATGATGATTCGCCGGATCGATAATGTGGTCGAGGAAGATTTCAATCAGCTCGCGCAAGCGTATGCGAACCTTCTCGTCTTCGTGAAGGTGGAGCAGTGTCGCGTACGCTTCCAGCATGTGCAGGTGTGTGTTCATCGATTTCTTTTCGTCCATGTCCACATCGCTCAGTCGCTGGTCTGTTGCCAGTGACCAATCCCGCTCGTAGGTTTCAAAGTAGCCGCGGTGCTGAGGGTCGTGGGCTGCGGCTTCAACCACTTCAACAAGGCGCAGCGCGCGTGCAAGAACTTCGGCATCACCTGTGGCGCGGCAATACTCTGCGAGCGCATAGACACAGAACGCCTGCGCATATGTGCGCTTCTTGGTGTCCAGGGGCTGCCCCAGACAATCGACCATCCAATAGACGCCGCCAAACTCATCGTCCCAGAAGAAGCGGATCAAATATTCATAGGCGCGGCGAGCAGCCTCTAGATAGACAGGATTGGCGTATACGCTGAAGGCCTTCGAAAAGGTCCAGAGAATGCGCGCGTTCAGGATGACGCCCTTGGCGGCCTGTGAATCGATGGTCAGGTCATTCGCAATCTGCCCGCGAAAGCCGCCATACTCGTCGTCGACTGCGTGATTGAGCCAGAAGGGCAGGATGTCAGAGAGTAACTCCGTCTCAGCTTTTTGCCTTAAATCTTGCACCGAAGGGCTCCCTCTGAAAAGCAAGCAGTGCTATGAATGGATTGCAGGACCGCGTCAGGCGCCTTGGTTAAGAATCGCGTCAATTCGGGTCAACTCATCGGCTGAAAAAGCCAGGTTGGACAATGCTGCCACGTTCTGTTCAATCTGTTCCACGCGGCTGGCTCCGATCAGCGCAGAAGTCATGCGCTCGTCGCGCAGTACCCACGCCAATGCCATCTGCGCAAGGCTTTGACCACGTTCCGCCGCGATGCTATTCAATGCGCGCGCTTCTGCTACGTGGTGCTCGTCGACGTCCTGCTTTTTAAGGAACGTGTTTGGCTTCGATGCCCGCGAACCGCTTGGAATTCCCTGCAAATAGCGGTCGGTGAGCAAGCCCTGTGCTAGCGGACAGAAGGCGATGCCGCCAATGCCCTCATTGCCAAGCACATCGAGCAATCCGCCTTCGACCCAACGATCGAACATGGAATACTTCGGCTGGTGAATGAGGCAGGGCGTGCCAAGCTCGCGCAGAATCTTTGCGGCAACCGCGGTCTGCGATGCGGTGTAATTGGAGACGCCCGCGTAGAGAGCTTTCCCTGACCGCACGGCCTGGTCGAGCGCGCTCATTGTTTCCTCGAGTGGCGTTAGGGGATCGGGCCGGTGTGAATAAAAGATGTCGACATATTCCAAACCCATGCGCTTCAGACTTTGATCAAGACTCGATAGAAGATATTTGCGAGATCCCCACTCACCGTACGGACCTGCCCACATTAGGTACCCGGCTTTCGAACTGATGATCAGCTCGTCGCGATACGGCCTGAGGTCGCGCTTGAGAATTTCGCCGAAGTTCGATTCCGCGCTGCCGGGCGGCGGACCGTAGTTGTTGGCCAAATCGAAGTGCGTGATACCGAGGTCGAGGGCACGCAGCACCATGGCGCGGCCATTCTCAAAAACATCGACGCCCCCGAAGTTGTGCCAAAGGCCAAGCGAGATGGCCGGTAGCTTGATGCCGCTTTTTCCGCAGCGGCGATAGGTCATTGTGTCGTAGCGCTGTTCGCTTGCGATATACAAGGCTATTGCTCCTCTGTTCAGCTAACTCAGAATCCCCTTGACCACAACTTCTTTTCGTCCATCCGTGGGCACAGGCACAACGCTACCGACAATCGGCGCGCCATCCACCGTGAGCGCAATTTTATTTCCATCTCCCTTGCGCTCGATGGAGATTTTGAAGACGACGCCGCGAAAAACGCGCGTGGCTGTAAAGCCAGGCCAGCTTTTCGGAATGACCGGAGCAATCTCGAGGCCGTCCAGAGATGTCCGAATGCCCAGAATCCATTGAACAATGGCGTAGTAATTCCAGGCGGCTGTACCGGTGAGCCACGAGTTTTTTGCTTCGCCGAATGTTGGTGCGTCTTTGCCCGCGATCATTTGCGCGTAAACATAGGGCTCGCAGCGATGGAGATCGCTGATCTCTTCGCGCGCTGAAGGATTGATGCGGCTGTAGTAGTCATGCGCCAGGTCGCCATGACCGAGTCGCGTTTCGCCAATCATGACCCACGGATTGACGTGACAAAAAATACCGGCATTCTCTTTGTATCCGGGCGGGTACGAAGAGATTTCACCGAGCTGCAGATAGTATTTGGAATACGCCGGTTGCTGCACGACGATGCCGTGCCTGGTAGCCAGATGCGTGCCCACAGCCTTCATTGCGCTCTCCGCTTTACCGTCATCGAGGCCGATCCCGGCCAGTACGCAGAAGCCATTCGACTCGATAAAGATTTTGCCTTCATCGCATTCCTTAGAACCGATTTTGGCGCCGAAATCGTCGTAGGCGCGAAGGAACCACTCCCCGTCCCAGCCGTGTTCGGCGATCACCCGCAAATTCTTCTCGGTTTCGCCGATATACCTGGCGGCCTCGGCATCAAGCCCGCGATGCTTTGCGATTGCAGCCAGCTCTCGGCCCGCATGAACAAACAGCCCGGCGATGAAGACGGATTCAGCCACTTTTCCGTCTTTGTTGGTTGTGGTTTGGAAGCTCTGACCCGGTGTGTCGGAGAAGCAATTCAGGTTCAGGCAATCGTTCCAGTCGGCGCGGCCGATGAGGGGAAGTCCGTGCGGACCCATCCTATCAATCGTGTATTGAATGCTGCGTTGAAGGTGTTCGTATAGGGGCTGCTCGGAGCCGGGTTCATTGTCGTACTGAACCGGCTCGTCGAGGATGCTCCAGTCACCCGTCTCTTTCAGATACGCAGAAACTCCTACGATGAGCCATAGCGGATCGTCGTTGAACCCGCCGCCAATGTCGTTGTTGCCTCGCTTGGTCAGAGGTTGGTACTGGTGGTATGCGCCGCCGGTTGGCAGTTGCGTCGCTGCAAGATCAAGTATCCGTTCGCGCGCCCGCACCGGCGCCATGTGTACGAACCCAAGAAGGTCCTGGTTGGAGTCGCGGAAGCCGAGCCCTCGTCCAATTCCAGATTCATAAAACGACGCTGAACGCGACATGTTGAACGTGGCCATGCACTGGTAGGCGTTCCATATATTCACCATTCGGTTGGTGTGGATGTCCGGAGTAGTGACTTGGAAAACGCTTAGCAGGCTATCCCAATACACGCGCAGTTTCTCGAATGCGGCGTCGGCCTGCTTTGCATCGAGATACTTTGCAATGACGGGCTTGACGGTTTTCTTGTTGATGGTCTGCGAGCCGGGCGGATCGAACTTATCATCGACCGGATTTTCATGGTAGCCGAGCACAAAGACAATCTGGCGCGTTTCGCCGGGGGCGAGTTCCAGCTTAACGTGGTGCGCGCCCATGGGCGACCAACCATGCGCGATGGTGTTCTTCAGCTCGCCTGCTTCGACGCTTGCTGGACGGTCCCAGCCACGGTAGCGGCCCAGAAAAGATTCGCGCTGCGTCTCAAAACCGGCTCCCTTCTCTGAGCAGGCGAAGTAGGCAAAATGATTGCGGCGCTCGCGGTATTCGGTCTTGTGGTAGATGACGCCGTCTTCGACTTCCACCTGGCCGGTATTGAAATTCCGCTGGAAGTTGGTGGCGTCGTCCTGCGCATCCCAGAGACAGAATTCGATGCTGGCAAAGGATGAGATTTTCGCTGGTGTATCGCGCCGATTGGTGACGGTCAACTGCCAGATTTCGAGATTCTCATCGAGCGGGACAAAGTAGCGCGTCTCCGCCTCGATGCCGGTGTACTGGGAGCGGATCTTCGTGTAGCCCATGCCGTGGCGGCAGGTGTAGTTTTTCAATTCGGTCCGGGTAGGCTCCCATGAAGGGGACCAGAATTCCTTCGACTCATCATCGCGAAGATAAACATAGCGGCCGCCGAAATCGAGCGGCACATTGTTGTAGCGGTAACGGGTCAGGCGACGGAGGCGCGCGTCTCGATAGAAGGAATAACCGCCTGCCGTATTGGAGATGATTCCGAAGTAGGCCTGGCATCCCAGGTAATTCATCCACGGTAGCGGTGTATCTGGTTGCGTTATCACATACTCGCGCTGCTGGTCGTCGAAATGTCCGTACTTCATTACGCTTGCTCCCTTACCCGAAAACGCTCCGCAAGTATAGCCCCCGCTTCAAAGCCAAATCAACTCAAACGATTTTCCAGAGGATTTGTCAGCATTCTGCAAATTCGAAGATTCCATTTGCGTATCGTCGCGCGAACGTGGAGAATGATCTGCGCGAGCCAAGTCATTCAATCTCCCGTTGAGTTCGGGAACGTTGTCAGTGATCAGGCTGATGTGAAAGACTTCTTGCGTTTTTCCGTTCAATCTGGACGGCTTACGCGAGGCTAAGCGGTAAACGATGCCAAGTAGGTTGTCGCTGTTTCGTCGGAGTCTGCGCGGTGGCAGGACCTTGTTGTCCCTGGTCTCTGTTCTGCTTGTTTTCCCGCTTCTACTTTCCCTCGCTCGTGCGGCGGAACCGTCGGCTTCCTTATCGATTAAAGTGGACCAGGCGGGCTATCCGCTGGATGGCCCGAAGGTCGCGTTTGTGAGTGAGCACGCCGAGTCGTTTGAGGTTCGGAGTTCCCGCGACAATGCGGTTGTTTTCCACGGCAAACTCGATGAGCCGAAGTCGGACGCGGACACCGGCGACCAGGTGCAGGCGGCGGACTTCTCCAGCTTTAAAAAGGCCGGCGAGTTTTATGTCTACGTGCCCGGGGTCGGCCGCAGTTGGGATTTTTCACTAAAACAAAACGTTTACGAGCGGGCCTACTATTTAGCGATGCGCGGCTTTTACGGGCAGCGATGCGGGACGGCGGTTGATATGGGGCCGGAGTTCCCCGGCTACTCGCATCCAGCATGCCATTTGCACGGGGAGTTTCACGCGTCATCCGGCGCCAAGGGGCCGCGCGATAACATCGGTGGCTGGCACGATGCGGGCGACTACGGACGCTACGTGGTGAATTCGGGGATCAGCACGGGGATGCTGCTTTGGGCCTGGGAGATTTACGGCAGCAGGCTGAAGGGCATTTCGCTGAAGATTCCCGAGTCGGGCAATGGAACGCCTGACATTCTGAATGAGGCGCGCTGGAATCTGCAATGGATGCTGAAGATGCAAGATGACGACGGGGGCGTGTGGCACAAGCAGACCAGCGAACATTTTTCCGGTTTCGTCGCGCCGCAGGACGACAAGTTGCCGAGCGAAGTGATCGGGACGGGGTCCGCACCCTACAAAAGCACTTGTGCTACGGCGGATCTTGCAGCGGTTGCGGCTATAGCGGCGCGCGTCTACAAGCCATATGACACCGCGTTTGCCGCGCAATCGCTGCAGGCTGCACGGCGAGCTTTTGCGTGGACCGAAGCGAATCCGAATGTCACCTTCCGCAATCCGCCCGGGGTTTCGACTGGGGGCTACGGGGACTCGAACTGCTCCGACGAGCGGTTCTGGGCGGCGGCAGAGCTCAGCCGGACTGCAGGGGAAGCGGCTTACAGTAGCTACTTTCTTACCCACTATGCTGATTTTCTTTCGGGCCTTGATTCGCCGCCTGCTGAAGGTTGGGGATCGGTGGCGTCCATGGGTCTTTGGACCTATGCCCTGTCTCATGCACATGGCGACGACTCCGGGGCCAATGCCGCCATCCGCCAGCGGACGCTTGCGGCGGCTCGGGCTGTAGTGGAGCGGACGCACGCTTCCGCTTATCGGAACAGCATGAAGACGAGGGACTACATTTGGGGATCGAATGGCGTTGCGGCCGGCTACGGGATTTATCTGCTGATCGCGAATCAGTTTGAGCCGGAACCGGCATTTGTGGACACGGCTCGCGACAATTTGCATTATCTGCTGGGTCGCAACTGCTTCTCGCTATCGTGGGTCACCGGCATAGGCGAGCATGCCTTCATGCATCCGCATCATCGGCCGAGCGGTTCAAGCAATCTTCCGGCGCCTTGGCCGGGCCTTCTTTCAGGTGGGCCGAATGCCGGGCGTGGAGACGCGGTGTTGAGAGCTTTACCCAAAGATTTGCCGCCCGCCAAGGTTTATGCCGATCAGTTGGCCTCGTACGCAAGCAACGAGATTGCAATTAACTGGCAAGCTTCCCTGGTGTTTTTGTTAGCGGGCCAACTGCAGTAGAAAGAGGCATTCGTATGCATCTGCAATTCATCGATTTGGCCATCATCGTTGCTTATCTATTGAGCACGGTGCTCATTGGCTACTGGGTATCTCACCGAGCTTCGCAGAGCATGCAGAATTACTTTCTGGGCGGCAACACGATGCCGTGGTACATGCTGGGCATCTCCAACGCTTCGGGGATGTTCGATATCAGCGGCACCATGCTGCTGGTGTCGTGGATGTTCGTCTACGGGCTCAAGAGCGTTTGGATCCCGTGGCTCTGGCCGACCTTCAACCAGATATTCCTGATGGTCTATCTTTCCGCGTGGCTTCGCCGTTCCAACGTCATGACCGGCGCAGAATGGATCCAGACTCGATTTGGCACCGGACGCGGCGCGAAGTGGTCGCACATTATCGTTGTTGTTTATGCGTTTGTAAGCATCATCGGATTCTTCACATACGCATTCAAGGGCATCGGCAAGTTTGCGCAGACTTATCTGCCATGGCATCTTTCGGCCAACGAATACGCACTGATTCTCATCGCGATCACTGCCATCTATGTGATCAAGGGCGGCATGATAAGCGTGGTCATCACGGAGGTTGTTCAGTTCTTCATTCTCTCGATTGCATCCTTCGCCGTAGGCATTATCGCCATGAGCAAGGTTGCGCCGGACATGCTGCACCGCGTGGTACCCGCCGGCTGGGACAACATCTTTTTTGGGTGGCACCTTGGCCTGGACTGGTCGACAATTCTTCCGGCGGCGACGCAGAAGATCGCCGAGGACAGATACGAACTCTTCGGCTTCTTCGTGATGATGCTGCTGTTCAAGGGAATTCCGATTTCGGCTGCGGGACCTGCTCCGAACTATGACATGCAGCGCGTTCTCTCTGCCAAGGACCCGCGCGAGGCCTCGATGATGAGTGCCTGGGTCAACATCGTGTTGACCCCACCCCGTTACTTCCTCATCATGGGCCTGACGGTGCTGGCAGCGGCCTTCTTCGGTCCCGACTTGCGTGCCATGGGAACGCACATGGACTTTGAGCTGGTGTTGCCGATGGCGTTGGCTCGCTTTGTGCCGATGGGACTGCTGGGCTTCCTGATCGCGGGCTTGCTGGCGGCATTCATGTCGAACTTTGCTGCAACGGTCAACGCGGCTCCGCCGTACTTTGTCAACGACATTTACAAGCGTTACATCAACCCCAATGCTTCACCCAAAACCTATGTGCGGTTGAGCTATCTGGCTTCGTTCAGCGTGATCGTGATCGGCGTGCTGTTTGGCTGGAACGTCACTTCAGTCAACGAGGTCGTGGTCTGGATCGTCTCTGGCCTATGGGGAGGCTATACCGCGTCGAATGTATTGAAGTGGTACTGGTGGCGCTTTAATGGCTGGGGTTATTTCTGGGGCATGTTGACCGGTATCGGCTCTGCACTGCTTGCTCCAAAAATCGTTCCCATGTTGCCCTTTGTGCAGAATCTACTCGCACACTTCAGCATCAACATGGAAGTTGTCGTGATCTTCCCGATGGTGGTGGGCATCTCGCTAATTGGCTGCCTATTGGGAACGCTGCTGACCAAAGCGGAAGACGATGCGGTGTTGATGGACTTCTATCGCCGCGTGCGGCCATGGGGCTTCTGGGGGCCGGTGTTGAAGAAAGTGCTCGCCGAAGATCCCAGCTTCAAGCGCAACAAAGACTTCTTCCGCGATATGTTCAACATTGCGGTCGGCATCGTATGGCAAGTCTCACTGGTGGCGCTACCCCTGTATATCGTGATCAGGGAGTGGGACCGCGTAGCAATGGCTGCCGGCACGATCGCGGTCACCTCGCTGATTCTCAAGTTCACATGGTTTGACCATCTGACCGAACGCGAAGTGGAAACAGACAAAGCCGCCAAAGGCGAACGGTAAACCCTGGTGATGACCGAACCCTTCGACGGAGCTGAAGATCGCGGTCTTTCGGCATACAATTCTTTCTGTGATGGATCAACTCGAAGACATTGATGCTCTAAATCGTCGCTGCGGCCTTGATGGAATTGCGCAGATCGTGCCGGGAAATGGCGGGCTGCTTAAAGTCCAGATCACGTCCCCAGCGGCCACTGCGGAGATTTACTTGCACGGAGCGCAGGTGACCGCTTGGAAGCCGACGGGCGCCGACGAGGTGATCTTTGTCAGCGGTAAATCGCATTGGGAAGACGGGAAGGCGATTCGCGGAGGCGTTCCCATTTGCTTTCCATGGTTTCGAGCCAAGGCCGATGATCCGCATGCACCCACTCATGGCGTGGTGCGCACTAAACAATGGCGGCTTGACTCGATCATTTCGGAGGCGGACGGAACTGTTGTGATCATCTGCTCGACGGAGAGCGATGAGTCGACTCGCCGTTGGTGGCCGCATGAATTTCGGCTGACGCACCGCGTTACGGTGGGCAGCACACTGAAGATGGAACTGACCGCGAGCAATACGGGCTCTGTTCCGCTACGCTTTGAAGAAGCTCTGCATACTTACTTTCGCGTTGGCCAAGCCGAGAGTGTGCACGTGCGCGGGTTGGATGGGGTCGCGTACCTCGATAACACGGATTCAAATCGCGCCAAGGTGCAATCAGGTGATGTGGTTTTCACCACGGCTACCGACAATGCCTACCTGAACACGCAGACCCCACTGGAATTGGTCGACCCGAATCTGGGCCGCGCGGTTCGCACTGAAAAGCTGGGCTCAACAACGACGGTGGTTTGGAATCCATGGGAGCAGGGAGCCGCGTCTCTGGCTGACCTGGGCGATGAGGAGTGGCGCGCGATGGCGTGCGTGGAAGCCAGCAACATCATGGATTCCGCGATCGATCTTGGCCCCGGCGAAGAGCACACCATGTGCGCGACTCTCAGTATTGGGTCAGACTGAAAGATGGTCCTGCTCTAGTTGCTGGTGCCTGATGGATGGCTGATTGCGTTGAGAGCTTCGACGGTGGCTGCCTGCTGGGTTTCACGTTCAGCGTCCGCGGGTTGCTCATTCAAGCGATAGGCTTCTGCAAGCTCCTGGTGATATTCGGCATCCATGGGGTTAAGCCGGATTGCAGTTTGCAGTGTGTTTATTGCGGACTTGGCTGAACCGAGTTCGACTTGCAATTGTGCAAGGCGGTAATAAACTTCGCCATCCTTCGAGTTGGATTCCGCCAACTCCGAAAGCAGTTGAAGCGCTTCTGCCTTTTGGCCGAGCGCTTTATAGGTTAGAGCCAGCGCGTTCTTTGTCTCCGCGTTGGCTGGGTCCTGTTTCAAGGAGGTACGAAGTTCATCGGCTGCTTGCTCGTAATTCTTATTGGCGGCATACACTTCACCAAGCAAATAGTGAACAAGAGGAATCTGGGGATTCGCTTCTTCGAGCGATTTGAGCCGAGCCACGTCCTGACCAGGTTCTCCAGCCATGACCATAGACCCGGCGTATGCGATGGCGAGTTCCGGATTTGCCTCTATCTGGGCGCCAATTGGCTGCAATACCTGAACTGCGCGGGCGTATTGCTGAATCCTGCACAAACTGAAGCCGAGCATCATACGGACCTGCGAGTCGGTGGAATGCGATGCAAGCGTGCGGCTCAACGGTCCAACCGCTTCGCCATAATCCTTTGCTGCAAAGGCGGCGCGGCCCCAGTACTCGTCAATGCCGGTCAGGTTTGGATTCCACTTGGCTGCCTGCTGAAAATAACTGGCTGCGTCCGCAAAATTGCCCGCATTGGCCGCATTGACCCCGAGATTGTCGTAGCTGCTGGCAATCGGCGGTCCGACGTGCTTCTCAAACGCTTTCTGTGCGGCCAGATCCTCAGGATCGGCCTCGTGCGTTTTTTCGAGCGGTGCCTGGATAGTCACGTTTCCGGCCAGCCTGAGCTCCGTCCTTTGCTCTTTCAGGTAGAGAAGATTCCGCGAGATGTCCAGTTCCTTACGTCCCTCGGCAGTGCTACCGCTTTGAATCAATAGCTTGCCAAGCCAATAGTGGGCCTGCTCCACCTCATAGCCGTTTCTTGAAGGATCCAGAGT
>Ga0302320_10028927_pt1 | contig 10617 bp, 12 predicted proteins | sample Bog_T0_3_FD_202130 | JGI IMG/M metagenome (GOLD analysis project Ga0302320, IMG submission 202130) | Peat permafrost microbial communities from Stordalen Mire near Abisko, Sweden - Bog_T0_3 | ecosystem: Environmental > Terrestrial > Soil > Wetlands > Peat | place: Sweden: Abisko, Stordalen Mire... | reverse complement strand
AAATCAGTTTCACCAATAAGAAAAAATCTCATTATGAAAAGGTCGATTATTGTTTCAAAGAATTGTCTTATTCCTATAAAACCAAGAATAAATTTGGAATAGAAAAAATCTTACGATTGTTGCAATTATTCACTGAAAATCATAACTCATCCCTTCAAAATTACCTTCGTTATCAATCAAACTCCAGGAATAATTATGATATTATAGGATTAACAGTGAAGATATTGGAAAGTTCTCTTTTGGAACTCAATGAACATAATTATCAAATGGCTTCTCAATGTTTCGATACTCTCACTGAATTTATTCAAGGTCCTTGCGAATCCAATCAATTGGCTTTAGTCGAAAGCCCCTTTGCGAATATCGCGAGTAAATTATTGGAATTGGATGATTCGATCACACAATCGAAGAAACAAATTAAGAAGAAAAACAAGATACTTCAACTTTTGAAAAGAAAGAAGAAAATTAATGAGAAAATCTCCAAGTTTCAGGCTACTTCAACTGAAACCATGCAAATGAGCATGAATATCAATCCCACTCAACAAAATGAAATCGAATCGCAAAAAATCCTCGTCAAATATCTCAATTCTTTAAGTCCTGCGTTTGCAAGGGAAATCGAAGCTAGTTTTGAAAAACATTCTCCTTTGGGGTTTCAAAATTGGATGTTGACAGGATTAAAACATAAATGTGTCATTGCAATTGAAAGTCTTTGTGAAGGACAAAAAAATAACGATATTTTGAGAAAAGTGATGAAGAATTTATCATTGGATGTTTTAAAGGACAATTTGGGATGGATATATGAGAAAAAGCAGAAATTATATGCAGATAAATATAGTTGGCAGGTTTATAATGATTCTGATAAAAGGCTAGAAACCAAGGGTTTTATTCTAGCGACGGGATTTAAGATATTTATGATTTTACGTAAATATTTGGAACTTACTAATTTGGAGGATAGTGATGAGGAATATGAGGAAATGCAGATTCTCAAAAAAGAGTTCAATGAAGTGTTTGCAAGTGAAAATATCGTGACTCAATTAGGCCATTTCGGAATAGATCTAATTAAAACTGGAGTGACAGCTGTAGAAAGTAACTTATTTTCAATTTATAATTATTAATTAATTATTTCAAAATATAGAAATTGGGGAATTGACAAGAATTTCAAAGCTTATGGAAAGACAGGCTAGCGATTCAAAAGAAATAGATGAGGATACACAAAAAAAACTTAATAAGGATGGATTGGTTTATTTTGCAAAACATACTGCTTCTATTGAAATCAATAGAAATGGAAATCTTTATAAACAATATTTCCCGAGACTTCCGCCTTGCTTTTATTTAGAAAAGGATCTGAAGAAATGGTTCATTGATAATGTAAATCGGACGACATTACATTCGAAGGTGAGTAGTTTGGTTTTTCTGTCTGAAGAATTCATCGAATCTTTGAGAATCAACACCTCCATTAAAGATTTCGCAGGGAAGAATTTCTTGTTGCTATTAATTTCGAAACACCTCAAATTATGGAAGGATCTTTCATTTTTTCTTTGCATCATGCAAAATTTGATCATTTTGTATTGGAGCCAAGAAGTTTTGCAAGATAGTCATGCCTTCCCTTTTGAATTCAGAATGGATTCTGGCAAAAGTGATGTTATAACCACCTTATTTTTGATGGAATTGTTACAAATTGGCTTCAGTGGATTAGTGTGGCTCTTTTCCATTAGCAAACGTATGCCTTTAGTCATAAAAAAAGCACAAAAGCATATTATTTTTCTTGAAAATGAAGAGAATAAAGCCATGGAAGCTGAAGGTTCTGATTCCAACAATATGCCAACTGAATTCAATTTCTTGCGCTTTTTAAATAAAGTGATGATCTATTTAAAGTTCACAGTTCTTGATTATTACATAATGTATTATATGATCTATACAACCTTAGCTGTCTTAGGTCTTTTCAACCCTTTCTTTATCGCTGCTTTACTTTGCGATATTTTCGTTAGATTCCCTTTGTTGCTTTATGTTGTCAAATCGTTATGGAGACCCAAATATCAGATATTTTTAACAATGGCTTTATTTATAATCATACAATATTATTTCGCTTTAGCAGCTTTTTATATTTTTTATGAATCTTTCCAAGATTATTGCGAGGACTTATATCAATGTTTTTCATTAATTTTGGATCAAACCTTTAAAACAAACTCAGGAATTGGAAGCTTTATTGCTCCGTTTCAAGAACAATATGTGGGATGGACATTATCCTGGAGATCAATATATGATTTTCTCAACTGTTTTATCATTTTAAATTTGATCATTGAAATAATTGCTGGTATTATTATTGATACTTTCGCGGTTTTGCGTCAGGAAATGGAAAAAATGAAGGATGATATTGAGAATTATTGCTTTATTTGCGGAATTAAGAAGCAAACTCTTGATAAGAAAACTGATGAAAGGAGAGGATTCGTCTATCATATTGAGCTTGAACATAATCTCTGGAATTATATCTATTATATTTTGTATTTGAAGCATAAGGAAAAAACAGAATATTCGGGATTTGAAAGTTATGTGTCGTCAAGATTAGATGGTGATGACATTTCTTGGTTTCCATTGAACAAAGCCCTGACACTGAGCAACAAAAATGTTGACAATGATAACGAGGAGGAAGGTGAATTTGAAGGATTTAATGAGAAAAATGATGAAAAAGATAAAAAGGCTTTGAAAACTCAAGAAATGTTAGAGAAATTGGAGAATCTCGAAAAAGAATTGGATTTGTTTGAAGGGAATTTAGAGAAATCTCTTAAAACATATAATGCAAAACAAAAATGAATAAAATGATTAAATATATAATATATAAACAAAACTAAAAATTAATGATCTATAGTTTTTTTTTTCTTTAATTTTTAATTTCGTTTTCAAAGGCTCAAGTTTAAAGGCTAATAATTATTAATAAATTTCCATTTTAGAACATTTTGAAGAGTATCCAAAAATAAAATAACCAAAAAAACAATTAAAAAAAAAAATCAAATTAAATTTGATCTCAAAAAATGGAAAGTTCTTTCGAGCCCACGTGCAATAATTTGGTGAAGCAGACTGGATTGAAATGGATTTTTGTTGGAGGAAAGGGTGGAGTTGGGAAAACAACCACATCAAGCAGTTTGGCAGTACTTTTGGCTTCCCAGCAAAAAAACGTTTCTCTAATATATTTCTTTCTTCTATTTCATAACATTTATAATTTAGGTTTTGATAATTTCCACAGATCCAGCTCATAATTTAAGTGATTGTTTTGACCAAAAATTCTCCAAAGACCCAACCCTTGTAAATGGTTTTACAAACCTCTTTGCCCTTGAAATCGACCCTAATATTGATCCAAATCAAATCAAATTGCCATCGTTGCAAGGAGTGCAAAACGATAAAGCCACTCAACAATTTTTGTCAGAAATATTTAGCAGTGTGCCCGGAATAGATGAAGCCATGAGTTTCGCTGAGTTGATCAAGTATAAAATAATGTTTTTTTTATTAAATGCATATAAATTTGCCTAATAGCACTGTAGAACAAATGAAATTCGATACCATAATATTTGATACAGCCCCGACTGGACATACACTAAGGCTTCTCAACTTTCCAAATCTTCTTGAGAAGGGATTGAATAAAATAGTTAATTTGAAGCAAAAATTGGGAGGAATCATCAATCAAGTTGGATTTGAATTTTGCAGATTTAAAATAATTTTGAAAAAAATAATAGTTTTCAGGTTTCCTTGGGTCGGCAGTTGAAGGAAACAACCCAGATGGTGCTATTGATAAATTATTCGGGAATCTTGAAAAAATGAAGGAAATAGTGGAAAAAGTGAATCAACAAATGAAAGACCCTGTAATGATCATTAATTTTCTTTTATAATTATTACATAATTGATGAAGCAAAAAACGACTTTCGTCGCAGTGTGTATCCCAGAATTCCTGTCTCTTTATGAAACAGAAAGGTTGATCCAAGAACTTGCCAAATTTAAAATAGATATTCATAATATTGTAGTGAACCAGGTTTTATTTCCAGGTAAATAAAAACGATATATATAAACATGAAAATTCTTAATTATTTTTTGAAAGATGATGATTGTAAAATGTGCTTGGCTAGGCATAAAATGCAAAAAAAATACCTCGATCAAATTTTAGAACTTTATGAAGATTTTAATGTGACAATTATGCCTTTGTTGGAAAATGAAGTCAGAGGGTCTCCAAGTTTAAAGAATTTTTCTAAATTGCTTTTGGAAGCTAAGATTCTCCCGAATGTCCCAATTAAGCCTAATGTTAAAAATTAAATTTTACAAGAAAAAAAGGCCTTATAACATAACTTAAAAAAAAAACGGAATTTAAATATTATTTTTTAAATTCGAAATTTCTTTTCATGCAAATAAATACAGATTTCTCAGGGAAAAATAGTGGAGTTAAAAGAAATGAAGACATTATGAAATCGGCGAATTTTTTTACAAAATATGAAGCAAAAGAAAACAAAGAATATGGCCAAATTTCAGGTGGGGCAAGTCCTATCGATTTTAAACAAATTAGACAAAGCCGGAAAAAAGATTCAAGTGGGGATCTTCCAGGAAAAACTCCTGCCCAATTAACATTCGGACCAAAATTAAAAATTAACAAGCCTCAAGTAATGTACATTGTTCATTTTTTATATAAATTTCCGATTATAGGAGGAAGAATTCGATGATGAAAGAGATATACTTTTTAAACAATTTTTGATGAACATGGGTTTACCAACTGAATATCCGAATTATTCCTCAAGCGAATATTGGAATAATAGATATATATTAGAAAAGGGAGAAGTTTCAGAATGGTTTTTTAATTGTTTTTTTCTATTGGAAATTTTATTCATGTTTTGAAGGTTGTTCCCATTTGAAATTTTTCGATCAGTTGTTCTAAATGTATTGAAAAGAGATTATGGTAAGGAGATTCTAATAGTTGGATGTGGAAATTCGAGAATGAATGAAATATTATATAATGAAGGCTACCGAAATATCACCAATATTGATTATTCCAAAGTTTTGATTGATGAAATGAATCAAAAATATGCTGAAAAAGAAGAAATGGAATGTTTTTTGTTATATTAATATTACCTTAAAATGACCCGAATTTTTAAATATTAGTTACATTAATGGATGCTTGTGAATTAGAATATCCTGAAAATTGTTTTGATTTAATCCTAGATAAAGGGACCTTTGATTGCGTTCTATGTGGAGACTCTTATTTCGAAAGAATCACATCGATGATCAATGTTTTTTTTTTTAATTAAGAAAAAAATTCATAAATTTTATAATAGGGAATATATATGTGTTTGAAAAAAGAAGGAACATTTATTTGTGTCAGTCATGGAAGCCCTGATACGAGAATAGGATATTTTCAAAACAAAAATTATTTCTGGAATGTTAAAATCATGGAAATTGAAAAAAGCAAACTGGAGCAACTTAAAACTTTTGATGAGGAAACTCAATATTATATCTATATATGTAATAAATATTAACATAATGACAATTGTTTATATCCGAAATATTTTATTTATTGTTGAAAAATGCTGCTTTTTTTTTCCATTTTTCGAGATATAAAAAAAAAAAATAGTATTTTCATTAATTCAGAGTTTAAATTTCCTTCCGATTTGTTTAGAAAATGAAATATCAAGTGTTTAAATTATAATAAATTTTTAGTGATTTTTAAACTTTTTTTCAAAAAAATACAAAAATGTCCGATCTCTTGAATTTTGGAGAAATTGAGAGTCTTTCAAAAGATAAAAAAGATTCCAATGAAAATAATAATAAATCAAAAACATCCGATAAATTATCAGAGCAAAATTTCAAAGTCAATATAAATGACAAAGCTGAAGCATTAATAAAAAAGAAGAAAAAATTGACAAATATCAGCGATCCTAGCATTCTCGAAGCAGATATTCTAAATGAAAGTTATTCTGAAATTTCTAACAACCAAATCATCAGAGTATTCACTTTTGCCTTGATATATTAAATTAATTTTAGGAAACCATCGAAAATCTCAATCATTTATTTTTGGAAGAAGATAATATAATTTCTCGAATTATCGAATTTTCTTATGATGCCAATAGTTTGTATCGAACAAGGGATTTGTTCGATGCTTTGTTTTATGAATTTAAAATTCGATTTCAAAACAAAAACTTGGTTGGTTAATTTAAATTTTTCCTTCTAATTAATTATTTAAGGCTCTTAATCAATTAAAAGACAAAGAAGAACAGAATTTTGAATATATCAAGAATTTGGAAAACAATTTAAAAAAAAGTAATTTGTTTGAGAAACTTTAAATAATTGACTCTTTTTTAAAGCTCAAAATGAGTTAATTGGACTGAAGAAATTGCAAGAAACAAAGCAATTTCGTCATGGCGGGAAAATCAAAATCAAATCTGATGAAGATTTGAAAGATTTAGACATTTATGATTGGATCATCGATGTGGACTCAATCTATTCAGTAAGAAAATCTTAAAACAATTATTTCATTTGAACGATTATGAAAAGATCTTGAATTCTGGATGGAAAATCTATTTTAATTCTTTATATTATGAGAATCTGCATTTTGATGAGGAGAACTACTTCTATTCTCTTAATAAGACTGAGCTTCTGAAGGAAGTATCAGCTTCTGAAGGCGAATCTTCTCTTGAGTTTCGAACAAATGAAAGAATCGTTTCTTTTATAGGTTTATATGATAAAGGAAAAAGTTTTGTTTTGAACAATTTAACAAATATTAATTTGCCTTCTCAGAGGAAAATCTTAAGTCGAGGCTTAAGCTTTAAAGAGTTTTATATAGAAGAAACAAAATTGATATTATTGGATACTGTGGGAAGCTATAGTCCAGTGAATGTTCTTAACGAGAATTCTGTGAAGGAAAGAGAAATGACTGAGTTATTTTTATTGGATTTGGTATTTGAAATTTCCGACTATTTCATTTTCGTGATGAACGATTTCACTGCTCTTGATCAAAGATACCTGGATAAATTATCCAAAATGCTCAAATCTTCTAAGAATAAGCCTTTCAATCAAATCATCGTGGTTCACAATTTCAAAGAAGTGGAAAGTCAGGAGATTTTAGACCATTTATGGGAAACACAAGTCCCCAAAATTTATGGAGAGGGCATTTTTCATAGAACGAAAGTGTCAGCCATCAATCCTATTAATGGAAAGAGCCAGGAAAAACATGTGCATTGGTTCCAGACACATCATTCGAGACATATTAGATTAGCCAATGATGATAGCATGTTAGGAAATAGCGTGAACCCTTGGACATTCTCTTTGGTCAAGCTTTGGCTTACAGTCACTTTTCTAATCATTTATCGTTTTATTTCATTTGAAAAGTTTAGACAGAATTCTTTCCGGAGCCAAATAGACCAGTTTACTCACTACAAAAGACTATGAAGATTTTTTCCACCAACTTAACTTCATTTTTGAAGCAAGAAACTCAATTAATCATTAGGAATACCCTTGAAAAATTGGTGAAAATTATATGTGTTAAGGAAAAAACACCAATTTTTTCTGAGAAATTTTCTACCGAGAAATTTTCTCCTGAGAAATTATTTCTTGAAAAATTTTCACCTGATAAGAGTCAGAAAAATGATTTTGAGAGCATTGATGATCAAAAAATGGCAAAGAAATTAAATTATTTAACAAAAAAAAATTTTATTTTAGATTAAAACCATGATAAAAAATGATGAATTTATTACGTTTGTTGAAGTTCCTGGTCAATCAATAGAGGATTTTATCATTTCAGAAGTCGATTCGAAAATAAAGATAAATAAAAGACCAAAAAGTGGATTTGAAAATAAAGAAGAACACCAAAATAACGATTCAACCCAATCCAGGCAATCATTTTTGATAATTGAACCTCCAGAAAATTTCGATAAAAAATGGTTAAATATAATAAATTCTAATAGAATTTAAATCTATTTGAAGGAGTGAGTTTTATGTTGAAAAAGGTATCTTATATGTTAAGTTCCAGAAGAAAATCTCGAAAAAAGAAGAAGTTGATGGAAATAATTTGATTTAATTTTTTTTTTCATAAATTTTTTCCAAAAATCTATCTATTAAATTCTCATTAAGAAGAATTGATAAAAAAATTAAGAGATAGTCTAAGAGATAGTCTATTTATAGTCATTTTATTAAAAATCTACTTTTGAAAAAAAAATTTATTTGAACTTGAAATTTACATATTTTAATAACTATATCTTGATATTACAACAGAAAAAAAAATAATTAAAAAAAAAAACTAATTTTGCAAAGTTTTTTTGTTTAAATGTTTTTTTAAATAAAAAATAAATTTTTTTTTCAAATTGAAACCGAAAAATATATGCGCATTATAATTAAGGAAATTTAAATTGCTTCATTGGGAATTAAATTGTTGTCTTATTAATTAAAAAAAAAATCTTGAAATAAATTTCAATGAATTCTTTTAAAATTTTAATCTTTCTCTTATTTAAACTTGGGTTATTTTATTAATTCTTCCAGTCTCTTCATTTATCTTCACCCATTCGTTCTTTAAAATAACTAATCCATACTGCCATCCTTCGACCTTCTGCAAGTCTTTCACCACTTCTCCCGTTCCAAAGTATTCATGTTTCACTACATTTTCTTGGAATCCATGTCCCAATGTCACGCATTCCACTCCGTTCACATTCATGATATGATTTTCTTCTAAAACGAAATTATATACAACCTCACAATCCGTATTCACCACCAATCCTAAATTAATAGGGAATTCAAAAATTCCATTAATTCTAACTGGGTGCCAAGGTGTCAATTTGAGGCCTCCTTCCAAACAAACCAATCCAGTTTTCTTGCTTCCAATCGTGGTTTTAACTACACATTTGACTTTAGCAGATTTGCCATCACCTGTAGTGACCAAATCCCCTTGTTTAATTTCTTTGATCTTCTTGAAAGATCCATCATGCATTAAGACAAGGCATTCGCCATCAATGCAACCTCCATGTTGATTATAGAAGTTCGCCATATTGTTGACATGTACATTGGCTTCACTCTTAATAGAAGGTTCTGGTGCTGGCAAAGCAAGAAAAATTTGATCCAGTTTGTCTCTATTCTTCTGGAATACATCCCCACCATAATTTTGGACCCCAGGATCTTTAAAATTGTTGCATTGTTGCAAAAGATGGGCTCTGGCCAAAGATGGCAAATAATGTTTGCCCCATTTGATATAGAATTCTTTCTTGGAAAGCGCAAGAGTGACTTGTTCCTTCAGGTCAATGATGAGATCTTTGATAAATTTGTCATCTTTAACATTAGAAGCAAGGATCTGATGCATAAGTTGATCTATTAAGGTGGTTTGTGATTTGAGGTCTTCTTGGTTCACTTGAAGAGAGTCCACCGCAGCGAGCATCACATTGCCACTGAGAAGTCTGAAATAGGAGATTTCTGCTTGGGGATCATTTATATTCACTATTTTTACTTGGAATGGATTTGTCACTGCATCATTGAAAGGACTTGTGTATTTCAAGGTGCCTGAGAGAACTTTATTCTCATTGTCGAGGAAAGTAACTGGCAGGATCAAAGATTTTTTCTGGCCAAATTGAACAGAGCCTAATTTGAATTCTAGCTTTTTTTCAGTAGTTTTTTTGTCGAAATTCTTCAGGATGTCTTCTTGTTGATTGACCTTCAAATTTCCAAGGTCGACCTCCAATGTGACATTCAGAGCGAAATTGCTGAGCAAATTACTCATTGAATTCACAAAAATTGTTCCAACAAAGGATCCATCTGGAATAAAAGCATAAGCACCCTTTCCAATCACCGCGATATCATTCAATAGCTTGCTATCTAATGAATAACCGAACCCGAAAGTATTGATAATACCAGGCAACTCACCTCCTAAATCTTCCTTATATTTCTGGATCTCTGGAATATAACCTCTGGGTGGCTCCTCATTTGGCTGACCATCAGTTAACAGAAGCACTGCTGCATTTTTATGGAGATCTTTACCCTTTCTCAATCTCAACAACTCCATACCACGATATAATCCATCCCATAAATTAGTTGAACCATCAGGTTCTAATGCATTTAAAGCCTTTTCAGCTTTCTTCTGTCCAGCATCATCCATTTTAGTCAAATCCAACTCCACCTTTGCCTTGGTAGAAAATGACACCAAAGCCAACTTATCGTCTTTGGTCATACTTTTAATGATTGTCCTCAACGCGTGCTTCACCAGATCAAGAGTGTTGAAACCATAACTTTCCTTGCTGTCTTCTGCTTCACTTTTGATATTAGCTTCTAATTGCATTGACCCTGAAACATCAATCACACAAACGACTGATGTTGGTGTTCTAGCAATTTCATCCCTTGTGTTAGGAGGGACCACTGAAACCATTACATGCTGGTTGCTCAAGGAAGCTTGTACTTGAAGCTCATTCTTTACACCAACATCTTTTTGCTTTTCTTGATCGTTTAACTCTTCGTTCACCTTTTGGTTTTTGAAGTATTCCTCGATGGTTTTTTTAAGGGCCATATTTGGAACCAAATCGTTGAGGGATAATGCTTGGAATGTGATGGGAGAGGCACCATTTTTTCCAATGTATTCAGTGATCACTGAACGCTCATAGGAATGACCATCACGGT
>Ga0302320_10028926_pt1 | contig 10617 bp, 8 predicted proteins | sample Bog_T0_3_FD_202130 | JGI IMG/M metagenome (GOLD analysis project Ga0302320, IMG submission 202130) | Peat permafrost microbial communities from Stordalen Mire near Abisko, Sweden - Bog_T0_3 | ecosystem: Environmental > Terrestrial > Soil > Wetlands > Peat | place: Sweden: Abisko, Stordalen Mire... | reverse complement strand
ATTCGATATTCTGCACTGCCTAATGAGCCGCTCGGGACGGGTGGTCACGTACGCCAAGCTGCTGACCGCCGTGTGGGGAGCCGATTGCAGGGAAGAAGTGGAGTATCTGCGGACTTTTGTGAGGCAATTGCGCAAGAAGATTGAGGATGATCCGTCGAATCCGATTTATCTGTTGACCGATGTGTATGTGGGCTATCGATTCGCAGATGCGCAGATGCTTCAGGACGGGCAGCAACCGGGCGAGGGTGAGCCCGAATCTGGAGAGAATGAGCCGGAAGAAGTGCATGAGCCGGCGCAGTAGTGTTCAGGTAATTGATAAGGGAAGTTCGCCGTGGCGGAATATTTCCGCCCACTCATCGCGAGAAAACCGCGATGAATGGGGCACACATCTGCTGATTCGGGGTTTCGAGTGCCAGGCTGTTATTCGTTGTAATGCAGAAGGCTGAACACGTCGTATTCTGAGAAGCGATCGCGGCCTTTCAGGAAGTCCAGTTCAACGGCGAAGGCGAGGCCGGCAATCTCTCCACCCAATTGCTTCACAAGCTTGATCGTCGCCTCCATCGTACCACCTGTGGCGAGCAGGTCGTCCACGAGTACAACGGTCTGGCCGCGTTGAATGGCATCCATGTGAATCTCGAGCGTGTCGGAGCCGTATTCAAGGTCATAGGTCACGCGGGCAACCGGCGCGGGAAGCTTGCGCGGCTTGCGGACGGGGACAAAACCTGCGTTCAGACGGTAGGCGAGGGCGGGTCCGAAGATGAAGCCGCGCGCTTCAATGCCCAGGACCAGGTCAATTTTCTGTTCAAGGTAGTGCGAAGCCAGCGCGTCAATCAACTGCGCGAAGCCGGTCTTGTCTTTGAGCAGCGTGGTGATGTCGTAGAAGAGGATTCCCGGCTTGGGGAAATCAGGGACCGTTCGCACCAATTTCTTGAGGTCCTCAATGTTGACTGGCTTTATTTTTTCGGGCATTCGAACACACACTCCTCGATGGGACTTGAGCAAAAAACAAAAATCAATGGGAAGGGAACAGGCGGGATGATGACAATTCAGCTTCCCTAAAGATTATAGCTGGCGGTGAATGCGGATTGCAGAGCTGTTCGGATGCGGGATGAACGTCACCAGGCGCCGTCAATCCTGAAACTGCTCAGGCCTTCCGCTTCGCTCTCACTGAGCTGGTGTTCGATCAGGTGATCGACGCGGCTGCCTCGCGGTCCACGGCGCAGGCCGGCTCGCAACTCAGCCAGATCGGTCTCGTTGCCGGCAGCGAGTACCTCGACCTCGCCATCTTCCGTGTTGCGCACCCAACCGCGCAGTTCGAGTTCGCTGGCTTCGCGGTGGACGAACCAGCGGAAGCCTACCCCTTGCACACGACCTTGAATCAAGAAATGAAGGACCATTGTTTTCAAACCAGTGCCAGTTTTGCAGATGCGCGGCCGGGATGCAACCGGAGGGTGGATGGATACCGCCGAGCGAAGACACCTGCAGGATGCCACGATACACTGAGATTGACCATGGTCTTCGTTCTCGACAACTACGATTCCTTTACTTACAACCTTGTCCAGTACCTGGGTGAGTTGGGGGCTGAGGTTGTTGTGCGCCGCAACGACGACCTGAGCGTGGAAGAGGTTGAAGCGCTGAAGCCGGAACGGATTCTTCTATCTCCGGGGCCATGCACGCCGGGGGAAGCGGGCATTCTGGTTCCGCTGATTCGCCACATGGCGGGCAAGGTGCCGATTCTGGGGGTTTGCCTGGGACACCAGGCGATTGGAGAGGCGTTCGGCGGCAAGGTGATTCGCGCGCATGCGCTGATGCATGGGAAGACGAGCCCGGTGAATCACGATGGCAAGGGAGTGTTTGAGGGCCTGCCGACGCCGCTAACGTGCACCCGGTATCATTCGCTGATTGTGGAAGAAGAATCGCTTCCAGCGGAGCTTGCTATTTCTGCGCGGACACCGGAATCGGGGGACGAGGGCGGTTCGGTCATCATGGGACTTCGCCATCGGCATCTGCCGGTGGAAGGCGTACAGTTCCACCCTGAAAGCGTCCTGACTGAGGGCGGGCACCAGATGATCCGCAACTTTCTGGAAATGTGAACGAGATGTTCCCGAACGCAAAAGGCAACGCGCGCTGGTCCGGCAGGTTCGCTCGCGCGGCCGGGCTTGCGCTGGTGGTCGTGTTCGCAGCGATTCCAAACCTGACAGGCGAAACGCCGCAAACGGCTGCCCCCGGAGCCGATCCGATTGCCATTGTTCCGAGGGACAACCAGAACGCGGACTCCGCGGCAACCGTGACGGGTGCGCTCGAAGTAACGCGCGGCGCCACAATCATCGCAGCAAGCGGGACCATCACATCGGCGAGCCAGACTACGCGCGTGATTCTTCCGCGGCGGGGCGAGTTGCGCGTTTGCGCATCCTCTTCGGTCAAGCTGGCCGCTGACTCGAGCGTGCCGGCGGGCGACACTCCCGGACTGCTAATGGCGATGGATCAGGGCGCCATAGAGATGAGTTTCGCGATGAGCGGGGCCACTCCGCAAAATGCCGATGTGTTACTGACGCCCGATTTTCGGATCCTCATCAGCGGCCCTGGTTCGACAGACGTAAAGGTGAGGCTGGGACAGAGCGGCGATACGTGCGTCGACAACTCCGGCGCTAATGGGCCCTATGTGCTGGTCTCGAGCATTTTTGATGGCGGCGCTTATCGAGTTCAGCCGGGACAGCGGGTGATGTTTCAACACGGTAGTCTCCTTGAGGTTGTGGATCAGGAGAAGGAATCGTGCGGCTGCCCGCCTCCGTCGAAAGGAAACGAGTTTCCGATTGCGCAAAGCGAAGGGCTTGCGCCGCTGGCAGCGCCAGCTCCCGGAGTGCCCAGCGAAACGGCAACCCCCGCAACACCGGTGCCGCCGCTGGTGTACAAGAGCGCTGAACATGCGGCTGCGCAAGTGGATTTGCCTGCGAGCGCGCCGACACCGGTGACGACCGTGGAACCAGCGGTTAAGAAGCCGAAGACCGCGCAGAAGAAAGGTTTCTTCGGCAAGATCGGCAGTTTCTTCAAGCACATCTTTGGTGCCGAGGGATGAGCTGAAGTCTCCGTCAGGTTGCTGATGATTTCCTGCGAAAACGCGGCTACAAGTTGTGTGCTCGCTCGATGGCGCGAATCACGGCCTGCGCCTTGTTGATGGATTCGCGATGTTCGAGTTCCGGCACCGAATCGGCTACGATGCCTGCGCCGGACTGCACGTATCCCTTGCCGTCGACCGAGAGCATGGAGCGGATGGCGATGCATGAATCCAGATTGCCGGAAAAGTCGGCGTAAAGCACGGCTCCCCCGTAAGTGCCGCGACGGGCCGGCTCCAGTTCCTCGATGATCTCCATGGCCCGGACCTTCGGTGCTCCCGAGAGCGTGCCGGCAGGGAAGCAAGCACGCAATGCGTCAACGGCAGTGAGCTCGGGCTTGAGACGGCCCTCGATGGAACTGACGATGTGCATGACGTGCGAGTAGCGCTCCACAAACATCAGGCGGTCAACTTTGACGCTGCCAAATTCACTGACGCGGCCCACGTCGTTGCGGCCCAGGTCGACGAGCATTACGTGTTCGGCGCGCTCTTTTTCGTCGTGCATCATTTCGTCAGCAAGGGCCTGGTCCTCTTTTTCATTTGCTCCGCGCGGACGCGTGCCTGCGATGGGGCGGTATTCGACTTTGCCCTTGTGAACGCGCACGAGAAGCTCTGGTGAAGAACCGGCAAGCTCCAATGGCGCGGGGAGCTTTGATTTTTTCCCAGAAGTTGTTTTCTTCAGCGAGCCGCCTAGTGGGCCATCTGGCGCGAAGCGGAGGAAAAACATGTAAGGGCTCGGATTGACGGTGCGCAACGCGCGGTACACCTGAAAACTGTCTGTTTCCGGTTCCACGTCAAAACGCTGCGATAGAACGGCTTGAAAGATATCGCCTGCGGCGATGTAGTCCTTGGCGCGGGAGACGGCACGGAGGTAGTCCTTTTTCGCGGTGCGGAACTTGACCTTCAAGTGTGCTTTCTGTCCGGCCTTCGGTTTTGGCGATGCGAGCTTCGGGAGTGGCTGCGAGAGCCGCTTTTCCATTTTGTCGAGCCGCTTGATAGCGCGCGTATAGGCATCGGCGGCCTTGCCATGGCTCACATCGGCGGTGACCACGAGCCAGATTTCCTTGCGTACGTGATCGAAGGCAAGAACCTCATCGAAGAACATGAGGCAGGCGTCTGGAATTCCGAGTTCATCCTTGGCCAAATTTGGCAGCTGTTCGATTTGCCGAACCGCATCGTAGGCGAAAAAACCAACTGCACCGGCAGTAAACGGTGGCAGGCCTGGCAGACGGGCAGGTTTGTGTCCGCCAAGCGCAGTGCGCAAAACCGCGAAGATGTCATCGTCGAGGCGCGTCACTTTGCGGCCTTCGGTAACGATGACTTTGCGGCCGCGAGCCACGATCCGTTTGAATGGGGCCAGACCAATGAAGGTATAACGCCCAACCTGCTCGCCGCCCTCGACCGATTCAAGCAGAAAACATTCGCTTTCAGACCAAGCGGCGCGCAGAAAAGCCGAAACGGGTGTTTCCAGGTCGGCAGTGAGAACGCGGCAAACCGGGACGAGAGTATGTTCTTTGGCGAGCGCCAGAAACTCTTTGCGGGTGGGCTGGACGAGATGGCTTGAGGCTTTCACAGCCTCCAGTGTAATAGCTCGGAGGAGGATTGCGGCTTGACTAGGCAGGGAGGGGCAGAAGTCTGCGCAGGTCTCGGTGTGCCGTGTTTGGGGTTGCGAGGCAGTTGCGGGCCGTATTGGGAGGGGCTCGTTAGTGGAGTTCAAGCGTACTTGACTCGCTGGGGAGTGTAACCTAAACTCAACGGGGTTTGAGTGTTTCAGACGCCTCTGAGCGGGCCACTGAACCAACCGGCCGACAAGAGATCGGTCCGTGCAACTGGCCGATAGCGTCTTGGGATATCGCTCTTTTTTGAGTGGACGAGGACTGGAGAACTATATGTCAATGAGCAATCAGGGAATTTCACTGGACCAGGAGATCAACCCCTGGGAAGCGCAGAGTGCGCGATTCGAATTTGCGGCACGCAAATTGAATCTTGATGAAGGGCTATGGAAGCTGCTGAGCACACCTGCTCGCGAGATTATCGTTCATTTTCCTGTGACGATGGACAGTGGCCGAATTGAGATGTTTACCGGCTTCAGGGTGCAACACAACATTGCACGAGGGCCGGCCAAAGGAGGCATCCGCTACGCGCCAGACGTGACGCTCGACGAAGTTCGCGCGCTCGCAAGCTGGATGACCTGGAAGTGTGCGGTCGTCAACATTCCGTTTGGCGGCGCAAAGGGCGGCGTTATTTGCGATCCGAAGAACATGAGCCAGGGCGAGCTCGAACGCATGACGCGCCGCTATACATCCGAAATTATCGATTTTATTGGACCGGAAAAGGATGTTCCTGCACCGGACGTGAACACCAACGAACAGACCATGGCATGGATCATGGATACCTACTCCATGCATGTGGGGCACACGGTGACGAGCGTTGTTACAGGCAAGCCGCTGAACATTGGCGGTTCACGGGGCCGTATTGAAGCCACGGGCCGGGGCGTGATGGTGGTATGCGGGGAGAGTCTGCGCTATCTCAACATGCCGATAGAGGGTTGTCGCGTCATCATTCAAGGTTTCGGGAACGTTGGGTCGAATGCTGCTCGCCTGATGATGGAGCATGGCTACAAGATTGTAGGAATCGCCGAGAAGGATGGCGGTTTGTATAACTCGGCGGGAATCGATATCCACCAGCTGGGCGAATACAAGTATCGCAATGGGACAACGCTGGGCTTCCGCGGGGCCGAGGCCATGCCCAGCGAAGAATTGCTGGTGTCTGAATGCGAAATTCTGATTCCCGCGGCGACAGAAAATGTGATCACCAGCCGCAATGCCGCACAGATCAAAGCCCGCATTGTTGTGGAGGGAGCCAACGGCCCTACCACTGCGGTCGCTGACGAGATCCTCGCCGAAAAACGCATCTTCATCGTTCCGGACATTCTTGCCAACGCCGGGGGCGTGACCGCCAGTTACTTCGAGTGGGTGCAGGACCGCCAGGGGTATTTCTGGAAGGAAGCGATTGTCAACGAGCAGTTGGAGACGATTCTCCGCGACAGCTTTGACGATGTGGTGCGGTATGCGGAGGCACACAACGTGAACAATCGGATTGCGGCCTATATGCTTTCGATCGACCGCGTAGCCTTCACGATCAAGCAGCGCGGCATTTACGCCTGACCGGTGCAGGCTGGGCGGAAAAACGGGACGCAAAGGGGTGGGAGGAGCGCCAGGCTACTTCCACCCTTTCCTTTGCCTTCCGCCGCGGCCACTCGGCCGCCTAAGTTGCTCGGAATGCAATAACATTCGTGCGAATTTAGCTCATTCTTTTGTTGCTGACAAAAAACCTTTGCCTGTATAGTTAAATCCATAGTTTTAGCACCCTATGGCAGATAACTCTGCCTTGATCTAAGATACCTGAGACCGGGTTACTCCAAGTCCGATTACAGGTGCGGTTTGAGTTTGATTGCGACCGCATGAAGGGAAGAGTACACAGGTACACAGTGAAGACCACTCATCCATCTCGCGCAAAAACCGTGGAATCGAAGATCCGGCGGATCAAGAAGATTTCGATCAGTGAAGAGATTGCCAAGCAGATCATGGATCTGATCTCAAGCGGCGATCTCAAACCGGGCCAGAGGCTTCCTTCAGAGCGTGAGCTGTGCGAGCACTTCGGAGCCAGCCGGTCATCTCTGAGAGAGGCTCTGCGCTGTCTTTCGATCGTTGGCGTGCTTAACGCGCGCGTGCGAGAGGGCACATCGGTTGCCGTGGATGGCGGCAAATTTCTGCGTCGCATCATGGAATGGCGACTGATCACGGAGAAGCACGACATTGTGAATCTGCTCGAAGTGCGTATTGCGCTGGAGGGTCTATCTGCTGCAAATGCGGCGCTTAATTGCACTGCGGAAGACGTTGAAGCGCTTCGGAAGTTGATTACAAAGATGAAGGGATGCGGGAAGGATGAGGCGCAGTTCGCCATCCTGGACGCTGAACTTCACGTGACGATCGCGAATGCCTCCGGGAACACGGTAATTTCCGACCTGGTGTCTGTGATTCGCAGTCAACTGGTTCGTGCGCTAACAAAAGTACTGCAATCTCCGAATGCAATTCCGCTTTCCATCAAGGAACATATTTCACTGGTGGAAGCGATCGCCGTGCATGACTCTGAAGAAGCGCGCAGAGTCATGCTCGACCATTTGAAGGCTGCACTGACTCGTTACACGGAATCGTCAGGCGCAACGAAAAATGCGCGCGTCCCTGCGCGTCGGAAGCCTTCGAGCAAGCCTTCGCGGAAGAGTAAAGTCGCTCAGAAAGCCAGCTAAACTGGCAGTCAAGTACTTATTCCGGTTAGTAAGTCCGAGTTATCTCTCAAAAATATAGAAAGTAGCCCGCGAAGTCATTTTGACTTATCGCGGGCTACCAACTTCTAGGATGGGTCTGGCAGGCTCGATGCCTTCCCGCAAACTAACTTCTTGTGGAGATGGCGTAGTAGGGCTGATTAGACAGCGTGGCGTTGAATGCGGGGTACAGCCACGCGGCCTTCTCCTTATTCTGAAGTTCAAAGTAATACTGCAATGGATACAACGAGTCAGTGTAGGCGGCGGGAATCTCGCCGCTGAAACCAGCGCCATCCTTTTGCATATCGACGGCAATCCATCTTTCGGCCTGATTGACGTGACGATAATGTAAGCGAGCCCCCGCGACTGCCGCACCTGGCGCAAGCTTGATTGACAGATGAAGTGCGCTGCCGGGATGGAAGCTTTCAGCTGGCTCATGCGTGCAATGGACTGACACGCGCACGGGTTTGCTGTTTGCAACGCGAATTGCCCTCGCTGTTGCCTCGGCCGATCCGGAAGCTGCCGGTGGAGTATCCAACTTCGTCTTCATGGCGGCTATATCAGCGTCGATGCCCGGAATGCGATCGCTCCAATGTCCGCGACGTCCCGGAACATCCCCATAACCCACATCGGATTTGTAGACCTTTGCGGCTCGATCGGCCATCCTGGCCCATTCAGCGCGTGCCTTCTGGAGTTGAGCGAGGGCTTGCTTACCCGCGTCCACACTGCCGGTGTCGAGGAAGATCTGGAACAACATGCTGCTTCGAATTTTGCTTGCGAAGTAGATGCCAATGCTGTTCTGAATAAGAACATCCTCTTCGATGCGGCGGAACTCCGGAGATTTGAGAGAAGTTGATTTGATGCGAGCCGATGACCATGCTGTGCGCGATGCTAGGGCGAAATCTTCGAGCCATTGCGCGACTTCGATGGGCGAGTATTTCGGGTTTGAGTTATCCGCAAGAACGTCCTTCGTATATTCGACAACCGTTGAGAAGAGTTGCGGATCGAGCGGGCTGACCCCGCCGAAGCACTTGGGCGATGCGGTGTCGAGATGCTGGAGATTTTCCACGCCTTCCACGACAGGAATATCGGCAGTCATCTCGACCCAAAAGGCGTGATTGGACGCGGAGGTGAGGCGAGCTGAAGTGATGAGAGGAGTTATACGGCTCGAGTTAGCGAGAGCATTCTCAACATCGAGCGCGCCGGGGCCAAAGAGACTCTTGAGATAGCGGCGTCCTACTTCGGGCTCTGCTTCGGGGTCATAGAGCTTGCGTCCCCAGACGCGATAGTAATACTCGAATTTTTCCCAATCGTATCTGGGGGTGAGGGAAGTGTCGAGATAGGCGCAGCGACCACCGGGTGACCCCGAACCTTCGCGACCTTTAAAGGTGAGAGGCTCCATGAGATCCATACCGGCAGCGCCGCAGAAACTGGAGGTACGACCATAGGCAGCGGCCATTTCCGGGTCTGCGGAGATGAGATGATGCTGCGAGCCGGGCCAGAGTCGGTACACGATGCGAGCCTTGCTGCCCTGCTGGAAGAAGTCGCCGTATCCGTAGCGAGTGAAGAGGCGCGCGCCTGAACTCAATGTGAATGGTCCGTTGTCTCTGCCGGTGTCGTGTGGGATTTCAAGAGCGCGAATGTCGGCCTGGTTGTATCCGAGGCTCTGGTGCTCGGCTGAGTATTTTGCTCCAAGTGTGACAGGCATGCCGGTAGCAACGGCAATGTCGATCATGGTTTGATTGACGCCCTTGGCGTGCATGTCGACTTCGATGGTTCGACCGCAATTCGTAATGGCTTCGAAAAGCGTCTTCCAGAATGGATAGCTGCCTTCGGGAATACCGCTTTCGCCGTGTACGCGCATGGTGAGGCCTTCAATTTGAGGGCACTCTTTCAGGATGATCGCGAGAGCGTCGCGGCAATAGGCTGCATGTGTTTCCGGTGTGAGGCCTTCGATGCTGTGATAAGCGTTTGGACTAGCAGTCCATTGATAGGCGTGGGTCCAGATGCCAAGCTGAAAATGCAATCCACGCGCGCCGGTTTCGGCGGCAATGTACTTCAACATCTCAAAATTCTTGGCGCGCTCTTCTGCCGTCAATTGAACCGGGGCGGGAAGCGTCGTTCCCTCGGGGCTCTTGAGTTGCATCACGCGGACGCCTTCATAGCCCGGCACTTCAAACAGCCAGGGGTAGGGAAGGTGAATGTAATCGTCGGTAACTCCGCGGGGGAAGTCGTACTCGAGGCCGTATGCAAGGGTGAAGCGGTTGAAGCGGCTTGCAACAAGGGTATCGAGATAGCGCGGCCAGAATTCCTTATCGAGATACCAGGACTTATCTTCGATCTCACTGCAGATATAGCGGCTCACACAACGGGTGTCGTTGGCGGGCTTCTCTTCGATTGCCTTGGTCAGGTGCAATGCTGCCATGGGGTCATCATGGAATTGCGCGCGCTCCGTCAGTTCAAGCAGCCCATAGACGAATCCTCGCGTATCGATTGCGGACACAAGGATTGCGGGAACCTGACCAAGTTTGCCGGGAGCCAGGCGCAGACTTTCAGCGCTGGTGAGTGGCGCTGAAGCGTTAGGGAAGGCTTTGGCAAGATCTGAGCCTGCTCCGGCAACCACGATGCACAGACTTGAACCGGATGCTTCGTCGGCAGAATGAACGAGTTCGCACTTGGCGCCCTTCGAGGCCAGAGCTTTCCTTAGTTGGGACACGGCCCGAGTTACCGGAGCACCGGAGGCAACAGAATCCGCGGAGTCCACGATGACCGAGATTTTTCCAGCAGGTGCGGCGGCTGCGGTATGCGTAAGGCTGACGACCGTAGTGGCGCCGGCAAGTTTAAGGAAGTCTCTACGCTGGATTGCTGAAAATAGGTCGGATTTCAAGGTACGGGCTCCTGTTGATTCTCTGTTCGAATTTCTGCCAAGGGTGAGATAGGTGGCACTTTAAAGTTAGGAAATCCATCTCGCAGGGTTCCCCGTAGTGAAACCAAGAGGTTGAGCGACGAGGTGCCGGGCGCGTCGAAAATTCGGCGCGCCCGGGTTCATGGAAGAAGCGCAGGGAGAACTAGAAGACCACCTTGATCGCTCCCTGCATGTAGCGTGGGTCTCCGGCGGTAGTGATGCGACCGAAGGTGCTTGAAGTGGGGTTGGAGGCGTTGGGTCCGAGTGAAACTCCGG
>Ga0302320_10028924_pt1 | contig 10617 bp, 8 predicted proteins | sample Bog_T0_3_FD_202130 | JGI IMG/M metagenome (GOLD analysis project Ga0302320, IMG submission 202130) | Peat permafrost microbial communities from Stordalen Mire near Abisko, Sweden - Bog_T0_3 | ecosystem: Environmental > Terrestrial > Soil > Wetlands > Peat | place: Sweden: Abisko, Stordalen Mire... | reverse complement strand
TTGGATTGCTGTTCTTGTTCTCATAATGTCTCCTCTCAACTTGTGTTCTTCACTTCGCGCACCGATCGGAAAAACTCGTGGACACTCTCACCTTCGCTTGCCCGTTACATCTGAACCTAGCTCGGGTGAGGGGAAGTATCTAGGCGAATGCCATCGGGAGTTGGCCATTCCTGCCGCATAAGAAAATCCGTTCGCCGGTCATGCGTGCAACTGTTGGAATGGACCAGCGTCCTCGACCCTGGAGTTGCCCGATCCGATGGGGTCGCGAGTCGTGGTTCTTCGCCAAATCCCCGGAGCTACCCCGTGAAGCCGCTTAAAGGTGCGGTTAAGCGCCGATTGATCCGCGAATCCGGATTGAATGGCGATGTCGGCAAGAGACAAGCCGGAATTCGTCATGAGATCTCTGGCTCGATCGACACGACGTTCAATCAACCACTGATAGGGAGGACGGCGAAAGGTTTGCCGGAAGGCCCGAGCAAAGTGACCTACCGATAAGTCACATGCTTCCGCAACTTGATGAAGGGCTATTTTTCCATCGAGATTGGCCTCGAGTAGCTCGGTTGCTTTGCGCTTCTGCAAAGTCGAGAGTCCGCCACGAAATTGCGGGTCCGACATTTTCACGCCGCCATAAGAGCAGACAAAATGACAATTCAAAGCATGCAAGACGTGGTCGACGACAAGATTCGAAGTGTGATGCGGTTGCTGAAGCGATGTGAGCAGGGTCTTTCCAAGGTGGTAGACGACGGGGTCGAATTTTCCGAGCGGCCAAGCCAATTGCTCCACACGTCGCGCCCCATGGGCATAGGCAACTTCATCCAACGATGCTTGCGTGACACGCAGCACCAATGCGTCGAAGGGGTGCGGGAGATGAACTCCGGGCTCTTCCCGCAAGTCGATGGCACTCACTGCACCGATGGGATACGAACCGCTTGATACTTTCCTCCTGCCGAAGAATTGCTCGATAAAAGGTATTGCATTAAGTTGCAAGGCAACGATAAATCCCTCTTCTCTAACGATGGGCCGTGCAATATCTGCCAGACCCGCGCTGCTCTGAACCCTGGCAAACGGGGATGAGGCATGTTTGGATACGGTGACCTGGGCCGTGTGCGAATCCTTAAGATACATGGCTTCGGCGAGTTGATTCCAGACGGTGGGGACTTGGTCAGCAGTATTCATGTGCGCGAGGCCTCCCCCTTGTATGGGATGAGACATGTGCATAACTTTCGATGAGCGAGCCTGGCCGATGCCGCGGTGGTGATTCGGCGAAAATCCGAAGCTCCCAGTCTGGTTGCCCAACTCAGAGACTCCAGTTCATCGATCCACTCCGCAGTGGAAACGCGTGCCTGGTCCGGGCCAAACAGCTCGCTCACCGCTCCGGCAAAGGCCGCCAACTCGCGCTCCGCCAGGAGGATCAGGTTCGCATCACAAACTGCGATCTCTTCCAGTTGCCGACCGGTCCGCTTCGATTCCCGATAACGCATACGGTTCTCGATTCTTCACCATGGGGAGATAGTGGCGCAGATTCCCAGTTGCTCTGTTTAGTTGATGTGGTGTGCTTTACCTCTGCCTATCTAACTACACGATAGAGATTTCACAGGACGCGCAATACACTTGAAACTACAGAAAATGCCCTAGCATTTTCTGCAGGTGCGATCGGATTCTTCTGAAAGAGAAGGCAAGGGCACTTACAACGGGTCATTCTTGCGAATGATGCGGCGATAGAGATTGCGGAGTCCAGAGAGTATGCCCGTATCGGGATTTAAGTAGCTCACGCGTCCGGGCACGATCATGGAGATATCTGTTCCGGAGTCAGCGGAACTGACAATCGTAAGCCGGCCTTGAATGCGAGCGGCGCGCTCACGCATGCCCTGCAGGCCATGGTGGCCCTCTCTCCCACTCATCGCATAGCCTGGATCGATCCCAACCCCGTTGTCCCTTACATGGAGCACCAGATCCTGATCGTACGCCAGGTCGATACCTAGGAAACTTGCGTGGGAGTGAGCTTTTGCATTCTGAATCGCTTCATGCCCGATTCGATAAAGCTCATCGCGAACGATCGGATGCAACTCCCGCGCATCCCCAATGACTGTGACCGAGATTGTCATCCCGTCGGGGATAACTCCACCTTCAGCAGCTCGCCGAAGCGCCGGAGCAAGCTCGTTCTTTAATGTGGTGGATGAGCGGAGCGAGTTCAGCGCCGCGCGGCCTTCCTCAATCGCCTGCTCAAGCCAGCGGGAGACCTGTCCTAATGCGCGGTGCATCTTCTCCGCATCCAATGGTTCCGCGAGGCTATCGTCAACCACGAATTTGCTGCCTTGAATGGTCTGAAGGAAAGTGTCATGCAGCTCTCGCGCCATTCGCGTGCGTTCCGACAGTCTTTCGTCGAAGCGAACGCTGATGGCCTTTGCGACCTGATGCACTCGAATTCGGTACAGAATCGATGCGATGATGACGAAAGAAGCGATGCATAGGATCCGAAACGACATCGTTTGATACCACATCGGTGCAATGCTGAAGGCTAGAATTGCACCTTCTTCATTCCAGACTCCATCGTTGTTGCAGGCGATCACATGAAACCGATACTTCCCGGGACGAAGGTTGCTATAAAAAGCCTGGCGTCTTCTTCCTGGTTCCTGCCAATCAGCATCGTGACCCTCTAATCTGTAACGGAAACGCACCTTTTGCGGCACGACGAAACTCAGGGCGGTGTAGTCGATTTCCAGATCGCGTGTCAGCGCAGGCAGGCGAATTGGATCGGCTTCCAAGTAGGTCATTCCGTCAGCGACGATCTGCTCGATGTGAACCGGCGGCGGTAGAGCATTTACTTCCAGATGATTGGGATCGATCATCTGCACGACATTTTGATTGGCGAACCACAAGCGCCCGTCGGGTGAGCGCGTGGCGTGGGGTTGAAAGGCTGCATACGACGGCCTTGCGCCGTCGAACCCGTCGAAGGTGTCGGCCTTCACGCTGGCCTTGGTACCGTTCCACCACTCCCGCAATTCCGCGTCCGCAACCCTGACGAGGCCACACTGTGCGTAAAGCCAAAGAGCATCGTTGCCATCTGAGACCAGAGCGTACAGGCTGTTGCAAGGTAGGCCATTGTGGCTGGTCAGAGTCCGAAGGGTTCCGTTCTGCCATTCAGCAAGCCCAGAGGCTGTAGCGGCTAATACCGATCCATCAGCCCGAACAAGAATCTGTCGCACCGGGGACTTAGCCACGCTCTCGGCGGAGTAGGTTTCAAGCCGTCGATGCCGGTATCGAGCCAAGTCGCCGTCGATAAGGCCCAGCCAGATGCCATCGTGGGGATCGGCGGCGAGAGAACTGGCCGCAGGCATGCGCGGTGCAGGAAGTTCTTCGCGGACCTCACGACCCTGAATGCGAAGTAGTTTTATCGGGGTTCCAAGCACTTCCGCCCAAATGTTATTGTCCCGGTCTTCTGTAATCGCGTCCGTCACTCCGACCGCAGTATGATCGGGCCGTCGAACTGGGTCGAATCTACCGTTCTCATAGACGTACAGGCCATCTTCGATTCCCACCCAAAGTCGGCCGGCATGATCTTCAAACAACGATGTCACTTCCTGGTGGAGTAAGCCGTGAGGCAATTGAATGGATGCCAGCCGATCTCCGCGAAGGGACCAAAGCGTACCATGATTTCCGATCCAGATCGTTCCGTCCCGCGCCGCAAGGACCGAATCGACCAGATTGGTGCCGAGCCCTTGTCGAGTTGAGAACGTGGTGACGCGAAGGTTTCGAAAACAATCGATTCCTTCGCTGGTTGCAATCCAGATGTTTCCCTCTTGGTCCTCATAGAAGCCATTTACCGAGTCGCCGGACAGACCGTCCGCACTGGAGAACCGATCAACTTTGTCGCCGTTCAAGCGATAGATGCCCCTGTCTTGGGTTCCAATCCACAGGGTGTTCTCATGGTCGACAAACAGGGCACTCACCTGGAGGGCGCTTTCGTTCAAGGTCGGGTTCAGGGGCATCCGAACGCCATGCAACCACCGCTGCAACCCCTGGCCTGGTCCGCGGCGGTCTATTCCGCTCCAGATCGAACCGTTCGAGTCGGTCACAATGGCTTGAATGCCGCTCAGCCCTTCTCCACTTCTTTCCTGGGAGGGAGTGAACACGGTGGATGAGCCTGCCTTCCAACGTATGAGTAGGTTGACGCTGCCGATCCAAAGGTTGCCCTCGGAGTCCTCAGCGAGCGGTACCGCATAAGGAGTAGGGATTCCATCTGCCTTTCCATAGCAGCGAAGCGACGTGCCTTTGACCTCACAGAGAGGCCCCTTGTCGTCATGAACTCGTGAGCGCGTGATCCAGATTCTTCCGTCGTGGCTCTGCACTATGGAATTGACGCGTCCGTCTGCATCCTGATAATTGGTCAAGTTGCCGTTCTGGAGGTGGGCCAGGTTCCTCGATGTCCCAATCCACAAACTTCCATCCGTTCCTGCCAGGAGCGAAAAGATTCCGCTCGACAAAGGTCCTCCCTTCACGGGGATATACGGAACAAAGCGAACCCCGTCGAAACGAAGAAGACCATTTTGCGTCCCAATCCAAAGATATCCATCTCGAGTCTGCGCAATGGCGTTCGGCGCACCGCTAAAGACTCCGTCCTCAATTCTCCAGGCCGTATGTCCATACTGAGAAATACGCTTGTCAGGATCGACCGCCCACGCGGTGCAAGTCGCCAGCAGCAACAGGAAACATATGCGGAGCGAACGTGAGGTCTTCAACTTGGCCACCTTGGCAACTTCTATGCGCCCAGCTCCTGGTTGCGCAACAAACGGAGAGCAGATTTCTGCCGCCGATAGGATGGAATAGCGGCGATGCCCACAGGATCCAGCGATCAATTCCACAGCATTCGCATGAATAAGCACTCGCTTCAGCGTCTCATCTTAAGCGGAATCAAGGATTCGTGGAATGTCACAATCTGCGGTTCATAAGCTGTAGTTTCCTACAGGATGGCATCAGATTTCGAGCAGACCCCGCCGAACCGCAATGGTGACAGCATGAGTTCTATCGTTCGCGTGAAGTTTGTCCACCAGGTTTTTGATGTGGAAGTTGACTGTCGTCTCGGCGATGGCGAGTTGATCGGCAATCTGCTTGTTTCGATGACCATCCCGAATGAGCTGGAGCACTTGCAGCTCGCGGGCGGTAAGGTCATCTTCACCGTAGTGCTCTGAGAGGCGCGCCGCCACTTCAGGAGGAAGATAGCGTCGACCTGCGTGGACTGTGCGGATCACTCCCAGCAATTCGTTTCTCGGCATGCTTTTGAGAATGTAACCAGATGCGCCGGCCTGCATGGCCCGACGTATCTCTCCGTCGCTGTCAGATGTAGTGAGCATGACAATGCGCGCTTGTGGATATTTTCCGCGAATCGCAATCAGTGCATCCGTGCCATTCGTACCAGGCAGACGGAAATCCATGAGAGTGACATCGGGGCGATGAAGCCGAAACTCCGCCAGTGCCTCAACAGCATCTGTTGCCTGTGCCACGAGGATCATGTCTGCCTGCGAGGCAATGACCATGCTCAAGCCTTCCCGGAAAACGGGATGGTCTTCGACGCTCAAGATGCGAATTGGCCGACTATCCATCCCGAGACCCTCAATGTGATCATTGTAGAGGGCTATCGTTTCGTTTGAAAATACCAGTTTATGCCGATGACGGTTCGGCCTTCTTGACTGAAACCCAGGGATGGACGTTGCAAACAAACATGTTTCGAACCATCCCTCCCGCCGCCGGGAGGGGATTGAGTGGAATTGGAGGACTGCTATGGAGAATCGGGAACGACGAAGCCAGATGCGGCTATTCTTAGCCAGGTGCTCGCCTCGGTGGTCGACGCTGTCGTGAACTCGAGATCCAAAGTCACCGAGCTGGTGCTGCTTATAGGTGCCTCTTAATACGGAGATGTTGTACTTTTGGGTGTCAGGGTGCGATATAAGTTGGTGTCTGAAGGCAGAAAGTGTCCTCAACCGCGAGATGGCACTCGCTTGCCTGCTCGGTGCAATCGAGGGCAAGGCAAGGAGGTGCAGTATGGTTCCTAAGCGATAAGGCTCTGCCCAGCATTTGAGCCACCCAATTCCCGTTGGAGGGGACAGAGGTCGTGGGTTTGATATGGGTTCGATAACCGTTCCCGATCGCGTCTTACAGCACCAAAAGAAGCCATCCGCGACGCTTGTTTTCTGTAAGTTACGAACTTCCTTTTCGTTGTCACGGCAGGGGTCAAAAACCCATCGAGACGCTATCGTGGAAGCCCAAGGATTCGTGAGTCGAAAAGCTTGGTTAGGAAGGGAATTGGCGCAATTATTCTCGCCTATGCTCCCTATGAAGGTTGGGCGCTGGCTTCTGATAATTGAATCATCTTAGATGGCCTAACCCGCCTGTCGTTTCCTCGTCGCCGATCTCGAATATCGGTGGGCTCTTGGGAAGTTTCAGACGACCCTCGACCAGATAAGCGACAACGATTCCTCCCGTGACTTCAGGAGCGAGCACAACCATTGGGAGAAGATACTTCTTGCTCTTAACCAGCGACTCGGCTACGCCTTCGACCGGATGACTGCGAGGGATGCTACCCGGTATTTGCGGAATCACGAACGCGCTCATGTTCAGACTCGGGTTCTTCTTTCCATGTTTCACCAGATCGCGGACGAACTGTTTGGGAGTCATCACACCCGCATCGGCAAGAAAATTACGGTGGATGGCATGAGGCAAATAAATGTCGAGTACCACGCCTGAGAAGTCCGCGCAGTTATGAAAGAGGAGGTTGAAGTGGCCGACGTTGCGGCGATCGTTAAAGGTGGCAATGAATATTTGGTCCTGTTCCGGCGTACTGTCTATCTGAAACCCGTGGATGGTTCGATCGAAGGTGGCGCCGACAAGCTGCGTCCATTCTCCTTTCGGAGTTTCGCCCTCCGGGCTGTCCGGCGCAAGATTGAGAAGATGCTGTCTGCGATTGGCATCCCGCAGCGTTTTGGCCTTCTTTCGATCCATCGTGATGGGAATCTCGCTCGGCGAATCAACTGCATACAGATAGCCAGTCAATGGCATCGCGATCCAATCATAGCCGTCGATTTTGTGATAACGGCTGATAACGCTGCCAACCTCGCCATCGTGGCAGGAGCGGAGTACAGTAGGGGAATCGGCGCAGATGTGATTGAAATAGACTGCGGCGTGCCCGGTTGGATTCATCGCGCCGAATGTCCCATAGGGCTCTTCCATTAGAATCGCGACCGACGCGTGAACGAAGGTCGCTCGCGCTGCGAGAAGGCACGGTAATAGAGCAGCCATCCGAAGTGGTTTCGCCTTAAAAAAGTCGCAGATTTTGTCTCGATATCCCATGTGACTATATCTCCATGATGCCGGCATTCGACTCGACCGGGAACCAACCTTGCCCTCCTGAGAATTCCTCGTCCAATCAATTTGATACTTAATGCATTCAATCCAGTCCTTCATGATCGCGTGAAACCAGCAGTGAGCCATCAACCATGTTCATGCTCTGAACCTGAAATGCGGTGGTTTGAATCCCCGATCAAATTCCCTCGCATCAAGGTGAAAAATTACGCAAGTAACCGAAGCATTTCGGCGATAAACGCGTAAGGTCGGTGCGGCGCGATTCTGACAATCGACGTATAGTTCTTCTGCGTCCCTTCTACCGCGATCGCGGAGTAGAGTAGCTAGTTGTCTCCAGGATAGCGCCGCAACAGGCTTGGCCCAATTAGTCTCTGGCACATGTACTGCCACTTTGTCTCCCTTTTAGAATCAGCAGCATTAAGGCTCAACGCTGGCTGGGATCGCAGTCTCTGTCTGATCACTGACATCTTGTCGACTTGGCGTTGCGGCAATCAAGAGCAGGCCTCCCAGCATCGCAGTGTTCTTCAGGAAATTGAGAAGCTGGGGGATATAGGCCGGAGTCCCTACCGCGTGCCAGAAGTCATGACCCAAGAGCGTGGCCGGAATCAGGAACGCAATGACCGCGACAGCCGCGATCTGGGGATAGATACCCAGCATCAATCCGATGCCGCCGACAATCTCGATCGTTCTGGCTGCCAGCATGAGCAATGGCACGAGTGCGGTCGGGGCTCCGTGCTCGGCAAGGTCTTTTGCGGCGAGACCCTGTGGGATGATGCCAAAACCGCAGGCGAGAAAGACGATTGCAACCAAAACACGGGCTGCGGCGAGAGAGTTACGTTGCAGTAATGTCATTTAAGACTCCTTGATCGCGTTGTGAATTTTGCTGCAAACAAAATCCGGCCGTTTAGCTGGATTCACGAGGTGAACTCCGAAGGCATTCCTCCAAGTGGGCATCCTTGAACAGCAGTTACGACTTTCCGATCAGGATGCCCGTGATGAACACAAGTGCTCCGCCCAGTCCCACTTGCAGTGCCGCGGAGACAACGGGCGTATCCATGAACTTGTGTCTCACCCAGGTAATGATTCCAAGTTCAGCAAGAACAACGACAATTGCAACCACCAGCGCCAGATGAAAATCCCGGATAAGGAACGGGAGGGTGTGGCCAATGCCGCCAAGCGTTGTCATGGCGCCGCAGGTCAGACCCCTTGCCCATGGGTGTCCGCGTCCGGTGAGACTTCCGTCGTCCGATAATGCCTCGGCAAAGCCCATACTGATGCCGGCTCCCAAGGATGCCGCCATCCCGACCAGGAACGCGTCCCAGCTATTGGTTGTGGCCATGGCCGCCGCGAAGACCGGCGCCAGAGTTGAAACGGAACCATCCATCAATCCCGCTAAGCCGGGTTGCACAATTTGCAAAACAAACAGCCGGCGGCGGGCCTTTTCTTCATCTTCCTTTACGTCTGGACGAAGGTTATCTTCCGTAAGTTCCTGAGCTCGATCTTCGTGCGAGCGTTCCTCTTGCGCCAGATCATCCAGAAGCTGGCGGATGCTGGCGTCCTGGGCACGCGCTGCGGCCTGTTCATAAAACCTGCGCGTTTCAACCTCAATAGCGCTCGCCTGTCTGCGGACAGTATCGAGGCCGAGGGGGCGCATAAGCCACACCGGTGTGCGCTGCACAAACCCTCTCACGTCCTGGCGGCGAATGAGGGGAATGTGCTCACCAAACTTTACCCTGTAGAGTTCGATCAGACGACGGCGGTGTCCCGACTCTTCTTTTCGCATACTGTCGAATACCGCAGCCGATCCGGCATAGTTCTCGCGCAGGCCTTCGAAAAAGTCCGCATAGACGCGCTCATCTTCCTCTTCCAGAGAAACGGCCAGGGCCAGAATCTCGCGTTCCGATAGTTCCTTGAAGTTCTTCATAGTCCCCCAAGCTCCTTGGCTGAAACCTGGTTACCTCGGGCGAGTCACTTGTATCTGCGCCTGAAGTCCAGCATCACTCTTGATCAGCCACTTCAGCACGATCTGCGGAACACATTGCAGAAGTTGCCTGACCAGTTCTATGCACGATTCATGCCATTTGCTTTCGCTTTTAGAATCAGCGGCAATGGGGGGCGATGCGGTCTGGCGATTGCAGGGACTGTCGAATGGCTGACGCTTGGTGATGGGTAGCGTAGACGGAAAGCCGCCGCGCCCAAATGCCGGCGCTCACATTCGCTGTTACACGGCCCTTAAGGTCGGATTACTTGGAATGAATAAGGGGAATCGCGACGCTTTGCCGCGCAATTCCTTTGGTGACGGGTTCGGGTGGTGAAATCAAAATTGGCAGAAGGATCGACACGGCCATGATGCAAGCAATCAAGTGGAGACCGCTTGTATAAGACCCGCTGCTCTGCCGTAAATGTGCGATGAGCAGCGGGCCAAATGCGCTAGCGAAGCCCCATGCCGTGAGCATCAGCCCGTAAATGGGTCCCACGTTCTTTGATCCGAAGTAGTCGGCAGCAAAAGCCGGCATGGTGCCGAAGCCACCCCCATAACACATCAACACAATGAAGGAAAGGAACGTGAGAGGGGCCACCAAAGAGGTCGCTGGCAGCACCCAGAACAGCCCGACCTGAAGCACGAACATTGCAACGAAGGTCCATCGCCTTGTGATCCCATCGGATATCCACGCCCAGAAGATGCGGCCCGCTGCGTTGCCAATGCTGGCAATCCCTACCATTCCCGCGGCGACGACGGCGCCAACCTTGCCAATCTCCTGGAACATGGGCGATTCCTGCGAAATGACCGAGATGCCTGCCGAGGTATTCAGAAATAGCAGCGCCCATAACGCCCACCACTGCCAGGTCTTGAGAGCGCCGCCAAGTGTGTAGTCCCTTGCTGCCCGCTGCGCTGCCTGGGTAACGCTCGGCGTCCAACCTTCCGGCCGCCAGCCATCCGGCGGATTCTTCATGAAACATCCGGTTCCCATGGTGATCACAAGATACGCAATGCCCAGGTAGGCGAAGGTCTGTAAAACACCAACGCTCTGGATCAAGCGCGTGGCCACGGGAGCAGTCACCAGGGCTCCAGCGCCAAAGCCACCGACAGCGATACCGGTGATCAGGCCTCTTCGATCGGGAAACCATTGCACCAGCACCGCGATGGGAACGATATAGGCAAATCCAACGCCGATTCCTCCAATGACTCCATAACTCAGATAGAGCCACCACAATTTGTTCGCTGAGAAACTTGCGAGAAAAACGCCAAGGCCGTAGAGA
>Ga0302320_10028923_pt1 | contig 10618 bp, 9 predicted proteins | sample Bog_T0_3_FD_202130 | JGI IMG/M metagenome (GOLD analysis project Ga0302320, IMG submission 202130) | Peat permafrost microbial communities from Stordalen Mire near Abisko, Sweden - Bog_T0_3 | ecosystem: Environmental > Terrestrial > Soil > Wetlands > Peat | place: Sweden: Abisko, Stordalen Mire... | reverse complement strand
TTCGAGAATGCCCTTGAGCCGCAAGCCGCTCGGTTGGCGCGACCGCCGGCGGGCGGATGAGGATTCCGCCTTGCCGCACGCTTCTTCCACTTCGCATTGCAACTTGTGGGGCGCCACAGCCAACGGTGGATATTGCCAAGCAATTCAGTCGTTCTCGTCAGCCGGTTGGTGAGGGGGCCGGGGTGTTGACGGGCCATCTCGGTATGGATGTAATGTAGAGCATGCCCCCGAATGCTGATATCCTCTCAGCGTCCATTTCTACGACGATGGATAACGGCAAGAAACTTCTCGAAGATGCGAAGCTCCTGTTTGATTGGGATCGATGCTCGACGGCGCTCGCGCTGGCGGTGCTCGCTCAAGAGGAGTTCGCCAAAGCCTTCCTCCTGAAACTCGTCGCGGATGAAGCCTTGCCATGGCTCCCCGAAGTTCAGCGGTCAATGGCGCGGCATCAATGCAAACACCTTCTCGCGCTTGTCATGGAATGGCTGCCGCCGGTTGATTGGGATAACGCGCTGGAGTCATACAGACGATTCAATGAGAACCATGAGCGGAGAATGGCATGGCTACAGAGGTGCTTAGATCGGTACAAGCAAGGAATACTCGCGCCCGATCCTGACGATCCGGAGCCGAAGGAGCCGGATGTTTCGTTTCCGATCGACGTTGCCGACGCCCTGAATATCTACCGTCATGAGGAGATAGAGCGGCTGCGATTTGGCTACGCAGAGAGAGACGAGGAGTCGCGAGGCGGGAAGGCCGGCAAGATCGCGGATGGTATGATTGACGTGGATATTTCGAAAACGGGTCAGGTGGGCCTGCATCCGGGTCTTGTCACGCGCGAGGAAGCGTCAGAAGCAATCGAGCGGGCCGAACGGCTGGTCGAAGGGCCAGATATTTTCTCGGCCGAATATAGGCTGCTTACGCAAGTTCTACCGATGATTTTCGCGAACCTCACGGGCAAGAGCATCGGTGCCTAAAGCGCCAATGACCTTATATCTCAACCCGGCCCGATTAGGTGCTTGGAGCCTCTTGGACCGTACCTTTGAGAATCCCAGGGCATGCCATAGCGGCCGCGAACATCAATGATTACGGGGGGCGGAGGGTGCCGTAAGGTCGAGCGCAGGAGGCGGAACCAAAGCAGGCTGGATCGGCGCGAACGAGTCATATACTGGCCTTATGGATATCGTGCCGATACCGATGACGCGAGAAGAATTTGAAACCGTCGTGATGGCGCTCAATTCGACCGAGGATCGTTATCGGAGGTTGGCTGAGACAGAGCCTCACTTGCGGGAACGGGCGGAAAAGATACGGCGGGTCTATGAGAAGGTCGTTTTCGTATATGAGTGCCTACCGCGATATTGAACCACCGCCAGTTTGATCGCAGAGAAACTGAAGACCAGGTGCCGGGCGTGCCTGGTTCCGGAGCGAGGGCGCACGCTGCCCCGAAGCGAAGACCGTTCCGCGCGCTTGTTACTCACGTGGGGCCCCGTTAGGCCCCGCCATACGCCGCCAGCGCGCGATGACAGAAACGGGCCGTTGATGCGTCACGCCGATGGTGCTTCGCCCGAGGTGCACTAATTATTTCCCAAGGTATCGGCGTCGTCATCGGTGCACGTACGAGGCCAGCCCGGCAACAAAAAGCCAAAATAGCAGAACGGCAAATAACCACCACCCGCGATTCGTGGAACTCTCGGGCCAGATAGAAGGTCGTGGTTGCGGTCGCTGTCGCCGTCTTCGTCTAGGCGGAAATCCGCACTTGGTCATTCTCCCGTAGCCCATGCTCTAACTCCTTCACGCCGTGTTTTGTTCGGCCCGGACGGCGGCTTCCGCATTGAATTCGTTTCGTCCGCCTGGGATTTCCGTAGGGTACGGCCCAATAGGCTGTATAGCTCAGGCGACGAGGGGACATTTCCATATCGCTCTTGAGGGCACCCAGGTCAATGGGGCCGCGCGCGGTAAATAAGCAGCCTGTCTAGAGGGTTTACGCCCCCGCCGCAATCGTCAGCTCGGCTTCGACGGTGTCCTCGTCACCCTCCGCATCCTCACCTTCTTCGGGAACGTTGCCGGCGTAAGCGGCCTTTCCGGTCGCTTGCTCGATGAGGTCCAGAAGTTGTTTTTGCCGGTCAACCATGAAAGCGTTGAAACTGTCGGCGCGCAGAAGCGCCGGGTCAATAAGGTGAGATCTGAGAAAAAGGTCGAGCTTCTCGCTGGCAATCGGCGGTGTCGTCTCGTTGCCATTTTCCAATTTTGCTATGTACTCGGACGGCGCAACGCCACCGATAATCCGGTTCGTCCGATAGGAAAGCGGGGTTTTATTGATGATGGAATCAAACACATTCGGTTTGAGACCATGCTTCTTACACCACTCTTGCGGAAAAATGTGGTGGATGTCGACATTCTCGCCGAAAAAGATTGTGTGGTCGAACTTCTGGCCCGAACGAAAATCCTGCGCGCCCTCCTTCATGAGGAGAGCGTTAACGCCCTTGTAGGCCGCAGAGAGGCGCATCCGCATGGTCTTCAATCTATCGGCGCGGAACAAGGTTTCGCTGACGGTCGATGGTTCGGGGCCGCCCTTCAGCCAGATCGGCACTTCCATGAAATCGCGGGCTATGCGGGTTTCGACCGCCGAACCGTAGAGCTCGCCAAAGACGCCATTCCAATACCACCGGACCAGCATCGCCCGATTCGCCTCATACTCCCAAGCTTCGCCAATGTCGGCCAGGATGGCGGCCAGCGGAACGATTTGTGACTGATACGGGAGGTCAAAAATGCGATAGATATGTAGCAAGTGCAGAAACTTCGCCGCTTGTATGAAGCCGAGCTCCACTTGCTCTTCGTATCGCTTGTATTCCTCAAGAGGCAGATTCAACAGCGCCTGCCGGTTGCCCGTGACGGCCGGCAATTCCTTACCTTGTTTTCCCGCTTCCTCAGCCAGGCGACGCCGGTCACGCGTATGAAAAAGCGAAACAGCCTGAAGAAAATCGGTATTGGACACTCCGGCGATGATGCCGGTATCCGCCCCGGCGAGCCGGTACGTCTCTGCAAGACGCCGATGGCGTCCCTTCGTTCCGTCGTCGCCGTACCAATCTTTCCGCAATTCGTGGCCAGCGGCGGCATACATCGCGGTGACAAGCTCAAACGCGTCTAGCGGCTTGCCGCCGGTGTTGACTTTCTCGAACACAACGCACACGGCTTCCTTGGGAGTTGATCGATCCAGGGTGATAACCGGCACGTGATAGCTTTTAAAATTCTCTAGCACCTGACGTTTGAAGGCACGAAATTCTTCACGAATGATCTTATGCTGGTCACCGCCCCATTGCTCGTCGAAGCCGTCTTGCCAGTTGTCCCAATCGAAGACCTGCGAAACCGGGTACATCAGAGCGGCATACTCCAGCGGGGCGGATGAAAGATCCAAAACCACTTCACGTCCGAAATCGGTTCTGATGATCCGATCCTCTGGAACGCCGACAATCGCCTCCTCGCGATCGACGGAGGAATCAAGCGATTTTCGAATGTCGATATAAAACCAGCGCTTCACCTTTTTCTTCTTCGGAGTGACTGTCTCCACGACCTTTCCCCGCAAGCTTACCTGATAGAGCGAGGTCATTCGCTGCTGGCCATCGAGCAACAGGACATGAGGAGGAAGTTGTTTAGCTTCAGCCGGCGCGCCTTCAACAGGTCTCGGCTTAAGTTTACCGGTCCTCCTGTCTCAAGCGACATTAATGCCCCAATCGGAAACGCTCGTGACACCGAAGCGATCAAGCTTTTGATCCGATCTTCATCCCAAACCCAACTGCGCTGGAAATCCGGCAACTGGAGAACGCCGCGATGGCAGGCGTCGAGAAGTTCTTTCAGGGCAAACGGATTGGTCTTAAACGTTGGTCCGGCCATTGTCGAGCGCCTCCTGCGTGAAGGTTAATGATAACGCCTTCATGGCACCATTCCCCATCCGATTCGACCAGATTCTACCCGGCCAACCACGCCCGCGCGCCCGGCGCCGGAGGCGTGCAAGCCGTGGCCGTGCACGGCGCTGACCCCAACTACTGACGTGCCCCTTCCACGCCCGTTCCGCTAACCCGCCGTGCCCCACCGCGCGGGCCGTCGCGATGGGCGACGAGATGCTGGCCAAGGGCAGGGCTTCCGCCGCGAGGGGCGAGCTGCCCGAAGACGACCACGTACGCTTCCGCGATGCGCCACCGGCCGTCCCGCCGCTCGACGCGGCCCATCGCGGGTGGGGCGGTGTCGGACGGGCGCGGGGCGATGGGCACTGGGAGAAATGCAAGGTTAACCTCCGGCGGCAGCCGGGCCTGTCACCCGGCGTCGGCCGCGCGGTCTCGTCCCGCTTGGCGTCTGCCCCGCGACCGCCCGCGCGGGCGGATGGGCGATGCGAATCGGCGACGAGACGTGACCACGCCCGAGCGCCTGGCGCTGGAGGCGTGCGAGCACGCACGATACGCCGCCCGCGTGGGCGGCCGTGCCCCCTCCACGACACTGTCGCCCGTCCCGCCGCTCGACGCGAGCCATCGCGGGCGACGCGGAGTCCGGCGGGCGCCGCAAGCGGCGATTGGCGCTGTGCGAGTCAGGGCCTTCGTGCGCAGCCCACGCCACGCGACGCGATGACAGCGCCCGAGCGACTGGCGCTGGAGGCGTGCAAGGCGTGGCCGCGCGTAATGCGCCGCCCGCGCCGCCGGCTGACGTGCCCTCCCACATCGCACCACCGGCCATCCGCCCGCAACGGGGTGGTGGTCAGGCTTCCGGTGCGTGGCTCATGGCACGCCGCGTGTTTTTTCCCATTCGTCGAAGGGCATGACCTCGTGCTCCAGATCGATAAACACCAGGCTGTCGATCTCGTTCTCCCGTACGTCCGGATGGATTTTCTCTAGGCGCCCCTCGGCCTTCAGTCGTGCTCGTTTCTCCGCACGGCGGCGTTCGAGTTCGCCGGGCGAGAGCGCTTCGCGCGCCGCCTCCGCTGCCCCGTTGCGGAACTGTTCGTACTCGACACACAGAATGCGGTGCTCTTCTTCCGCGGCCTGCCGCCGCCCTCTTTTCTGTTCCACAGAGCGCTTCTGCCGGAGTTTTTGCAATGCGCCTGGAAGAGACTGCGGGATGACAGTGGTGAGATAGTTGGCCGGGCTCACGATTCGTTTCTTCAGCTCGGCCTCGCGGCTCATCTGCACTTTACAGAGTTCGGCCGCTTCCTCGCCGGTTATATCAGGCGTTATGGTGCGGCAGGCGTCCCATATTCGGCGCACATGGGTCTCGCCGGCCATGCTGTCATGCTCCTGGATTTCCGTCTGGAGGATAGCTAGGTGTTGCGCCTCATCATCCTCTTTCCCCGCTGTTCTCCTACTTGTAGAAGCTGATGATGAGGATGCTTCTTGGTTAGTTGCTTCTAAGACATATAGGTAGGAGCCGCATTCAGGGCATGGAAGGGCGCCGGGAGCGTCGGAAGACGTCGCTCGTGCCAGCGTTATTTGGGCGAGGACGGCAGGGTGTTTCGCACCGCGCGCGGTGTCATCCGACTGCGCCGGTTCCTCCCCGGCAAATTTTGAGGGCGCGTCGGTAGTGGTCTGCGCGTCCGCGGGTACTGCTACGGCGTGCGCACCAGCGGCAGGCGATTGCGCTCCGGCGGGCGCAGAAGTCTGGTGCATGTCGGCTTGCGCAGAGGATTGCTGCCGTTCGGGAGGGCAAGAATTTGCCTTCCCGCGGATCTCGGCAATTTTACGTTCCAGGAGAGCAAGCTGCTGCGCGCACTCCTGGGGATCATCGCTGGCGGTCAATTGATCGATCAGGCCCCAGCGATCCTTCGAGGCTGCTCCGCGAAGGGCCGCTTGCGCGCGGGGCGCGCGCTGACTGACGGTGATCGTTTTGAAGCGCTCGGGCCGAAAGGGCACGGCCTGGATGCGATGCAGATTTACCTTGTAGCCACCTCTGCCGTATCGGTCATCCGGGTTCTCGCGCTCGATGATGCCCGGCAAGACAGTAGTTTTGCCGGCGTTTTCGCCTTCTTTCACGGCGATCTGGATGGCGCGCCGCTTGCGGCCCGTCATAAGTTCCAGATCCTCGTCGGTGATGTGCGCGAATTCATCCTTGTACGGTGAGGAACTGGTCTCGCCGATAATGTGCTCGATGATGGACTTGCAAAGCAGGGAGACGCGGCGGTCCAGGCTGTACTTGTCGGCGCGCTGGAACTCAAGATACCCGCCCCACACTTCGGAGGACACCACATGACCGTGCTCGTCGTAGGTGGTCTGGCGCCCCCAGCCGCGGCCAGCGCGCTCGGGGTGCTTGGGATCATCGCGGCCGGGGAACGCCTTGCTGCACGTCAACTCGGAGAAGGCATACGACTGCCGGCCCGCGCTCATTATCCGGCCCCTTTCTTTGCCGTGGTGGGGCGAAAAAAGAAAAGACCGGCCTGTTTCAGTTCGCGCAGGCTGGCCAGAGCTTCTTTCCGGGGGAATATATCGAGCGGCTGCGCGCGCCGCGCGATGGCGTTCAGTTTGTTCTTCCGGATGCTTACGTACCCCTCCTCGGGATCCAGCTCGGGCACGGGCGCCTGCGCGCCGCGCAGGTCCATTTGCGAGTCGTTCATGGGTGTAACCCTGTTGCAGGCATCCGGCTCAGGACGTCCGCGTAACGTTTCGCCTTCAGCTTATAGGTCGCATGGTGTACACTTCGAGCGTACCGTTTCATATTCTGCCTCACCGCGCCGCCCACCAGCGGCGCTTGTTTTTTGCCACATTAGCTAGCGAGGCGAGGTTTTTTCAGGTATTGGTGAGGTGTTGTTCGCTGTACCTCGTTTACCTTGATAACCGAGGAGCGTAATTGGCAGGATTGAAAACGAAGGACTTATTTGGACCAGAAAACGCGCCGTTGACGCCTATGTCCTTTATGTTCAATTGAAATCCATTTTCCCAAGCTGGACGTCGCGGGTTCGAACCCCGTCTCCCGCTCCATCTTTTCAATCACTTGCATACATCGCCGAATCAGCTTTCATCTCATTTGTCTCGCTGCCGACGCCTCCCGCTTCCGAGCCAGCGAAGAATCCACGTAATCCGCCAAGTGAACACCCAGGCCGTGCCCCCTGCTGGTAGGCAATTATTCTTGGGTCCGTGCCTATTTCCTGGTGCAGCGTGGAATGTGATCGCCGTAACACTGCGAAGTTGATCCAATCGAGTCCCCGCGGTCGGCTCCAGGCGCGGACGAATATCCCGCCTTAGAACAGATACTGGTACTTATCCCGCCAAAATACGCTTTAGGAGTCCCGTATCTTCTATTCGATATAATATGGGTTGCGGATTTTCCGAAAACTCGCCGTTTTTCCGCAGCCTGCTAGAGTGTGTCCTGCCCTTAGAGAGTCAGCCACAGACCGACTGGGGCAGTTTTGGAAAGCAACTGCGGGTCTTATGTTGAGCGCCAGATTATGTTGAGTCAGAGGCCTCGGCTTCCAAAGAGGCCTTCATGATTATTGGTTTAGCGCCAGAAGGACGCGAAGGATGAAAGGCAAAATGTCAATGCTAATGCGGTTCCTCCTCCTCATGTTTGGCGTGTCAACGCTGTGGGCACAGGGGCCTCCGTTTCAAACCGACGATCCAGTTCCGGTCGACCTCCATCACTACGAGTTCTATATCTTCGGCGGTGTCGATGGCACGCCGGCGGAAATCGACTCGACTGGGCCGGCCTTCGAGTTCAACTGGGGCGCCATTCCCGGAGTGCAACTGCACGCCATACTTCCCACCGGAGGTATCTTCCCGTCCAACAATCCCGTTTACCTGCCTGGCGGAACGGGACCGAGCGCCTTCGGTCTCACCGACATGGAATTGGGAGCCAAGATCGCCTTCATCAAAGAATCGAAGTATATTCCCCAAATCGGCACCTTTACTATGTTTGAAATACCGACCGGGAACTACGACAAGGGACTCGGTGTGGGCAAGGTTTGGTACAAAGTTCCACTCTGGCTGCAAAAGAATATCGGACACTGGCTCCTGGACGGCGGCGCGGGTGAAACGATCGTCCCGCAAACCCAATACCGCAACTTCCCATATGGCGGATTCCTGCTGAAATACACCTTCGGCGAGCGGCTGGAGTTGGGAGCCGAGGTCGTTGCCCATGGGCGCGAGGGCTACGCCACACCGCAGACCGAAGCCTCGATGTTGATCGACATAGGCGGCTACTATCACTTCAAACACCACCCAGGCGAGCAGTTCTTGTTTTGCTATGGCCACTCTGTTGCCGGCCAGACGGAAACCTACGCCTATATCGGCATGTACTGGACATGGGGGAAAGAAAAGAATAAGCCCGACGCGGTCACCGCCTGGTTACGAAAGCCGATGAGCGCAGTTGGATTTTAAGCGCACGGCCGCCAGCCAGTGGTTCGTCGCCGACTACGCCGCCCATACGCCCATCGCGTTGAGCGGCGAGCGCCCCAGCCGCGGATGAACGCTGTGCCCTTGGCCAGCGCGTCGTCATCGATCATGTCGCCCATCCGACCGCCGCCGCCGGGACCGCCCGCCTGGCATCACGTCGCGTGAGGCGCCATCCATCCTCCGGCGTTGCAAGCCGCCCCTGGAAGGCGTGTCGCGCGCCTTCCTCGGGATTCGCGGGCCGGTGGACAACTAGACCGCGCTCTGTTGTCCTTCGCGGTCGGCGGACTCCTGGCAGCGGATACAACGCGATGCCCATGGCATGGCAGCGAGGCGTTTCGGACTGATCGGCGATTCGCAGTCGATGCAGGTCCCAAAGGTGCCGTCCTGAGCGCGGAGCAATGCGGCTTGAACCTCGCGCAGCACAGCGGAATCCCGGTCCACGTTTAGAATGGCTAGATCCCGTTCGGACGCGTACTGAGTCTCGTCCATTGGGTCCGCACTCTTCTCGATGACGATGTCGTCCCGATTGCGCAATAGGTGACCCAGCTCAACCCCTTTGCGTTCGAGGATCGCTTGGAACCCGCCCACTTCAGTAGCCAATGTCTGCATTGACGCCTTTTTTCGCTCACCGGATCGGCCACTCACGCCCCGGCGTTATCCCTAAGACACTTCAGTAAACCACTTGGAATACCTGGATTATCACTTAGTACCAAGCCTTCTCATGACAGAGATTAGCTCCGGAAGTGGTTTTTCGTATGGTCAAATATGATCAGGTTGCCAAATTAATTCTGAAACGAACGGCCTCACTGTACGGTTAAATACGAAAAATTGATTTCCACATTAGAGGACTTCGAGCGGCGGGCGCGCCGTACCGATGGTGGGAAAGCGCAGGCGCCCAACGGGCCGCTGGCATCAGGCCGCGTGATCGCGCCAGAGTGGAGCGCGCGCGCTGGGCCAAGTCGAGCGGCGGGACGGCCGGTGGTGCATCGCGGAAGGGGCACGGCCGCCCGGTTTGGGCGAATCTTCTATCGCTCGATCTTGAAGCCGATTCTCACGGTGACCTGGAATTCCAGTACCTTATTTTCCGCAATTCTGCCGCGCTGTTCGGCGACCTCGAACCAATCCATGTGACGGACGGTATGTGCCGCCTCGGCGACGGCAGCTCTTACGGCTTCGGCGAAGCTGACGGGCGACGTGCCTACTACCTCGGTAACCTTGTATGTTCCAGGCATGGTGATCCTCGAATCCTTCGTCTGGCATATCGTATCACGCGGTGTCTGATTTGAGGTTTGGCGGAGGGCGATAAGGCCATGTCTCGCGCCGGGACGGCCCCTTGTGCATCGTGGAAACCAACGCCCGCCGCGGCGGGCTGTGAACCGCTCGCGGCCTACCGGCACACCCTGCGCCCCCGTGGCGGATGAATGCCCTGACCCCTGCGCGTCTCGCCGCCGCACACGTCGGCCATCCGCAACCCTGGCGGAACTCACGATGGCAGCGTCGAGCGGCGGGATGGCCGTTAGTGCAATTTGCAGTGGAGCACGGGCCTGCCGCACCGGTTTCGATCAAGGAGAACTTCGGCGCCTCGTTGCGCGCAATCTGCGGGTTCCGTGCGTCCAGCAGCAAATGGTTGCCGGTACACTGCGGACGGGATTGGATGCGGCAGTGCTCATGGGCGGTGGCCGCCCCACAAGATGTAGCGTGCCGTTGTAACTGTTTCGATGGCCGATGAAACTTCACAGGGGCGGTGCCACGCTGGAAAATCGCTCCCTATTGTTTCTCGACTTCAAATCCGCCCCGCGCCTAAGGAGAGGACAATGAGTCACCACCATCCAAACAGCAGTCGGCGGTTCAGATCACCTATAATGGCACCGCATGGAGCAGAAGATGAAAGCGGTCGTAATTTATGAAGCGGGGTCGCCGGAGGTTCTCAAGCTGGAGGACCGTCCGGTGCCCGTTCCGCAACCCGGTCAGGCGCTGATTCGGGTCAAAGCGATCGGAATCAATCGATCGGAAATGTTTACCCGGCAAGGTTTTTCACCCAATGTCAAATTCCCTCGAATACTCGGCATTGAAGCTGTCGGCCTGATCGAAGATGCACCCGGCGGCGAGTTCGAGAAAGGCGCCACAATAGCGACTTGCATGGGAGGAATGGGACGCGCGTTTGACGGAGGATACGCGGAGTACACGTGTGTTCCGGTTGACCAGATTCAGTTAGTCGAGACCGCGTTGCCGTGGGAAGTTCTTGGCGCCCTGCC
>Ga0302320_10028922_pt1 | contig 10618 bp, 8 predicted proteins | sample Bog_T0_3_FD_202130 | JGI IMG/M metagenome (GOLD analysis project Ga0302320, IMG submission 202130) | Peat permafrost microbial communities from Stordalen Mire near Abisko, Sweden - Bog_T0_3 | ecosystem: Environmental > Terrestrial > Soil > Wetlands > Peat | place: Sweden: Abisko, Stordalen Mire... | reverse complement strand
GGCCGCCAACTCGCTCACCTTGTTGACGGTGACATCAGCCATGCCCTTAGTCGCAGCGAGTTCGAAGGCGGCATTCAAGAGGGATTCCCTGACGAAGAGAGGGTCCTTCTTTTTCATGTACGCGTTTCTTACTTTAGTCGTCTTCATTTCGAAAGTCTCCTCAACGATCCGTGCGCCCGGTAAAGCTGTCCGGGTTCATCGTCAGTTCGCGCACAGCCGTTTCCTCGATACGCCCGGTAAAGCGCTCGCGGTGAAATAGTCTCGCGCCTTCGCGTGGCGTTCGAGCAGCGTCACCAGCACGTGTGGCAGGAACGGCGAACAGATCGCTGAATTGCGTGGCTGGTATAAATCGTTATACCGTTCCCGTCGGGGTCCTTTATGCAAAAAAAATGATGCCCAAAAAACGTTTCATCAGGGATCTCTCCCGCTGCGATTCCCCGGCTGATGAGCTCCAGCCGATAGTGTTCCAATTCACTCAGGCCTTTGCCTTTAATCATGAGGTCAAATTGCTCGGAAAACCGTTGATGGAATTGTCCTGTCACACTTTCCGCCAGGCCTTCTCCAGCCAGCTGATCAACTTCTAACAATAGAAGATGAGTGCCTCCACGCAGTTCGATAAGTGCGATCTTTCCGTCAATGGCAAATGGAGGAATGCCGAGATTCGAGTAGAAATGGCAACTCCTCTTAAGGTCAGCCACCTTAAAAACAAGGTGGGCCACTGCTAATTCTGAGTCAACGGCAGTCTTCATCTCGCTCGATCCTAAACCGGTCACGATTCACCTCACAAGTTGTTCTTCGAAATTGCCCTGCCAAATACGATCGGCACCGTTCATAGTCGACGATTGCGGTTCGTTTTGAATAGCGCTCCGCTTAAAGATACCATTCGGTATCTTCAAAAGCAAGCAGCTTTTTTGTGCCACTGGCTCAGCGGATTGGTACAGGCACCGAACAAGTAAAATACGCGTCGCAGAGGCATAGCGGGGATTTAGATCATGCCTGACACAGTCGTAGTCTCGCGGAATTGCGGCTGCCGTTGATTTGGCTCCGACCGGATCACGCGCCACTCGGAAAATGCTCTGCGCTGCGAATGATCACTCTCAGAAAACGGCGTTCCGGGAGATGTCGGTATGCTTTCCTCACGGCTGCGGAATACAAGTGTGCGAACTTCTGAAACCGAGTACTAAGGCTGCGCCCGAAACGGCCGCTGCGCTTCGTACGACGCGATCCGTCCGGCGATATCGGCCGCCAGCGCGTCCTGCTTATCTTCCCGGGCCTGCGCAAGCGCCTTGCCCGCCGTCTCCAGCGCTTTATCGAACTGGCCGGTCTCGGCATAGGCCGCCGCCAGCGTGTCCGGCATTTGTGCGCCCTTGCCACCGGAAATCTCCACCGCCCGCTGCGCCAGCACCGTCGCCTCGCGGCCATTGCGCACTGCCGCAACGGGCGAAGTCGCCAGCATCCACGCCATCCGCCGCAACCCCTCGGCATTCTTTGTATCCGTATAAGCCTGCCCAAGGTTCGCGCGCACATTGCTATTGCCCGGTTCCAGCGCCAGCGCCTTCTCGAAATGCGCAATCGCCTGGTCCGGCCGGCCCTTGTCCACCAGCGCCATCCCCAGCACATTATGCAGGTCGGCCGTTTCCGGTCCCGTCGCCAGAGCCTTCTCCAGATGAGGGACAGCCTCGTCCACCCTGTACTGTGCCAGCAGCGCGCGTCCCAGATTTGCCTGCTCGCTCGTCCCGTCCGGTTTGAGTTCCACTGCCTTCAGGAAATACGTGGTTGCCTCGTCGAGCTTGCCCTGACGGGCCAGCGCCGCGCCCAGATTGTTATCGGCGTCCGCATACCCTGGGTCCAATTCAAGCGCCTTGCGAAAGTGCGCCATCGCATCGTCCAGACGGTTCTCCGCCGCCAGTGCGTTGCCCAGATTATTCTCCGCCTCCGCATACTCCGGGCGAATCGCCAGCGCCGCCTCGAATTGCGGGATCGCCTCCGCCAGGTGCCCCTGCGCGGTGAGCGCCGTGCCCAGATTATTATGCGCGTCGGACGACTTCGGATCGGTTTCAAGCGCCTGCCGGTATTCGACGATCGCTTCATCCAGCCGTCCCGCGCTCGCCAGCGCATTTCCGAGATTGTCACGCGCCTCCGGATAATTCGGCCGCAGCGCCAGCGCGTCCCGATACTGCTGAATCGCGTCCTGCATCCGGCCCACGCCCGCCAGGCTGACGCCGAAATCGTTGTGGGCGCGCGCATCGTCTGTACTCAGAGCCATCGCCTTGTTCCATTCGACAATGGCCGCGGCGTGATCGCCTTTCTTCGTCAGTTTCGAAGCAACATCGAACTGCCGGTAAAAATCCGTCGCCGGAACATCGATGTGATCGATGCCATCGGGCGCGATATTGACGAACTCGGGGATATTGACGGCGCGATTGGCCGCAGTGGAATTCTCGATCAGGATCGCCGGCGTGTCGCGCCCCTCCGCGTCGATATGCGTCAGGAACATCTGCGTATAAGGCGATCGGCTCTTCGACGAAAACACCAGCCACCGTCCGTTGGGCGAGAAGCTGTGCCAGGAATTCATCAGCTTCGTATTCGCCGTCAGGCGTCGCGCCTGGCCGCCGGCCGCCGGAACGATATAGAGCTGGCTGTCGGGCCGCATCAGCAGTCCGTTCTTCGCCTGCACGAACACAATCCAGCGGCCGTCCGGTGAGATCTTCGCAAAGCTGTTGCTCATCCCGTTCTGCGATGCGCCTTCGATGCGCTCGGCCTTACCGCCTTTGCCATCATTGAACGGAATGCGATACAGATCGTACTGGATAGGCGTTTCCAGCGGATCGTTCGCATAGGCCGCCATCCTGACCCCGGGCTGCTGAGGATCTTTCGCCGCCGCGCGCGCGAAAATCAGGTACTTGCCATCCGGACTCCACGTCGCATTGGCCTGCACGAAGTTCGGATCGTCCGCGCCCGGCAAAGGCTGTAGCTTTTTCGCCGCGCGGTCGTACCAGACCAGAATGCCGCGCGTCGGATAGAAGACCTGCAGGAAGCGGTAATCTTCGAAATTGGCGACGTAATAAAACTGGCCGCTCGTACTTCCCGGCGGCCGGATCGTAGTCACCACATAGCGCCCGTCGGGCGATACCTGCGACATGAATCCTTCGCGAAGCTGGCCGCCCAGTTCGCCTTTGAACGACGTCCAGGAAACCTCGTCCGCCGTGCCAATGCTCATCGTCTTCTTCACCGGCGCGATCGCGTAAAGACCTTTGTCGTTATCCGGCCCGTCCAGATCCATCCCGAGTGTCGAGCCGTCGCGCGAAAACGAATGGCAGTTCGCACAGGTCGGCATATCCTGCAGAAGCACGCGGCTCTGCGGCTGAGCGACATCGCGAAGACGCCACGCGATCAGCGGTATGGCCCTCTGCGCCAGCGGCCGGATCACGCCATCGTCCGATTTCGAAGGCATCAGCGGCACGTCGCGATAGAAGATCGGCGCACCTACAGGGTCGGCGGAAGTAGAAAGCTGCATGCTTCCACGCGACGCCGGCCCGCTGATCGTCACAGTGGCGGCGCCGTTCACCGAGTGCGCTTTGATAGCCGCCCAGGTCGCATCGTCGGGTTTCCACGTATGCGCCGCAGCCTGTTCCGGCGTCAATTCCGGAAGTTTATTCGTGGCTGAAATGCCGCGCGGATCGATCTCCCCGATCTTCATCCGCTCCCCCTTCGAAGCCACGTGAATAGCATCGGAGCCGTCCGCAAACACTACATCGATCTTCCACGCAACGGCTTTCCCCGAAGCGTCGCGACCCGCAGAAGTATCCCGCCAAAGAAACGTAGGAGCCGCCATATCGGGCGGAAAAACAGAGTGATTCGCCGGGTAGTCGACGACGATGGGCGCAGTCCCGCTCTGCGGCCAGACACACGCGCTCCCCAGCCCCAGCATCATCAGGGCCCTTGCCAAATTACTCATTCATGAGCCGTAAGCAACTGAGAGACCACGCGCAAATGTCGCTTTTTCCGCTTTCTGGCCGCAGCACTACGCGCTAACGCGCAACCACAAGGTCTAATCACGCAGCTAGCGCTCTCTTATCCGAGCCGCACCAAAGCCAGCGCCACCGGCTGGTGAGCGGTATCCCAAATCGCAGCCACAATTTCTTCGAGCGGCGACCGCGGCCCCAGCAACGCGCACGCGCACCCATCCCGGTATTCCCACAAATGCAAATCGAACAGCCTCCGCTCTTGCCCTGCGGCGAGTCGTTCATGAAGAGCATTCACGGATTCGACGTCCGTAGGAGGGAACATCCACGCAACGCGGAGCGCGCTGCGGCTCCGCAGGCTCTTTCCTTTAAGTCGGGCCACTCCTGTATAGTGCGTCAGCGCACGCTTGTTCTCAGTATTTTTCGCGCGTTACGCCAGCATATTCATCAGGCGAACCCGCACCGTCTCCGCAACCGCAGCGTCGGGACAAATCACCAGCACCGTATCGTCTCCCGCCAGCGTACCCACCACTTCGCTCCAGTTCGCACTGTCGAGCGCCACCGCGACCGCGCTCGCATGCCCCGGCGCCGTACGCAGCACAATCTGATTCTGCGCTACCCGCACGTCGCGCAGGAATTCGGCCGACACGGCAGTCAGATCTTCCGGGCGCTGCTGCGGCGGCAAGGCCCGATACCCGTGCGCCGTCTTCACCAGCCCTATTTCACGGATATCGCGCGAGAGCGTGACTTGCGTCGCGTCCACGCCCACCTGTTTGAGCGCGGCCGCCAGATCTTCCTGGGTCGAAATATTCCGCGCTCGGATCAGCTTGACGATCTGGCCCTGCCTGTAGCTCTTGGTCATCGGTCAGGCCAGCTCGGCTAAGCGCCGGCGCGCGGTTTCAAGCGCGCCGGCCACAACGCCGGGGCCGGTACCGCCCGCGATTTCGCGCGTCTTCATGCCTTCGCGCGGATCGAGCAGACGTGCCACATCCGGCGTGAACTCCGGAGCAAACAGAGCCAGCGATTCGGCATTCCAGTCGCCCGGCTTTTTCCCTCTGCGCACGCTTTCAAGCACCAGACGGCCCACAATCTGGTGCGCCTGATGGAACGCCGTGCCATTGCGCGCCAGCGCCTCCGCCAGATCCGTCGCAATCACCCAGCTTTCTTCGGCGGAGGCGAAAGGAATCGCAGGCCGCAGCGCCACCGATTCCGCCACCACGCGCGCCATTTCGAGGCAGCCATTCACCTGATCCGCCGCATCAAACAGAGGCTCTTTGTCTTCCTGCATGTCGCGGTTATACGTCATCGGCAGGCCCTTCATCGTGAACAGCAGTGAGTTCAGCGCGCCGATCACGCGTCCCGATTTTCCCCGAATCAGTTCCAGCGAATCGGGGTTCTTCTTCTGCGGCATCAGGCTGGAGCCGCTAGTCACGCCATCTCCCAACTCCATCCACGCGAACTCTTCCGATGAGTACAGAATCCAGTCTTCCGCCAGCCGGCTCAGGTGGATCATCGCCACCGAAGCGGCATAAAGATAGTCGAGCGCGAAATCGCGGTCGGCCGAGACGTCCATGCTGTTAGCCGTGATCGATGCGAAGCCCAGATCGCGCGCAATCGCCTCGCGGTCGTGCGGAAAGCCGGAACCGGCCAGCGCTCCCGAGCCGAGCGGCATCACGTTGACCCTTCGCCGCGCGTCGCCCAGACGCTCGCAATCCCGCGCCAGCATTTCAAAATACGCCAGCAGATAGTGCGGCCACAGCACCGGCTGCGCGCGCCGCAGATGAGTGTAGCCGGGAATGACCGCATGCGGATACTTCGCCGCCAGATCCAGCAGCGCCGACATCAGCAGCCGCACCAGTTCCCGCGTCCGATCGCATTCGTCCCGCAGCCACAGCCGCGTATCGAGCGAAACCTGTTCGTTTCGGCTGCGGCCCGTGTGGATCTTATCCGCCAGCGCGCCCACCCGTTCCTTCAGCTTGTGGATCACGAACGAATGGATATCTTCGTCGTCGGCGCCGGCGAAAAATGTCGCGGCATTGTCGCCTTCGGCATCGGCCTGAATGGCATCGAAGGCCGTGCACAACGTTGCGCATTCGGCGTCGGTGAGCACACTGGCGCGCGTGAGCGATCGCGCGAACGCCTGCGAACCGCGCACGTCCGCCGCCAGCAGCCGCCGGTCGAAATGGAGTGAATTGGAGAACCGTTCGAAGACTTCCGAAGGTCCGGTTTCGAAGCGCCCGCCCCAGAGTTTCATCGGGTGTTCGAGTCCCGGCCGAGCAGCATCAGCAGCAGCGCCTTCTGTGCGTGCAGCCGGTTTTCCGCCTCGTCGAAGACCACCGAGCGCGCCGATTCCATCACGCTGTCGGTCACCTCTTCGCCGCGATGCGCGGGCAGGCAGTGCATGAAGATGGCTTCGGGCGCGGCATGCGAGAACAATGCGTCGTTCACCTGATAACCCGCGAAGGCAGCCAGCCGGGCGGGGGCTTCGTGCTCTTCGCCCATGCTGGTCCAGACGTCCGTATAAACGATCTGCGCACCGCGCACCGCCTCCGCCGGATCGTTGGTAATCTCAATATTCCCCTGCGCCAGAGCGATCACGTCCTGCGCCAGAGCGTATCCCGTCGGCGTCGCAATCGCGAAACTCATGCCCAGCCGCGTGGCATTCACAAGCAGCGAAGCGGCCACGTTATTGCCATCGCCCACAAACGCCAGCTTCAGCCCGCGCGTCTCGCCAAAATGTTCGCGGATGGTCTGCATATCGGCCAGCACCTGGCAGGGATGCCACATATCGCTCAGCGCGTTGATCACGGGCACCGAAGACCACAGAGCCAGATCGTCCACAGTTTGCTGATGGTACGTGCGGGCCACAATGCCGGAAACCCAGCGATCCAGATTGCGCGCGACGTCTTTCAGCGGCTCCCGCACGCCAATGCGCCCTTCGTTCAGAATGGCGAACCCGCCCAATTGCTGTATGGCCAGTTCGAACGTTACCCGCGTGCGCAGCGAGGGCTTCTCAAACAATAACGCCAGCGACTGGCCGCTCAATGCGGTCCTGTAGTGTTCGGGAGAGCGCTTCACGTCCGCCGCGAGATCCAGCAGCAGGCGTAGCTCTTCGCTCGACGCGTCCAGATCGCGCGTGAAATCGGGATGGGTAAGACGGTGTACCCTTGGCAACATGGCAGTCATGAATTTTTATTCAACACACTGAATATTTAACCACCTCGGCCGGTTCGGCGTCAACCGAAAACTCTAAGTGCTCCCGGAACTTGGTTTTAGCCCTGTTCGATGGGTTATTTACGGTGTTGGCCTTGCAATCGATCGGGGGTTCCCTGATAATGAATATAGTACGTTTGCTCAGCGTACTTTTGGAGCTCATTTTGGCCGTTGCAGCCTCTCGCTCTTCCCTTACGGGTGCTCTGATTCGCACCGCCAACCCTTCAAACCTGCATTTGACTCTCGATTTTTTAACTGGCCTTTCCTGTGGTGAACTGGAATGTCTCGCTGAATTCCAGGGGGCTTGCCTGCTTGAAATGACCGATCAAGCGGTCAATCCTTATCGAATGCTCGCCGAATTCTTCGATCCGCGCGTTTCCGACCGCTGGCGAAACTCCGAAGATCGCGCTCACAAAACCTTCGTGGTTCTCTCCTGGCTGGAAGTTCAGAAAGTCCCTCAACCCCGCGCCGTCGTTGCTCACGTAGCCTGAGAACGCTCACGTAGCCTGAGAACGCTCACGTAGCCTGAGAACGCTCACGTAGCCTGAGAACGCTCACGTAGCCTGAGAACGCTCACGTAGCCTGAGAACGCTCACGTAGCCGGAGAATATTCCACTGCGCCCGCACTATAACAGGTGCGACTACGAGAGCCCCTCATTGTTCCCTGTCTGTGTCTGGCCGCAGGCATCGTTGCCGCGCACTTTGAGCCCATCCCGCTCCGTTCCGCTCTATTAGCCGGTTCCGCCTGCGCCGCGCTGGCAATCATAGCCCATTTCGCGGTCCGTCGCGCCGCTCCTGCCGCCCGATTTGGCGCCGCATCCGCCATGGTTTTCGCTGGCATGGCGCTATTGATCGCGCGCCCCGAGCCCCCCCCGCGCATTCTCTCCGTCCCCGATAATTCGCTGGCCATTTTTCAGGGCTGCGTCACCGATCCCGCCCTCGTCGGCGCCGATCGGGAACGCTTCGGCATCGAACTGGCTCCCGGAGCCCGCGCCCAGGTCTCGCTCTACGCGAAGCCGGACGAAACGTTCCCCACCCTGCCCTACGGGACCATCGTCGAACTGGAGGGCAAAGCCCGCACGCCGCACAACTACCAGAATCCGGGCTCGTTCGATTATGTCGACTACCTCGCGCGCCAGAATATCTACTGGAGCATCTCCGCCTCCGCCTCGCGCGTCAGCGTGCTCCCCGGCCGTTGCGGAAACCGCTTCGCAGGTGCAATTCTCGGCATCCGAACCGCAGCCCTCGCCCGACTCGACCGCCTCTATCCCAACGACATTTACACCAACGGCATGATGCAGGCCATCCTGCTCGGCGCCACCGCCAAGCTCGACAAGCTGTGGACCGAAGATTACCGCTCCACAGGAACCTACCACGCGCTCGTCATCTCCGGAACGCACGTTGCGATTCTCGCGGGAGTGTTTCTCTTCCTGCTCCGAGTCTGCGCCGTGCCGCGCGGGATAGCGCTCACAGCCACCATCCTGGCCGCCTGGCTTTACGCGGGAATCAGCGGCGCCGAAGCCCCGGTGCTACGCTCCGCCACCGGCATGACGCTCTACGGCGTCGGCCGCTTTTTCTACCGCGACGGCAGAATACTGAACATCCTTGCCGCGGTCGCAATCCTGTTCATCGTCATCGACCCCGAACAGGTGTTTGACGCCGGCTTTCAGCTGACCTTCCTCGCAGTCGCACTGATCGGCGCTTTCGTCGTCCCAGCACTGGCTGCAACCTCCGTACCGCTGGCGCGCGGACTCACCGCATTGTCCGATACCGGCCGCGATATGCGACTCCCCCCGCGCACGGCGCAGTTCCGCGTGGAACTGCGCCTGCTGATCGACACAGTCTCCATGTTCTGCGGCGGAAAATTTCAGCGAACCATCCAGTTCGCGACCGTTGCGATCGCCCGCGTATGCCTCTACTCATGGGAAATCTTCCTGACTTCGCTGTTCATACAAATCGGGCTCGCGCTGCCGATGATCGCCTATTTCCACCGCTTGCCCGTTTCCGGGCTTTCCGCGAATGCGCTCGTGGTTCCGGCACTGAGCGCGCTGCTGCCCCTCGGCTTCCTCACCATCGCCACCGGCTCGCATACGCTGGCGGCGTTGTGCGCGTGGCTGCTCGAAATATCGCGGCGGGCCGTCAGTTTCCACGCGCGCTGGGAGCCCGACTGGCGGATTCCCGCTCCACCATGGTGGCTGGGCGGCGCGTTTGTGTTGTTGCTGGCGGCCGCGGCATGGCGGAAAAATACCCGCGTCACCCGCACGCTCACGCTGTCGCTGGCGGCTATCGCGCTGGCCGCGATTGCCATCCATCCCTTCGCTCCCGACGTTGCAAGGGGCAGCTTCGAACTCACCGCAATCGACGTGGGCCAGGGCGACAGTCTCCTAACGGCGTTTCCATCCGGCCAGCTGATGTTAATCGATGCGGGCGGCATCGCAGCCTTCGGGCGAACGCGCCGCGTGGGCATCGACGTCGGCGAAGATGTGGTTTCACCCTATCTCTGGACCCGCTCCATCAAACATCTCGACGTCGTCGCAATGACCCACGCGCATGAGGATCACATTGGCGGCATGGTGGCGATCCTGAAGAATTTTCGCCCGCGCGAGCTCTGGATCGGCGCCGCGGGCGAGAGCCCCGGCTGGCAGCGCATCCGGAAGACCGCGCACGACCTCGGCATTCCGGTGCGATCACTTCAACAAGGCGCACCCTTCGCGTACGGCGGAGTTACCGTTCAGGTGCTCGCGCCCCTGCCCGACTATGCCGCCACGGATTCCGCGCAGAACAACGATTCGCTCGTCATGCGCGTGCAGTTCGGGTCCACCAGTTTTCTGCTGACGGGCGATATGGAGAAGAAAATCGAAGAGCAACTCTACGCCGAGCAAATGCTGCAGCCAGTTGACGTCCTGAAAGTAGGGCATCACGGCAGCCGCACTTCGAGCACTGCGGATCTGCTCGATGCCGTGCATCCGGCGTTCGGACTGATCTCGGTGGGCTATGAGAATAGCTACGGACATCCGCATCCCCTGACGATTGCCGCGCTGCAGGCCCGGCGAGTGACGGTTTACCGGACCGATGAGCAGGGGCTGGTGCGGGTGATCAGCGACGGGCATCGGATTCGGATTGAGAGCGAAAATCCGGTGGGGCAGTGAAGGATCGCTGAGCCGTGAGCGGGAAGGCAGAGAAATCGTGGCCACCCGAGGTGCTCGCGGCTACTGGAAGCTTCCCCGATTTTCCGGATTTGAAGGGGATCCGGGGTGGCTATTCACCGGAACCGGTCGCGCCGTAATTTCAGGTGGCAGTGGTGGCCCTCCCGGGCGAATAGGCCACACGTTAAACAGCTACCGGCTGAAAGCCGGTAGAATTGACTACGACTGAAAGTCGCTGGTTGCGGCTAAAGCCGCCTGAAGGCTGCTCCGGCTGGAAGCCGGCTTAAGGCTCGG
>Ga0302320_10028921_pt1 | contig 10618 bp, 16 predicted proteins | sample Bog_T0_3_FD_202130 | JGI IMG/M metagenome (GOLD analysis project Ga0302320, IMG submission 202130) | Peat permafrost microbial communities from Stordalen Mire near Abisko, Sweden - Bog_T0_3 | ecosystem: Environmental > Terrestrial > Soil > Wetlands > Peat | place: Sweden: Abisko, Stordalen Mire... | reverse complement strand
GTTTTGTGAAGACGCCGCAGACCGACCTGACCATGAACGGTGTGTTGAGCAAGCATTCGAGCGTGAGCCTCCATTTGCAGGCCAACGACTTGCGCGAAGTGGATGCGCTCGTGGAGATGTTCCGCACACCGGCGCAGGGACAGACGATGCAGCCACTGGGACTCGCGGGAGCTGCGACATTTCAGGGAAATGTCCAGGGGACCGCGGCGGCTCCGCATTTGATGGGTCAACTGACGGCGACGAATCTTCAATTCAAGGGAACGAGCTGGAAGGTGTTTCGCGCCGAGGTGGAATGTAGCCCGTCGCAGCTTAGCCTGCAAAGCGCCGATCTGGAACCCGCATCCCATGGACGCATCACCTTCAGCGCGAGCATAGGGCTGAGCAAGGGTACGTTCACCGAGAACAGTCAGATGCAAGTTCAACTGAACGCGTCGCAGGTAGACATTGCGGACCTGGCCAGACTAGCGGGGCTGCAGATTCCCGTGACCGGCACGCTGAGTGCGGCGATTACCATGCATGGAACGGAGCTGAGTCCGGTTGGGAATGGGAATATGTCGCTGACGAAGTTGACGGCCTACAACCAGCCGGCACAGTCGGCGAACTTGACGTTTGCGGGCGCGGGAGACGAGGTGCACGGTGACCTGGCCGTGGAACTTCCTTCGGGGAGCATCAAAGGAACGGCGAGCGTGCGCCCGCGCGAGAAGACCTACACCGCAGAGTTGGACGCGACCGGCGTGGACTTGGGAAAGCTGCAGGCGGTAGTTTCGAGGAACCTGAAGATAACAGGCGTTGCGGGCCTTCGTGCAAAGGGACAGGGTTCGTTCGACGATCCGCAGGTGAACGCGACGCTTGAGATTCCAGCGCTGGCATTGCAGGGGCAAAACGTTAACAACGTCAAGGTGCAGGCGAACGTCGCAAACCACGTCGCGTATGCCACGTTGCAATCGTCCGCGGTGAATACTTCAATCCAGGCGAAGGCAAAGATTGAGTTGACTGGGGATTACCTCGCGGACGCGACGCTCGATACGCAAGGCATTCCGTTGGGTCCGCTGATTGCCGCCTATGCTCCGCAGGCCGACGGTGTGACCGGAGAGACGGAGCTTCATGCCACGCTGCATGGGCCGCTCCGGGACCGGAAGCAGCTTGAGGCGCTCGTAACTCTTCCTGTGCTGAAGCTGGCGTACGGCAACACGGTTGAGTTGGCAGCATCAGCGCCAATACGCGTCGACTACAAGGATGGGGTGATCAACGTGCAGCGCTCTTCTGTCCACGGAACGGGCACGGACCTGCAGTTTGAGGGGAGCGTCCCGGCCAGCGGCGATGGACCCATGGCGTTGAAGCTGGTGGGTTCGGTGAACATGCAACTGGCACAGCTGTTCAATCCGGATATCAGAAGCTCGGGGCAATTGAAGTTCAACATCGATTCCCATGGCCCGGCGAGCGGTACGAATTTTGCAGGGCAGATCAATATTGTGGATGCGAGTTTTGCTTCGAACGACTTGCCGGTGGGGCTACAGCATTGCAACGGAGTTCTGATGCTGACCAGAGACCGGTTGAACATCAGTAGTTTCAAGGGAAACATCGGAGGGGGAACTGTAACGGCGCAAGGTGGCGTTGTGTATCGGCCGTCGATCCAGTTCGACCTGGGCATAAGCGCGCAGGGAGCGCGGATTCTTTATCCGCAGGGGATGAGGGAGAACGTGGACGCGAACCTGCGGCTCTCCGGGACGACGGAGACAGCGGTGCTCGGCGGGGCGGTGCACCTGTCAGAGCTTTCGTTTACGCCGGCATTTGACTTGTCCAGTTTCGTCGGCCAGTTTGGGGGCGGGGTTGCAGCGCCGCCCTCGCGAGGCTTGGCGCAGAACATTCAACTCAATGTAGCTCTGGATTCGACGAGCAGCGTGAACCTGACGAGCAGAGCGCTGAGCCTGGGCGGAACGGCAAATCTGCAACTGCGCGGGACGGCGGCGGACCCGATGGTGCTGGGGCGCGTGAATCTGAACAGCGGCGACATCATTCTTAACGGGAACCGATATGTGCTGAACGGAGGCACCATCCAGTTTGTGAACCCGTCGGAGACCCAGCCGGTGATGAACGTTTCGCTGACTACCTCAATCCAGCAGTACAACATCGATCTTCGTTTTCAAGGGCCGGTGGACAAGATGCGGACGCAGTACAGTTCGGACCCTGCGCTGCCTGTTGCGGATATCATCCACTTGCTGGCGTTTGGCCAGACCACCGAGGCAAGCGATGCGACCGCGACTCCGGCAAACCAGGCTGCGGAGTCGCTGGTGGCGTCGCAGGTCTCGAGTCAGTTGACGAGTCGGGTTTCCAAGATCGCCGGGATTTCGCAACTCTCCATCAACCCGGTGCTGGCGGGCAGCAGCAGCCAGGGACCGCCGGGCGCGAACATCACCATTCAGCAGCGCGTGACCGGGAACCTGTTTGTCACGTTCTCAACGAATGTGGCCTCCACGCAGAGCCAGACCATCCAGGGGCAGTACCAGGTATCACCACGCGTTGCATTCAGCGCCACCCGCGATCCGAATGGCGGTTTTGCCTTAGATACGCTCATCAAGAAGAGCTGGTGATGGCGAGTTTCGTCTCCGGGTTCTGTGCAGAAACACGCGCAGTTCTTCGGTAACATTTCTGGATGTGGCAACACGCTCGGTACTTCTAATTGTCGTCGTGACCCTTCCCTGCCTGGTCATTTGTGCCGGTGGGGTTGCTAGTGCAGCGCAACCCTGAAGGGACCAGTCTTTTACTGCTATTCGGCTAGCCGATGATGTCCAAATCTGAACATTCCGCCGTTTGTCTCCCCGGCAACGCGCTAAGAGGACACTCCTCGAAGACAAAGAATTGCCCCCACTATTGCGGATGAGAGTAGGATAGTGTGCATCCGGGAAGCCAAAATGGCAATCGCGGCTTCCTTAAGTCTTAAGCGGTCGCATACCTTCCAACTTCCTCCCTTGTAGACCGCATCCGGAACAGGCCATTCAAGTGTCGGGGTGAGAAGCATGACCTTTGACCTCGCTACCTTTCTGGAAGAAGCGGGAGTGGGACGAAAAGTCGTCCACATGCAGCCCAAGCAGGTCTTCTTTTTGCAGGGAAGCCCGGCTGACTCCATCTTCTATCTTCGGACGGGCAGCGCAAAACTCACAGTGGTTTCGCCGGACGGCAAGGAAGCCACAGTCGCGCTGCTCTCCTCCGGTGAATTCATTGGAGAGGAGTCTCTCGCGAGCGTCGGTGGGCTCCATTTGGCCACGGCCACCGCCATTACCACCTGTACCGCCCTCAACATCGCGCGGGAGGAGATGATCCGCGTGATGCACGAGGAGCGTTCCCTATCAGAAATGTATATGAAATTCCTGCTTGCCCGGAGTATGCGAACCCAGGCAGACCTTGTCGATCAGCTTTTCAACTCCAGCGAAAAGCGTTTGGCCAGGATTCTCCTGTTGCTGGCCGAATTTGGTGAGCCGGGTAAACCCGAACCCTTCATCCCTCCCATCACGCAAGAGACTTTGGCAGAGATGGTCGGTACCACCCGATCCCGTGTCAGCTTCTTCATGAATCGCTTTCGCAAACTCGGCCTTATTGAATACAACGGGGTTGGCATCCGAGTCCATAGGTCGTTGATTAATGTGATTCTGCACGATCATTTCACCGAGCAAGAACCCTGTGTGAATGGAGGAGAAACAGGGGACTCGGTGCAAGGGCCCGTTCACCTACGTGGTGATTGAGATGGATGACCCTCAATGCAGGAATTCCGGGTAAGGAAGGCGGAAACTTGTGGCACAGTACAAAGGAATTGTTAAGTGGTTTAATAACGCCAAGGGCTTCGGATTCATCGGACGCGAAGACGGGCCGGATGTATTCGTCCACTACTCGGCAATCCAACTGGATGGGTACAAAACGCTCAAAGATGGCGATGAGGTCGAGTTCGACATAGTCGAAGGACAGAAAGGCCCGCAGGCGGATGCAGTGACACACCTTAAGCACACTGACCATGGGACAGCCTGACAGCATGGTTGCAACGTGCCGGAGCAAAATAAGACCACGTGTTGCCACTTTGCTGCCCTCGCCGTAAATGTCCGGGCTCAGACGCTGTGAGGCCGCACACATACTTGCCAGCGCTCATCCGAGCACCATGAAACTTAACCGGAACGCGACACTCTGGTGTTTCAGATGCCGCCGAGAGAAGCCAATGGAATTTGCCGACAGGGTTTTGAAGTGCGTTCATTGCAACACCGAGTTAGTTTTCACGGCTGGAGAGCAGTTCTTCTTCGTCGAGAAACAATTCACAAACGACCCAAAACGCAGCAAGGGATGCAAGGCCAACATCGTCGCGACCAGCCACACTCGTTTCTGCTCAGGCGATGTGTAAAAACTACCTAAATTGACCTGTGTTCATACCTCACCTGTGTCTTGAAAAACCAATCGCCCGAATCTTTCCAAGATATCTGGGTCGCAAGTATGTTGACTCTCAATTCTCTGGAGTTCGGTCTCATCTCGAACTGTTGCAATCGTTTGGATACATCGGGGACAAATGGAGTCATAGGTTCCATCTGGATTGTGTCTATGAGCGAATTTGAGAAGTCGATGCGGCATCGCCGATATTGCTCCTTATCTTCGGCTCAACTTCCCAATGAGAGATGCAATTGGTTTGCCAATATACGGCGTGCGCCAAATCTCAATCGCAGGAACACGGTTGAGTAGCGATGAACCTTGCCGCAAAAAACCGACCTGAAACTCGCCGAATGGCTTCGCTGAGCGTCTGAGAGCGGCGAAGTATCTAGTTTCGTTCGAACCGTTGTTGAAGCCGCGTTCATTGCCGACTTGCCTCACTACGCTCTGCTGCGACCGGTGCTATTGGAACTGAAGCGGGAGAGACCACGGACGCCCTGCGACTCCGATTAGGCACCTTTCAAACGACTGCTGTTCACGCCCGTGTTAGTTTCCGTACCGGTTTCTCGCCGATTTTCCACCGCCCAATTTCCGGTGCAAAATCTGATTTCGCCCTAGAACACAAGCATGACAAATTTGTAAAAAAAGCACGGATGTGCCGGCGGGTGCCGGCCAACTTGTGTTCTGCTACGGGTTTTCGGCGCAAAGGTAAATCCTCCTTGAGTGAGCGATACTGGAGAGCGAACAGTTTGGTCGAAGGGTACGGTCATTAACATGGCTATAGGTATTCACGTAGTGGGGGTTGAAAAGGGCGGCGAAGGCGGCGTGGTCGTGACGTACTCGGATGGGACGGTCGCTGGATACGTCGTCGAGGAGTTGCTCTCGCTGAGACCCACCCGAGAAACTATAAAAGAGTCTCAAGATTTAGACTGGGTTACCTATTTCACATGGGCCTGTCACTTGAATTGAAGCGGGCGTCGAGCTTGCCTGGAGCCTTGAGTTCGAATTCCTCGTGACAGGTGTCGTGATGCCGCAGATGAACGGCATCGAGGCCGCGATTCGAATCCGCGAGCTTCTTCCCAAATGTAACGTTCTCCTAGTCTCCGGGGACAACGAGTCTAGCGCTCTGATTGAAGATGCTCTGTCTCCTGGTTACAAATTCGAAATACTCGCCTAGCCTGTGCATCCGGTTGTACTTTTCCAAGCCCTTCGCTCTGTCGGAAACGCACTGTCCTAATAAAGAGCCGTTGATAAATGGGATTCACTGCCCGCATTTTTGAGTCGGTCTCCGTGAGTCCTTACCCTAAGACAACAGGAAGCAGTGACGCCACAATGGTGGCTCGTTTTTCTTTGTGCCGTCCTACTGCATTTGCGATCATCCAGGCGGCCTTATGCAGGGACACCGCCTCTGTTTTACAGTAACGCTGCTGTCGAATGCGATCATGGCGTCTCCTTCAGGTCTCTCTCCGCGAAGAAGATCAGGCAATCAAGGCACCTGTGCTTCAGGGGTCGCTCGTTCTTGACTGTGGTCAGGTTACTTGACCCACATTCTGGACAATGCTTGCTTATATCGGTCAACCACTTGCGGACATCCACATTTGTCTGTTTGTTGGTTTGATCTTGTTCTTCCATTACAGCCTCCAGTCAGGTATCCCTTCCTCTCGTAGAAACCCCAGATGATTCCGCCTCTGATCTCAGCAATCGAACCATCTTCCAGCGCCACAGAAACCTATTCCATCATGTATACATGCGGTCTTCCTTCGGGCAGAAGGAACGGAATGTCGCGTTTGCAGATGGCGTTCGCAGAGAAGCGACAGATCGTAAAGGTGACGTGTTGCACTTCGAGCGAACATGGTTGACACAGAATCACTGGACCCATCTCGAAGTACCTAACGATACAACCATCCGGAAATGCCCATGGCTTTCTACGGCTTGTTTTCTGGGTGATAGTAGACCCGACGGGCCGCTTCCATGGTCTTAGGCCAGTCGCTCATAGCCCATTCCTCGGCCTTGATTCCACGAATAACCGCGGTGGAGACACTGGTCTCGGATCGAACACAGGCTTCCAGCTCTTTGCGACCATGCAGCACCTTGCCCTCATTGGAAAGCACCACCACCGGCTTGCCCGCACGGTAGCCCTCGTTGACTGCCCGGTTAAGATCGAATGCCATCTGATCCACTAGCCGCCTGCCTCCTACACCAGCATCTGCCATCTCTAACGCAATAGCTGTCCAATGCTGCTCATAAGTGCCACAGTACCGGTGCCGACCAGACTGACCCCAGGGTTTGGGTCACTCGGACTCCAGCTATCGCGGCCAGGAGGCTGTGCGGGGCCTGACGCCTTTCGCGCCGATTTCAGGTGCGGTCGTGTCCGCTTTTGCACAATACGAGATGAATATTTCACTTACGACTTTCCGCAAGGTGAGCGATGTACGTTCCCAGTTCGCAATTGTGGCTCCGTCAACGCCGACCTGGTCGGCAATCTGCCTCTGGAGAAGTTTGAGGCCGAGGCGGCGGGAGCGGATGTGGTCGCATAAGGTGTTGACTTCTTCCGGGTAATGAGTTGAGTTTGGTTTTGGAGCTCGAAACTCGAAATGGCAGAATGGCAACGCAGGGATGAAAGTCTACACCGGCGAGCAACATAAACCGCGAGCGCATTTTATGGTATCTAATCTCTCACATGGTCATGGAAGCAAATACTCCTCCTGATTTCGCGCAGAAGACGGAAAGAGACGACCTCGACCTTCCTGCCGAGCAAGTCGTGGTGGCATACCACGAGAGAACGAAGCACCACTACCACCGCTATGCCGCCTCGCTTGGATACCTGGATTGGGCGAAACAGCCAGATCCGTTCCGCCGTTACGACGGAGCGCCGCTGATTCGCCTTCCATTACCCGAGGAGGGGCGTGCGCTTCCGTTCTGGCAACTCTATGTCGCGGACAACGTGGTGCCGGCTCCGCTTTCGGTGGGCTCCATCTCACTTTTCTTGCGATACGCACTCTCACTCACAGCCTGGAAACAGTTGGAGGGAACCACATGGCCTCTGCGTGCCAATCCGTCGAGCGGGAACCTCCACCCGACGGAGGGATACGTGCTCTTGCCGTCGTTGGACACTATCCACAACCGTCCCGGGGTATACCACTATGCATCGAAAGCGCACGGTCTCGAGCTTCGAGCGGACTTTGATCCCTCGGTTTGGGCGAACTTGACGGCAGCGTTTCCGGCGGGTTCATTCCTCGTGGGGCTGTCGTCCATTTTTTGGCGGGAGGCCTGGAAGTATGGCGAGCGTGCGTTCCGGTACTGCCAACACGATGTCGGCCATGCCCTGGGGACGATACGATTCGCGGCGGCTGCCCTCGGGTGGAAAATCCGCCTCCTCGACCGTGTGGGTAGAGCCGCCGTGGCCCAACTTCTCGGACTCGACCGCGAGGCCGACTACACCGGCGCGGAGCGGGAACATCCCGAAATCGTAGCTCTTGTGGTCAGGGAGAAATGGGCCAGCGACCGGGGCCTCTGCCTGTCCAAAGAGTTGGTATCCCAGGTGGCCACTTCTCGATGGTACGGCACAGCTAACGTGCTGAGTCCCGAGCGCGGCGTCGATTGGGCAGTGATCGACCAGGTGGCCGCCGCCACTACAAATCCGATGGCCACTATAAATCTGGGGATTGCGGCTGACGAAGAATTCTCCAGCTTCCCTTCTGAGGAAGAGCTCTTCGGAGCGCCAGTTCGGTCGGGAGCCTTTACTGCGGAAAAAGTCATCCTGGGGCGCAGGAGCGCGGTGAGTATGGACGGGTCGACAGCGATTCCTGCGGCGACCTTCTTCCGGATGATGGCTCGTCTTGTACCCACCCGAGACGGCCGATCTATGCCGTGGGACGCCCTGCCCTGGCGCCCACGCATCCACCTGGGTCTCTTCGTGCACCGCGTGAACGACGTGCCTCCCGGTCTCTACTTGCTCGCTCGGGATCCGGAAAAGGTCGAGACACTCCGGCAGGCTATGCGGCCTGAGTTCCTGTGGCAACGCCCTCCGTTGTGTCCGCATGGCCTTCCGCTCTACCTGCTGAAAGAGGGAGACTGCCGTGCTCTGGCCGCGAGCGTCTCCTGCGGTCAAGAGATCGCGGGCGACGGGGCCTTCAGCCTTGGGATGATCGCCGAATACATGGACAGTTTGGTTGTCTATGGCGCCAGCTTCTACCGAAATCTCTTCTGGGAGGCCGGCCTCGTGGGCCAGGTGCTGTACCTCGAGGCGGAGGGGGCGGGCATTCGTGCGACCGGGATCGGCTGCTACTTCGATGATCCGGTTCACGAGGTGTTCGGCATTTCTTCGCGCGATTGGCAGAGCTTTTACCATTTCACTGTGGGTGGCCCAGTCGAGGACGGACGCCTGACCACGTTGCCTCCATACAGCTTGGGGGAAGCAGGATGAACACCCCGACATTTGAATTGAATCGGCCGTCTGCGGCGTTCATTGCGACGTTGGAGGTGGATATGTTAGCCGCGAGCTGAAAGCAATTTGCGGCCGCGCAGGGAAGCAGAACAATTCCGCCCAGAATTCCGCCCTGAAGCCTTTCCTCAAAGCTGTTGATGCTCAGGAGAAATTCATGGCAACGCGGAAACTCGTGCACGATGCGATGGAATGCCTCGCTTCCAAGGTCGGCGAATACTGTGAGTTTGGAGACGACGGTGTGGTCTTAATCCGTCCCACCGTCATTGCGCCGGTGCCGGTTGCGGAAGTGGTCCACTTTCCCCAGCCCGAGGTAGACGCCGCGTAGCAGGACGGCTGCGAAAGTAAATGCCGACAACTCGTCGAAAACTGATTTCGGGCTCCCGGCAGAGCGGTGCTGTGATCACAGCCCAACAGGAGCCCCGACCTGAAAGTGCTGCGGCTGCTGACCGCGCATCTGCCCGAGAGACCGACTGGTCATGGAGATGTCGGAATGGCCGAGCAACCCCTGCAGTGTCTTGAGGTCAACGCCACCCTGCAATGCGATTGTTGCGAAGGTGTGTCTGAATCGGTGCAAGAACCAGTCATGACATTCCCGGCCTGTGGTCTTCAAGCATGATTGGCACACACCACAATTCAATCCGGCCCGGCGCGCCGCCTCCTTGCAAACCTCCCAAAAAATGGCCGTCCGGCAGATCGGATTTTGTGCCGAATGGAAATCTGCTCTTGGCACTCTGCTGCCGCCATTGCTTCAATTTCGCTAGCAGGTTGGTCTCTATGCTTATGGTGCGAAAACGCCTGGTCTTAGTCTTGAAATGGATGATCTTCTCGTTACCGTCCACAACCAACCGTATGTTCTTCTCACCCGGAATTACCACCACCTTCCCGTCCCAATCGATGTCTGTCCATTCAAGGCAACAAGCCTCTCGCTCGCGGCATCCAGTCTTCAACAAAAACTCAAAAAACAAGCGGTGCCGCTCGCTGGTAAGGGCAGCCATGAACCGTTTGAGTTCCTCAGCGGTATATGGAGTCGGATCGTCGTCGATTTTGACAGGTCTGTTCTCTTTCTTCACCAGCTTTTTGTGGTCAACTTTGCAGAAGGTCAGGAAAGTGCAGATGCTGGAGAAATAATTCATCACCGTTCTTTCGGAAAGGCGCCTCTGTCTCAACGCATAGCAGAATTCCAGCACGTCTTCTTGGGTGATCTCCGTGGGAAATTTCCGTCCAGTGACTTGCAAAAACTCGGCGATCAAATGCCGGTATGCGCTAATGGTCTCCTTGTCCTTGTTTGACAGTTCCTTTTCGTGAACGAATGCAACGCTCAACTCGTGCAGCGTTCTTCGGTCGGATCATTTGGAAGAAAAATACCGTCTGCCGCGGCCGCGACATCTGGAGCTCTTAGCTTTGCTATGTGTTTACTTTTGGCAGCTTCGGCTTCATCCAATGTGGCGCCTGCAAGGATGAACTTGGCTCGCTTTCCCTTGTACATCCTCAAGTAGTGCGAGCCGACGCTAGTCGGGGTTTCGCCATCGCGAATTGACAGCTTTTCACCGCGCCCGGAGCGCGTCACCCCTACACGAGTCCCAAGGCGATGCAGTTGTACGTATCGCAGGATTGAGATTTTGTGGTTTGCCACAGTAGCACCCTATAGGGGCCTCTACCGACAAAAATCTCCGGAATTAACGCTAATTTAGCGCTACTAGCGTTTTCGAATTTGTAAGTGATTGGTTCTAAAGGAGGGAAAAATACTTGGTGCCGAAGAAGGGACTC
>Ga0302320_10028920_pt1 | contig 10619 bp, 3 predicted proteins | sample Bog_T0_3_FD_202130 | JGI IMG/M metagenome (GOLD analysis project Ga0302320, IMG submission 202130) | Peat permafrost microbial communities from Stordalen Mire near Abisko, Sweden - Bog_T0_3 | ecosystem: Environmental > Terrestrial > Soil > Wetlands > Peat | place: Sweden: Abisko, Stordalen Mire... | reverse complement strand
CCGCATATATTCCCCGGTTATAGCGGTTCATGCGGTCCCAGTTCAATTCCGGCCCCATCTGCGTCAGATCCGCCACACAATGGCTCAAAAACTCCCAGTTCACCAAATCCTTGGAATGCAGCACCGCCATGCCGGGCGAGTATTGGAAGGTGGACGTGATAAAATAATAATCTCCGCCGACCCGGATCACGTCCGGGTCGGAAAAATCCCCGGGCAAAACCGGATTCTTAAAAGTTCCGTCGCCTTGGTCGCCCCACGCACCTTCATTGCCAATGTCAGCGCGGGCCGAAGGCGCGGAAGCCAAACTCAACGCCAGCGCCCAGAGTGACAGTTCGCACCACCGCAAGATGTTTTTTGAAGTCACGGCAGTTGCAAATGGGAAAATTGTGGTCGCATGTTGTTATTGAGAATCTTGGCGTGCAAAAGTTTCCAAATCACAGCGGCGTGATCTTATAGACGATGGCGATGTTGTTCGGCGACTTAGCCGGGGCTTTGATGGTGAGGGCATCGGCCGTTTGCGTCCACTCCACGCGCTCATCGCTGCCCAGCAGCGAGATGTTGCCGATGGGTTTGTCCATCAGCTTCGCCGCCGCGCCCAGCGACTTCACCTGCAAATCTTGCTGCGGGGTTCCGAGCACGATGGCGTAAAGCGTTTTGCCTTTGGCCGTAAAGCGCACGTCGGCGGCGGTGAACGGCTTGCCTTTGCCTTCGTTGAAACCCTGCGCGGAAAGCGCGGCGCCGGCCGAGGCCGGGCCTTCGCCAAAAATCTCCCACGGCCGCGTGTCAAAAATACATTCCCGGTTCACGTCCATCCACGCGCCGATGCCTTCGAGCACCGCCTTTTCCTTGTCGTCAATCGAGCCGTCGCCGCGCACGGGAATGTTAAGCAGCAAATCGCCGTTTTTACTGACGATGTCGCAGAGCATCTGGATGACGGTCTTCGCGCTCTTGTAACGGTTCTTCTCGTAGAGCGACCGGTCGTAATGCCAGTTGCCGATGCACGTGTCCGTCTCCCAAGGCTGCGCCTCAATTTTGTTGGACGCTCCGCGCTCGATGTCGCGGACGAGGCATTTCTGCTGGCCTTCGGAAAGCATTTTGCCGAACAGAACGGCTTCCAGCCGGCCGTTGTGCTGCCGCATGTTGAAGTTGTAAAAGTCGGCGGCGATTTTCAAACCGGCGTCGCTGACCGGCCACAACGGCAGGGCGTCGTCGTCGAAGTAAATCAAATCCGGCTTGTATTTGTGAACCAGGTCAATCGTGCGGTTGTAAAATTTATCGCAGTAAGCCTGGTCGGGAATACTCGCGCCGTTGCCCCAGTTCCACTGGCCGTGAATGGAATTGGCATTGGTGAAGTTCAAACCGGGCGCGTGATTTTGCGCGTAAAGATCCTGCGGATCGAGGCCGTCCCACCATTTGCCCTGGCTGTCGGCCCGGGTCAGTTTGCCGTCGTAAGGAACCCCGGCGAACGGACCCGTCTTGTCGGCGCCTTGGGCAACCTCATAAAAACTCCACGCGTGCGCGGCATGAACACTGACGCCGAACGGCAGCCCCTGTTCGTGCGCGGCCCTGGCAAAATCGCCAACGATGTCCCGGTGCGGCCCGACTTTGACGCTGTTCCATGGTTGATACTTGCTGTCGTAAAGGTCGAAGTTGTCGTGATGGTTGGCCATCGCAAAAAAATATTGCGCGCCGGTTTTTTTGTAGAGGGCGACCAGTTTTTCCGCGTCAAAATTTTCCGCCTTCCAAAGGTGAATGACATCCTTGAACCCGAACTGCGAAGGCGGCCCGTAATGGGCGACGTGATATTTGTTTTGCCGGCTGCCTGCCACATACATGTTGCGCGCATACCAGTCGCCATCCTCAGGCACGTTTTGCGGCCCAAAGCACGCCCAGATGCCAAACTTGGCGTTGCGAAACCAGTCCGGGCATTGATACTGCCGGAGGGAATTCCAAGTTGGCTGGAATTTCCCCGGTGTCACCGGTTCGCTGGCCGTGCTGACCAGGACGGCTGGCACGGACGTTTCCGGAATCGGGTCCGTGAGGATTTGCGCGCGCCCGCAATCCACCACGGCGAGCCCGGCCAAAACAAGAAAAATTGACGGAATATTTTTCATGGTTCAAAAGACGAACACAAATGACTCATAAACACCTCGGTCGGATGGCCGCTGCCAGACCATCCGTTCATGGAACATAAATTCATTATCACAAAGAAATTTTAAAGACGTTGGCGATGTTGTTCGGCATTTTTACCGGAATCTTGACCGTGAGGGCGTCGGCGGCTTGCGACCACTGGACTTTTTTGTCACTGCCCAGCAGGGTGATTTTGCTGATCGGCTGGTCCAGCAGCTTCGCCGCGAGGCCGAGCGATTTGATCTGCAAATCCGCTTTCGGAACGCCCAAGGCAATCATGTAGAGCATCCCGTCCTTGGTGGTGAACCGCACGTCCTCGCCGGTGAACGGCTTGCCCTTTCCTTCGTTGAAATTGCCGACCTTGGCCGCCGGGCCTGCGGATGCCGGGCCCTCGCCAAACACCTTCCAGGGGCGGGTCCCGAAGATGGCTTCCTTGTTTGCGTCCATCCAATCGGCAATGCCTTTCACCACCGCCTCCTCCTTGTCATCAATCGTGCCGTCACCCCGAACCGGGATGTTTAGGAGCAAATTACCGTTCTTGCTCACTATGTCGCACAACATCTTGATGACCCGGCTCGCGCTCTTGTAGCGGTTCCGGTCATAGAGCGAGCGGTCATAATGCCAGTTGCCAATGCAAGTGTCCGTCTCCCACGGCAGCGGCTCAATTCGGTCGGACGTGCCGCGCTCGATGTCCCACACGATGCACTGGCGCTCCACGTCGTCAAGTTGTTTGCCGAGAATGACCGCTTCAAGTTTGCCGTCATGCTGTTGGATACTGCTGTTGTAAAAATCCGCCGCAATCTTCAGGCCGGCGTCGCTGACCGGCCAAAGCGGCAGGGCGTCGTCATCAAAGTAAATGAGGTCGGGACGATATTTCTTAATCAGGTCGGCGGTGCGGTTGTAAAACTTGTCACAATAGGCTTGATCAGGCTGGCTCACGCCGTTGTCCCAATCCCACCGGTCATGGATTGAACCCGGTTTTTCGAAACCCGGGCTGGGCGTGTGGCGCTGCTCGTATAGATCCTGCGGGTCGAGGCCGTCCCACCACTTTCCTTGGCCATCGGCTTTGGTCAATTTGCCGTCATACGGCACCCCGGCGAGGGGCCCGGTCTTGTCCGCGCCCTGGGTGATTTCATACCAGCTCCAGGCGTGCGCGGCGTGGATGCTCACGCCAAAGGGCAGTCCCTGATCGTGCGCCGCCTTCGCCCAGCCGGCAATTAAGTCCTTCTTTGGACCGACCGCGACGGCGTTCCACGGCTGATACGCGCTGTTCCACAAATCAAAATTGTCATGGTGGTTGGCCAGCGCCACAAAATATTGGGCGCCGGCGCGCTTGTAGAGGGCGACCAGCTTTTCCGGATCCCATTTCTCCGCTTTCCAAACGTGAATGACATCCTTGAACCCCACCTGTGAGGGAGGTCCATAATGAGCCAGATGAAATATGTTTTGGCGGTTGGATTGGACATAAATGTTGCGCGCATACCAGTCGCTGTCCTCCGGCTGGCACTGCGGCCCCCAGTGCGCCCAGATCCCAAACTTGGCGTTGCGAAACCAGTCGGGTGTCCGATACTGCTTCAGGGACTCCCACGTGGGCTGAAATTTTCCGGGCGCGATCGGCTCCCTCTGCGTGTTGACAATGACCTTGGGAACCGCCGTCTCGGGAATCGGATCTCCGGCGCGCGCAGACTGGCTGACAATGGCGGCACATGCGATCAGCAGGCGAGCGGCCGTCCGAAACATAACAGAGAAATAATTCATTTATAGAAATCCGCGTGACCGTTGTTTCAACCGTTCGGTTGGATTGATTTCGGGCAAAGAGTTTTGGGGTTTCCCTCGTCAGACCGACCGTGGCTGGTCTGGCCTTTCATGGGTTGTTGGGGAAGCGCCAGCCTTGGACGACATAATTGTAATCAATCGTGCCCGTGGCGGGCTGGCTGGCATATTCAAACACCTCGCCCTGATCAGCAGCCGCTCCGGCCGATATGATGGTCGGATCCGTCCAGCGGTGATGCTCCGCGTGGCCATCCGCAAAACATTCGGTATTCACATCGCCATGGTAGATGGCAAAGATGTCCACAAATTTGACCGGGTTGCCGCCATCCCAGTCCAGTTCAAAAGACCCGACGTTAAACCCGCGATTGTCAGCCTGTTCCATAAAGCTGAAGGTGTTGGATGGTCGGTGTACTTGGGAAGATTTAGTGTAATCGGTAATCCCCCCTTTCCCCTCGCCCGCCATGTTGTCCGTCTTGGCATAACTGTCGAATGCCCACTTGACCGGATTTTGCCCCATTCTGAGCGGAAGGTTGAACCGCACATCCCCGGGACAGTGATAGACCCCGACGCTGGGGGCGTATTGGTAGAGCGAGTTGTTGGTTTTCATGGACTGCTGGATGGCCGCCAAAGCCTCCGCAGCATTGGCCCACGGGCTGGCGCCGCTGGCCGGACTTGGATTGGGAGGCCCCCAATAGCCATCGCAGTCGTATCCGGCGGCCCGGGCCGTCGGATTGTTTTCCGACGCCACGATCAAGTCATTGTTGTCGGTGGCATACATGATAAAAGCGAGACCGAGCTGCCGCTCATTGCTCAGGCAGTCCGCCTCGGTGGCCTTCAATTTCGCGCGCGCCAGGGCGGGCAATAGGAGCGCCGCCAGAATGGCGATGATGGCAATCACCACCAGCAATTCGATCAGGGTAAAACCACCGGCTGAGGGCCGGGCGGCAAATAATTCACAGTCTCCTTTGGCTTTCATAATTTGCATATCAGATTTTCACACCGTCCCCCACTATTTGACGGGGCGCCGACTTCCGATCAGCCGGCACCCCGCCCTGCCCTGAAACCAGTCCCCTGACCCGTCCAAATTCTCAAGGATAAATCAGCTCGTAGAATTCGGCCGGCAACGCCGGATTGATCAGGAAGTTGGTCGAGTCAACGCTGGTTGAGCCCGGCACTGTCATCCAGTCGTTGGGATCGGCGCTGAGACCGTTTTGCAGATTATTGGTCTGCACCAGCAGCCGCCAGCCGATATGATCGGCCGGCCACGAGAGGTTGAGCGTGTTGCCGGTCAGGCTGAACAGGATGTTCGTCGGGTTAGTGGCGACGGTTACCGGCAACACCACCTGCAAAGTGCCGGCGCCGGTGATGTAGGTTGGGGCAGTCGCGCTGTTATAAACGCCCGGTGTCTGGGCCACTCCGTCTAGCAGCAGACCGGCGATCACGTTTGTGCCCGCAAAATCCAATTGCAAAACGGCGCCACTCGCCACCGCGACCGTGGAGTTGGTGGCGATTACCGGCTGCACAATTTCCAAGGTGCCGGCGTTGACCGTCGTGTCGCCCGAGTAAGTGTTCGCACCCGAGAGGGTGAGTGTGCCGCTGTTCTGTTTGGTCAGGCCGCCACTGGTGTTGACGGCAAGGGTGGCCGTGCCGAGCGTCGCCGCGCTGCTGTAGCCGCCGCCGAAAAGCGTCACCGTGGGAGCCGACGTGTAGCCGGTGCCCGGGCTGAGAATGGTAATGTTGGCGACGGCGCCGCCCACAATATTGGCCACCGCAACGGCCCCCACGCCACCCCCGCCAGTGATGGTGACAATCGGCGTGTCCAGATAACCCGCACCGCCGGTGGCCACCGGAATGCTGCCTAAGCCGTTACCGGTCGGTGCAAGCAACGGTTGGGCGATGGTGATGGCGTTGCCACCGTCATCAATGACCGCGCCGCCGCTGTAAATGGTCGCCGCCGTAAGTCCTTGCAGGAAAGTCGCGGTTCCCGTGCCGGCCATCAGTGTGCCGCCATTAAAATTTAACCGGGAGACGCTCGTCCCGGCCACCCCGACGTAATTGGCCGTTAACGTGCCGCCCAGCAAACTGACCGTGCCCGCCGTCGTGTAGCCGGAAAGACCAAACTGCAACGGGCCACCGGTCAAATTGACGGCTGCCGAACCGGAAACATTCAAAATGCCCGTGCCGCGATCACCCACGTGAATACCGAGGTTGTCGTTCAAAGTGCCACCGCTCACATTGACCACCCCGATGGCTCCGGCGATATTCGCGATGGAGAACTCTTGCGCGCCGTCGTAGAGGGCGCCGCCGCTCATGTTAAACACCCCCTCGGAGGCACTGTTTCCGTAGGCGCCGCCCACCACAAAATAGGCATCCGCCGGACTCAAATCACCGACGGTGACGGTCCCGCCGCTCAGATCAAACGCGCCGTAAGCGCCGCTCGCCTGGCCGATATGAAACTCGCCCGAGCCGCATTCCAGGCTGCCCGAACTCATGAACAGGAATCCGCTCGCCCCCGCCACATTGCCGATGGCCACGGCCGGGTTGATGGCGTCGTTGGCTTCCACCGTGCCGCCGCTGATATTCAAAACCGCGTTGTTGGAGGCATTCCCCACGATGACCTGGCTCGTATAAGTGCTGATGGCGCCGGTGCCGTTCACCACCACGGTGCCACCATTGACGGTCGTGGTGCCGGCATAGGAGTTGGCCCCGCCAAGCGTTAACGTGCCGGTGCCGGTCTTGGTCAGACCGCCGGTGTCGGAAACGGCCCCGCCCAGCGTGGTGTTATGGCCACCGTCAGTGACCGTCAGCAGGTTGCCGCCATTGTCCAGATTCTGTCCCAGAATCAAGTCGCCCGCCGCGGCATTCAGCGTTTGCGGCACGGCGGCCAGCGTGACCGGCACGTTGAGGGTTTCCACGTTCGCGGAATCGTTGGTCACGCCACCGGCCGTGATGGCCAGACTGTATGACGGCGTGCCAATGGCAAAGCTCCCGGCCCCGCCGGCGAAGGTCAGGCTCGTGACGCTGTAATTATTGTCCATGGACGGGATCAGTCCGACCGTTCCGGCAAAAATCAGCGCGTCGCCGGAAAGCGCGGGCGCATAACCGCTGACCCAGTCGGTCTTGTCGCTCCAATTGCCGCCGCCCAGGCCGTTCCAAACTTCGGTGGTTGTAATAATGTTCAAAGTCGCGCCGCCGGAGCCGCTCAGGGAATTGGCATCCGTGACGGTTACGGTTAGCACCTGCCCGCCCGGACTGGCACTCGCGGAGACCACAAACGTGTTGGTGTAAACATTGGCATTCGACAGCACCAGGCTCGCGCTGGAAGGTCCGCCGAATGGGCTGAGATTCATCGTCACTCCGGCATTGGGATCAATGGCTCCGCTGCCGGGCGTCACGGTCGCCGTGACGGTCACGCTCTGGCCGCTAAACGCCGAGGCGGGATTGAGCGTTACGGCGGCAACCAACGGTCCGGATAGCGGGGCATAATGCAACACCAGATTGTTGCCACTGACTTGGATCGAATAGTTGGCCGCATTCGCCGGTTCGGTGCCATCCCAAATCAGTGTCGGCAGACTCCCGATGTTCGGGGTCGTGAGATTCGTCACCAGCACATAATCCTCCGTGGTGTCAAGCGGGCTGGCGCCATCCAAAGCATGCACATGGAACACTCCGCCATTCACAGTGAGGGTGCCCCCATCCGCGCCGACCAAAATCTGGTCATTGGTGCCACTGGCGCTGTTGGTCACGTCAAAATAGCAGGCGCCCCCACCACTCAAATCCAGATCGTTGTTGAAGGTCAACAGGCCCACCGTGCCGGCCGTACCGGGGTAAATATCCACGCCCGGCGACGTGGCGAATGAGCCGTTAACGGTGCCGCTGCCGGATAATGACTGGTTGGCGAACAAGGTTAGCGAACCCAGGGGCGAAACATCCAAAATGGCGCCATCCGCGACCATATAACCGGCAGTGGCGGTGGGTGCGGACTCCAATGAAAGGGTTCCGGCGGCCACCGTCGTCAGGTTGGTGTAAGTATCAGTTCCGGTCAGCGTCAGCGTGCCCGCGCCCTGCTTGGTCAATCCGCCGCTGACGTCGGCCGCCAGCGTGGCGGCGCCCAGCGTGGCCGCCATGGAGTAACCGCCGCCGAAAAGCGTCACCGTCGGGGCCGCCGTGTAGCCCGTGCCCGGGCTGAGAATCGTGATGCCGGTGACGGCGCCGCCGGAGACGTTCGCCACGGCGGAAGCACCCACGCCGCCGCCGCCGCTGATGCTGACGACCGGAGTATCCTGGTAGCCCGCACCGCCGGTCGCCACCGGGATGGTGCTCACGCCATTGCCGACGGGGGCGAGCAATGCCTGCGCGATGGTGATGAAATTGCCGCCGTCATTAATGATCGCACCACCGCTGTAAACGGTCGCGGCCGTCAAGCCCTGCAGGAAGGTCGCGGTTCCCGCACCGGCCGCCAGTGTGCCCCCATTAAAGTTCAACCGCGAGGTGCTGGTGCCGGCAATCCCGACGTAATTGGCCGTGACCGTTCCGCCCAGCAGATTGACCGTGCCCGTCGTGGTGTTGCCGCTCAGGCCATATTGCAGCGGGCCGCCGGTCAGGTTCACCGCCGCCGAGCCGGTGAGATTCAAAGTCGCCGTACCCCGGTCGCCCACATGGATGCCCTTGTTGTCGTTCAGCACGCCGCCACTCACATTCGCCACGCCCGTGCCGCCGGCCGTATTGGCAATCGAGAACTCCTCGGCATTATCGTTGATGGTGCCACCGGTCATGTTCAAAACCCCTTCGCCACCCGCTCCCACGACAAAATAGGCATCCCCGGTATTGACGTCGCCAACGGTGACGGTGCCACCGCTGAAATCGAACGCGCCGTAACCACCCGCCGCCTGGCCGATATGAAATTCTCCCGCGCTGCAATCCAGGCTTCCGCCGGTCATGGACAAAAACCCGTCCGCGCCCGACACATTTCCCAACGCGGCGGCGGGATTGAAATATGCGTTGATGTCCACCGCGCCTCCGACGAGGTTCAAGAAGGCATTGCCAGCCGCGCCGCCAATAATAACCCCGCTAGAGACGGTGCCGCTCCCCGTGATGATTTCGCCGGTGGCGTTCACCGTCAGGCTGCTGTTAATGGTGACGGTGGCACTGCTGGCCGCCCCGTTGCTGATTACACCGCTCAGCACCACCGCGCCGCCGCCGACCAGCGTGCTGCCGGCATAGCTGTTTGTGCCGGCGAGCGCGAGGGTGCCCGCGCCGACCTTGGTCAATCCGCCGCCGCCCGTGATGGGGCCGGCGATCGTGGTGTTGAAGCCACCGTCGGCGACGGTCAGCAAATTGCCTCCGTTACTGACGCCCTGCCCCAGCGTGAGGCCGCCCGCCGCCGCGCTGAGCGTCTGCGGCGAGTTCGCCAAAACAACCGGCACATTCAATGTCTGCGGGCTCGCGGAGTTGTTGACGACCCCGTTCGCGGTGACGGTCAAAATCCCGCCCGAAGTGCCAATATCGAAACTGCCAGCGCCATTCGCAAATGTCAGACCGGTAATGGTATAACTGTTGTCCATGGTCGAATTCAGACCGTTTGCGCCGGCAAACACCAGCGTGTCGCCCACCAGCCCCGGCGCAAACGCGCTGGCCCAGTCCGCGTCGTCGCTCCAGTTGCCCCCGCCCAGGCCGCTCCACGTTTCGGTGGTGTTCGTGACCGTGAGCGTGATGTCGGCGGACGCATTGTTGCCCGCCGTGTCCGTGGCCGTCACCACCACGTTGGTGGTGACCACGGCGCTGGCGGCCGGAACGATGAGGGTGTTGGTATAAACGTTCGGCGTCGCGGAGAGATACAACATCACCGGTGCCCCCCCCCCGATGGCGCTAAAATTCACCGTGACCGTGCTGATGCCGCCCACGTTCGCCGTCGTCGTCACGCTGATGAAAGTTGGCTGATTGTGAGCCAAGCCTGGGGGCGTGGCGGTGGCCGACGAAATGGTCGGCGGCGTGGTTCCGGCATAATGGAGCCGAACTTGGTTGCCGCTCGTGATCACTTGATAATTGGCAGCGCCCGTGGGCGTGGTGGCCAGCCACACCGGCGTGGCGGCGAAAGCGCCCGCAATGGTATCCGAACCGCCCGTCAAATTGAACAACACATAGTCATTGGCCAAATCCAGCGTGGTGCCGCAACTGATGCCGACACTGACGCCACCGCTCGTGAGCGTGCTGCCGGCCCCGCTCAACACCACCTGGTCATTGCCGCCACCGGTGGCGGTACTGCCAAGGTTAAAGTTGGCCTGGGCTCCGCTACTGTAGGTCAGATTGCCGCCAATCGTGTTGGTGGCGCCCGCGCCGGCGCTCGGCTGCGTTTTACCGCCGCTGTTCACCGTTACATTGCCGGCAATCGTTCCGCCGCCTCCCAGAATCCCATTCACCACCGTACCGCCCGTGTGCGTGCTGCCGCCATTCAAAAACAATCCGCCGCCGGTCCCGGAATTGGCCACGGTTAACTGGCCGACGCCGCCGTTGCCAATGGCTTTGGCATAGGTAACGACGTGGCCATTGACGTCAATCGAGGCATTGCCGGTCAGGGTAACCGGCTGGCCGCTAATGTCCAAGTTCGTCCCCGCCGCACCGGTGGCCAGCGTCGCGGTGTATTGCAATGTGCCGCCGTTGAAAATCGTCGGTCCTTGATTCCCGCCGCCCAAGGCATATTGCGAGTTGATGTCCAG
>Ga0302320_10028919_pt1 | contig 10619 bp, 8 predicted proteins | sample Bog_T0_3_FD_202130 | JGI IMG/M metagenome (GOLD analysis project Ga0302320, IMG submission 202130) | Peat permafrost microbial communities from Stordalen Mire near Abisko, Sweden - Bog_T0_3 | ecosystem: Environmental > Terrestrial > Soil > Wetlands > Peat | place: Sweden: Abisko, Stordalen Mire... | reverse complement strand
CGATATGGTCCGGATGATAGCGCACCGAGAACTCCCGCTCGACTAACTCGGCGATGCGCGCCGTGGTCCACAGATTGGTTCGATAACCCTGCGCCGCCGGTCCCTTCACAAGCAGACGGACAAGTCGCTTTCTCTCCGAGGCAGTCAACTTGGCAGGACGGCCAGGCGAAAAGCGAACCCGCAGCGCACCGGCTCCGCCCCAGCGCCGAGCATCCCGCCAACGCATCACCGAACTCGGATTGCACCCGATCCGCCGGCCCACCTCGTTCAGAGAGTTGCCCGCATCCAGCAAAGCCAATGCGCGCCTCCGCCGGTCCTCCAGAAGATCGGCGCTTCCCTTCAGTCTGGGCATCGGTGTTATGAACCTCAGTGCTCATTATTGCATTCTTTATGCAGGAGTCAATAATCTCCGATTCTCACGTCTACATCTCCCGCGCGCGTTCGATGGCGCGAATCACCGCTTGCGCCTTGTTGATCGACTCATGGTATTCGAGCTCGGGCACGGAGTCGGCGACGATGCCAGCACCGGCCTGTATGTATCCCTTGCCGTGCGTGGCCAGCATGGAGCGGATGGCGATGCAGGAGTCGAGATTACCGGAGAAGTCGGCGTACAGGACCGCGCCGCCATAGGTGCCGCGACGCGCGGGCTCCAGCTCTTCGATGATTTCCATGGCGCGGACCTTGGGAGCGCCGCTGAGTGTGCCGGCAGGGAAGCAGGCGCGCAGCGCATCGACGGCGGTGAGCGAGGGCTTGAGGCGGCCTGCAATCTTGCTCACGATGTGCATCACGTGGGAGTAGCGCTCGACGAACATGAGACGCTCCACCTTGACGGAGCCGAACTCGCTGACGCGGCCCACGTCGTTACGGCCCAGGTCAACGAGCATGACATGTTCGGCGCGTTCTTTTTCGTCTGTCAGCATCTCGCTGGCCAGTGCCTCGTCCTCTTCTTCGGTTGCGCCGCGCGGGCGGGTTCCGGCGATGGGCCGGTATTCAACGTTGCCCTTGTTCACGCGCACCAGCAACTCCGGCGACGAGCCCGCCAACTCGACCACCTGCGTGGCAGGTCCCTTCTTCTTGAAGAACTTGCCCTTTTTGCCGGGCTGGCCGCCGAGGGGACCTTCCGGCGAGAAGCGGAGGAAATACATGTAGGGGCTGGGGTTCACCGTACGCAGCGAGCGATAGACCTGGAAGCTGTCTGCGCCGGGCACCACGTCAAATCGCTGCGAGAGCACCGCCTGGAAAATGTCGCCCGCGGCTATGTATTCCTTGGTCTTTGCCACCGCGGCCAGGAAGTCCTTTTTCGCGGTGCGGTGCGTGACTTTGAGCTTGCCGTGGTCTTTCACGGGCGGCAGTTTGGGCAGCGGCTGGGCCAGGCGCTTCTCCAGTTTGTCGAGCCGCTGGATGGCGCGGTCGTAGGCGTCGGCCGGCTTATGGCGCGTCACGTCGGCGGTGACCACCAGCCAGATCTCCTTGCGCACGTGGTCAAAGGCCAGCACCTCGTCAAAGAACAGCAGGCAGGCATCGGGAACGCCGAGTTCGTCGTGGGCCAGCGAGGGCAGGCGCTCAATCTGGCGGACCGCGTCGTAGCTGAAGAACCCCACCGCGCCGGCGGTGAAGGGCGGCAGTCCGGGCAACCGAGCCGGCTTGTGGCCGCCTAGCGCCCGACGCAGCACGGCGAAGATATCGCCCTCGATCTGGACCACCTTGCGGCCTTCGGTGATGGTGATCTGAGTGCCGCGCGCCACGATGCGCTTGAACGGCGCCAGGCCGATGAAAGTGTAGCGGCCCACCTGCTCGCCGTTTTCCACCGACTCCAGCATGAAGCACTCACGCTCAGGCCAAGCGGCCCGCAGAAACGCCGAGACCGGCGTCTCCAGGTCGGCGGTCAAAGTGCGGCAGACGGGAACAAGGGTGTGTTCCCTGGCGAGCGCAAGGAACTCTTTGCGGCTGGGCTGAACGGGGTTGGCAGAGGGTTTCACAGAAACAAGTTTAACTGCTTGGGAGGTCCAGGGTGGTATCCCAGAGGTTCATTCATGAACAACCGCGGATCCTTCGACGCACCACCCCCCATGCTGAAGAGAACGCCTGGGGCCCCGTTCTCCACCCCAGCGACGAAGACCTGTCGCTGGGGACCCCGGTTCGCTGAGGAGGACAGCGATCGTTTTGTTGTGAACTTCCGAGTCCCAGCCCAAGCGGCGGCTGCGGCTCGGCGCCGTAACCCCCTCACGCGTGGACGGTCAGCGTGGCTCGGTAGTTCTCCAGCCAGTGCACCATTTGTTCTGGCGGAAGCGGGCGGCTGAACAGGTACCCCTGCACATCGTCACAACCGCTGCGGCGCAAGAACTCCAGTTGCGCCGGGGTTTCCACGCCCTCCGCAATCACGTGCATGCCCAGTTCGTGGCCCATTTCGATTGTCTTCTGCACCATGATGCGGTCTCCATCGCTGCCGCTCATCTCCTGGACAAACGACTTGTCGATCTTCAGCTCGGTGGCCGGAATGTTCTTGATCTGCTGCATCATGGCGAAGCCGGTGCCGAAATCGTCGATGGAGAGGTTCACATGCTTCATGCGCAGCCGGGTCAGGATATCCAAGGTTCGCGAGAGCTCGCGGATCAGCCCGCTCTCCGTGATCTCAACGGTCAGATGGGCGGGCTCCACGCCATGGAGTTCGGCCAACGCAACAAAGCGGTCAGGGAACTTGAGATCGTGCAGCGAATACACAGACTCATTGATTGACAGCATGGGAGCCTTGCCGTCTCCGTTGGCAAACTGGCCGATCTCGCTCATGCCGCGGCTGGCCACCAGCCACCCAAGCTCGTCGATCAATCCCAGCTCCTCCATGCGGCCGATGAAGCTGTCAGGAAAGATGAGCCCGCGCTCAGGATTCTTCCAGCGCACAAGCGCTTCGAGGCCAATCACGCGGCCGGTGCCCAGAGCGATCTGAGGCTGATAGTGCAGCACAAACTCGTCGCGCTCCACGGCGCGGCGCAGTTCTTCGTTGGGAAAGACAAGGGGCGGGGGCGCTTTGACGGTGGGCGCTGCATCCGGCTCTGGCTGACGCTGGAGGACCTCTTCCAGGTCCGTCAGGCGGAATGGCTTGTGCAACTGGCCCACGATGGAGAGGCCCAGCACCTGCGCCAGTTGCCCGGCGGACTCCACGATGCGCTTGCCTGAGCCGCTCATGAGGATGATGCCCGCCTTGCACTTTCGCTCGGCCAGCAGGCGCAACAGCTCAATGCCGTCCATGTCCGGCATCATCAGGTCCAGCAGAATGAGGGTCGTATCCGGCGCCAGCATATCAAGGAACGAGGTCGCATCCGTGGTTGCGGTACATTCGAATCCCATCGCGAACGCGGCCGCCGCGACAAACTCGCCCACGTCAATCTCATCGTCGATGACCAGGATCTTCCGCATTGTGTTCATGGTTTCTCCGGCGCTGCAAATTCGTTTGCCATGACGTGGTGAACGATTGCGGTGAACTCGGCGCGCTGGTAGGGCTTGCGCAGCAGCGGCCCATCCACCAGCGGCAGGCTTCTCTCTGCCAGTGCTTCTGCCGGGAAACCCGAAGAATAGATGATCTTGAGGTCGGGCCGGATGACCAGCGCCCTTTTCACAAGTTCCACTCCGTTCATTCCGCCCGGCATCACGATGTCGGTCACCATCAGGTCGATGTCTCTGTGGTCTCTGATCACATCCAGCGCACTGGCGCCGTCGATCGCCTGAAAAGAAGAAAAGCCCATGTCAGCCAGATAGGCGCACGCCACCTCCAACAGGTCTTCCTCGTCATCCACCAGCAGCACCGTGCCGCCGAGCTTTCCGTCTTGAGGCTCGGGTGCATCCGCGGGAACAGGGCGCGCAAGGTTGGCCACCAGCGGCAGGTAGAGCGACACCGTGGTTCCATGGCCCAGCTCGCTATAGACGCGCACCGTTCCGCCCGACTGCTTCACAAAGCCGTAGACCATGGCCAGTCCCAGGCCTGTGCCCTTGTTGCGCGGCTTGGTGGTAAAGAACGGCTCAAAGGCGCGCTCCAGCGTCTCCTTCGACATGCCTGCCCCTGTATCCGTCACCGAGACGCACACGTAGCGGCCTGTCTTCAGGTCGCCGCTCTGCACCGCTGGATGGCTGTCTCCCAGAGTCTGCACCCGCGAAGTGATAATGACCGAGCCGCCATTGGGCATTGCATCGCGCGCATTGACCACAAGATTGAGCAGCGCGCTCTCCAATCCGGCGGGGTCCACAAACAGCGGCGGAACAGCCTCATCCACATGCGTGGTGATCTTGATCTCGGGGCCCAGCCCGCGCGTTGCCAGCTCGATCGTGTTCTGAATCGAATCGCCCAGCAGCACCACCGAGGGCTTCAACTCCTCGTTGTTTGAGAACATGAGCAGGCGCCGTGTAATGTCTGCGCCGCGCGTGGCGGCCTTCTGCGCGGTCTGCACCCGCTTGATGGCGGCGGGGTTATCGGCAACGAGACGGTCGAGCAGATCGAGGTTGCCAATGATGACGCCCAGCAGGTTGTTGAAGTCGTGGGCGATGCCGCCGGTCAACTGCCCGATGGCCTCCATCTTCTGGCTCTGGTGCAACTGGCGCGCCAACTGCTTTCTCTCGCTGATGTCGCGGATGGCCGCAGTGACCAAGATGCCCTCGGGGCTCTCCAGCGGGCTGAGCATGATCTCGATGGGGAACACGGTTCCATCCTTGCGCCGCCCATGCAGTTCAATCCCGGTGCCAATCTGCTGCGCCAGCGCTTCTGCCGTGGTGCGCAGGGCGTCGGCCACCAGCCGCTCGGCAAAACCCTCGGGGATGATGCTCTTCACCTTCTTCCCCAGCAACTCGTCGCGGCGGTACCCAAACTGAGTCTCCGCGCGCGCGTTGAGAATCACGATCTCCCCGGCCTGGTTCACCACGACCATGCCATCGGGGGCGGCCTCCATCAGCCCGCGGTACCGGCCCTCCATCTGCTCCAGGTGCTCTTCCGCGTCCTTGCGCACGGTGATGTCGCGGATGGCCGCGGTCACCAGGATGCCTTCGGGGCTCTCCAGCGGGCTGAGCATGATCTCGATGGGAAATGCGCTGCCGTCTTTGCGACGCCCGTTCAGTTCGATCCCGGTGCCGATCTGCTGGGCCAGCGCCTCGGCGGCGGTGCGCGTTCCGTCTGCAATCAGGCGCTCCGCAAAACCCTCCGGAATGATGTTGGTCACCCGCTGGCCCAGCAGTTCATCGCGGCGGTAGCCGAACTGCGTCTCTGCCCGCGCGTTGAGAATGACAATCTCGCCGCGCTCGTTCACGACCACCATTCCATCCGGTGCGGCTTCCATCAGGCCGCGATACCTGCCCTCCATCTGCTCCAGGTGCTTCTCGGCGTCCTTGCGCACGGTAATGTCGCGGATGGCCGCGGTAATCAGGATTCCCTCGGTGCTCTCCAGCGGGCTGAGCATGATGTCGATGGGGAATTCGCTTCCGTCCTTGCGCCGTCCGTTCAGCTCGAGCCCGGTGCCGATCTGCTGCGCCAGCGCTTCGGCAGCGGTGCGCGTTCCGTCGGCGATCAGCCGCTCAGCCAGGCCCTTGGGGATGATGCTGTTGACTTTCTTTCCAATGAGCTCATCGCGGAGGTAGCCAAACTGCTTTTCCGCACGGGCGTTCAGAAGGACAATCTCCCCTTCCGGGTTGACCACCACCATTCCATCCGGAGCTGCTTCCATCAGGCCGCGATATCTGCCCTCCATTTGCTCCAGATGCTCCTCTGCATCCTTGCGCACGGTGATGTCGCGAATGGCCGCGGTGACCAGGATTCCCTCGGGACTCTCCAGCGGGCTGAGCATGATCTCGATGGGAAACGCCGTCAAGTCCTTGCGCAGTCCAATCAGCTCGATACCAGTGCCAATCTGTTGCGCCAGCGCCTCGGAGGCGGTGCGGGTTCCGTCAGCGATCAGCCGCTCCGCAAAGCCCTTGGGGATGATGTTTGTGACCTTCTGGCCCAGCAACTCATCGCGGTGGTAGCCGAACTGCTTCTCCGCCTGGGCATTCAGCAGAACGATCTCTCCCTCCTGGTTTACCACCACCATTCCATCCGGAGCTGCCTCCAGCAGCCCGCGATACCTGGCTTCGGACTCCCGGTGCTCACTCAGATCACGGCAGATCTCCGAGAATCCGCGCAGGTTCCCGGCCGCATCGCGCAGCGCGATATAGGTGGTGCCGGCCAGGAACTCGGAACCGTTCTTGCGCACCCTCATGCCGTACTCTTCGTGCCGGCCGACAGTGGCAGCCAGCCGCAGCACCTCTTCCGGCCTGCCGCGTTTGACATCCTCCTTCACAAAGAAGCGGGAGAAGTTGGTGCCGATGATCTCTTCGGCGGTATAGCCCTTGATGTGTTCCGCGCCGGCGCTCCAACTTAGCACCTGGCCGCGCGGGTCGAGCATGAAGATGGCGTAGTCCTGCACTCCGTCCAGCAGCGTGCGGTACCTTTCTTCGCTCTGCTGCAGCGCCTCCTCGGCGGCCGCGCGCTTTGAGCTGTCGCGCACCGCAGCCCAGGCTGCGATGCCGGCGATCAGGATTCCCAGGGAGGTGCCGAACAGCAGAATGACCTTGGTCTGGCTCAGGTACTGCTCTGTGCGTGCAACGCGCAGGGCGCGCAGGCGGTCCTCTTCGGCCTGCAGCTTGCCCACCAGCGCCTGGAATTCGGTGTCCCGCTCGTCCGGCCCGCTCCCAATTACTCCTGCCGCGACCTCAAAGCCCTGCGTCCGGCGCGTACTGATGACCATGTCCGCGCGCTGGATTCTCTCCGCGGCCAGCACTTCAAGGTCGGGGAAATGAATCTGCTGCGTGGCGTTATCCGCAGTCAGGGTGCGAATCACGGCCTCGTCCTGCGCCACCCTGTTCACATTGGCGCGATAGGCGTCCAGGTCCGATTCGTTGCCCGTCAGCACGAACCCGCGGCTTGCCGACTCGATGCTTTCCATGGCCAGGGCCAGATCTTGAATGTTGGTGAGAACCTCATGGGTATGGCGCACCCAGCGGTCGCTCTCATCGGAAACCGTCATCCAGCGATACGAAAGCAACCCCATCAGCAGCAGGGTCAACATCGCAATTCCGAACGCCATCCGTACTTTTGCATTCAAGAAGGACTTCATCATCTCTCCACCTGGTGCCTGCGCGAGGGCAGGGTTCTTCGATATTTCTCTGCGAGCAGGCTAGTGCGTTACGACCGGGCAAACCCCTTTCCCGGGCGGAATGACACCTCTGGCAGCACGGTACAAGAGCAACACGCCGGGGGCGCGGTTGGATGGCTCGTTTTGCTCACGCCGCTTCCGCCGTCCCGCCAACCCGCTGGGACACCGCGACCCGCAATCAGCTGTGTTCGCCGGGAGCCCGCCCAATCCCGGGTCTAAAGTGCGCGGCAAGACCTTCCCGGTTCCAGCCGCAAACTGGAAGGTGGTTGAATTGCCGGACATTGTCGTGCTGATGGCAGAGATTCCGGCCATAGCCGCCGCATGGTGGACGGCCGCCGATTTGGCACAGTAGTTTGCAAAGCGAATTCGTGATCAGATTAAGGAGCCAGCATCGCCGTACCATACAAAATGATGGACTCACCCATGCCCGACACCAACCCGCCCCGCCCCGCAGCGAGAATCGTCCTCACCACCGCCGACAACCCCAGGGAAGCCGCCCACCTCGCCCGCACCCTGGTCGAAGAGCGCCTGGCCGCCTGCGCCTCGCTGATCCCCGGCGTCCAGTCCATTTATCAGTGGCAGGGCCAGGTGGAGAGCGCGACCGAAACCCTGCTCTTGCTCAAGACCGCCGAGGCCCGGATTCCCGCCCTCCAGGCTCGTCTTCTTCAGCTCCACAGCTACCAGACCCCAGAGTTCCTTGTCCTCCCCGTCGAGTCCGGCAGCCCGGCCTATCTCGACTGGCTCTTCGCCAGCCTCGGCGAACCCCCACCCCGGCCCTGACCTGTCTCCTCCCGCACTCCCCGTCTGGTATCCTGACCCTGGTTTGCTTCTCATGCGCTGGCTCATGATCGGTCTGCTCGTCTCGCTCGTCGGGTTGCTCATTGCAGCCGCGGGCACAGCGATTCATGTCCTTCGGCAACGCGCCAGAGTTCGCTCCTCCCCGCCTGAGGCGATCGAGGAAATACTCGACCCGTCCGAGGCAACCGACGTAGATCCAGAGCCTTAGAGGAGAATTACTTGATCAAGGACCTTTCCGCCCCCTCTCTCCAACTGGCCGCTCCCCGCCCGGCTACTTGGCTCCGCGCCACCGGTATCGCGGTCGGCGGCAGCGCCCTGGTGGCTGTCTGCGCCCACATCGCATTGCCCCTCTCCATCTCTCCGGTTCCTCTCTCCATGGCTCCGTTTGCCGTGCTGCTTCTGGGCCTGCTGTTGACCCCGCGCCTGGCCGCCGCCACCCTCGGAGCTTACCTTGCCCAGGGAGCGCTTGGCCTGCCCGTCTTTGCCCCCAGCGGCCCGGCTGGACTGGCCCACCTGCTTGGACCCACAGGCGGCTACCTCCTCGCTTACCCTTTTGCCGCCGCCCTGGTCTCGTTCCTCTGGCGCCAGACCGGCCGCAGCTTCACCCCCGCAGCCCTCTCCGCCGCGGCCGGCAACGCCGTAATTCTGGCGTCGGGCGCCCTCTGGCTCGCAGTGCTGACCCACCTCTCGGCCCAGGCCGCCTTGACGCTGGCCGTCGTTCCCTTCCTACCCGGAGACGCCCTCAAGGTCGTCGCCGCTGCCGGCCTCGCCGTGGGCCTCAGCCGCCTGCGCCGCCGCGCCAACTAATCGCATCAAATCATTGCAGTCCGTTCGCCGAAAGGACCGTTCAAAACCGTGAGTACACAGAGCTCCGAAGCGCAGAACCCCGACGCCCTCATCGATATCTCCATTGCCCACAGCCCCGACTCCGACGACGCCTTCATGTTCTATGGCCTGGCCACCAACAAGGTCCGCGTACCCGGCTATCGCTTTACCCACACCCTCTGCGACATCGAGACCCTCAATCGCCGCGCGCAGGACGAGGCCTTCTACGACGTCACCGCCATCAGCTTTCACGCCTATCCCTACGTCCAGAAGGACTACACGCTCATGGGTTGTGGCGGCAGCGTGGGCGAGGGCTACGGCCCCATGATCGTCTCCAACAAGCCGATCACGATCGAGGACCTGGGCAAGATCAAGCTTGCAGTTCCCGGCACGCTCACCACCGCATATCTCGCGCTCAAGATCTTCGATCCCAAGATCCAGACGGAGGTCGTCCCCTTCGACCAGATCATCCCCGAGATTCTCGCAGGCAAGTACGATGCGGGCCTCATCATCCACGAGGGCCAGCTCACCTACGCCTCCAGCGGACTGCACAAGATCCTCGACCTCGGCGTCTGGTGGCGCGAGACGCACGGCCTCGTGCTGCCCCTCGGCGGCAACGCCGTCCGCCGCTCGCTTGGGGCCGAGAAACTCCGCATCGTCACCAAGGCCGTACACGACAGCATCCAGCACGCCCTGGACAACCGCGAAGGCGCCCTGGAATACGCCATGCAGTTTGCCCGCGACCTGGACCGCCGCGAGGCCAACCGCTTTGTAAGCATGTACGTCAACGAGCGGACCCTCGACTACGGCCCCGACGGCCGCCAGGCCATCCGCAAGCTGCTCGACGAGGGCTACGCCAAAGGCATCATCACCATCGAGCCAAAGGTAGATTTCGTCGACTAAGCCTTCGTCTCAACAAAAACACCGGGTGGCCGCCCTCGCAGCGTCTTTCTTCTTGCCGCGAGGGTGGGACACCGCGAACCCTGACCCAGAGCCCTTGCAGAGATTCTCCGTGCCACCCCGGCCCTCTCGTCCCATCTGCTATAGTTCGTCCCGTGAGAATCGCGATTGTTGGTGGAACCGGGAATATCAGCTCCAGTATTGTGCCCCTGCTGGTCGAGCAGGGCCATGAAGTCACATGCGTCAACCGCGGCATCAGTGACACGCTTCCCAGCGATGTCCGCCTCCTCCAAGGCGACCGGCACGACCGCGCGTGGTTTGAGAAAGCCATGCAGCGGGAGAAGTTCGATGCCGCCATCGACATGATCTGCTTTACCCCGGAGGACGCCGCCAGCAGCCTCGCGGCCTTTCGCGGAGTCCGGCACTTCATCCACACCTCCACGGTCACCACCTATGGCGAACAGTTCGATTGGCTCCCGGTTACCGAGGACCATCCGCTGCGGCCGACGGTGCCTTATGCAACCAACAAGGTCGCCGCGGACAACCTGTTCCTTGAGGCCTGGTACCGGGAGGGCTTTCCCGTCACCATCATTAAGCCCTCCACCACCTACGGACCCAAGCGTGTTCTCCGCCAGATTGGCCTCGACACCACCTTTGTGGACCGCATCCGGAAAGGCAAGCCGATCCTGATGCTGGGCGACGGAAAGGCCATTCACCACCTGCTGTATGTGGACGATGCGGCCAGAGCCTTCGCCGGCGCGCTCGGCCGGGAGCGCTGCATTGGGCAGGTCTACAACGTGGTGAACCCGGAGCACACGGATTGGGAGACGTACCTGCGCACTGCCATGAAAGCCCTCGGCCGCGAGGTCGATCTCGTGGGCGTGCCGACCGATACGCTCATTGCCATCGACAAGAACAAGTTCGCAA
>Ga0302320_10028918_pt1 | contig 10619 bp, 3 predicted proteins | sample Bog_T0_3_FD_202130 | JGI IMG/M metagenome (GOLD analysis project Ga0302320, IMG submission 202130) | Peat permafrost microbial communities from Stordalen Mire near Abisko, Sweden - Bog_T0_3 | ecosystem: Environmental > Terrestrial > Soil > Wetlands > Peat | place: Sweden: Abisko, Stordalen Mire... | reverse complement strand
GAAACCACAAATCCCAATCCGCCACGCGTCTGCACCTGAATGCTGAGAGCTGAGAGCTAAAAGCTAGAAGCTAGAAGCTGCTTCTCAATCCCCCGCCGCCTCGTCCAACTCCGCGCCAATCCGATGCCGGGTGCCCCAGGTCTCGATCTTGAGACCTGGGATACCACAAAGGCCAATCGGCAACACCCAACTCTTGCGCCGCGGTGGCCCCGTGCCGGGTGCCCCAGGTCTCGATCTTGAGACCTGGGATACCACAAAGGCCAATCGGCAACACCCAACTCTTGCACCGCAGGTGGCCCCGTGCCCCATCCATGCGCGTTCTTTGCGCATGGGTGGGAAACCACAAATCCCAATCCGCCACGCGTCTGCACCTGAATGCTGAGAGCTGAGAGCTAAAAGCTAGAAGCTAGAAGCTGCTTCTCAATCCCCCGCCGCCTCGTCCAACTCCGCGCCAATCCGATGCAGAGGCATAAAGAACCTCTGGGCGCGGTCAAAGAACAGGTAAACCACCGGAGTCGTAAACAGCGTCAGCATCTGCGAAACCAGCAGCCCGCCCACAATCGTAATGCCCAGCGGCTTCCTCAGCTCTGAGCCCACACCCATCCCGATCGCCAGCGGCAACCCGCCAAACAGCGCCGCCATCGTCGTCATCATGATCGGCCTGAACCGCAGCAGGCACGCCTGGTAAATCGCCTCCACCGGCGGCAGCCCCTGGTCCCGCTCCGCCTGCAACGCAAAGTCGATCATCATGATCGCGTTCTTCTTCACAATCCCAATCAGCAAAATAATCCCGATCAGCGCAATCACGCTCAAGCTGGTTCCCGTCAGCATCAGCGCCAAGATCGCGCCCACGCCGGCTGGGGGAATGGTGGAGAGAATGGTCAGTGGATGGATCAGGCTCTCGTAGAGAATGCCGAGGACAATATAGACGGCTACCAGCGCAGCGATAACCAGCCAGGGCATATTCTTCTTCATGGTCTGATAGTCCTGAGCCGTTCCCTGGAATGTCGGGTGAATCGTCGTGGGCATGCCCATCTCGACCTGGACCTTTTCGAGCGCTGTCACGGCGTCGCCCAGGGCCACGTTGGGCGCAAGGTTAAAGGTCAGCGTGACGGCAGGATACTGGCCCTGATGATTCACTTGCAGCGCGGTCCGCTGCTGTGTGAATTTGGCGATCGCAGAAAGTGGAACCATCGCGCCGGTGGACGACTTGACGAAGATGCCATTCAGCGCATCGGGGCTGAGCTGATATTTGGGATCAACCTCCATCACCACAAAGTACTGATTGAGCGCGGTGTACATGGTCGAGACTTCGCGCTGCCCAAAAGCGTCATAGAGAACCTGGTCGATGGCGGCGGCCGAAATGCCGAGGCGCGATGCGGAATCGCGGTCGATGGTCAGATTGGCCGCCAATCCTTGATTCTGCTGGTCGCTGTTCACGTCGCGCAATTCCGGTATGCTTCTCATCCGGGCCAGCAGTTGCGGCGCCCAGCTATTCAGTTCGTTCAGGTTCTCGTCAGACAGTGTGTACTGGTATTGCGCCGCGCCGCCGCGCCCCCCGCTCTGCAACTCCTGCTGAACCTGGAGGTAAAGAATAGCTCCCGGAACGCTGGAGAGTTTGCTGCGCAGGCGATTCACAACCTGGTCGGCGGAGACGCGCCCCGGCCGCTCGCCGAGGGGCTTGAGCGCGATAAACATTCCTCCCACATTTGTGCTGCCGCCGCCGGGCCCGCCGCCGCCAACAAAAGCCGTCACCGTCTGAATCGCCGGGTCGTCAAGCACCATCTGCGCAAGCTGCTGCTGCTTGATCTTCATCGCGTCGAAGCTGATATCCTGTGCCGCCATGGTTCGACCACCCATCCGGCCAGTGTCTTGTTGCGGAAAAAGGTCGAAGTGCACAATGTAGAACAGATACACGTTCATCAGAGCGGTGCCTATGGTCACGCCCAGAATCAACCACTGGTGACGCAATACCCAGCGCAGGCCGCGGGCGTACTCGTCGTGCATCCACATGAACGTGCGCTCACTGGCGCGGTAGATGGCGCCGTGACGGCTCTCATCGCGCGATTTGAGAAAGCGCGCACAGAGCATCGGCGTCGTCGTGAGCGAGACCAGCAGCGAGACGGCGACAGCGACACTGAGCGTTACGGCAAACTCGCGGAACAGCTTGCCGACGATACCACCCATCAGCAGAATCGGAATGAAGACGGCGATCAAAGACAAACTCATCGAGAGTACGGTGAAGCCGATCTCCTTTGACCCCTTCATCGCCGCGTCGAAGGGCGTGTCCCCCATCTCCAGGTACCTGGTGATGTTCTCGATCACCACAATCGCGTCGTCCACCACAAACCCCGTCGCAATCGTCAGCGCCATCAGCGATAGGTTGTCGATGGTGTAGCCCACCATGTACATCACGCCAAACGTGCCCAGCAGCGAGAGCGGCACGGCCACCGAGGGAATGATGGTGGCCCACACCTCGCGAAGGAACAGAAACACCACCAGCACCACCAGAAGCACGCTGATCAAGAGCGAGATTTCAACGTCGTGCACCGAAGCGCGAATCGTAGTGGTGCGATCCACCGCAACATCTATCTTGATCGTGGGCGGAATGGCGGCCTGCAGGTGCGGCATCTCGGCCAGCACGCTATCCACTGTGGAGATGATGTTGGCGCCGGGTATCTTGAAGATGATGATCAGCACCGCGTCTTTCAGTTGTCCGCGGGGTCCGGAGGTATTTGAGCCGCTCACGCCGGCGTTCCGGATGTCGGCGACGCTGTCCGTGACGGTGCCCAGGTCGGCGATGCGCACCGGCGCGCCCGTCTGCTTGTTATATCCGGCAATAATCGGAGCGTAGTCGCTGGCCTTGAAAATCTGATCGTTATCGCTGATCTGCCAGCGGTCGGTGGAGTTCTGAAATGCGCCTTTCGGGCGATTGGCATTGGCCCCCGCCAGCGCCACGCGCACCGCGTCCAGGCCAATGCCGTTGGCGCCCAATTGCATCGGATTCAACTCGACGCGTACCGAGGGGCTCGAGCCGCCCGCGACAAAACACTGGCCCACACCCTGAATCTGCGAGATCTTCTGCGCCAGAATCGAGTTCGCCAGATCGTAGATCTGCGGCTTCGACATCACGTCGGAGGTCAGCGAGAGAATCAGAACCGGAGCTTCGGCCGGGTTGGCCTTGCGGTAGCTGGGATTCTGCGGCAGGTAAGATGGCAACTGGCTGCGTGCGGCGTTGATGCTCGCCTGCACGTCGCGCGCCGCCGCGTCGATATCTTTATTGATGTCGAATTGCAGAGTCACCGAGGCTGAGCCCAGCGAACTCGACGAAGTCATCTGGTTCACGCCCGCGATGCGTCCAAACTGCCGCTCCAGCGGAGTAGCCACCGACGATGCCATCGTCTCCGGGCTCGCCCCCGGCAAACCCGCGCCCACGCCGATCACCGGCATATCCACGTTCGGCAGCGACGCCACCGGCAGCAGAGAATACGCCACTGACCCGGCCAGCAAAAGCGCCAGGCTCAGCAGCGAAGTCGCTACCGGCCGCTGAATAAATGGTGCAGAAAGATGCATCGCTCCCTATTCCCTGGTCCCTAAGTCCCCAAGTCCCCAAGTCCCTAAGTCCCTAGTCCCTAGTCCCTAAGTCCCTAGTCCCTAGTCCCTAGTCCCTAGTCCCTAGTCCCTAAGCCTAAGTCCCTACTCCGAATTGCCTACCATATTCCCCGCTGTCATCCTGAGCATCCTGACTCGCGTGAGCGAGTTAAATCTGAAATGACCGCTTCCATCGCTTGCTGAATCTGCTGAGGTTAAAGATGTCGTCATCCTGAGCGAACGGGGCCCCAAGCGCCTTTCAGCTTGGGGGTGGTGAGTCGAAGGATCTGCATTTGCATTCCCATAGTTCACAGCAGAATCCTCGCTGTCATCAGGAGCTAACATTTGAGACACCACATTAGTCCCTGCGTCCCTCAGTCACCCGCCGTCTCCGTCAAATAGCTCGACGTAATCTCCCGCGGCTTCATCCGCTGCGCCAGCTTGTCAAAGTAGAGATACGTCACCGGAACCGTATACAGCGTCAGCAACTGCGACAGAATCAATCCGCCCACAATCGTCACGCCCAGCGGCATGCGCAACTCCGCGCCCACGCCCCCGCCCAGCGCCAGCGGCAACCCGCCCAGCATCGCCGCCATCGTCGTCATCAAAATCGGCCTGAACCGCAACTGGCACGCCTGGAAGATCGCGTCTTCGGCTCCCTTGCCCTCAAGCCGCTCCGCCTGCAACGCAAAGTCGATCATCATGATCGCGTTCTTCTGCACAATGCCGATCAGCAAAATAATCCCGATCAGCGCAATCACGCTGAACTCCACCCGCGTTATCAGCAGCGCCAGTAGCGCCCCCACGCCCGCCGAAGGCAGCGACGAAATAATCGTGATCGGATGAATGTAGCTCTCGTACAGCACGCCCAGCACAATGTAAACCGTCACCAGCGCCGCAAGTATCAGCAGCGGCTCGTTGGCCAGCGAAGTCTGGAATGCCGCCGCCGTGCCCTGAAAGCTCGCATTGATTGACGCCGGCATGTTGATGCGCTGCTCCACCTTGTGCATCGCCGTCACTGCGTCGCCCAGCGCCTTGCCCGGCGCCAGGTTAAAGCTCACCACCGTCGATGGAAACTGCCCCTGGTGCCCGATCGAAAGCTGCGCCTTCGTCTGCTCCCAGTGCGCCACCATGCTCAGCGGAACCTGCGTCCCGTTCCCCGACTTCACATAAAGATTGTTCAGTGTCGATGGGTCGGTCTGGAAGTTCTGCGCCACTTCCATCACCACGTGATACTGGTTCAGTTGCGTAAAGATCGTCGAGACCTGCCGCTGTCCGAATGCGTCATAGAGCGTGTTGTCCACATCCGCCATGCCGATGCCCAGCCGCGCCGCCGTATCGCGATCGATCACCAACTGCGCGCCCAGCCCCTGGTCTTGCAGGTCGCTGGCCACGTCCGTCACCACGCTCTCCTTGCCCAGTTCGTCCACCAGCAGCCGCGTATACTTGCCCAGCTCCGCCTGGTCCGGATCTTCAAGCGAATACTGAAACTCCGTCCGGCTCACGCGGTCTTCCACCGTCAAATCCTGCAACGGTTGCAAAAACAGTTGAATCCCTTCCACGCCCACCAGCTTCGGTTGCAGCCGCCGAATCACCTCGGTCGCTGAAATCTTCCGCTCAGCCAGCGGCTTCAGGGTGATTTGGATGCGCCCCGAGTTCAGCGTCGTGTTGGTTCCGTCCACCCCGATGAACGACGAAATATTATCCACCGCCGGGTCCTTCAGCAGCACGTCCACAAGCTTCTGCTGCCGCTTGGCCATGCTCGCAAAGCTCACCGTCTGCGGCGCTTCGCTGATGCCCAGAATCACGCCCGTATCCTGCACCGGAAAAAATCCCTTCGGCACAATCAGGAACAGCAGAACCGTGGCCACAAACGTCGCAATGGTCACCATCAGCGTGATAAACCGGTAGCGCAACACCACGTGCAGCGTCCGCCCATACCACGCGATGATGGAATTAAATACGTGCTCCGACCAGTAGTAGAACCGCGTCTGCTTCGCCGTCTTCTTGTCCTGCAAAATCCGCGAGCACATCATCGGCGTCAGCGTCAGCGAAACAAACGCCGACACCAGAATCGTCACCGCCAGCGTCACAGCAAATTCGCGGAACAGCTTGCCCACCACATCGCTCATGAACAGCAGCGGAATCAGCACCGCGATCAGCGACACCGTCAGCGACATGATCGTGAACCCGATCTGTTCGCTGCCCTTCAACGCCGCCCGCATCGGACTGTCGCCTTCTTCAATGAATCTCGAAATGTTCTCGATCATCACGATGGCGTCATCCACCACAAAGCCCGTCGAGATCGTCAGCGCCATCAGCGTCAGGTTATTCAGCGAGTAGCCCAGCAGATACATCACGCCGAACGTGCCCACAATCGAAAGCGGCACCGCCACTGAAGGAATGATCGTCGCCGCCAGGTTGCGCAGGAACAGGAAGATCACCATCACCACCAGGGCGACGGTCAGCATCAGCTCAAACTCCACGTCCTGTACTGAAGCGCGAATCGTCACCGTCCGGTCCGTCAGAACCTTCACCTGAACTGACGCCGGCAAACTGCTCTGCAACTGCGGCAGCAGCTTCTTGATCCGGTCCACCACGGCAATAATGTTCGCGCCCGGCTGCCGCTGGATGTTCACAATCACCGCCGGCTGCCGGTCCATCCAAGCCGCCTGCTGGTTGTTCTCCGCCGCGTCCACAATCGTGGCCACGTCGGATGCCCGCACCGCCGCCCCGTTGCGATACGCAATAATCACCGGCTTGTAATCGTCGCCGGAAACAAGCTGATCGTTGGCGCCAATCGTATACGACTGCCGGTTTCCGTTCAGCGTCCCCTTCGCCTGGTCCACATTCGCCGCTGCCACCGCGACGCGCAGGTCTTCCATGCTCAGGTTATAGGCCGCGAGCTGCGCCGGATTCGCCTGGATCCGCACCGACGGCTTCTGCCCGCCTGCAATCGAGACCATCCCCACGCCCGTCACCTGCGAAACCTTCTGTGCCAGGTTCGTATCCGCCGCGTCTTCAATCTTGTCCAGCGGCAGAGAGTCCGAGGTCAGCGCCAGCGTCATGATCGGCGCATCGGCCGGGTTCACCTTGCTATAGATCGGAGGATTCGGCAGGTCCGGTGGCAAAAAGCTGTTGGCCGCGTTGATCGCAGCCTGCACTTCCTGCTCGGCCACGTCGATGTTCTCGTCCAAATTGAATTCGAGCGTAATCACCGATCCGCCGCCCGAACTGACTGACGTCATTTGCTTCAGGCCCGGCATCTGTCCAAACTGCCGCTCCAGCGGAGCCGTCACCGACGACGCCATCACCTCCGGCCCGCCGCCCGGATAGAACGTCAGCACCTGGATGATCGGGTAGTCCACCTCGGGCAGCGCTGACACCGGCAACTGCTGGTAGCCCACAAAGCCCGCCAGCAGAATCGCCGCCATCAGCAGCGATGTGGCTACCGGGCGAAGAATGAATGGCCGGGAAGGACTAAGGCTCACTTCTTCTCCCTCGCGCCGCCGCCTGCCCCGTTCGCGCTAGCCCCGTTTCCCTGCACCGACGCACTCGCTCCACCAGTCGTCGCGCTCGGCTGCCGCATGCTCGCCAGCACAATCTGCCCGGCCCGCAACCGGTCCGCGCCGTCCACCACCACGTGCTGCCCAGCCGCCAGACCCACATCCACCACCGTCGACTGCCCCTCGGCCAGCGCCACCTTCACCGGCTGAATCCGAGCCGTCGCCTTGCCCTTCGCGTCCGTATCCACCACCCACACATACGAGCCCTGCAGCCCGCTCTGAATCGCCGCCGATGGCACCACCAACGCATTCGGCCGGTCCTCCAGCACCAGGTGGATATTCACAAACTGGTTCGGAAACAGCGATGCATCCTTGTTGTCGAATACCGACTTCAGCTTGTCCGTTCCCGTCGTCGTGTCAATCTGGTTGTCCGCCGTCAGCAGATACCCCGTAGCCAGCTTCTGCGTGTCGCCCCGGTCATACGCGTCCACCGGCAGCCGCCGGTCCGTCATCAGCTTGTGCAGCACCTGCGGCAGCTCGTTCTCCGGCAGCGTGAAGTAAACCGCTATCGGCTGAAACTGGTTAATGATCACCAGGTTTGTCGTATTCGCCGTAATAATGTTGCCCGGGTCCACCAGCCGCAAACCAATGCGCCCGTTGATCGGCGACTGGATCGTGCACCAGTCCAGTTGCAACTGCGCCGTCTCGATCGCCGCCTTGTCCGACTCAATCGCGCCCAGGTACTGCCCCTGCGTTGCCTCGTCGGATTCCATCGTCTCTTTTGAAACCACGCCCGCATCGAAGAGCGCCTTGTAGCGCTTGTACTGTGCCTGCGCGTCCTTCAGCAGTGCCTGGTCGTGCGCCAGCGTACCCTTGGCCTGGTCCAGCGCCGCCTTGTATGGCCGCGGGTCGATCACCATGATCGTCTCGCCCTGCTTCACCTGTTGCCCTTCAACAAACTTCACAGGCTGCAACTCGCCGTTCACCCGCGCCTTCACCGTCACGCTCATATACGGCATCACCGTGCCCAGCGCCGTCAGAAAAATAGGCATCGGCTTCTGCTCAACTGCCGTCACCTGCACCGGCACCGGCCGCCCCATCAACGCCGCCGCCTGCGCCGCGCTGTTCGCCGCCGTCTGCAACTGGCTCTGGTGTATCCGCCATACCACAAAGCCCACCGCGCACAAAAGCAACACGTATACAACAATGCGAAGCCACGACCGCTTGCGGGCCGGCGGCTGTTCCGCTGCGTTGTCGGTGGATAAATGAGACACCGGAGTTCCTTCAAATGCCATCGTGTCAATTCCCGTCGTTTTCAATTGTCTGCTTGCCCAAGGTGGGACGACCGTAATGCCAGGACCTGAAAAGGTCGCACCGCCCGCCCACGCTTCTACGGACGTGCCGGTTGAGTCAAAGGTTTCGCACGCCGCCCCACTCATGCCTCTGTGCTCCCCCCGGAACCAGATGAGAGCGGCTTTCCCTTCAATTCAAGGACCGCGACCATTGTAAGCGAGCCAACCCGCCGAGGGCACTTCAGACCATCGGTGTCTGTCTGCCTTAAACGGCTCTTGCCCCACCCCGATTACCCGCCTCCTTCCTCCCAACCCACCTTCCGGCGTCCCAGCCTCAATCCACGAGCCCTTACACCCGCTCCAGAACCTTCGACCCCAACCAATCACGAATGTGGGTGCCCCTGGTGCCTCGCTTTTGGGCACCAGGGAGACCACAAACCCAAATCAGCCCAACGACCCGCCACAACCGCACCTTCTCCCCATCGAAGGTGGCCGAAGGCAGTTGGCCCCACCGCAGGTGGCCGCAGGTGGCCGAAGGTGGCCGCAGGTGGCCGAAGGCAGTTGGCCCCACCGCAGGTGGCCGAAGGCAGTTGGCCCCACCGCAGGTGGCCGCAGGTGGCCGAAGGTGGCCGAAGGCAGTTGGCCCCACCGCAGGTGGCCGCAGGTGGCCGAAGGTGGCCGATCGAGTCTTTCTCCTCCTCCCCAACGTCTTTACCGTTACCGGGAGCCCCGCGTCTTCGTCTGTGCCTTCTTGACCTCCCTGTTCGTCTAAAATGGTAGTTTCTACTGTGCGTTCAAATCAGTTCCGTCGGCAGTGCCGCCGGAACCTGCAACCCGTCGAGTTGGCTCAGGCTGAAGCAGAGCGGCCGCTGCACGGCGCTACAGCATTCTAGGTCCGCAGCAAGACTGCCCAGGCGGCCGGCTCAGGAGCGAGTACCTGCCTTATGTGGATTGTCCGGCTTGCGTTACGGCGCCCCTACACCTTTGTCGTTTTTGCGCTCTTGATTCTCATCCTTGGCGCCTTCAGCATCCTCACGATGCCGACCGATATCTTTCCCAACATCGACATCCCCGTCGTCGCCGTCCTGTGGGGCTACAACGGCCTCTCCGCCCAGGAGATCTCCACCCGCTTCGTCAGCAGCAGCGAACGCATCATGACCTCCACCGTCAACGACATCGAGCACATCGAGTCGCAGTCCTACAATGGCACCGGCATCATCAAGATCTTCTTCCAGCCCGGCGTCAATGTCGCCAACGCCGTCGCCCAGATCACCGCCGTCAACCAGGTCGTCTTGCGCACCTTGCCGCAGGGCAGCACGCCGCCCTTCATCATCCAGTACAACGCCTCCACCGTGCCGGTGCTGCAACTGGGCCTCTCCGGACAGGGCTTGACCGAGCAGCAGTTGAACGACATCGGCCAGAACAACATCCGCGTCCAGCTCGCCACTGTTGAAGGTGCTTACTCGCCCTTCCCCTATGGCGGCAAGCAGCGCGCCGTGCAGATTGACCTCGACCTCAAGGCCCTCCAGGCCAGGGGCCTCTCGCCCGTTGACGTCGTCAACGCCCTCACCACGCAAAATGTCGTCGCCCCCTCCGGCACCATCAAGATCGATCGCTACGAATACGCGGTTGAAACCAACTCCGCCCCCTCCCTCATCGCCGCCCTCAACGATCTGCCCATCAAGGCCGTCAACGGCGCCGTCATTTATGTCCGCGACGTGGCCCACGTGCGCGACGGCAACGGCCCCCAGACCAACATCGTCCGCGTCGACGGCGCCCGCGGCGTCATGATGAGCATCATGAAGATCGGCTCCGCCTCCACCCTCGACATCATCGCCGGAGTGCAGAAGAAGCTCATCGACATCAAAGGCCAGTTGCCGCCCCAACTCCAGATCAACTCCCTCGCCGATCAGTCCATCTTCGTCCGCGGAGCCATCGACGGCGTCGTCCGCGAGGCCGTCATCGCCGCCTGCCTCACCGCCATCATGATCCTCGTCTTCCTCGGCAGTTGGCGCTCCACCCTCATCATCGCCGTCTCCATCCCGCTCTCCATCCTCTGCTCCCTCTCCGTCCTCGCCATGCTCCACGAGACCATCAACATCATGACCCTCGGCGGCTTTGCCCTCGCCGTCGGCATCCTCGTTGACGACGCCACCGTGGCCATTGAAAACATCAACCGCAACCTCGAGTCAGGCAAGGAACTCGAACAGTCCATCCTCGACGGCTCCGC
>Ga0302320_10028917_pt1 | contig 10619 bp, 7 predicted proteins | sample Bog_T0_3_FD_202130 | JGI IMG/M metagenome (GOLD analysis project Ga0302320, IMG submission 202130) | Peat permafrost microbial communities from Stordalen Mire near Abisko, Sweden - Bog_T0_3 | ecosystem: Environmental > Terrestrial > Soil > Wetlands > Peat | place: Sweden: Abisko, Stordalen Mire... | reverse complement strand
GAGGAAGTGGTGATTTTGAAGGTGGAGGAATACTCCTCCGCCGACGCCGACGTGGCGGAATGGCGCATGCGGCCGCTGGCCGACTGGGTGAACCTGAATTTCCCCCTGGGCATGCCCGAGGCCGAGATCGTCAAAGCCGCGCGTGCCGGCCTGGAAAAACCGGTCCCGGGTTCCGTTTTCGATGGCCTGAGCGAGGCCCAATTCGCCGCGTGCAATTTCATTACCGACGCCATCCGCCGGGCTTACGAGATCAAGATCAGCTTCGATGAGCCTGAAAAACTGGCCACCGTGGAGCGTTACACCATCCTGCAGGCGATTGACCGGATGTGGCAGGAACATCTCTACGAAATGGACAGCCTGCGCACGAGCATACATCTGCGGGGAATCGGCCAGCGCGATCCGCTCCTGGAATACAAGGCCGAAGCCTTCAAGATCTTCGACGAACTGATGGTCAACGTGAAGACCGAGATTTGTCACAACACCTTCCGCAGCGCCTCCAGCCTCATGGCGTTCGAAAATTTCCTCCGCAACGCGCCGCAGCAGACGCTGCACAATTCCACGAGCGCCTTCGGTGGCGGCGCGGCCGCGCCTTCCGCCCCCGGCCCCGACGGCAAGCGTGCCAGCGATGTGGTGAGCGAAGCGGCCGCAGCCGCGGAAGCCCAGTCCAAGGCCAGGGCCAAGCCCGTCCGCACCGGCCCCAAAGTCGGCCGCAACGACCCATGCCCCTGCGGCAGCGGCAAAAAATACAAGCAGTGCTGTGGAAAATAAGCTCCTTAGCGGATCCACCTCATCGTCTTTTCCGCCAGTTTGTCGAATGCGGTGACGCAGAGTTCCAGGTATTCTTCCTTCGTGTCCTCGATCTTGTTGTGGCTGATGCCGTTCAGGCTTTGGACGAACATCATCACCGTCGGCACCCCGGCGGCGGCAATTTCGGCGGCGTCGTGCAACGGGCCGCTGGGCAGCCGATGAGACTGGCCGCAGGTCTCGCGGATGGATTCGTCGCACAGCGCGATAAGTTCGTCGTTAAACGGGCGTGGGGCGATTTGCCAAAGACGTTCCCAGGAAACGCGCACGCTGCCTTCCTTGGCGAATCGCTCGCTGGCGTCTTTGGCTTCCTGCAACATCCGCGCGAGCCTGGTGGCATCGAGATGACGCTGATCCAGCGTGAGCCGGCATTCTTCGACCACGCTGGTGACGATGCCGGGTTTGGTGGCGCAGGAACCGATGGTGCAGACGCCGTTGCCGCTGCGCCGGGCAATCTGATAAATCTCCGGACTCATTCTCGCGGCGGCCAGGAAGGCGTCCCGGCGGCGGTTCATGGGGGTGCTGCCGGAATGAGCTGCCTGACCGTGGAACGTGATGGCGTGCCGTTCCACGCCAAACGTGCCGAGCACCGCTCCGAGCGGCAGATTCAGGTCCAGCAACACGGGGCCTTGCTCGATGTGCAATTCCAGATACGCCGCGGCGTGTTTCAATTCCTGGCCGCTGACTTTCACGTGCTCGAAATCAATGCCCACCTGCTTCAAGGCGTCCGGCAGTTTGATTCCCTGTTTGTCCATCAGGCCTCGGGCTTCGGCGAGGTCGAGGTTGCCGGAGCAGGCGGATGAGCCGAACAAACTTTTTCCGAAGCGCGCGCCTTCCTCGTCGGCCCAATCCACCAGGCGCACCGTCACCGGGGGGCCTCCGGGGAATTGCGAATGGATGCGGCGCAGTATTTCGACCCCGGCGAAGATGTTGAGGCAACCGTCTAGCCAGCCGCCATCGGGCACAGAATCCATGTGGCCACCGATCAGGAGGCATTTATCCGATTGGCCGGGCAAGGTAAACCACGTGTTGCCGGCGGCATCCTGGTGAATTTCGAGCGGCAAGCCCGCGACTTGCGAACGCAGATACTCCCGCGCCTTGAGCCACATGGGAGTGAAGGCCACGCGTTGGGCGCCGTTTTCATCCCCGGTGAGTGCGCGGAGTTGCTTCAGTTCAGCGATGGTGCGTTTTGGATTCAGGACTGGATTCATGGTGTGCATTATTTTACCTTAATGCAAAATTATTGTAGCCAACGCGACTAAAGCGAGTTAAAAGTTAAGCGGAAGGCACAAGGAAAAACATGTCAACTTTAGCTACCACCGTAGATGGGCTCAAACTGCCCAACCCATTTGTCATCGGGTCCGGGCCACCCGGCACGAATCTCAACGTCATCAGCAAGGCCTTCCAAGAGGGGTGGGGAGCCGTGATCGCCAAGACGGTGAGCCTGGATGCCTCCAAAGTCATCAACGTAACGCCGCGCTATGGCAAGCTGCACTCCTCGGACGGCAAGGAAGTCATCGGTTGGGAAAACATCGAGTTGATCAGCGACCGCCCCTTCAAGTTGTGGGAGGAGGAGTTCAAGAAATGCAAGGACTTGCATCCCCAAGGCGTGCTTATCGCCTCCATCATGGAAGAGTATCGCAAGGACGCGTGGATTGAAATCGTGGAACGATGCCAGGCCTGCGGCGTGGATGGATTCGAGCTGAACTTCTCGTGTCCGCACGGGTTGCCCGAGCGCAAAATGGGCTCGGCGATGGGCGAAAACCCCGACCTGCTTGGCGAAGTCGTCGGCTGGGTGATGAGCGTGGCGAAAATTCCGGTCTGGGCGAAAATGACGCCCAATGTCACGCATATCGAGGATCCCAGCCGCGCGGCGTTGCAAGCCGGCGCGACGGGCATTAGCGCCATCAACACGATTCGCAGCGTGGTGGGCATCAATCTGGAGACGCTCCGGCCCGAACCGAACGTCGAAGGATACACGACGCCGGGAGGATATTCGTCGCGCGCGGTGAAACCGATTGCGCTGCGCATGGTCATGGAAGTGGCGCAGCTCATCCGCAAGGAATTCCCCGGCCGTTCGCTCTCCGGTCTGGGCGGGATCGAATCCGGCCACGATGCGGCGGAATTCATTTTGCTCGGCTCGGATACGGTTCAAGTTTGCACCGGCGTGATGAAGTTCGGCTACGAACATATCAAGCCCATGTGCGACCAGTTGCTCTCGTTCATGGAAAAGCACAAGTTTGAGACGCCGGCTGATTTCAAGGGGAAGAGCCTCGATTATTTCACCACGCACGCCGACCTCGTAAAACGCCAGGCTGAACGCAAGGCCGCGCAAAAATCCGCCGCCGGATCGAAAACAGTCAAAAGCGACGCGGAATGGAGCGGGAAAGACTTTGTGAAACAATCCGATTCGCTGGCGAGGTGAAGCCATTTTCTTGATTGAAAGTGCCGCCGGACCTACCTTGTTAGCGTGAACTCAAAACTCGAACCCTGCCCCATGTATGTCGGCGGCGAGTGGATTGAATCCAAGCTTGCCGGCACGCCGGTTTTTAACCCCTCCATCGGCGAAATCATTGCGGAATGTCCCGTTGGGACTGCCGCAGATGTGGATGCCGCCGTCGAGGCCGCGCAGGCCGCGTTTCCCGCGTGGATGGAAACGCCGCCGGTTGAACGCGCGCGGATGCTTGGCCGTTTCAAAATGCTGCTCGAAGACAATTTTGAGGAGATTGTCCGCAGCAACACGCGGGAAAATGGCAAGACCCTCGTTGAGTCACGCGGCGACGTGAAGCGAGGCATCGAAGTTGTCGAGTTCGCCCTGGGCGTGCCGTCGCTGATGATGGGCGAAGTGCTGGAAAACGTCGCGCGCGGCATAGATTGCGAAGCCATTCGGCAGCCGCTCGGCGTGTGCGCCGGCATCACACCGTTTAATTTTCCGGCGATGGTGCCGTTGTGGATGTATCCCATTGCCATCGCGTGCGGCAATACGTTTGTCCTCAAACCGAGTGAAAAAGTTCCGCTCACGGCCATTAAGATTGCCAGGTTGCTGGAAAATGCCGGCCTGCCCAAGGGGGTGCTGAACCTGGTCCATGGCGGCCGCGAGGTGGTGGATGCGTTGCTCACGCATCCAAAAGTGAAGGCAATTTCGTTTGTGGGTTCCACTCCGATAGCGCGCCACATCTACGAAACCGGCACCAAGCACGGTAAACGCGTGCAATCAAACGGCGGCGCGAAGAATTACGTGATCATCATGCCCGACGCGGACGTGGAAAATTCCACGCGTGGCGTCATCGAGGCGGCATTTGGCTGCGCGGGCGAGCGGTGCATGGCCGGTTCGACGGCGGTGGTCGTCGGCGGAGCGGAGAAACTGGTGTTGCCCACGCTGGTGGAAGCCACCCGACGCATCCGGGTGGGACCGACGGATCGCGACGCGCAGCCGGACATGGGAGCGGTCATCACTAGGCAGCATCGCGACCGGGTACAGGAACTGATCGGCCTTGGCGAACGGCAGGGCGCGAAGGTTTTGGCGGACGGCCGCGGCGTCAAAGTCAGCGCGGCACCGGACGGATTTTACGTCGGGGCCACGATTTTGGATCACGTCCAGAAAGACATGGCTGTGGCTAAGGAGGAAATTTTCGGGCCGGTGCTGAATGTGATGCACCTGGAGGACTTGAACGCCGCCATTGAGCTGGCGAACCATTCCATGTATGGCAACGGAGCTTCCATCTTCACGCGTAGCGGCAAAGCAGCGCGCGAGTTCAAACACCGCGCCAAGGCCGGCATGATTGGCATCAACATCGGTGTGCCCGCCTCGATGGCGTGGTTTCCATTTAACGGCTGGGACGAATCCTTTTTTGGCGACTTACACATGCAGGGCAGTGAAGGCGTGCAGTTTTTCACGCAACAAAAGGTCACCACGAGCCGGTGGTTTGGCTACGGTGAAGGGGATATATGGCACCGGGATAAATGACGAAGGACATCACCGGAGCGCCGACAACCCGGACCGCGGACTCTTTTCGCACCAGACACACCCGGAGACATGGCTGTCAGCCCCATATCGCGCTGTCGCGCAATACACTGCGATTAAAAGCGCGGAAAAATCCAAGCGCAGGGGTTGTGAGCCAGAATTCTTCAATCGTTGATTTTGCCTGTTTTTCCGCGAAATTGTATCTAGACGACGAGGCACTTTGGTTGCTTGACCCGTTTCCGTCGTCCCTTCAGGACGAATTCACTTTTGCCTCGTTACCAGACACTGGCGTGTCTGGCTAATACCCGGTGCCCTTTCAGGGCCAAGCGAATTCCCGCGAAGAATTTTGTCTCGCACCAAGCGAGGGCGCATGCCTTAAATTTTCTTTTCTTCAAGGAAATTCCCGGTATTCTATAGTGCTCGGATTTACAATTCGAAATTCGATATTCAAATGGACGCCGAACACATAAGAAATTTCAGCATCATTGCCCATATTGACCATGGCAAGACGACGCTGTCCGACCGCCTGCTGCATCGCACGGGGACCATTGCCACGCGCGATATGGAGGACCAACTGCTGGACGCGATGGATTTGGAACGCGAACGGGGCATTACGATCAAAGCTCACCCGGTGACGATGCGCTACACGGCGCGCAACGGCGAGACTTATGAATTGAACCTGATTGACACACCCGGACACGTGGATTTCACATATGAGGTTTCGCGCAGCCTAAGCGCGTGCGAAGGGGCGCTGCTGGTGATTGATGCGGCACAGGGTGTGGAGGCGCAGACAGTGGCGAATTATCACCTGGCCGCGAAGCTGAATCTGCAAATCATTCCAGTGATCAACAAGATTGACCTGCCGCACGCCGACGTGGCGCAGGCGAAACGGCAGTTGGAGGATGTGCTGGCCATCCCGGCTGAATGGGCGATTCCGTGCAGCGCCAAAGAGGGCATTGGCATTGAAGATATTCTGGAGGCGATCGTGGCGCGGGTGCCGCCCCCGAAGCCGACGGGTCAGCCGAGTTTGCAGGCCCTGGCTTTTGATTCGTATTTCGACACGTACAAGGGCGTGGTCACGCATGTCCGGATTTTCAATGGCGAAATCAAGCCTGGCATGATGGTCAAGCTGCTGCATTCCGGCATCAACTACGAGGTGAAGGAAGTGGGGAGTTTCAATCCAAAACCCTACAAGCGCGAAAAACTGGAAACCGGCGAAACGGGTTACATCACAGCGAACATCAAGAGCGCGGCGGAGGTGAAGATGGGGGACACGATCACTGACGCGCGGCATCCGTCCGGGTATCTCCCCGGTTTCAAGGAGATTCATCCGATGGTGTTCAGCGGAATTTATCCCATCAACACCGCCGATTACGAGCATCTCAAGACCAATATTGCCAAGCTGAAACTGAACGACTCGGCGTTCGTTTTTAGCGCGGAAACGTCCGTGGCGCTGGGTTTCGGTTTCCGGTGCGGGTTTCTCGGCCTGTTGCATCTGGAGATCGTACAGGAGCGTCTCCGGCGCGAGTACGACATGGACATCATCGCCACGTACCCGAGCGTGGTGTACAAGGTCACCTTGACCGATGGCACGAAAAAGCAAGTGGACAATCCTGCGTTCATGCCGGACGTCACCTACATTGAAAAGATCGAGGAGCCGATGGTGAAGGCGTTCGTGATTTGTCCCAACGAAAACATAGGCGACATGATGGCGCTGATTTCCGAGAAGCGCGGCAATGTGGATCACACCGAAACGCTCGACGCCAAGCGCGTGATGCTGACGTCGCTGCTTCCGCTGAACGAAATTCTGATTGATTTCCACGACCGCATCAAGAGCCTCACGCGCGGGTTCGGCTCAATGGACTATGAGCCGGCGGATTACCAGGAGAGCGACATGGTGAAGCTGGACATGCTGGTGAACGGCGAACCGATGGACGCGTTCTCGTGCATTGTGCATCGCACCAAGGCGGAGGGCAGGGGACGCGCGCTGGCGGAAAAGCTGAAGGAAGTCATTCCCCGCCAGCAATTTCAGGTCAAGATTCAAGCGGCCATCGGCGGAAAAATCGTGGCCTCGGAAGTCATCAGCGCCTTTCGGAAGGACGTGACGGCCAAATGCTACGGCGGCGACGTCTCGCGCAAACGCAAGCTCCTGGAAAAGCAAAAGGAGGGCAAGAAGCGCATGAAATCCATCGGCAACGTGAACATTCCACAGGAGGCATTCATCGAGGTGTTAAAGGCGTAAAGGCCCCTGGAGCGCGGACCGTTCGTCCGCGGGTTGGAGGGCCTTCAACCGCGAGGACAAGCTGCCCGCGCTCGTTTTTACACTGCCAGTACATTGACTCCACTCAGACGGTCGCATCCACGATCAGTTTGTGGCGGCGCATGGCGATGAACCAAAAGCTGAACAGAAAGAGGAAAGCAGTTCCAGCCGCAAGCGGCATGGCATGCAGCAGAGCCGCGGGAGTTTTGCCAACCGCCAGCAGCAATGCCCAGTAAGCGGCCCCAAGGATGCCATAGAGCAGCGAGATTTTGAGCCAGTGGCTCGCCAGCGCCCAAGTCCCGATCGCTTGCATCAGTCCGACAAAAACCATCGTGATGGCGAAGGGCGCGATCATGCCCGCGGCTTCCGGAGTATTCTGGCTCAGCAGTCGCAGCCCCACTGTCTTCAGCACAAAAAGGCCCGTGGCATTGAAAACGAGGCCGAAAGCGTAAAGGCCAAGCAGCTTCATTTGTTCCCACAACTGGTCGCCGTGTTGATGCTGGCGGCTGGAACGATGGGTGAACAGGACCGTTAGCAGTGGTCCGACGAGGGTTGGAACCTGGCGTGCCAGGACACCGGCTTTGGTGTAGTTGTCCAGTTCTGTGCCGCCAAAACTGCGTCCCGCCACCTGTAGGTCATACTGGCTGAAACAGCTGGAACCGAAGGCGCAGGCGGCGCTGACCACCAGAAACTGAATCATTTCTTTTGACCACGGAGAAACGGCCGCCGCGGTTTTGCGGGGAAATTCCTTCTGCCAAAACAGCAAGACCAGATTGGACAGCAGCATGACGGTGGATGCGAGCACCGCCCATTCCGCGATTGGGGAGATTCGAGTTGCGGAAACGCCGAAGGCAAAGCGGATGACCGCCGCCAGCAGGCCGATAAGGGCGAGCCGCTTGAACCAGCCGAGTCCCTGGCAAAGCGCGGCGATAAACGAACTCCAGAAACCGGCCAGCACGCAAAGGAGCGCGACCAAGGTGACACTCGCGCGCGGAATGTGCCAAAAGTCTCCCAACGGTTTGACCAGCACCACGGCGGCAACGGAGCCCACGATGGTAATGTGCAAAAGAAATTTACGACAACCGGTGAGCAGGCCGTGCAGGCGTTCGTTCTCGCTGCTGAAATGAAATCGCGCAATGTAATGGGTGACGGCCTGGGTGGCGATGGCGAGCGGCAGGCCCAGAAAACCAATGAAGGCGATGGCGGTCTGGACGTAACCAAATTCGCCGGGCTGGCCCTGTAACTGGTGGCCGATGATGATTTGGAATCCAAATCCAATGAGCAGCGTCAAGAAATTGGCCGCTGTAAAAATGATGCCGCTGCGCCAGAAGTTTTTCATGCGGGCGGTGGCAGAAGTTCTCGCACTGAAAGTGGCAGGGGCGAGACGGCCGAGCCACCTCGGTTGGGTTCGGAGGCGGAAAAAACGTTTTCGGCGATGGAACTCACGTCAGATAGCGCAAGCGGCGTGGATTTCCGTCTTGAAACTTTCGCGGGCGAAACGTTTGGCGCTCTGCGAGCCAACGAAGCCGGCGGAGCCGGTAACAATCACAGCTTTCATCTTACATGTCTTCGAGATAAAGTTGCCGGTTGCGCCAGAGATAAATCCCGCCGGACAACGCCGTAAGCGCCACGGTGATCCACAGCATAATGCCGGCGAACACGGGGGTCCAAGGCGCAAAGAGGTTTTGCAATGCCGACGGCCATTCCCCGCCCGCAGCCACCACGAGCAGCGCGATCAGCGTCACGATTTGCGAAATGGTCTTGTGCTTGCCCCACCGTTCCGCCGCGAGCACAATGTTTTTTGACGCCGCCAGCAGCCGCAGGCCGGTAATGGCCAGTTCGCGGGCAACAATCACGACCACCATCCATGCGCCGACTTTCACCGGCGCAACGGGATTGAGCCGTGTGCTTTCCACAAACGCAATGAACGCCGAGCACGTCATGATCTTGTCGGCGAGCGGGTCCATGAGAATGCCGAAATTAGTGATCAGACCCCGGGCGCGAGCGATGCGGCCATCCAAAAAATCGGTCACGCCCGCGAAACAGAAAAACAGCAGCGCGAGCGTGTTGTGGTACGCGAAATTGGAGAACATGGCCCAAAGGAAAACCACGGTCAGCCCAAAGCGGGAGACCGTGAGTTTATTGGGAAGGTTCATCGAGGATTTACGATCCGTCGTCAATCGTAAATGCTCAGGCGCCGAATTTGTCGTACATCCTGGCGTTGGCCTGCATGAGCCGGATTAGAAACTTCGCCGGGAACACGCTCAGCGAGCCGCTATTAGCGCCAGTCTCGGTGAAGCGGTCCAGCTTGTCCGAGCCGCTGGCCGCGGAATGGAGCAGCACCGGCTGCGGATGCCAGGAATGGCCCTTGAGCGCGCACGGGGTGGAATGGTCGCCGGTAATCGCGAGCACGTCTGGTTTTTTCCGCAACAAGATGGGCAGCGCCGCGTCGAAATCTTCGATGGCTTTTTTCTTGGCGGCAAAATTGCCGTCCTCGCCGTATTTGTCGGTGTACTTGTAATGAATGAAGAAGAAATCGTAGTTGTCGTATTCGGTCAGGTAACGCTCGAATTGCTCCCGGATGGTCTGCGGACCCTCGATTTTCGTCATGCCGACAAGTTGTGCCAGGCCTTTATACATTGGATACACCGCCAAGCACGCGGGCTTGAGCCGGTAACGGTCCGCAAACAGCGGGATCTCCGGCTGGTGCGCGATGCCCCGCATGAGAAAACCGTTCGCGGGCTTTTCGCGGGTGATGATGGGCAGCGCGGCCTGGTAGAATTCCGCGATGAGCTTCGCCATTTTCTTCTGCTTCGCGTTTTTCGGATCGCGCGGCTTCACCGTGGGAACCGCAAACCCTTCGCGGTTCGGGTCCGCGTCCGTCAGTGGCCCCTCCAATCCCTTGCCGCGAAACACGACGACGAAACGGTGCTCCTTGCCAGCTTGGATGATCACCTGGGTGTCGCCGATCTGCTTGATTTTGGCCGCCAGAAGGGCGCACAATTTTTCGCACGTCTCGGTGGGAATGCGGCCGGCCCGGCGGTCGGTGACAATGCCGCTGGCATCGAGGGTGGCAAAATTCGCGCGGGCGCAAACGTCGCCCGGTTGCAATTCCACCCCGAGGCCAAGCGCCTCGATGACGCCGCGGCCCACCTGAAATTCCAAGGGATCGTAGCCGAACAAACCCAGATGGCCGGGACCGCTGCCGGGCGTGATGCCGGGCGCGGCGGGAATCATGCGGCCCTGCGCGGAATCCCTGGCCAGTTGGTCGAGGTTCGGCGTGGCGGCGGCTTCCAGCGGCGTGAGGTAGTTTTGCTCCCTGGTCGCGATGTCGCCGAGCCCGTCGAGCACGACGAGCGCGAGCTTGGCGTTGGTTTTCAGTGTCAGTTCGGAATAGAGCGCGTCTAGATTCATAGGCCCGGATTTTACCAACAACCGGGCGAGGCGCAATTCGTTTCCCATTTGCCGCGTCGGGCCGAATTGCGCCAAAAGTATTGTTACCCGGGAGAGGGTTGCCGAAGCGGATAAAAGATACGTTGTGCCAAAAGTCGGGTTACCGTGGCTGGAATGGATAAAAACATGGATCAAACG
>Ga0302320_10028912_pt1 | contig 10620 bp, 10 predicted proteins | sample Bog_T0_3_FD_202130 | JGI IMG/M metagenome (GOLD analysis project Ga0302320, IMG submission 202130) | Peat permafrost microbial communities from Stordalen Mire near Abisko, Sweden - Bog_T0_3 | ecosystem: Environmental > Terrestrial > Soil > Wetlands > Peat | place: Sweden: Abisko, Stordalen Mire... | reverse complement strand
GTCAAAAATTCAGCGACGGTTCCTTCGACTTCGCTCAGGACAGGCTCCAACCGCCGCTACACTTAAAGGTCCTGCCCAACCGCCTGCAACTGCTGGTACTGGTCCAGCGCGTGCCGTAGAAAAACGAGGTTCGCTTCGACCTGTTTTTCGAGGTCGGCATAAAGCGGCGTCTCGAAGACAATCTCAAAGGGGCGCGGACTCGCCTCGGGCGCGGCGCAGAGCATGCCGGGATAGCCTTTCCGGATGAGTCCGTTGCGCGCGGTGAAGTTGTCGATGGTCGGATCGCAATTGCGCGGCAGGATTTTTTCCGCCGCCTGCAACGCCGGCTCGACCACATGCTGCGTGACCTGCGCGCCGAGCGCGAAGGCGTAGAGTCCCTCCGACTCGTTGTCGGCGTGCAGCGAAATGATCCCGTCAAAGCGCAGGGTGCGAATTTGCCGCTCCAGCAGGAGCACCTCCGGCTCGCGCGAGCCGGTCCAGAATTCGCGGTTCAAATCGCGCCCGCTCCGCGCGTGCCGCGTGCCGTCCTCGAAGCCCGACGGATTGCACAGCGGATAGACGTAGACCTCGTAGCCACGCGCGATCTCCGGCTGCCGGGCCAGCTCGTGTAAAAAGCGCACCGCCGCGAACACCCCCGCCGCTTCATCGCCATGGATTCCCGCGAAAACAGCAACCCGATAATAATCGCCGCCGCCGCGCGGGCCGACGAAAAGATATTGCTCCAGAAGATAGTCGTCCATGCCCACGCTCCATTCCCCAAGTGTCGCGGGCAGCCACGGATTCCGCGGCTTTTGCAACGGGGCCAAAATCTCGCGAAAATTCTTTCGGCCCTTTAAATTCATGGCAGCATAGCGAAACGATCTTGCCCGAGTCTCGGCGATTCTGGGAACAGGAGCAAGCCTATGCACGCGGCTATTTAATAAAACTAGATAGACTTTGTCGAGTATTATAATTACGCTCTCATCATCATGCCCGCCACCGCCTCCCGCCTCGCCATTTTCCAGGAATCGGTCATTCGCGAAATGACCCGCCTGGCCAACCAGCACCAGGCCATCAACCTCGCTCAGGGCTTCCCAGATTTCGATCCGCCCACCGCGCTGATTGAGGCGCTGGAGAAAAGTGCGCGCGGCCCGTTTCACCAATACTCGATCACCTGGGGCTCGGCCCGGTTCCGGCAGGCGCTCGCGGCGAAGATCACGCGCTTTGGAGGACCAGAAATCGATCCCGAGAAAAATCTCGTCACCACCTGTGGCAGCACCGAGGCGATGATGGTCGCGATGATGACCGCCTGCAATCCGGGCGACAAAGTCATCGTCTTCTCGCCCTTCTACGCGATCCTCTCCGGCGCGGAGCCGATCTACGTCTCGCTCCAGCCGCCTGATTTCGCCTTCGACCCGGATGAACTGCGCCGCGCCTTCGCTCAAAAGCCCAAGGCGCTCGTACTGTGCAACCCCTCGAATCCGTGCGGCAAGGTCTTCACGCGCGAGGAGCTGCTCTTCATCCTTGAGCTCGCCATTGAGCACGATGCCTTCGTCATCACCGACGAGGTCTACGAGCACATCGTCTACGCGCCGCACGCGCATGTCCCGTTTGCCACGCTCCCCGGCGCGTGGGAGCGGACCCTGACCTGCGGCTCGCTCTCGAAGACCTACTCGATCACCGGCTGGCGGCTCGGGTACGTCGCGGCGGCGGCGGAGATCATTTCCCAAGCGCGGAAAGTGCACGACTTCCTCACCGTCGGCGCGGCCGCCCCGCTGCAGGAAGCGGCGGTCACCGCGCTCGAATTTCCCGAGAGCTACTACACCGGGCTCCTCGCCGAATACACCCGCAAACGCGATATTTTCCTCGGCTATCTAAAGCAGACCGGACTCCCCTTCACTACGCCGCAGGGCGCCTACTACACGCTGGTCGACATCTCCTCGCTCGGGTTCGCCAACGACCGCACTGCCGCCGAGGAATTGACCAAGCGCATCGGCGTCACCGGCGTGCCCGGCTCCAGCTTCTTCCGCGAGCCGGTCCACCGCTACATCCGCTTCCACTTCGCCAAGAAAGACGAGACCCTGCACCAAGCCGGCAGGCGGCTGGCCGCGAAGTTGAAGGAAATCTAGCGTTGAGTTTCGCTTTCAGCTTCCGTCTTGATGAACTCCAGTACCCGCATGTGAATGCGGTGAACGATCCAATCGGAGATCGGCAGCCAATATTGGGAGGGCCACATCCGGTTATGATATTGCGACGTTCCCTCCAGCCGCGTGTGCCGGGCATCGAGGCGGATTAGCTTGAACTGGCCCCACTCGGAAACCATGAAGTTTTCGAGATGGGCTGTTTGCAGATCGGGATAGATGGAGAGCTCGTGCATGGAGGGCGGGCAGGAATTCACATCGAACCGAAGAAGCCGTCCTGGTTCCCACACCGTGATCGTTTCGCGCAACGGACCAGTGGACAAAATGCAGAGACGCTTAGCCCCTACGCCTTCCCCGTGCATTTCGCTCCGCAATGGATAGGCCAAGCCCGTACGAAAGATTGCTTCCGGTGTGTCCGGTATGTTCGGAATCGCCGGGATGAATTTCCAAATTGTTTCGGGCGTGGCCGCGATGTTGATAGTGCTTACCACAACTGATGTTGGTGGCGGCAAATCGCAGCGCGCTTCGAATCCGACCATAAATGGAAGAAGCGCGCACGCTAGGAGCATCGGGACCACGTTCCGGGTCCTGTGCTGGTTGCGCATGATCGCATTGGTCGTGAGCGCGCCGCTGAACGCCATCAGACACGCAAGCGGGGTGGCCATCAAGATGCAGATCAGGCCGTCGAGTGCGAAAACAATAATACATAAACCGAGCACGAGGAGCGTCAGGCACGCTATTCCCGCTGCTTCCCAATAAGAGCGGCTTTGGCGATGCGAATAGATAACAACGGGCAAGACACCGCAGTAAACCGGCAGTCCGAGGAAAAGCGCGTAGCCGTATTGCTGCAAATGACTCACGGAAAGCCAGACGATTCCGGCGGCGCTCAGCGCGGTAAAGGTCACGCCGACAAATGCTAGGGAGCGGTCTCTCAAGGGCATCCTTAGGAACAATTGAATTACTCCGCAAATGCCGGCCGCGAGAGGAGAAAACCAAAGGATGATCCAAAATAGAACCCAAACATAACCTAACGGTGTGTTCATGTGCTCTCCATTTCTATAGGGATACGTTTCAGTGTGTGTATATCTATTATTCTAGTGAGGGTTATTGCGCATTCTGGTCATAACGAAATCGGTGGCCGTTCTTCTTTGCTGCTTTTGCGACCACCTTCTCCAGCACATGCCCTGACAAAGGAAAGAGCCTTTGGGACAGTCGAAGCCGACGGTGTGAAACGAGCAGGCAGATTCGACGCGCCAAGGGCCGCAGCGCGGGCGTGGCCAGTTTTTCCGACCAGCTGCGATATTCCTTGAGCGCGTAGAGGCACATCAACCACGCGGCTTCCCCTGCATAGACACAACCTTCATCGCTCAGCACTATCAGTTGTTCGTCCGGTTGGAATCGGTGCAAATCGGGGCAAAGCCGCCGGGCTTCTTCGGATTGAAATGGATGAAAAATCAGATCGAAGTAAGAGGGCTGGCTCGCCAGCCATTCGCGGCAACGGCGGCACAATCCGCATTCGCCATCGTAGAAGATATATAAGCGTTTCATTGGCTTCGGTCCGCGGACGCGGCGAGGTTGGAACTCGGCCGCAGCTTTGATCGGTTATTCCTGCGGAATGGGCGGCATGGTGTACGCCGTCGGCTGGAAGGGCGGCGGCATTTGCGGTTCCAGTCCCCGTTTGCGCAACTTAGAAAAGACGATGAGATTGAAGAAGTGCATGCCTCCCAGCACGAGCAGCACGACGCCGATTTTACCGCTCAGATTTTCAATGACCTGCTGCGTTTCGACCGGGGGAGTGTCGGTCTTCAGCGCCAGACTGACGTAGCCGAGGTTGATCAGATAAAAGCCGACGACCAGCAGGTGATTGACGGAATCAGCCATCGCCTCGTTTCCGCCGAAGCAATCGACAAGAAAGATGCGGCCATTCTTATGTAGCGTTCGTGCGACCCAAACGGTGAGTAGAATGCTGATGATGAGATAGATGAGATAGAGCCAGACGGTGGGGTTTGGGTTCATGGTGGTGTCCTTGGTGATGGGTTATTGACGGGTGGTTAAAGCAAATCAGCGTGGACGTAGCGTTTGTGATTTCGATACTTTCGATAAATAGTGAAAAATATGTTTAAAAGAGGACGCTGACGCTTTTTTTGACGGTGGCGAGGTTGGATGGTCTTTTTCATGTTAATTTCGGTTTTTACCCAGCATTCTGAGGAGGAGAGGCATGATCGAGCTCTCTTCGGAACGCGAGACGCGGTCGAGGATGCCGTCGGCCTGGCCGACGAACTCCGAGAGGGCGCGGATTTGCTTGTTGAAGGCGGTCGCCTTCTCGCCACGCAGTGCGCGGGTCTGTTCCTCGCAGGCGCGCAGGGCTTTCAGCGCTGGCTCGATTTCGCGGCGCTTGCGTTCGCGGGCAACGATGCAAAACATGCGCCACACGTCTTTTTCCGACTCGAAATATTCCTTCCGCTCGCCCTTGCGGATTACGCTGCGGACCAGTCCCCATCCGACCAGCTCCCTCAGGTTCTGGTGCGCGTTACCACGGCTGATCTTCAAGTCTTCCATTACTTCGTCCGTGGTCAGGGCGCGGTCGCTGGTCATGAGCAGGGCGTGGATTTGCGCCATCGTGCGGTTGATGACCCAGGCGCTGCCCATCGCTCCCCATTGGGCCACAAATTCATCGCGAGCGCGGGCGAGGGGATCAGCTGTTTCTTTGATATCCATATTTTCAATAAATACTGAAAATACGATTTTGTCAAATAGATTTTCGGGATGTGGGAGGAAAAAGGGGCGGGCACGCGGCAGGCATCTTCCCCCCATTCTCCTATTTAGCCTAAAACGCTTATCTTTTTAGGCGTTATAGGCGTTTCAAGCTTTCTAAGGCTACCGCGTTTCATCCGGTTTGCCGCATAATAGCGGTCTTATGATTTCCCTAAACTCTGATTCGATTTCCGAAACCGGGTCCCGCAAGCCACGGGGCCGATGGCCAAGCCGTACCCGCGTTCCCTGCCAGTCGTCATTCCAGTGGCGGAGTGAAAAGGGGGCCGGCACAGGTGCCCGTCACGGGCGCCAACAAATAAAACTACCGGGCCCCGGCGAGGGCGGGAGACGGGGCGACCTCGCCTTCGTTGATGCGATAGCCGACGCCGCGGATGGTTTCGATGTAGCCGGCCAGCGAGCCGAGCTTCTCGCGGAGGCGACGCACATGCGTGTCGACGGTGCGGGTGTCGATGACGCTTTCGTAACCCCAGACGTCGTTGAGCAGGCTGTCGCGCCCCTGCACCCGGCCACGGCGCTCCATGAGCAGGGCCAGCAGGCGGAATTCCGTCGCCGTCAATTCGACCGGCTTGCCCTTCACCAGGACTTCGTGCCGGGTGTGGTCGAGCATGAGATCGCCGATGGCGAGTTTTTCCACGGCGGCGACCTTGTCCTTGCCGCGGCGCAGGGAACGATTGATGCGCAGGATCAGTTCGCGCGGGCTGAAAGGCTTGGTGACATAATCGTCCGCGCCGAGTTCCAGGCCAACGATCTTGTCGACCTCTTCGGCCTTGGCCGTGAGCATGATGATCGGAATATGGCGCGTGGCGGCGTCGCTTTTGAGCACCTTGCAAATCTCCAGCCCAGGCATTTTCGGCAGCATCAGGTCGAGGATGATCAACGACGGCGACTCGCTGCGCGCCTTGGCCAGGGCAGTCGCTCCGTCCTCGACCGTGATGACCTGAAATCCGGCGGCGCGAAGGTTCATGACCAGCATGTCGATAACGTCGGCCTCGTCATCAACGACCATGATCTTATGTTGCATAAAAATAAAAGGGCCGTTTGTTTCATTCCCCCCAGCGGCCACCAGTGTTCTAGCCGAGCTGGAAACTTGAGCCAAGCCTGCGTTTTGTTACTTTCGCGTGACGTGTGGTTTTGCGTTCTCACGCAGGAGCTTGCATCATCGCGCTCGAACGAACATCCTTTCCGCCTGCTGTATGAACATCTCCCCCACTCAACTCAAGGCCCGGCTTGACCGGGGCGACAAATTTCGCCTGATTGATGTCCGCGAGACGGACGAGTGGGCTGTCGCGCGCCTGCCCCAGGCCGAATTAATTCCGCTGAGCGAGTTTCAGCAGCGGTTCGCGGCGGAACTCGACCCGGATGAGGAGATCGTGGTCTACTGTCATCACGGCATCCGTTCGGGCCGGGCGCGGGATTATTTGAAGGCGCAGGGGTATGGCAACGTCTTAAACCTGACCGGCGGAATAGACGCATGGGCGGTCCAACTTGATCCGGCGATGAAGCGCTATTAAATCATGCTGCGAAGGCAGGCTCCCCGGGCATTCCTCCAGCCGCAAGATTCCTCGACAGCCTTTCCGTCTCTGCATAAACTCACGTTCTTAATTTCGCATGAAGATCCATTGCCCCGGCATTTGATCCCAACCATTTTCCTATTTCAGGCCGCGCCTGATCGGCGGCTCATTCCTAATTCTCTTTTTCCATGAAATTCATCGACAGCATTTTTCAGAAGCTTCGCAACCACCCCAAGCGGATCGTATTCCTCGAAGGGGCCGAGCCGCGCGTCCTCGCCGCAGCGGCGGAGTTCGTCCACCTTCAGCTCGGCGTCGCCGTGCTCCTCGGCAATAAAGAGGAAATCGAGGCCGCAGCCGAGAAGGCGCGGATTTCGCTCCACAAAATTCACCTCATCGATCCGGAGAAGGCGGAAGACCTGCCTCTTTTCACCAAGCGCCTCGGGCTCCTCGCCCGCTACAAGGGCATTGCGGAAGCGGACGCGCGCAAAATCGTCACCAACGTCAATTATTTTGGCACCCTGATGCTGCAGAACGGCCAGGTCGATGGCCTCGTCGGGGGAGCCACCTCGAATTCGGGCAGCATCCTTCGGCCTCTCTTTCAGCTCATCAAGCCGCTGCCGGGCGTCAAGTCGATCTCTTCCTGCGTCGTCATGCAGGTTCCCAATCACAAGCATGGTGAGAAAGGCGTCTTCACGTTTGCCGACTGCGGCGTCATTCCTAATCCGACCGTGGAACAACTGGCCGCGATCGCGATTCAATCGGCCCGGCTTTTCCGACAGTTGACCGGTGGCGTGCCGCGTGTCGCCATGCTTTCCTACTCGACCAAGGGCTCCGCCCAGACGCAGGACACGGAAAAGGTCGTGGCGGCGACGGCCATGGCCAAACAGCAGCTCTTCGAGAAAAAGGAGACGGCGGAAATCGACGGCGAACTTCAGGTCGATACCGCGCTCGTTCAGGAAATCGCCAGCATCAAGGCGCCGGGAAGTCCGGTCGCAGGCCAGGCCAACGTGCTGGTCTTTCCCGACCTCAATTCGGGCAACATCGCGGTCAAGCTCGTGCACCGGCTGGCTGGCGGCGAGGCCTACGGCCAGATTTTGCTCGGCCTCGAAAAGCCCGCGGCTGACCTGTCGCGCGGCGCCAGCGTCCATGAAATCGTCGGCGTGGCGGCCATCGTGAGTTTGCAGGCCATCGAGTTTCGCCGCCTCTATCCCGAGCAGGGCGCGGGCCGCTACGCATCAATACCCGTGGACGTTCATGCCACGGTGTAAGGGACCTGATGTAATGTCGGCCTAGCTTTTGTCTTGAGTATGGCCGATTCCATATTTTTCGAACCCGTTCTGCAACGTCCCGAGCTGACCCTGCGTAATACGGTTACGCCCCGGATTTTTGTGGCGGCGACGCGGATGGACGATGGCAAGACGACCACGTCGGTCGGCCTGTTCGCTGCGCTGCAGGAACGCTTTCCCCGCATCGGATTTATCAAGCCGGTGGGGCAGCGGTTTGTGGAAATCGAGGGCGCGAAGATCGACGAGGACACCGTCCTGATCAACGAGACGTACCATCCCCACACCCCGCTCCGGGCGATGAGCCCGATTGCCGTCGAGCCGGATTTTACCCGCCGTTACCTTTCCGGCGGCATCACCCACCAGCTCCACGACCGCGTCCGCACAGCCTTCGACATCGCGGCCTGGGAAAAAGATTTCATCATCATCGAGGGCACGGGCCACGCCGGCGTCGGCAGCGTCTTCGATCTTTCCAACGCCACGGTCGCCAAACTGCTTCAGAGCAAGGTCATCATTGTCAGCCGCGCCGGCATCGGCCGACCGATCGACGAAATCGGCTTGAATCTGGCCCTCTTCGAGAAGCAGGGAGTTGAGGTCATTGGCGCGGTTATCAACAAGGTCAACCCGGAAAAAATGGCCATGCTGAAGGAATACGCCACCCTCGGCCTGGCCAAGCTGGGCTTGCCGCTGCTGGGGATGATTCCGATGCACACGGAGCTTTACAAGCCGACGGTGAACCAGGCCTGTTTGCGCCTCAAAGGCACGTTCATCGCCGGGGCGCAGCACAAGCGCAGGAGGGTTTCGCGGATCGGGGTCGGGGCGATGTCCTCGCGGAATGCGGGCCGCCTGCTCCAGCCCGGCACGCTGATCGTCACCCCCGGCGACCGGGAGGACCTGATCATGATGATCCTCGAGGACGACGCCAAAAACTCCGGGCGCGGCCACTTGGCCGGCGTGGTCCTGACTGACGGCATTCTCCCGCCGGAGAGCGTGATGCAGTTGATCCGCGAGCGATCCGTTCCCTTTATCGCCACGACGTCGGATATTTCCAACGCGGCCACGAATGTCAGCAATATGACGGTGAAAACCGAAGTGGGCGACCGCGACAAAATCGGTGTCATTCAAAAGCTGGTTCACGAGCACGTCCAGGTCGACCGCATCGTCGACTTGGTCGCGATACAGGATGCGAATTACCACCCCCAGTTGAATTTGGGCGTATAGGCCAAAGGGCCTTGGCTTTCGCGCTCTACGGGTCTCCCAGACCCATGGGACTCAAGAGTCCCATGGGCCGTTGATAAGGCGTCGCCGTCCGCTGGTTTTATTTGCCGGTTTGCTCGCCCATACCCTGGATCAGGCCGACCATGGGCATGAAGAGGGCGATGACGATCGTGCCAACGATCACCGCCAGCATCACGATCATGATGGGCTCGAGAATGCTGGTCAATCCAGTCACGACGTTGTCCACCTCGGCTTCATAGACGTCGGCGACTTTGACCAACATATCCGGCAATTGTCCGGTCTCTTCGCCGACCTGCACCATGCTGGTCACCATCGGCGGGAAAATGGAGGAGGATTCCATCGGCCCCACGACCGATTCACCTTCCTTGACGCTGTCGTGAATCTTGTTAATGGCGTTGGCCACCACGGAATTGCCCGCGGTGTCGCGCGTGATGTTAAGCGCCTGGAGAATCGGCACGCCGCTGCTGATCAACGTACCCAAGGTGCGGGCGAAACGGGAGATGGCTGTCTTGCTGGTCAAATCCCCGAAAATCGGGATCTTGAGTGCGACTTGGTCAAGAAAAGCGATTCCCGCCGGCACGCTGGAGACGACTTTATAGCCGATAACGATGGCGGCAATGCCGGCGATCACAAAATACCACTGTTGCATGAGAAGGTTGCTGCACCCGATGACGAAAAGAGTCACGGAGGGCAGGGGCCTGCCGGGCAGTGCGTCCTCGAAAATCTTCTGGAACTTGGGGACGATAAAGATGAGCAGAAAGGTCAGGATCAACGCGGCGATGACCAAAACAACTACCGGGTAGATCATTGCCGTCATGACCTTGCCCTTGATCTTTTGCGATTTTTCCTGGAATTCGGCCAGCCGGGTCAGGACGATTTCCAGCACGCCGCCGAGTTCGCCCGCTTTGACCATGTTGACGTAGAGGCGGTCGAAGATGCGGGGATGCTGGGCCAGCGCTTCGGAGAAGGTGCCGCCACTTTCCACTGCCGAGGCCAGGCTGGCCATGGTCGTGCGCATGACAGGGTTGCGTTCCTGCTTGGCGAGGGTGTTGAGGCTTCGCATCAAAGGCAGGCCGGCTTCGATGAGGGTGGCAAGCTGCCGGGTGAAGATGGTGAGGATCTTTGATTTGACCTTGGCCCCCCCCTTTTTCACCTTGGTTTTCGTCTCCGTTTGGGTGCTTGCCTCCTCTTCCTTGGCTTCATCGAGGCGTTGGGGATAAAAACCGAGCTGGCGTATTTGCGTGATCGCGTCGTTCTGGTCATTAGCTTCCACGAATCCGTTGGCTTGTTTGCCGCGGGCATCGACGGCCGTATAGGAGAATTTAGGCATAATCTTGTGAGATGCGTTGTTGGCTACGTATATTTCAGGACTTCCTCAATCGTGGTTTCGCCTTCGAAAATACTGCGCAGACCGTCGGAACGAAGCGTCGTCATGCCAAGCTCAATCGCCTTCTGCCGGATGACCACCGAGGGTGCCCGCTGCGTGATCAGCTCACGAATTGGCTCTGAGATGTCGAGCAGTTCATAGATACCCTTGCGGCCTCTGTAACCGGTCATGTTGCACTGTTCGCATCCGGTTCCGTAGTAGAAATTCTTGTCTCCGATATCGTGCACGGAAAGGCCGATCTGGCGGAGGATGGACTCGCTCGGTTCGTAGGGCGTCTTGCAGCCCGTGCAGATTTTACGCACCAG
>Ga0302320_10028911_pt1 | contig 10620 bp, 8 predicted proteins | sample Bog_T0_3_FD_202130 | JGI IMG/M metagenome (GOLD analysis project Ga0302320, IMG submission 202130) | Peat permafrost microbial communities from Stordalen Mire near Abisko, Sweden - Bog_T0_3 | ecosystem: Environmental > Terrestrial > Soil > Wetlands > Peat | place: Sweden: Abisko, Stordalen Mire... | reverse complement strand
CTGCTGCTACTGCTGCTGCTGCTACTGCTGCTGCTACTCGAAGCATCGCCGCCGCTGCTCGAGCCAGTGTTACTCGACGTCACGCCGCCGCCGCCGCAAGCTGCGAGCGTGAGGACCATGGATCCGATGACTGCGCCATGCAGCGCTGCGCGGACGTGCGTAGCCCCAAAGATTGTCGTCATCACTGGCTCCCCGAAAAAGGCACCGTTACGGTGCGGTTTTATCGCGCGGCACGCTGCGCATTGAGGCTGCGCTTGGCGCCGTCGTTTCCCCGACGAAATATCGATAATATGTCGCGCAAGAAAGCGCTTTCACGAATTTATTTAGCGCCGGGCCCCACGAACTTGTCAAGCCCATCCGCGAGGAGTGCGATTCTAGCGGCCTGCCGGCAAGCATTTCTCTTACCATCCTCTCATGCCCACGCTCGTCGCGCCGCTGCGCTCACCCGGTCACGGCGCCTGTTCCCTCGTCGCGGTTCTATGCGCCGCATGGGCGTTTGCTGCGACCCGAGCCGCCGCGGCGACGCCCCCAACCCCATCGGGCGTGGTCGAAGAGACGCTTTCCGTTCGCGTCCACGGCGTCGCCGGCGACGGCTCCGCGTTCGACCAGACGATAGCGGTTCTCGTGGTCCGGGAAACCGCGGCGCGGCCGCGGCCGTTCCTCTTGCTGTTGCATGGCCGCGGCGCGGATGCGCCGGCGCGTGCGCGCCAGTCGGTGCAGAGCTATCCGGCGAATTCGCGCTATTTCGCCGAGCGAGGCTTCATCGTGCTCGTGCCGTTGCGGGCGGGCTACGGCGGCTCCGGCGGCCGCGATCTCGAGTACTCGGGCGAATGCGCCGACAAGCATTTCGATGCCGGGATCGCGGCCGGGCTCATCGAGACCCGCGAGGTTCTCGAACGTGCCGCGGCAATGCCCTATGTCGATGCTGCACGGGGCCTCGTCGTCGGCGAGTCGGTCGGCGGATTGATCGCGCTCGCGGCGGGCGCCGCGCACCTCCCCGGCGTCGTGGGCACGATCAACGTCGCGGGCGGCGACGGCGGCGATTCGCTCAATCGTCCCGACGAACCGTGCCAACCCGATCGGTTGCGCCAAACCTTCGCCCGTCTCGGGCGCAACGCGCGCATCCCGAGTCTGTGGCTCTACAGCGCCAACGACCGGCTCTGGGGGCCGCACTATCCGGCCGAGTGGTTCGCCGCGTATCGCGCGGCGGGCGGACGCGGAAGCTTCGTGCAACTGGCCGCAGACAAGAACAACGGTCACTTTATTTTCAATCGCAATGCCGCCGCATGGCAGCCCGCGTTCGAGCGCTTCGCGGCGAGCCTGCGGTTATCGAGGTGACCGGCGGTCGCCGATCAATGGCGCAGCGGCCGCGTCGACTCGCGAATCGCAAGCGTCGCCCGGGACATGGTCATCATGGGCTTGCGGCCCTCGATGAGATCGATCATCGCGGTCGCCGCACCTTCGCCGACCTCGTCGATCGAGCGGTGCACCGTCGTGAGCGGTGGAATCGTGTACGAGGACGCCGGGAGATCGTCGAAACCGATCAAGGATACATCGTCGGGCACGACCAATCGCCGCCGATGCAGCGCGAGCATGGCGCCATAGGCGCTCTGGTCGTTGGCGGCGAAAACGGCAGTGAACTTCGCCTGCGCGTCGAGGAGGCGCGTCATCGCCGCAAAGCCGCCGACCTCGAGGTAATCGGCGGACGCGACGAGTTCCGGCTCGAATGGGATCTGATGCGCAGCGAGCGCCGCCTTGTAACCGCCAAAGCGCTGTTCGGCGTCGGGATGCTCCTCGGGTCCCGCGATGAAGGCGATGCGGCGGTGGCCCTGGCCGATCAGATACTCGGTCGCGAGTCGCGCGCTGTGCGTATTGTCGTAGTCGAGGCTGAAAATCCGCTCGGACGCGACCTGGCGACCGGTCAGGATCAAGGGCGCGCGCTGCGAGATCGAAATGAGTTCTTCGTCGGGCAGACAGCTCGTGAGCAGAATGATCCCCGCGACACGACGGCTCAGCAGGTGGTCGATGCAGCGCCGCTCGTCGGCTTCGCGCCAGTGACCGCTCACGAATAGCGGCGAGAAATTCGCACGCAGCAGCCCGTTTTCGATCGCCGCGAGTGCTTCGCCGTAATAGGGGCTGGAAATCGCCTGCGTGACCACGCCGATGCTCGTCGACTTGCCGCGCGCGAGCGACTGGGCTTCGGGATTCGGCAAAAAATGCAGCTTTGCGATGGCCGCTTCGACGGCGCGGGCCTTGGTCTCGCGCACGCGCGCCGTGCCGTTCAAGATCCGCGAGACCGTGCTCGGGCTGACTTGGGCCTCTTTCGCGACCATTTCCAGCGTCACCGTCGCATCGCTCTGGGCTTTCGGTACGCGCCGCGCCGCCTGTGCTTCGGTGGTTCTTCGTCTCAACATAATGGTGGCGACCGTTACTTCCAGAGCCCGAAATCAGTTATTTGGTTCCATCGACGCGGTTCATGGCACCGTAGACTACACGCACCGCGTCCATTCCGCGGCCTCCGTCTATCTGTACATAATTCGAGATCGATTGACAAGAGTGCACACTGTTCGTTAAGTTCTGCAAGCGCTTTCAAAAATACACGAGGCAGTCGTCCGGCGGCGACATGCCGCGACATGGGCGCGCCGCGAACCGCGGCGAGGAACGGGGGATCACGATATGCAAGCTTCAACTCGAGAAGTCGGCGGCGTCGCCGCGAGACCTGACGGCGGCCGCGCACAGCTCCAGGGGCGCGCAGCTCCAGGGCTGCGCCACGGCGCGTCCCTCACCATCCACCCAGGATTCACACGTCATGAACACTGATCGACCGTTCCTCTCGGTACTCGCGCGGCTGCATGCGCTCCCGTTCCTCGCCTGTGCCCTGCTCTCGGCCTGTGGTCAAAATCAAAACTATAGCCAGAATGCGGCGTTCGTGAAAATCGGCGGTACGGTGTCCGGCCTTGCGGGCACGCTCGGCCTCTCGCAGAACGGGGTCGACAGCCTGACTCTGACGTCCAACGGGGCTTTCACGTTCGCATTGCAGATCCCGAGCGGCGGCAGCTACGGCGTGAGCGTCGCTGCGCAGCCCTCGGGTCAGACCTGTTCCGTCGCGAACGGCACCGGCACGACGACCTCGAACGTCACGAGCGTCGCCGTCACGTGCGTCGCGAATCCAACGATCGGGGGCTCGCTCGCGGGGCTCGCCTCCGGCGCCACGGTCGTCCTCCAGGACAACGGTGGCGACAGTCTCTCCGTGACCGCGAACGGCGCATTCACGTTCGCAACGCCGCTCGTGCCGGGCGCATCCTATTCGGTGTCGGTCGCGACCCAGCCCGCCGCCGAACTTTGCACAGTCTCGAACGGCTCCGGAACCGCGAACTCGGCGGTTAGCAACGTCGCCGTGACTTGCATGCCCACGCCCTCGATCGGCGGCACGCTCTCGGGATTGAGCGCGGGCACCGTGGTGCTCCAGGACAACGGCGGCGACAGCCTGTCGCTGAACGGCAACGGTCCGTTCACCTTTCCGACACGGCTTGCGCCCGGTGCCAACTATGCCGTCACGGTCGCGACTCAGCCGACGGGACTCAATTGCACTGTCGCCAACGGCTCCGGAACGGCGAATGCGAATGTCACGAACGTCGCCGTCGCCTGCGTGATCACGCCCTCGATCGGGGGCTCGGTCGCCGGCTTGAGCGCGGGCACGCTGGTACTGCAGGACAATGGCGGCGACAGCCTGTCGTTGACCGGCAACGGCCCGTTCACCTTCCCCACGCGACTCGCGCTCGGAGCGAGCTATGCCGTGACCGTCGCGACGCAACCGGCGAACCTGACCTGCACGATTGCGAACGGCGCCGGCACGGCCGTCGCGAACGTTACGAATGTTGCCGTGACCTGCGCCGCGTTCACACTGCGCGCCCTGCCGGCGATCTTCCAGACGGGCAAGGCGGTCGCCTACAGCGCCTATCGCGCCGGCGGCCCCGGCGCCGGTGAAATCCCGAGCGACGCCGACGTACTCCAGGATCTGCAGTTGCTGCATCTCGCGGGGTTCAACTTGCTGCGCATGTTCGGCGCCGATGCGGTGGCCGACAAGATCCTCAATCTCGCGGAGGCGAACTACCCCGACATCAAGTTTCAGGTCGGCAGCTACCTCGAGGGCTCTTCGAGCGCCTGCGACGACACGCTGAATGCCACCGAAATCGCGAAGAGCATCGAACTCGCCAACACGTACCCGAACGTCGTCGCCGTGAGCGTCGGCAACGAGACCTCGTTCGCCGGCAACCTCCCCGTCGCGTGCCTCGTGAGCTATATCAAGACCGTCCGCAGCCAGGTGAGCCAGCCGGTCACCGCCGACGACGACTACACGTTCTACGCGGGCCTGACGTCGAGCGGCGAGAAGCCGGACTCCGTGCTGCCCAACCTCGACTACGTCTCCATGCATACCTATCCCTTCTCGGACACGGGGCTGTGGAACTGGCAGCAGACCGGCGCCGCGGCCGGGCCGGCCCGCGCCGCGGCGATGATGAATGCCTCGTTGGCGCAGGTCCAGGCAAGCTATCAGCAGGTCGCGTCCTACTCGTACCTCGCCGCGAACGGCAGCACCACGACGATCGGCGGTTCGTTGCCGATCACGATCGGCGAGACCGGCTGGAAGGCGACGCCGACCAATCCGGGCGCCTCGATCGAAGCCGTGACGAACCCCGCAATTGCGAATCCCGTGAACGCAAAGTGGTATTACGACCTGCTCGGCAACTGGACGGGCAACGGCGCGCCCGTGGCGATCTTCTACTTCGAGGCCTTCGACGAAGCGTGGAAGGGCCAGGACGACGGCTGGGGTCTCTGGAATTCGAGCCGCACCGCGCGCTATGCACTCTGCGCGACGCCGGCGGCGACGTCCGCCTGCAACGCCGATCTGTATTCCGGCGCCGGCTATTTCCATTGATTCACCGGGACATCGATTCAAGGGGCGCGATTCGCCCGGCACTGATCTTCGGGAGACCACTGTGAAGTCCAAGGTATTTTCTCTTTGCTTAGGCGTTGCCGGCGCGCTCGCCGCGGCGGGCGCGGCGGCCGATCAGTTCGGCCCGCTCGAAGTCTCCGGGTTCCTGAAGGACGAGTTCTCGACCTGCGACAACTGCTCGCTCGGACTCGTGAACCCTTCGGCCTATGATCCACGCGGCGTGCTCGCGCCGATTGCGCCGAATCCGCCGCTCAATCAGGGCGGATCGTCGGGATTCACCTCGAGCAATCTCGGACTGGCCATGCTCACGCTCGGCTTGAGCCATGAATTCGACAACGCGTTCAAGGTCGAGGCCAAGGCGAGCGGCCGCGAGCGCAACGGCGCGGCGGACATCTACGATCAGTATTTGATCGACGGCTATGGCGGAGTCTCGCATCCGACCTACGGCGCCCTGAAGGCCGGGATCCTGTCGTCGCGTTCCTGGACCCGCGCCGACTCGTTCGCCTATCCGCTCGGCCTTTCGACTTCCTGGGCCGAATCCGGCGCGGGCTACGGCGTATTCAAAGAGGCCGTGCGCTACACGACGCGGGAGTTCGAGATTTTCGGCGGCAAGGTCACGCTCGAGGGCACCTACGCAACCGGCAAGAGGGTCTATCCGATCAACTACCAGTCGCTGCTCGCGACGGTCACACCCCAGAACTATCAATATTTCTATCCGCCGCCGAAGCCCCAACTCGGCGAATTCTTCCTGCAGTATTCGAACGAACGCAATCTCGTCGAACTGATCTACCAGCGCAGCATCGGCGGCCTGCAGAGTTCTTTCACCAAGGGTGCGTTCACGGGCGCCGAAGGGAGCCCCAACACCTCGGCCGCCGGCGCTCCCGGCTACTCGGCGCCGACCGAGGATGTCGCGATCCTCGAGGGCAACTTCTACTATAGTCCGCAGTGGCGGCTCACCTATGGCCTGAAGCGCAATGAGTGGTCCGGGCAGCAGCAGCAGTGCGACTACGGCACCGGCCCCGCGCCCGGCGGCGGAACCTTCACTGGATGCTTCTGGGATCAGGGCGGGTTCAACTACGCGAGCGATGATCTGCGCCACCACGCCGTCGAATACGACGTGCTGCTCGGCGGCGCCTACGTAATGCGGCTTTGGACGTTCACGCTCGGCGGCGTGCACATGAACAAGGCCTACACGCGCACGCCGACCGAGTCGGGGCAGAGTAATACGGCGACGTTCATGAATCTGGGCGCGTATCGCAAGCTGCCGGAGATCTACAAGAACCTCGAGGTATATGGCGGCCTCGGGCGCATCATGTTCGGCCGGCGGGACCCGGGCCCGCTTTCGCTGCCCAACAACACGGCCGATGGCGGTGTCGATCCGCGCACGAGCAAATCCGGCAACACGGCCACCATAGGCGCCAACCTCGTTTTCTAGAGGGCATCACCCATGCTGAGCACCCCCCGATTACGCGTCCGTTCCACGACGGCCGGCATGGCGACGGCGGCCGCATGGGCGTTCGCGACATTCCTCGCGGCGCCCACGGCGCACGCCGGAGCATCCGACGCGAGCGTGACGGTCGGACTCGGCAGCTACCACACCAAGACCGCGTCCGGGATCCTCTCGTCCGAACCGCAGCCCCCCGCCGCTGACTGGCGCACCGGGGCGGCCGCCGCGCGCGCCGCGCCCACAAACCAGTGGTTTACCTCGGCGATGTTCAATCGTTGGTCGCAGGCGCTGCACGCACATCCGATGACCTATCGTGCAAACGACGGCGGCTTCGAGATCGGTATGCCGGAGCGCCACCTGGATTCCGCACCGACCGGTCGACGAGAGCTGCGTTATCCGCATGTGGCGGCGCTCGTCGTCACGCCACTCGCATTCAAGGCCGAGGCCGCGCGGCTCACAGACTTCTCCGATTGGCTCGCAGCCCTCGCCCTGCAAGGGGCGGCCGGCGAGTCGCTGACCGCGACCGTGTTGCACGGCAGCCCTTATAGCTACTACGAAATCAGCGGCGGCGACGTGCGCATACACCTCGCCGGCGCGGCCACGATGCTCGCCGACCCCGCGTCCGCCGGCGCCGACAAGCGCGTCGCCGCCTTCGTGATCGGTGGCCACGCCTACGCGATCTTCGGACCGACGGGCGCCACCTGGGATTTCTCACAACCCACCGACATCGTTCTGCACCTGCCCGCCGAGCGGCGCTATTTTTCGATCGCCGGACTGCCCGACGCCCAAGCCGCAACGATCGCGGAGTTCGCAACGCACGCCTATGCCTTTCCCGTGAAAACGCAGGCGGAATGGGCCTACGATCCGAAGACCAGCACGGTGCGCACGACCTACCGGGTCGATACCGTCGCCAGGGAAGGCAGGGAACTCACGAGCTTCATGGGCCTCTACCCGCATCAATGGTCGGCGGCGACGCCGCAGCCGGACTCGCATTATCATTATGATTCCGTGCGCGGACAGATCCGGCTGATCGCCGCGAATGCGTTCACGGTCGAACGCCGCTATCACGGCATCGTGCCCGAATGGGCGGGTCTCGAGGATCCCGCACATCGCGCCGCGGTCGACAGCCTGCTCGTCGGCGATCTCGCGAAATCCGGTCAGATGTATCACAAGAATAACGGCGTCGGCACCTATTGGGTCGGCAAGGGGCTGGGCGCGGCCGCTCAGCTCATGTGCGTCGCCGACGCGGAAGGCCGTGCGCCGATGCGCGATCAGTTGCGCGGCGAAATCGAGGCCCGCCTCGAGTCCTGGTTCGACGGCCGCCACGGCACACATTTTTCCCAAGACGAACGCATCGGCACCTTCATCGGCATCCCACAGGAATTCGAGTCCGTGACGGCGATGAACGACCATCATTTCCATTACGGCTACTGGCTCGCCGCCGCCGCCCACGTCGCGCTGCTGGATCCCGACTGGGCCTCCCAGGCCAAGTGGGGCGGCATGGTCGACAAGCTCATCGCCGACATCGCGACCGACGAGCGCGGCCGCAGCGACTTTCCGTTCCTGCGCAACTTCGACACCTATGAGGGCCACTCCTGGGCCTCCGGCAATGCCTTCTCGCCGGACGGCAACAATCAGGAATCCTCGTCCGAGGCGGTGAATGCCTGGGCTTCGCTGATTCTGTGGGGGGAAGCGACGGGCAATCAGCGCGTACGGGATCTGGGCATCTACCTTTACACCAGCGAAATCGCCTCCATCCAGACCTATTGGTTCGATCTCAACCACGAAGTGCTGGCACCCGAATTCGGCAAGCCCTTTGCGAGCATGATCTTCGGCGGCAAGTATGCGTACAACACCTGGTGGACCGAGGAGCCGCGGCAGATCGTCGGCATCAACATGGTGCCCTTCACGCCCGCCTCCCTGTACTTGGGCGCCAAGCCGGATTGGGCGCGTCAACTGCTTGCCGATTTGCCCGCCGAGCAGAGCCAGTACGCCTCGCACGGCGTCAACGATGGGACGCCCAAGGATATCTGGCAGGACGTGCTCGCCTCGTTCCTCGCGCTCGCCGATCCCGATGCCGGGCTCGCCCGCTGGAACAAACAGGGCACGGTCGAGCTGGGCGAGACGCGCTCGCACACGCTCTATTGGCTCTTGAGCCTCGAGGAAATGGGAACGCCCGATTTCTCCGTGAGCGCCGACACGGCGCTCTACTCCGTGTTCAAGGATGCGAGCGGACGATACACGTATCTCGCCTATAACGCGGGGGCGGCGCCGCTCGACGTCAGGTTCAGCACCGGGAAGCTTTTGAGCGTGCCGCCGCGCTCCCTGGCGCGCAGTCACTAGGAGCTCGTCTGACGGGCTCCTGGCGTCGGTCGATTCTGACAAACGCCACGGCGCCTTGGCGTACAGACTCCCGCCTGCTTCGACCGGTAACGTGGAGGTGTGAACGAAGCCCCGTACGAAGCCGATCGACCTCTGCGCGAGACAGCCTGCCCACCGTTTCACTCCCGGCGCGATCGACGCCAGGAGTTGGCGAGGCTCTTGGGCGGTATTGGTCTCGATGTTGACCATGGGACGCTCACGGAACGCTTGCGCGACGTTTTCGACGAGCTGCAGCCCATGGTCGCCCCTTGAACGGTCCCTTCAAGCTGCGCATCCGCCGGTTGCTGACGCCGGCCGTCGTCGTGATGTTCTGTGCCGACTGTACGGTCACGGGTGCGGGCCAAGCGCCCGACGGGCACAGGGAAGCCTACGGCATGACGTTCTACGAGCCCTTCGACAATTCGCGCGATTGGGGCCCGAGCTATCTGGTCGGTCCACCGCTGCGGGACAGGGTCTACCCCAATGACAACAGCAATCGGACGGCCGACAGCGTTTTGACGCCGCCGGCATCGCGCAGAGCCGTTCCTTCAATTCCGGATGCCTTCCCGGATCCCCTGACGCGGCCGGACCCGACCAAGGCCGGGCCGGACTCCTCGCTGCCCACGTCGCCCGTTCCCTGACCCATCTTGCTCCGTGATGGTTGACCGGTTCCGCGGTGACTGGCCGGTCGCTGAACCTGGTTTTCAGCGCCCGAGATCAGTAAGCTGCGCCCATGGAAAAATTGGCGGGTACGGCGATTCTCGTGATCGGTCTGCTGTTCGTGGCGTATGGCATGAGCACGACGAGCGTTCCTGACGAGGAGGCCGAGGCCCGCAGCTTCAAGATACCCGCGTGGCTCGACCGCCTGATTCAATGGGGTATCGGTTTGCTGTGTGTTTGGTTCGGCTTCTCGCTGCTGATCGGCAACGGGCACTTCTTCAAGGGTGTGTTCTAGGGCTTGGGCGTCGTCGGCTTCGTGGTTCGGGGTTTCACCGCCTTGGAGCGGTCGAGCTGCACGTTGCTGACGGCCGCATAGAGGCTGCTGTACGGGCGGGCCGAACACTCGGCTGCGAGTTTGTCCGCGAATACCGGAAGCAGCGCCGAATCCAGCGCGTGGCCGCCGGCTTTGCCGACCGAAAAACCGTAGATCCACATCATGAGCGTGTTCGCCCCCTGGGCGTCGGTCTTCGTCATCTCGACGTGGCGCTCCTCGTAGGTGCTGCAGCCCAGCTGCGTCAAGTCCATGGGATTGCTGTCGACGAACTTGATGGGGCCGAGCACGTCGAGCACTGGCTTTGCCGGGTTTTCCTTGCATTGGGTATCGAGGGCGTTGCCGAACTGCTGGAGCGCATCGCCGTACATGACCTTGGCGCCTGACTTCGCCACTGCATAGCCGAAAATCCACATGACGACGTCCAGCGCATCCTCATGCTGATTCACTTCCGTCGAATTCAAGATATCGGCTTCGAAGCTCTCGCAAGTCATCGTCCCCAAATTGAGCTCGCTCGCACGCGCATAGCCGGGCGCGAACGAGGCCGCGAGGCCGAACACGACGAGCGCTCCGAAGATCTTGATCACACGCGGCTCTTTGATCACAGAGGACCCATTTGACGACGGGCGATTCATGGGCAGCCTAGCGAACGGGCGGTACGAGCAGTGCGCCCGAAGTGCAGGCGCCGCGCAGCGCATCTTCGGAACAGGTGCGTGGCGCAAGACTACGGTCCAGACAGATCCGCAATTCGCGGAGACGCGGCACGCTCTGGCGGCTGCAAGTCAGGAACATCTCATCGCGCCTCATGTCTCGATTCGCGCGCAGGAAGTCACCCAGAATCGCGTCCGTGGACTGTTGGATGGGCTG
>Ga0302320_10028910_pt1 | contig 10621 bp, 6 predicted proteins | sample Bog_T0_3_FD_202130 | JGI IMG/M metagenome (GOLD analysis project Ga0302320, IMG submission 202130) | Peat permafrost microbial communities from Stordalen Mire near Abisko, Sweden - Bog_T0_3 | ecosystem: Environmental > Terrestrial > Soil > Wetlands > Peat | place: Sweden: Abisko, Stordalen Mire... | reverse complement strand
GGCCCTCAGCGGCCGGCGCGTCGTCACGGCCGTCTTCGGCCGTGGCTCGCATCCGCACGTGGAGGCCGCCCGCAAGGCCGAACTGCTTTGCGTGGCGCCGGCCACCGCGAACATCATCGCCAAGGCGGCGCTGGGCCTGGCCGACGAAATCGTGAGCACCACGCTGCTGGCCTTCGACGGCCCCATCATCCTGGCCCCGGCCATGAACGTGCAGATGTGGTGCAAGCCGGCGGTGCAGCGGAACGTGGCGCAACTGCGGGCCGACGGCCGGATGATCGTGGGACCCGAGTCGGGGCACTTAAGTTGCGGCGAAGTGGGCGAGGGACGCATGGCGGAACCCGAGCAGATATTCGACGTCATCGCCGAGCAACTTGGGAAGATCTCGCGATCATGGCCCGCATCCTGATCACTTCCGGCCCCACGCGGCAGTACCTCGACCCGGTGCGTTACCTGAGTAACGGTTCCAGCGGACGGATGGGCCAGGCGCTGGCCGAGGCGGCGCTGGAGGCCGGCCACGAAGTGGTGATCGTCAGTGGGCCGGTGGAAGTCTGCTATCCGGCGGAGGCGCGGGTGCTACCGGTCGTCTCCACGGAGGAGATGCTCGCGGCGTGCGTCAGCGTTTTTCCGCAGTGCGCGGGGCTGATCGCCGCGGCGGCCCCGTGCGACTATCGGCCCAAGGTCGTTGCCACGGAAAAGATCCGCAAGACGGGCACGGCGCTCGACGTGCATCTGATCGAGACGCCCGACATCGTCGCCCGCCTGGGGACGATCAAGACCGTGCAGTGGATGGTGGCTTTTGCGTTGGAGACGGCCGATCACCGCATGCGGGCTATGCAGAAGTTGGAACGCAAGAAGTGCGACCTCATCGTCGCCAACGGTCCGGCGTCGATGCATTCGTCCAACGCCCAGGTTGAGGTGATCGACGCCTGCGGCAATGTCCTGGCGGCTATACAGGGGAGCAAACGGCATGTGGCCCAGGCGGTCTTCCAGGTCATCCAGCAGGAGTTGATTCGTGATTGAAAGGCGGCGGGCGATCTTGAATATTGAAGCATTCGGAAGCATCCGGCACGGGGGCATCCACAAGCGAGTAGAGTGTGCCGGATACGTTGCACTCCCACCTTGCAAGGAATTCTGCATGTTGCGCGTCACTTGTGCCGGCACGTTGGCGGTGCTCGCCGCGCTGCTCCTCATCGCTGGGCCATCGGCCTCTTTCGCGGCGGAAGGCAAGCTCAAAGGCGGCCCGCCAGCAGCCGAGAGCGACCCGTTTTGCGTGCCTGACGGCAGCATCGAAGAACTGCAAAAGTACATCGAGGGCCTGAAGGCCCTCAAGCCGTCTTCGAGCCTGCGGCCGGCTGGAGCGGAGTTCCGGCGGAAGCAGGCCGCCGCGCAGTTGGCGGCCTGCGAGAAGATTCTTGCGGCCAAGCCCACGCCGGAACAGGTCCGCATGGCCTTGCGCACCAAGGTCGCGGCGCTCACCGCGCTGGAACACCTGGGCGACTCCGCCGCCACGGCCAAGATCGAAGCGACTGTCGAGCAGGCCCGGCAACTGAGTCCCCCGGAACCGGCGCCGCCGGAACTGGTTCGCGAGGTGCAGTTCGCGATCCTAGAAGGCCGCTCGCAGCACTTGGCGGCCATGGGCCGCGAGCAGTATTCCCAACTCGTCAGCCGCCTGGCGGCCTTTCTCAAGCAAGGACCGATCGATAGCGACGCGGCCCGGCTGGCGGTCGATCTGGCCATGGCGGCCGAAGAACCCGGCAAGCGCGACCTGGCGGTCGCAACCTACACCACCTTGGGCAAGATTCTGGCCACGAGCCAGGACGAAAAGGTCGCCAGCACGGCCGCCACGATGCTCGGAGCGGCCCGGCGGCTGAACCTCGTCGGCAAGCCCTTCGTGTTGCAAGGCTTGACCCTGGGCGGCCGGGCGATCGACCTGAAGAAGTACAAGGGCCGGGTCGTACTGATCGACTTCTTCGCCACTTGGTGCGGACCGTGTCGCGAGGAGATTCCGAACATCACGAAGTGCTACGATGCCTATCGCAAGCGCGGCTTCGAGGTGCTGGGCGTGAGCCTCGATCGGGACCGCAAGACGATCGCGGACTTTCTCGACAAGGAGAAGTATCCCTGGACGGTGCTCTTGGACCGCTATGAGGCCCGCGGCACCGACAAGTCGATGGCGACCTACTACGGCCTGTTCACGATTCCGCAGATGGTCCTCGTCGGCCGTGATGGCCGGGTGCTCTCCCTGGACGTTCGCGGCGCGCGGCTCGACAAGGCGCTGGCGGAACAGTTCGGACCGGCGGAAAAATAGACAGCAGAACGCCCGGCGGGCCGCGATTCGCGTTGCAGCGGGTACATCCTCTACCCCGGCGACAGCGGACTGTCGCCGTTGCCGGCGTCGGGCGAGCCCAACCGCGTGACGCGCTCGGGCGAGGTCAATTCCTCGAACTCGGCCGCCGAAAGCCAGCCGTGCTCGATGACGAACGTCCGCAAGGTCTGCGTCGTGTCGCCACGGGTTTGCTGAAGATGTTCAGCCAGATGCTCCGCCTTGTCGTAGCCGATCCGCTCGACCAGCGCGGTCAGAGTGGCCGTGCTGTTGTGGACGTGCCGCAGGCATTGTTCGCGGTCGGCCACGATGCCGGCGACGCACTGCTGGGCAAACACGTCGCAGGCGTGGGCCAACAGGTCGAGCATCGTCAGGATGCTGTCGGCCACCAACGGCAGGAACTGGCTCAATTCCAGATTGCCCGCCGACGCCGCCTGCACGATGACCGCATCGTGGCCGAACACAGCCAGAGCCACCTGGGCCACCGCCTCGGGAATCACCGGATTGACCTTGCCCGGCATGATCGAAGAACCGGCCTGGCGGGGCGGCAGGCGGATTTCGCCCAGGCCCGCGTGCGGCCCGGAAGAGAGCAGCCGCAGGTCGTTGCTGCACTTCAGCAGGTTGCCGGCCAGCGCGCGGAGGATGCCGCTGACCTCGATGAAGACATCGGCGTTCTGCGTGGCCTCGACGAGGTTTTCGGCGCGGGCCAGGCCCAGGCCGGTGATCTGGCGGAGGTGCTCGACGACGCGGAAGACATAGCGCCGCGGCGCGCCCAGCGTGGTGCCGATGGCCGTGCCGCCCAGGTTGACCACGCGGAGCCGTTCCTCGCACTTGTAGATCCGCCAGCGGTCGCGAGAAAATGCCTCGGCGTAGGCCGACATCTCGTGGCCCAGCGTCATAAGCACTGCGTCCTGCAACTCGGTGCGGCCGATCTTCACGACGTCGGCGAACTCCTTTTCCTTCTGCTGGAAGGCCTCCATCAGGCCCACCACCTTCCGCTGCAACTCGCGGAGGCCGTAGATCGCGGCCACGTGCAGGGCCGTGGGATAGGCGTCGTTGGTCGATTGGTGGCGATTGATGTCGTCGTGCGGGTTGACCGAGCGATAGTCGCCCAGCGGCCGGCCGAGGATCTGCAAGGCCCTGTTCGCCAGCACCTCGTTGACGTTCATATTCGTCGAGGTGCCGGCGCCGCCTTGGAGGGCATCGACGACGACGTGCTCGTCAAGCCGACCCTCGGTCAATTCCTCGCAGGCCGTGCAAATGGCCGCGAATTTTGCTTCCTCGGCCCAGCCCAGTTCGTGGTTCGTGCGTGCGGCAGCCAGCTTGACCGCGCCAAAGGCATGGACCAGGCCGCGATGCACGGGCCGGCCCGCCAGCGGAAAGTTCTCTATCGCGCGCAACGTATGGATGCCCCACAGTGCATCGGCCGGCACGTCGCGCGGGCCCAGGAGGTCGGTTTCTTGGCGATAATTCATGCGCTACAAGTATAGATCACGTGCCCCGGTCTCGCGGATCTTCCGCAGCCGCTCCACGAGATCGGCCTTGCGCTGGCCTTCGGGCAGCCGCGCGAGTTCCTGCTCGATCAGCCGCATGCCGGCGGCGCGGGTCTCGTCGCTGGCGTAATCGACAAGATATTCCGTCAGGGTGGACAAGGCGTTGGGAGTGCAAAGGTTCTGGATAAAGCCCGGAATGGCGAACTCCATGAAGTGCTCGCCCGTGCGGCCCAACCGGTAGCAGGCCGTGCAGAAGCTGGGCACGTAACCGTCGACCATCAGTTCCTTCATCACGTGGTCCAGCGGGCGGATATCGCCCAGTTGGAACTGCTCGCGTTCCATCACCTGGGCGTCGCCCGCCTCGGTGTATCCGCCCAACTCGATGCGGCTGCCGGCATCGATCTGCGAGACCCCGAAGGCCAGCACCTCGCGCCGCAGATCGGCCGGTTCGCGGGCGGTGAGAATCAATCCGGTATAGGGCACCGCCAGCCGCAAAATGGCCACGAGGCGTTTGAAGTCGCGGTCGTTCACCAGGTACTTCTCGTCGATCGTCACACCGTGGGCCGGCCGCATGCGGGGAAAACTGACCGTGTGCGGCCCGACGTGGTAGTGTTCCTGCAAGTGCAGCGCGTGGGCCACCAGGCCGAGTACCTCGAACTTCCAGTCGTACAGCCCGAAGAGAACGCCGATGCCCACGTCGTCGCAGCCCGCCTCCATCGCGCGGGCCAGGGCGTCCAGCCGCCAGAGATAATCGCCTTTGCGCGTGGTCTGGGGATGGACCTTGCCGTAGGTCTCGTGATGATAGGTTTCCTGGAAAATCTGGTACGTGCCGATGCCGGCGGCCTTGACCGTGCTGTAGCCCTCGTGGTCCATGGGGGCCGCGTTGATGTTCACGCGGCGGATTTCGCCATGATCGACCTTGACCGAATAAACCGTACGCACGCACTCGGCGATGAACTCGGGGCTGTAAGTCGGGTGTTCACCGAAGACGAGGATCGTCCGCTTGTGCCCTTTGCGCTCCAGGGCCGCAACCTGCGCCCGCAGTTCGTCCTGGCTGAGCGTGCGGCGGACCACCTCGGCATTGGAACGGCGAAAGGCGCAATACAGGCAGTCGTTGCGGCAACTGCTGCCCACGTAAAGCGGCGCGAACAGCACAATACGGTTGCCGTAGACGTCGCGTTTCAACTGCCGCGCCGCCTCGAAGATCCGCTGGCAGCTTTCTTCGTCATCCGCGGCCAGCAGCACGGCCGTTTCGGCCAGCGACAGGGCCTCTTTGGCCATGCTTTTGGCGATCACCTCGGAAAGTTCTTCCGCCGCGGGCTTGTGCTTGAGTAGAGAATGTATCTGGGCCTCGTCGATGAAATCGCGGGCACTAGCGCTGAGACGGGCAGTTTGCGTAACTGAAGACATGCGTACCATTTCGTCCGGTGGGGCCGAACGCAGCAAAGCCCCGCCCATTACGTGCAGTTCGTGGTGGGTCTTTGCTGCGCTCGACCACACCGTGGGAAACTAACGTCACGCTGGAAAGCCTGACGTACGAGCGGCGAAGTTGGGCGAATCGCCCCGGCCGCTGCCTGGCGTCCGGCCGATGCCCTCGATCCGCAGCTCCATACAGCGGTGGCACATTCCGGCCGATTCCTGAATACAGGCCTTATTGGGATAAATCTCGTAATGCAGGCGATACTTGGGCGGCGTGAGGTTCGGCATGACGATGTTCGCCCCGCGCACGAGTCCCAACTCGCGGCCGTTACGCTTGTTAAGCGTGGCCAGCGCCGTGGTGCTGGGGATGTTCGCCCGCGGGCAGGCAAGCCGCGTCAGAGCGATCACCTTGTAGGTCATCAGCTCCGAGGCCGGGGCCTGTTCGTCGGGCGGCGCCGCGGGGTGCTGTAGCTCGTCGGCCAGCGGAGTTTCCGGGTGCATGATGTACGGTCCCACGCCGATCATGTCGAGGTCCAGCTTGCGGAAAAGTTCGATGTCGTCGGCCAGGTCGTCGTAGGTCTGTCCGGGAATGCCGATCATCACGCCGCTGCCCACTTCGTAGCCCAATTCGCGCAGCATGGCGAGCATCGCGATGCGGTCGGAAACTCGTCCAGGCCTCGGCGGATGGATCTGCTCGAACAGCGCCCGGTTGGAGGTCTCGAAGCGGAGCAGATAGCGGTCCGCGCCAGCGGCTCGCCACAGGGCCAGTTCCTCGCGGTCGCGTTCGCCCAGGCTAAGGGTCACGGCCATGGCCGACTCGGCCTTGATGCGGCGGACGACCTGAGCCATCCACTCCACCCCGATGCCGGGATCTTCACCTGCCTGGAGCACGACCGTCCCGTAGCCGAAACTGGCCCCTTCGTGGACGCAAGCCATGATCTCGTCGGCCGTCATGCGGTAGCGGGGCAGTTCGCGGTTATCGACCCGCAGTCCGCAGTAGCCGCAGAGCCGAATGCAGTGATTCGAGATTTCGATCAGGCCGCGGAGGTAGACTTCGCCTCCCACGGTTTGTTGCCGTACCAAATCCGCGCGACGCCAAAGCTCCTCCAACCGGGCTTCGTCGCTTTCGCGAAGCCAGGAGACAATCTCGGCGCGGGAAATAGAGCAAACGTTAGATTCCATCCTCTGATTATATCCATTATTGGCCTGGCAGGGAATAAGATCATGCACACCACGATCGGCCTTTGCGCTGCCTGCACAAAGCGGTATACTTGCTCCCACGCCGCAGCGCTGGCTGGAAGACCATCGCTGCCATCAAACCCCATCCGCCGACGATCGGCAACTCCATCATGCTCTCGATTCGACCTTGGATCGGAATCGCCCTGCTGGCCGTCTCGTGGCTTTTCGGGCTGGACTACTATGAACTGCCCAGCCCTTGGGTCCAGGCGGCGTTGCTGGTGCTCGGCGCATGGATGCTCACCGCGAGCGAACGCACCAACCCGTTCCATGCCGTGCGGGAATCCTATCCGGAACTGACCGCGGCGATCTTGCTGTTCTTGTTCCCGGTCATCTGGTGGACACCTTGGCCATATCGCCTGGCGCCGCTGGTGATCGTCGCGGGCCTGCTCTTGGAACGCACGTCCTACGCGCCGCGATTGCTCCGCCCGGTGGCGGCGGCCTGGGTTGTCGGCGGCGTGGTCCTTGTGTTCCAGGCGGTCGCGCTGACGATCTACGCGGCCTTGACCGCCCGCAGCCATGACGTGCCGGCACTGTTCGTCAAGGCTCTGGCAGGGCTGTGTTGGCTGGTGGGCATCGACGCGGCCGGCGACGGGCCTTTGCTGGTGATGCAGTCGATGCGACAGCCGATTCGCTTGGCGGTGACATGGGACATGGTCTTCGATCCGGTCACGCTGCTGTTCCTCGTAGGCGGCCTGGCATGGATCACGATCGACGCCGGACGCCGCAGCACGGTTTGCCTGCACCGGGCCAATTGGGGCCGGAACCTCGGCCGCTTTGCGCTCATCGTGTTGGCGTGGCTTCCGCTCCGCGCCGTGCTGATGGTGGCCATTTATCTGCACCGTGCGGCACTGAGCGATACGAACCTGCCGCTGCACGTGGCCAACCAGTTTCTCTCTTCCTGGGTATTGCTGGCCGCATTGGTGGTGCCCATCCTGCTGGCTTGGCGATGGGTGCGTTCGCCGAGCGACGTCCCGGAAGCGAAAAAGGGGACAGTTCCCGTTTCTGCCCAGCAGTCTCCGGAGCAAAAAGGGGGACAGTCCGCTTTTTCGCCGAAGCCGCGGGCCCCCGTTTTCGGACCGGACACCTTTAGATCGAGTTCGATCAAGTGCCTGGCGGCAGCGGCCTCTTGCCTGTTCGGTGCGATCCTGGTGGCCGTGGGTCTGCAATGGGAACCCGTCGGCGCGAGGATGGCCGGCCGCGTGATGATCGTCGAGCGGCATGCGCCCTGGTCGCCATCCGATCGGCCCTACGACACCGAGTCGTTCGGCGGTGGGACTGACGAGGGCAGCTTCAGCTACGCCTATTCGGTGGCCTACGACTATCTGAGCCAATACTACGACATGTCGCGGCTGAACGAAAGCGATGCGATCGACGACCGAACGCTGGCCGGCTGCGACGTGCTGGTGATCAAGATGCCCGGCGCCCGCTACGCGCCGGAAGAGATCCAGGCGGTCCTGAATTTCGTCAACAACGGCGGCGGGCTGTTGTTGATCGGCGACCACACGGACCTGGATCTGACCTCCGCGCACATGAACGACATCACCCGCTCGTTCGGATTCACCTTCCGCGACGACGTGATCTACAGCACCCAGCCCTCGCCCAACAAGCAGTACTACACGGCGCCGCTGGCGCCGCATCCGGCGATCCAGCACGTGCCGGCGTTCGACTTCGCGGTGTCGTGCTCGATCGATCCGGGCTTCAGCCGGGGGCGGGCGGTGGTCGCGCCGGCCGGCCTGTGGAGCATGCCCGCCAACTACCACTACGGCAATTTCATGCCGGAGGCCCAGCATGTGCCGGGCATGCGGTTCGGCACGTTCGTACAGGCCTGGGCCACCCGCGCCGGCCGCGGTCGGGTGATCGCCTGGGGCGATTCCACGATCTTCTCGAACTTCTGCATCGTTCAGCCCGGCAAGTTCCCGGTGCTGCTGAACCTGGTCGAGTGGCTCAACCACGATGGGGGCGCGGGCGTATGGTGGTTGTGGACGCTGCTGGGCCTTGCGGCCGTCGTCAATGGCGTGCGGCTGGTGCTGGAGGATGGTTCGGCGTGGCTTGTGTTGCTTGCCGCCACGGCCTGCGGCTGGACGCTCGGGACCACGGCCACCGCGGCGATCATGGTCCGCGCGTTGCCACTCCCGGCGCCCGTGGCCGGACGCCGCTTGCCGCTGGTGGTCGTCGATCGCACCACCTCCCACGTCCCGCTGGCCAACGCCGACGAAAACGACGATCCGTCGGGCGGAGGCTTCGGCCTGCTGGAACAGTGGATACCGCGATTGGGCTATATGACCGTCCGTGCTGAAGGCGACGATGTCTTTCAAGGCGACGCCATCGTCATGCTCTATCCGAACGTTCCGGCCAGCGAGGCGTTCTGCCGGCAACTGGTCGATTATGTCAACTGCGGCGGCCGGCTGCTGGTGATCGACGCCGGCATGAACGACGTGGCTTCCACATCGAACCAGATACTGCGGCCCTTCGGGCTTTCGCTGGACTATTCGCAACCGTGGGGCGGCGAACTGGTTCTCAAAGAGCCTTGGCCGCGGAACCACGTCGATCATGCTTGGGAGGTGCTCGGCGGCAAGAGCTTCGCCACGCTCAATGGCGAGCGGACGGTCTGCGCGACGGTCGAGTACGGCCAGGGACTTGTGATGGTGGTGAGTTTCGGCAACATGTTCACCGACCGCAACATGGGGATGCTCTGGTCGCACGATCCGACCGCTGCGGAGCGGACCCGATATGACGTGCTCTTCGCGATCCTGCGGCGGCTGGTGAAAGACGAGCCGCTGGTGGTTCCGCCGATTCGGACCGATTCCCCGGGAGCGAAGCCGGCTAAGACCGCACCGGCGATAGAGAAGGCTACGGTGCCGCTGAAGCTTCCACCGCCGAAGAACACGGGATTCGGCCGCCACGGGGCGAGCTGAGGGGGCGCTGCGCTCGACTCTTGCCCATTTCTCCTGTGCAACCCACGCTCCGCGTTTGGAGTACAGTGCGATTTGAAAATCTGTAAAGTTCCGCGCTGACGCCTCCGTTTGTTCCGCGTTTTCCGTCTAGTGTGTCGGACGACGGTTCGTCCGGCTTGGTGACGCCCGATCCGAGGCCGTTGAACGGCCCTGGTCACATGTCAACAAGTGTGGCAGTTTTCTATGCCGGAACGGTATGCACGAGGCTGACGGAACGATTTGCCGGTTTTTCTTGACACCCAATTTGCCACTGGGCAGTTTCTGACCTAGGTTTTAGTTGCCGAGGCGAATCGCGCCCTGCAATCCGGCCGACTCCGGCTGGTACGTGGGCAAACTCGTCTGATCGCGCCGCGGCGACCTTTTCTGGTATTGAATTCTCATCTTCAAGGTTTCGTCAGGAGCCTGGCCATGCCCATTCGTCGTTCGCGCTGCGCGCGTGCCGAGAAGCGTTCGTCCCGCTCGCCCCGCGCACTCCGTTGCGAACAGTTGGAACCACGGTTGGTCCTCTCGTCAATCGGCATGCTGAGCGGACTTGGCACGCCCCCGCTTGGTGACATTGCGCCTGCGTTCCACGCCTCGGCTACCGTTAACGCGGGGCCGGCCGTGGCCAAGGCCGCAAGCGCGGGCGCCGGAAGCATTGTGACCGGCAATTCGACCAGCCTCAGCGTCCTGGGCAGCGACGCCCAGGGCGAATCGACCCTCAAGTACACATGGTCGGTCAACTCGGCCCCGCAAGGCGGTTCGGCCGCCTTTAGCAGTAACGGGACCAATGCCTCTAAGAACGATACGGTGACTTTCAACCGGGCGGGCGTTTATACGCTTTCCGTCAAGATCGTCGACGCGGCCGGGCTTTCGACCACCAGCAGTGTGCAGGTCAACGTCGCACAGACGCTCACCAGCATCGCCGTCTATGCCGGCGGCGTGACGGGTCCCGTGGCGCCCAACAATACGGTGAAAGTGAGCGGCATCGGCGAGGGTCTCAGCGCGATCGCGCTGGACCAGTTCGGCAATCCGCTAATCACGCAACCAAATTTTGCCTGGTCGGCCACCGCTTACCCGACCGGCGCGGCCCCGACGCCCGTCGGCAGTAACGGCAATGTCACGCTCTATTTCTCCGCGGCCGGCGCCTACAGCGAAACCATCTCGGCCAGCGGAGCCAACGGAGTCAAGGTCTCTACGAAGGCCCTGATGAA
>Ga0302320_10028907_pt1 | contig 10621 bp, 6 predicted proteins | sample Bog_T0_3_FD_202130 | JGI IMG/M metagenome (GOLD analysis project Ga0302320, IMG submission 202130) | Peat permafrost microbial communities from Stordalen Mire near Abisko, Sweden - Bog_T0_3 | ecosystem: Environmental > Terrestrial > Soil > Wetlands > Peat | place: Sweden: Abisko, Stordalen Mire... | reverse complement strand
GACCGAGCCTCCTCGTCGGTGATGATCCACACCACGTCCTGGTTCAACCACGTCTTGTAGGCGCCGTGAAGCTCCCCTTTCAGTTCGTTTCTCGCTCGGATCTTCTCCTTGTCCGTGCGCTCGCGCTTCAGGGGATCGGGTTCCTGATCCTGGCCAGCGCCCGCGGGCTGAGCCTGTTGTGGGCCTTGTGGGGGAGGAGTGGCCGTCTGCTGGGCCTTGAGCCCTGCAGCGGGAATGAAAACCATACCGCAACCGATTACGAACACGAGGAAACTGCGACTGTTCAACATCATTGCCTTCAAAACTCCTGCGAACCTTTATTCTACGGGTACCGATGAGGCTGGGCAAGATTCCGTATGGAGTTGGCTGCCTTTTGGACGCAAAATCGCTTCAAACGTAACCCGGAAAACACAAAATGCGCCGCCAGACCTCCCCATGGAAAAGGTTTTGAGACCCGTGGCGTCCTTCAGCCGTCCAAAATACAAGCACAATCACCAGCGCAGTAAAGCGTCACTTGGTCGACACGCTATATGTGCGCAGGTCAAACCCGTGGATTTCGCCGTGGAGCTTCCAACCTGGCCCTCCGGCGACCCGCCAACGCCCCAAACCTGTGCGCAATCGTTTTTGTAGACACTGGAACCAAAACGGCCACAATTGCGTACACTGGAATTGGAGATAGCTGGAGCACGAATCACCCATGAAAAAAATTCTCTTGATCGTTCTTGCCGTGCTGGTTACCGCAGGATTGGTGACTTTCTTTATCATCCATCAGCAGTCCGGCTACACCAAGGTTCTCACTGCCAAGATCGCAAATCAGGATCTTGCCACCGTGGTCAGCGGCACCGGCCAGATTAAGGCAAAAACCTACGTCAATCTTGGCGCCACCGCCATGGGCCGTGTCACCCACCTCTTCGTCAAAGAGGGAGACATGGTCAAGAAGGGTGAAACCGTCGCGACCATTGAAAATGTGCAGCAGGAAGCCAACGTCTCCGGCCAACAGGCCACCATCTCTGCCGCCAAAACCGACATCGCCTCCTCGATTGCCAACGAGAAGACCTCCGAAGCCAACGTTGAACACGCCAAGGCCGATCTGGAAGAGAAGAAGCTTGATTGGGATCGTGCCCAGGCCCTCTACAAAGACGGCATCATGGCCAAGCAGGATTTCGATGCCAAAAAGGCCGCCTACGACCTCGATGTCGCATCCGTAGCCCAGGCCGTGGCCGGGCTCAACCAGGCCAAGGCGCAGACCGACTCCGCCCGCGGACATCTCGGAACCCAGGTGGCCAGCCTTCGCTTCAACCAGGATCTGCTCGACAGAACCATCTCCATTGCACCGTTTGACGGCATCGTCACCAACGAGCCCGTCCGGGAAGGCGAAACCGTCGTTGAGGGTATCCAGAACACCGAAGGCTCAACGCTTATGACGCTCGCCGATATGAGCGTCGTCACCGCCGAAGTCAAGGTGGACGAAACCGACATCGTCAACATTCAACTCGGCCAACCTGCCGAAGTCACCGTCGATGCCCTGCCCGGCAAATCGTTCAAGGGGCATGTCACCCTGGTCGGAGATCAGGCCCTGCTGCGTTCCACAGGACAGGCCACCTCCACGTCAACCTCCGGCACCGAGGAGGCCAAGGACTTCAAGGTCGTCGTTACCCTCGACAATCCTTCCAACGACCTGCGCCCAGGGCTCTCGACCACCGCCAAAATCACCACCGCCCACAAGTCCAGCGTACTGGCCATTCCCATCCAGGCGCTCACAATGCATAATCCGGATGACGACAAGCCCAAGGGCTCCGGTGACGTGCAGGCTGCGTCCGGTTCTTCCTCCGCCGTTTCCAAGACTCCCTTGATTCAAGGCGTCTTTGTCGTAGACAAGGACGAAAAAGGCAAGCTGCGCGCCAAGTTTGTCCCCGTCACCACGGGCATCACCGGCACCACCGACATCGAGGTGGTTTCCGGCCTCAGCCCAGGCCAGGAGATCGTCACCGGCCCCTACAAGACTCTACGCGTCCTCAAGAACAATGCCCTGGTCAAACGCGACACCATTAAGCCGGTCGTGCCCGGCGCCACCGGCGGGAACTCCTAACCGCCGCATTTCGTAATCAAGCTGCAACTGGCAAAGGATGACAATCGGATGGCTCTCGACAGCATCGGCACCGAAGAACTTGCGCAAACGGCCACCAGGCCTCAAGGCGACGTAATTGTCGTGGAAGACCTCTGGCGCACCTACGACATGGGTTCAGAGCAGCAGGTGCAGGCTCTGCGCGGCATCTCCATGCGTATCAAGCACAATGAGTACGTCGCTATCATGGGCCCCTCCGGCTCCGGCAAGTCGACACTCATGAACCTCATCGGTTGCCTCGACACTCCGTCCAAAGGCAAATACTGGCTCAACGGTCAACTCGTCAGCGAGCTCGACGACGATCAGCTCGCCCGCATCCGCAACAAGGAGATCGGCTTCGTCTTTCAGACCTTCAACCTGCTGGCACGCGCCAGCTCGCTCCACAACGTCGAGCTGCCTCTCATCTATAACGGGACCCCCGCCGCCGCCCGCATCGCCCGTGCCAAAGAGTCCCTCACAAACGTCGGCCTTGAGTCCCGCATGAACCACAAACCCAACGAGCTCTCCGGCGGACAGCGTCAGCGCGTCGCCATCGCCCGCGCCCTCGTTAACAGTCCGTCCATCATCCTCGCCGACGAGCCCACCGGCAATCTCGACTCCAAAACCGGAATCGAAATCATGGCTCTCTTTGACACCCTCCACGCCGCCGGCAACACCATCGTCCTCGTTACCCATGAGCCAGACATCGCAGACTACGCCCATCGCGTCGTACACATCCGCGACGGCCAGATCTTCTCCGACGAACCCTCCAAGCGCTTCCGCTAAACCGCCCAGGCAACCCAAATTTCCTGCCCCACCCAACCGGAGAGAATCCAATTCTCTCCGGTTCATGCTTTTACCCTCGCCGCCGATATGACATCTGTTGGCCTGCTCCACCAACCAGAGGCCAAGAGAGGCGGTTCCCGTTGAGATCCCTGTATGGCGCCTCCCAATTCCAACCCACACCCACCGGCATCACCCTTATCGATAGTGACTCCCCCCAGGCCGCCGAGCTTGTCGGAATCAGCGCCGCCTGGCGGAAACTCATCCTGCAGGCTGAGATGGCCGCCCCGCACGTTCAGGTAGCCGCCCTTGAGGGCGAGCCTGGGTCTGGCAAGCAAACCCTCGCCCGCTATCTGTATAGCCGCTCCCCTCTCGCTGGTTCCAGCTTTCAGCGCCGCGACGCCCGCGAGTGGCTCGTCTCCGACGCCGATCCATCCTCCCTGGCCGGCTTTACTTATCTCGATCGCGTCGACCTCCTCGCCCCGCCCGGACAGGGCCTCTTGCTCGGCGTCCTCAAGGGCCTCCAGGACCGTCCCGCCGGCCGCGCCGTCGTTCTCGCCTCCTCGCAGACTTCGCTCCGCCAAATGGCCGGTCAAGGCCAACTGCTGCCCGACCTCGCATTTCGCCTCTCCGCTGTCCGCTTCGCCATCCCCCCCCTGCGCCTGCGCCGAGAAGACATCGCTTCCCTCGCCCAATCCCTGCTCGATCGCATCTGCCAGCGCTATCAGCAGCGCCCCGTCATCCTCGGTCCCGGCACTCTTGCCCGCCTCCTCCAGCACAACTGGCCCGGCAACGTGCGCGAACTTGCCTCCGTCCTCGAAACCGCGCTCCTCGAAGCCGACAACGGAATTATCCGCCCAGACCACCTCGCCCTCCCCACCGATCACGAACTCCTCCCCGAACTCCACGCCGCCAGACACATCGACGACCTCTCGCTCGACGCCATGATCCGCCATCACGTCCAATACGTCCTCGACCTCAACCGCGGCAACAAGCTCCGCGCCGCCCGCCAACTCTCCATCTCCCGCTCCACCCTCTACCGCATCCTCGCCAACGAAACCATCCTCGCCCACTAGCGCAACAACCCGCGCCTGATGCATCGCCCAACATCCCACGGGTGTATGACAAGAGGCGGGTTGGCACAACCGCCAACCCGCTATATCGGTCCCAGCCTTTTTAGATTGGTCCCAACCTATTTTGCGACGGTCTCGGGAATCTCCAGTGTTCCGATCCTCTGCGAGGCCAAATCCACCACACCCAGGCGCAAGAAGATCTTGCCGGAAGGCAGATCAAATTGCAGGGCCACATGCATCGGGTACTTCATGAACTGTGCCAGCTCGTCATCCGGCCTGAGCCTCATCCGCAGGGTTTGCGCCGTGACGTTCAATATCTTGCCCTCGCCATCGTATGCTGCGAAAGCGAACTCAACCGCCCCCTTGCGCGTCCCATCGGGCGACTCCAGCAAAGCCAATTGTCCAGGGGCCAGTGAGTACGCGACGTCGTAGCGAACCAGATGCTGATGCTTGATCGTTGGGTTGAGCGAGCCAATCACCGCCGGATCGCCTGGCTTCGCGGGTGCGGTCGAAGGCGTCACCTTGACATCGAAAAGCAGTTGAGTGGATGCGGCTTGCCCGTGCCCCATTGCGGCAAGCAGCTCGTGCTCGGCCGTCGCTCTTGCAGTTGCTTCCGAGGAGGTTTGCGCCGGCTCGGCCGCATCCACCGCGTGATAGCCGGGGCGGTATTGCAGGTGCAGCCCTGGACGATCAACCTTCACGTCGATGACGTGATACTTGCCGTCGTGTTTTGAAGGGGGCGGGACATAGGAAAGCGAGTAGTAGTCCGCCCCGGTTTCAATTGCCTCTCCCACTGAGGCGTCCAAATCATTTCGGTTGAAGAAGGGCACGCCGCCAGTTGCTTCGGCCATTGATTTCAACGATGTGTTCTCTGCCGCCGCGTTGCCGCCAAACGCAGCTGCCCGCGCGGCCATTGCCGGACCGCCAGCCTTGGGTGAAAACTCGGCGGACATCGTTGGATCGACGAACAGACCGCGCGGATCAATGGGATAGATCGCCACTTGCGCCGCGCTCAACAAAGCATACGCCTGGTGCAGTTGCTGCGTGGAGTCAACCAGGCAGGGAACCATGCTGAACTGCGCGTAGTCGGTCAGCCAGGGAATGCCGGGCGTGAACCAGATGAGGTTTTTCCTTCCCTTGATGCCGGAGAGGTACGCGGCCGCATTCTTGAGACCGTTCACGGTCAACTCACTCTGCGCATTCGCAGCTTCGCAGGCCTGCTGCAAGCTGCCGGGAGGGAAAACGTAGGCTCCGGCGACCGGCTTGTATGAAACCGCCTTCATGGCGGCAATCAGCACCGCCCTGTCGGTGCTAAGACTCTGCAACACCTGCAGAGTCCTGCCCAATTCGAGAATCGCAACCTCGGTTCCCGCCGGCATCTTGCCGAGGTACTTGATGGACTGCTGGCTGGCGAACGCGACGTTCTGCGGGGCAATGGCCAGGCGATTCACCAGGCCGGTCGTCACATCGTCCAGCAGCAAAACATTCACGGCGCTGGTGGTGGGCGGCGGAGGCTGGGCGTTGGTAAAAACATTGTCAGGCAGTTTAGGCGGAGTCGCGTTCTCCGACGGCCTTTCGGTTCCGTATTCCTCAAAGTTCCTGATCGACTGTGGCTGCCCATCTTCTTTGATTGAGAAGTCGCTTTGCGGCAACCCGTGCACCGGCATGCGATGCGCATCGGTTACCGTGACGTCTTCGACTGTGAGCTTGGTTGACAGTCTCAGAAGCGGTTTGCCGATTTCAGCCGCCGTCTCCGCCGCGGCCTCAGGATGCTGTACGGGCTCTGGCTGGGCAGGAGACTCATGCGGCGCAGCGGCCTGCGGTGTCGGTTCCGCTTGCGGAGGCGCGATCGGAGCGGTTTCCCGGCTCGGCGCCGCGACCGAATTCGCGCCAGAGCCCGCCGTAGAATCAGCGGTAAACGACTGATCGAGAAGCGGAACTCCATCGCCCGCCGGACGAATGAACGCATTCATTCCGTCAATCTTCACCGACATGGTCACGTTCCCCGCCTTCATGCCCGGCGGCCGCGGAAACTCCAGGATGTAGCGCTCGCGCAGCATCTCGACAATCCGCTCCATTCTCTTGGCGACGCTGGCCCCGGCCACGGGCATGGCCATGCCCCCGCTCAACTCACACAGAGTCCACAAGGCCGTCTCGCCCGCTGGCAAAACAACTGGTCCCAGAGAGCTCAAACCACGTGAAGAGAGACTTCCCCTCGTATCCGGCGTCAATTGGGCGCTGGTTCGTTGAGCGTCTTGCGATGCGTCAAGGCCAACGATGGCCACCTGGTCAATTTGCGAAAGGTGGGTCAGCTCCGCCGGACCCCATCGGCTCTTCCGGTCGTCTCCATCCGTCACCGCGACAATCGCGCGCCACCCTTGTTGCTGCCGCAGAGCGTTGGTCACATAGGCCAACTGATCCCACAGGTGCGTCTCCGCGCTGCAAGGGGGCTTCTTCTTCACTTGCTGACGCGACGTCCAAGAACTCAGCGCACGATCTACCGCAATCTTCAGTTGCGTCGGCTCGGCCGGCACTTCCTTTTCCCCACGCATCGTCCCACAATCGATTGCGTACACAGAAACCCGATCCCGCTCGTGCAAAAACGAAGGCGCAAGGTTGGCAATCGCCTCGTCCATCTTCACTAACTGGTCCGCGCGCAACGACCGCGTATCCAAAACCACGGCCAGGTGGATCGACTCCTCGCCCTCCTGGCGGACGTAGCTGGGCCGGATTGCCGGTCCACCATTGAAGCTGACCGAGAATCGATTCGAGTTGATTTGCGTGGAAAGCTTCTTCAGGTCAGTCGTCAAAACCAGCACTGGAATCTGGATCAGGTTCGTGTCGACGTGCAGCATTGGCGCCGGGTAGCTCTGCGCGGAGTCGCTCTGCCCGGCGTCATTTTCCTGAGCCCATAAATCTCTCCCGCAAAGCCATACCGCCATCCCAAGCAAAATAACGCAGCCCCATCTCAACCTGAGCAATGACAATTCGGAATTCACGCTCGCGAGCCCCTGCTGCCTCATCAGACCTCTCTTTGCCGACCGTTTTGACAATAGTACGATGTGCTTCTGATCGCAACCGCCGCAGCCTGCAACTCGTCCTTCGTTCAGGGTGCAGACGATAGCCGCCGATTCGGCCCCAGGCCCTCGCCTCAAAGAACACCACCCTGATTTCACGCCGAGCCAACCCCTGGAATGATACAAACAAGGCGTGTAAACAAGGGGCAACCGTGAGATCTCAATTTCCCATCGCCAACGTCAGCCATCGCAGCGAACGTTTCGCCAAGCCAGTGATTTTTCTCTTCGCGCTGCTCAGCCTTCCGCTTTCGCTGCAATCCCAACAGCCAGATTCCTCGCAGCGCCCCGATCCCATCCGATCCTACCTGCAGCCGTTGATCGACAACCACACCATCGCCGGCGCGGTCACGTTGGTTGCCACGCGCAACCGCATCCTCTATCTGCAATCCGCCGGCTATCGAGACCTCGCCGCAAACGCCCCCATGCCCGTCAACGCCATGTTCTGGATCGCCTCCACATCGAAACCCATGACCGTCACCGCCTTCATGATGCTGGTCGATGAAGGCAAGGTCAGCCTCGACGATCCGGTTGAAAAGTATCTGCCTGAATTTCATGGCCAAATGGTCAAAGCCGCAAAGGACGCGAGCGCTCAAACCATCCCCACAGCCTCCGCCACACCAGCATCCCCTCAGTTGGTCGCCGCAAGCCATCCCATTCTCATCCGCGAGATTCTCAGCCACACCAGCGGCTTGCCGTTCAAGTCCGCGGCCCAGCCCGGCGCTCTCGACACATTATCGCTAAGAGACTCGGTCCTCAGCTTTGCCGCCGAGCCCTTGATGTTTCAGCCCGGAACCAGCTACAGTTACTCCAACGAAGGCATCGACACAGCCGCGCGCATCATTGAAGTCGTCACAGGAATACCCTATGAGCGGTTCATCCAGCAGCGCCTTTTCGCCCCATTGGGCATGAAAGACACCACCTTCTGGCCTGACGCTCAGCAGATCGCCCGCCTGGCCGAGACCAACAAACTGGATCCCAACACAAAAGACCTGGTCCGCGTCCCCATCAATCAACTCACCTATCCGCTCAGCGACCGCCAACACCGCTTCCCCATGCCCGCCGGAGGCATTTTTTCTACCGCTGCGGATGTATCCCTGTTCTGTCAGATGATCCTCAACGGCGGCACGCTCAATGGAGTGCGCTACATATCGCCCGCCTCCCTTCACGCCATGACCACCATCCAGAACGGCGGCATGGAGAAGAGCGATTACGGATTCGGCTGGAACATTTCAAAACACGGCTTCGGCCACGGCGGCGCCTTCAAAAACGCAATGGACATTGACACCACGATGGGTAGGATCTTCATCTTCATGGTTCAACAAGATGGCCCATGGGGAACCCCAGCCGGAGATACGATGGTCCCAGCGCTAGAGAAGCTAGCCGACGACCTCGTCCCCCATCCGGCTCCTTGACCTGTTGACCTCCGACAACTGATCTCTGCCCTGTGCTCTAAACTCGATTGGACAACCGTTTCGTCTAAAGCTCCATGCCGAGGCTCATTGCATTGAAAAGTTTCAAGCTCCCTGCCATCATCATCTCCGTCCTCCTGCTCCTTGCCGTTGCCCCCGCCGCTCAATCCCAGGCACCCGCGACACCGGCCTCCATCCAGGCCAACCGCAAAGCCCTCAACGCCATCTTCACCGACTACTGGGAAGATAAGCTCAAGCACGAGCCCGAGACCGCGTCTGAACTTGGCGACAAGCGCTACAACGACCAGATCGCCGACTATTCCGTGAAGGCCGTCAACGCCAAGCTGGAGCGCGAGCAGGGTTTCCTGATGCGCCTCGCCGCCATTGACGCCGCCGGCCTCACCGATCAGGAGAAGACCAGCCGCGAGCTGCTTCTGCGCCTCTTTGCCGAGGACCAGGAAGCCGCCGACTTCAAAGAGTGGGAGATGCCCATTACCCAGCGCTCCGGCATCCAGATCACCTACGCCGACCTCGTCGCCGAGCTCACCTTTACTTCCGTCAAGGACTACGACGACTGGATCGCCCGCCTGCACCTCATCCCCAAGGCCTTTGATCAGGTCACCACCAACATGGCCATCGGCATTGAAGACAACCGTGTGCCTCCCAAATACCTGATGCAAAAAGCCCTCGATCAGGTCAAAGCCATGGCCGGCCAGAAACCTGAAGACTCGCCGTTTGCGCTGCCGCTCAAAAGCTTCCCGGCCGCCATCAAGCCGGACGAACAGCAGCGCATCAAGGCTGAGATGCTCGACGCCATCGGCAAAGAAGTGCTGCCCGCCTACACGCGTTTTGCCCGCTTCCTTGAGGTCAGCTACGTCCCCGCCGGCCGCGACAAGCCCGGCATCGATGCACTCGCCGATGGAGCAAGGTACTACCAGTTCGTCATTCGCCGCACCACCACGACCGACCTGACGCCGGCCCAGATTCACCAGATCGGCCTGGACGAAGTCAAGCGCGACGAAGCCGAGATGCTCGCCATCGCGCAAAAGCTCGGATTCGCCGACCTGGCCACCTTCCGCGCCGGTCTCAAGACCAATCCCAAAATGCATCCGGACTCGCGCGAAGCGCTGCTCACCGCCTATCGCGACTACCTCGCGCCCATGCAGGCCAGGCTGCCTGAGCTCTTCGGCCGGCTGCCCAAAGCCAAGTTTGAGGTCGTCCCCGTGCCCGAGTACCAGGAGAAGGCCGCCGCGCCCGCCTACTACGAAGCTGGCGCTCTCGACGGCAGCCGACCCGGCCGTCTCTTCATCAACACCTACAATGCCACTGACCGCAATCTCTACTCCGCTGAAGACATCGCTTACCACGAAGGCATTCCCGGCCACCACCTGCAGATCTCCATTGCCCAGGAACTCGACGACCTGCCCGCCTTCCGCAAAAACGGCCAGTATACTGGCTATGTTGAGGGTTGGGGCCTCTACGCTGAGCGCCTCGGCAAAGACGTCGGCCTTTACCAGGACCCCTACTCCGACTACGGGCGGCTTGAAGGCGACATCTGGCGGTCGATACGGCTGGTGGTTGACACCGGCGTCCACAGCCAGCACTGGACCCGGGAGCAGATGGTGCAGTACTTCCATGACCACTCGAACATCGACGACACCAGCATCGATTCCGAGGTGGACCGCTATATCGCGTGGCCCAGCCAGGCCCTCGCCTACAAGACCGGCCAGCTCAAGATCCTGGAACTGCGCGACCGCGCCAAGACGGCGCTCGGCAGCAAGTTCGACATTCGCGCCTTCCACGACCAGATTCTCGACTCCGGCGCATTGCCGCTCGACGTGCTAAGCGACCGCATCGACGCCTGGATCGCGGCGCAGAAAACCGCAAAATAGCACAACTGCAAACCGCGTAGCTTATAAGCCTACAAAAGAGGCAAATTTGGCGGGCTATAGACCTACAAAAAGGGGTTCGATCCCCCTTGCTTGAAAAATGCAGGCCTATAACCCTAGAGATTCCGCGAAAACGACGCCTCCGGGTAGACCAACAGTTCAAATTCCAATGCAAAACCGGGCGTTTTTGTGTTTTTTAGCGCACTTTTGCATGTAATTAGTGCCGGTTTGGGTACGGTGGAAGCAGTGGTCAGTGGTCAGTGATGACTTGCCAGGAGGATGGAGC
>Ga0302320_10028906_pt1 | contig 10622 bp, 7 predicted proteins | sample Bog_T0_3_FD_202130 | JGI IMG/M metagenome (GOLD analysis project Ga0302320, IMG submission 202130) | Peat permafrost microbial communities from Stordalen Mire near Abisko, Sweden - Bog_T0_3 | ecosystem: Environmental > Terrestrial > Soil > Wetlands > Peat | place: Sweden: Abisko, Stordalen Mire... | reverse complement strand
AACTCGGTGATGCTCGCGGCGCTGTAGGGCATTTGAAAATTTTCCGGGAAATGAAAACCCATGATGCGGGCGCAGCCGATCGCCATGTCGGAGTAGCCGGAAAAATCGCAGTAAATTTGCACGGCGTAGCCCAAGACGCCTTGCCAGAGCGTGAAGCCGTCGTAGTTTGCCGGATTGCTGAAAATCAGATCAACATTGGGAGCAATCTGGTCGGAGATGACGATTTTTTTGACCGCGCCGAGGGCAAATTGGGAAAGCCCGGATTCGATTTCGTAAATGTTCGCACGCACCCGGTGATAAATTTGCGGCAGCAGGTCCGCCGCGCGCACGATCGGGCCGGCGAGCAACTGCGGAAAGAAAGCCACAAACAGCAGAAAATCGCGGGCGCTGCGGCACGGCGGAATCTGCCGGCGGTAAACGCTGATGGTGTAGCTCATGCTCTGGAACGTGAAAAACGAAATGCCGGCTGGCAAAATTATGTCGTAATGCCAGCGGTTCAAATGCGTGCCGAACAGCGAGGCCACTGATTCCACATTCGCCAGCAGGAAATTAGTGTATTTGAAAAACGCGAGCACGCCGAGGTTGGCCAGCAGGCTCACGGTCAGGAGCAGCTTGCGCTTGCGTTGATCCTCCATTCCGCCGAGGCCGAGGCCGACGGCGAAATCCACCAGCGAGGTGGCCAGAATCAGCAGGCAGAACGGCACGCTCCAGCTCATGTAAAAAACATAGCTGGCCACGAGCAGAAACCATTTTTCCGCCGGCAGGCTCCGGCACAGGCTGCGCCCCGCGAGCACGAGCACGAAGAAAATGACAAATTCGAAGGAGGTGAAAATCACGGCTGAGGGCGGTGCGGTTGGACGGCTGCGAGAAACGCGGCGGTGGCAAGATCGCGGCCCGCGCCGTTCAGGTGGACCGGGTCGCTGAAAAATTCGTCGGACTGGAGCGCGGGCAGCTGATCCAGCCGCACGATTTGCGCGGCGGGAAAATTCTTTTGCACCTCGGCCAGCGACGCTTCAAATTGCCGCGTGACTTCCGGTGTCAGAAATTCATGGGCATAAAGCGGGGACACCGGCAGGACGACCACGATGTTCCGGCCGCTGGCCTGCGCGCGTTGCAACATGCGGTGCAGCGCGAGCTGTTTCGGGCCGGTGAAAACATGCAAGCCCTGCGTTTCGCTGCGCATCAAGGCCAGCCGGCGGAGCGTTTTGGCTTGGGGCCAGTCGGAAAGTTTTTCGGTGGAAGCGCCGAATTCCATCACCGCATCCTTGGGCACCACCATGGCATTGGCGCGGTCTTCGGCGGCGGCGGTGGCGCGCAGTTTTGCGGGAATTTTCCGGCGCAAACCCACCAGCACGGCGTCGGAATTTCCCGCGGTGGGAAACAGCTCGCGCATATAAGCGAGCGGATACTGGCTGAGCAGGCGCTTGGCGAACTGCCGGCTGATGCCGGAGCGCCAGAGGTCCTGAATGGTCTGTCTCAACGGCACAATGTTGGCGCGAAAATTACTCAGGTGATACTCGTTCAAGTCGTAAACGGACACGCCGATGATCATCAGGTTCGCGTTGGTCGCGAGCGGTTGCGACATTTCCCATTCCGACGGCGACGAGCCGCCGATGCCCCAGTTTTCCATTCCCTGACCGAGGGCCGTGGAAATTTCCGGCCAGGCGAGGCCAAACTGGAGCAGCGATGAGCCGGCGCAAAAAACCTGCGGGCCGCTCGCCGGGCCAATGCGCCGATACGCCGCGCCGGGCTGCGGCAGACCGATCCAGCGGGAAATCAGATGGCTGCCCGCCGAGGCGATCAGCACGGACGCGCATATGACGAAAATGAATCGCGTTTTAGTCGGCATGCCTGAAGGAGTGCTACGGCTGAAATTTTGTTGAGGTATTGACAAATCCACAGCGGCGGCTGGTGGCGACTCGGAAGGCGTTGGCGCATGGGGGGGATTGGTCACGGGTGGTTGGCTGCCCTTTCGAATCAGGCCAGCGATGCGATTCAAAACGTCTTGGTCGGGTATTTTTCCAGTTCGATTGCGCCACCTTCAGACGACGGGCGGTATTCTGTCTTCATCGCAAATTGATGACAACAAAATTATTTGCCGCGAAAACTGCCCGGCCGCGATTTTTTCCCTTCCGCCGGAACAGAAGTCATTGGCTCACGGGCGGAGCCGCCAGCAGATTGCTGGGCGGGTGCGGGCCGGACGAGCTGCCACCCGTCGAGAGGGTCGTGATGGTAACCGGCGGGGCGCTGGTGACCAGCGGATGCGGATAAACCAGCGGCGTGTAGCCGGGCATGACCGTCCCGTCGGTGAAGATATCGCGGCGTTGCTGGATGAACTGCTGGTCGCCATCGCCGTAGCCAAGCAACGATTGGCCGTAATATGTGCCCGGCACGGAATTGCCCCAAACGTAAATCGGCACAGAGCCTTCCGCGCCGTTCACCACCCCACGGCCCACTTGCTGCGGGGCCGGATAGTCGTTGGTGTAAATCAACTGGCGGGTGCATTGTTCCGCCTGCCAGTTCGCCGATGAGGCGCATTCCACCGAGAATTTCCAGATGCCGGAGGAGATCAATTGCGAAACTGACTGGCTCACGGTGTTGGAGAAAATAACGCCCGTTCCGCCGCGCTGCCAGAAAACGTAGGACATGCCGTTCACGGTGTCATTGCAGAAAATGTTGTTATTGTAGATTTCCGTCTGCAAGGTGCTGTCGCCGGCCCCGGACTGGATGCCGTGGAAGCCGATGCTGTAATTGGTGACGTTGCAGTTGCGAACCACGACCCGCGCCCCGCCAAAACCATCCACCATGGAACGTCCGAGGATGGCGCTTTGCGCGTGGGCCGAGCAGTCCTCAAAATAAACGGCATTGGTCGTGCCCCAAGTCATCGGACGCGTCCAGCCGTTGTGGATCTGACAGCCGTTATCAATGACGAAGATGCCGTAAAAAGAACCCCAGCTGGCCGCGAGTTCACAATGATCAAACACGCCGTAAGGGCCGCCATTCGTGTCTGAATTAATGTAGCCAACCCAGGCGGCGTTGTTGGCGTTGACGTTCACCCATTTCACATTTGACACCCGGAAACAGACGCCTTCGCCGAAAATTCCCAGCAGCCAGTTTCCCGGGCCGCCGCTGACATCGGTCAAAATGAAATCTTTCACCGTCACCACTTTGCCGCTCTTGGCGCAGACATTGAGGCCGGCGCTGTAGGAATTGGCCCCGAAAGTAATCGTCGGCCGGTTGGTCGGGCTGGCCCCTTGAAAAGTGAAGAGGTTCGACACGGTGATCGTGACGGTGTTGGTCCAAACATAAGCACCGCCCGGACTGCCAACGCTCATGACCCACCCGTCCTGTTTTTTCGCCGCGACATACGCCAGCGCGGCGGTGGTGTCGGCATAGCTGCCGTCACTCGAAATCGTCTGCCCCGAGTCGTTTGCCGTGTAGGCTTGGCCGCTAAAAATAGCGCCGAATGCGAACAAAGCCGTGAATAACAAAGTTTTCATTTTTATAAAACCGCCCGAGGCGGGAATGTCTAACATAGAGCAAGATGCACGCCATGGCAAATAAGCCAAGCATTCCTGCCCACCCTCTTTTCGGTCGTCTCGCGACAGGACTTTAACAGGACATGGCTGAATCATTTTTGGCCAATGACCGTTTCCGGCGGTGTTTTCAACCCGGGAACCGCAACCCGTATCTGGGGCTGGGGCCATCGTCTGCGCTGGCGTTCAGGTCAGGGGCGGTTTCCGTCTCCAGGATGACGTCGGCCGGTTCTGCCGGAACGGGCTGTTCCGCATGAGGATAATCCATGGCAATGATGTAAAACATAAACCACATCGGGTGCAGCGCTTTGAAGCTGGCCTCGGTCCAGTTGTAAGCCACCAGCCCGCACAAAAACGCGACGCGAAACCGGCCGAAATGGAAATTCGTCAGCAACTCGCGGCGGCCTTTCCAGAACGCGGACAGGATCGTTGCCAGCATCAGAAACAACCCCACCAAACCGAGATTCAGATAGGTTTCAAGATAGCCGTTGTGAGCCTCGTTGGGATGCCAAAGCCATTTTTCATCCATGATCTTCTGCCGTTCGCCCAGCCAGAAACTCTCGAACCCGACGCCAATGATGGGATTGATGGGCATTCTCAGGCAATCCTGCCAAACTTCCGTCCGATCCGTCAGAGTGCGGTCCTTGCCTAAAATTTGAAACAGAAAGTCCGAAGCGCCAAAGACAAATTCAGCAATGGCGCACACCGCGACGCCGAACAAAATATACGTGCCGACACAGTCTTTCCGAATCGCCCGCCGGCCCAGCACCAGCATCAGAAAAATCCCGATCAGCAGCGAGACGAGCGAGGTCGAGCTTTGCGCCATGTTCATCAGCCAGCCGATCAGGAACAAAAAAACGGCGCATAAAATCAACTCGTTCCGGCGCGCCTTGCCTTTCTCCCATTGCAAAACCTTGAGCCAATACCAGGAAAAAAAGAAGCCCAGGATGAGGCAATCCGTGCCCAAGGCGTTTTTACCGGCGGTGATGCCGGTGTAAAAAGCCTGGCCCGTCCACGCGGAATATCCCCGGCCGAGGTCGGAGAAATATTTGATGAACAAAATGGAGACCGGCACCACAACATAGGCCAGCCGTTTCATCAGCACGGCGAACGCCAGTTCAAAATCCGGCTCGGTGAGCAGCACCAGCGCCATCACCGGCTGCCCGATGATTTTGAACCAACGCTTGAACGCCACGAACGGAAAATCCGACCAGAAAATGGCCAGAAAACAATAGACGAAAAAAATCGCCAGCCACTGGTTGTTCCGCGCGATTTCTGACAGCCGGATATTCCGGCGCGCCAGCACCCGCAGCCCCGACACGATCAGCACAAACGAAACCACGGCGTCCACCGGGCTGCCTTCTTCCACCGAGCTGCCGCCCACGTTCAAGCCGAAGATGGCCAGCCACTCGGAAACCGCCCGCGACATGATGATGAACAGCCAGACAAACGGAATCCATACCGCGCGCGTCACCGCCGGCTTTTCCCGAAAATCCCGCCGGAACAAATACGCGACAATTCCGAGGTAAAGAATGGTGGCGACGTTTGGAGGCATCTGTCAGCAAAAGGACATTCCCAAAATCAAATCAGGCGGCCCGCAGATTTCAAGCGTTCGCAAAAAATTTCGCGATTTGCTCCGCCACGACCGCCTGCATCGCGTCCGTAATTTCCGGAAAAATCGGCAGCGACAAAATCCGAGACTGATTGGCGTAAGCCACCGGAAAATCTTTGGGCGTGTGGCCTAAATATGCATACGCCGGATAAAACGGCAGCGCCTTGGGATAATTCAAAACCGTGCCGATGCCCGCCTCGCCGAGAAATTTTTTCAGCGCGTCGCGCCTGTCCGTGCGGATCACGTAAAGATGATAAACGTGGTCACGATTTGCCGCGACTTTTGGCAAAACCAGATCGCCGACGCCGGCGAGCAGTTCGTTGTAACGCGCGGCAACTTTGCGGCGGCCTTCGGTCCATTTTTGCAGATGCGGCACTTTGACGTTGAGAATCGCAGCCTGCAAACCATCAAGCCGGCTGTTGATGCCTTCCATGATGTGTTCGCCTTTGCCGCCGTGCCGCGCATAAGTCGCGCACCAATCGGCGAGCTGATCATCATTCGTCACGAGGCCGCCCGCGTCGCCGTAAGCGCCAAGATTTTTGCCGGGATAAAACGAGAAGGTCGCCGCGTTGCCGAACGTGCCGACGAGCTGACCCTTGTAACGCGCCAGATGCGCTTGCGCACAATCTTCAATGACCCACAGCTTGTGCTTCTTCGCGACGGCCATGATCGTATCCATTTCCGCCGGCTGGCCGTAAAGATGCACTGGAATAATTCCGACCGTGCGCGAGGTGATTTTTGATTCGATCAGCGCGGCGTTGAGATTGAACGTGTCGTTTTCCGTGTCGGTGAAAACCACTTTGCCGCCGGCCTGAGTGATGGTTTCCGTCGTCGAAATCCACGAGTGGGCCGTCGTGATAACTTCGTCGCCGGGCTTGATGCCCAGCCCGCGCATCACGATGTAAAGCGCGTCGGTGCCGTTCGCGCAGGAGACGCAATGCTTCATGCCGAGCGCCTCGGACCAGAGCCTCTCAAATTTGTCCACGTGCGGTCCGCGGATGTAAGCCGAGTTCGTGATGACGTCCTGGATGGCGGCGTCAATCTCCGGTTTGATCGTGAGATATTGGGCGTGCAGGTCAACGAATGGTATTTTCATAATCTAAATTAGAATTAATGGTCAAAGAGCGCGCAAAAACTTCGCCGGATTGCCGGCATAAATTCCCGGCTTGGTGATGTCTTTTGTGACCACCGAGCCGGCCCCGATCACGACGTTGTCGCAAATGTTCACCGCCAAAATTGTCGCATTGGAGCCGATGCTGACATGGCTGCCTATTTTCGTCGAGGCCCACAAATCACGGTTATTGTTTGCCGGGCCGCCCGTTTTGAAAAGATCATTGATGAACATCACGCCGTGCGCCACCACGGTGTCATCGCCAATCGTCACGAGGTCGCACACGAAGGCGTGCGACTGGATTTTGCAGCGCTTGCCGATGACCGCGCCGCGCTGAATTTCCACGAACGGTCCAACAAACGTGCCGTCGCCAATCGTGCAGCCATAAATATTCACCGGCTCCACGACTGTGACATTTTCACCGAACGTCACGTCCACGATGCCGACTTTTTTCAAACGAGGTTGCGCCATAAAATTATTTGGCGTTGCCGCCCGTCGCCTGTTCCAAAATCGAAACCACCGTGCGCGCGTGCGCGAGGCCGGTCAGCGGCGTGGTTTTATTTTTGATGGAATCAATAAAATGTTCCGCCTCGACACGCAGCGGCTCGACGAATTTCACCTGCGGCAACAAAATGTCGCCACTGCGATAATTAAATTCCGGCGGACGCGGATGATCGAAATCCATGTTCTCGCCGAGCACCGCGCGGCGGTCAATGCCCTTGTCGTAAATCGCGATCTTGTCATCCGCCACGTCATCATACACGACCATTTTTTTGGAACCGACCACGATCATCTTGCGCACTTTCTGCGGATCGAGCCAGCTCACATGGATGTTCGCCATGATTTTGTTCGGATAAGTCAGGCTCAGAAAAACCACGTCGTCAATGCCGTCCTGCATATACGCCATGCCGCGCCGCGAAACGGACAGCGGCGCGGGATCGCCCAGCCAGTATTGGATGATGCTGATGTCATGCGGCGCAAAATTCCAGAGCGCGTCAATGTCCGAACGGATGCGGCCGAGATTCAAACGCTGGCTGTAAATGTAACGGACCTCGCCAAGCTCGCCGGCATCAATCATTTTTTTGACGTAGCGCACGGCGGAATTGTAAATGAACGTGTGCCCGACCATCGCGGTAAGATTTTTCTCGCCGGCGACGCGTGCCAGCTCGTCCACTTCGGAAGCCTTGGTGGCCATCGGTTTTTCCACGAACACATTTTTCCCGGCCTTGAGCGCGGCCAGGGCAAGTTCAAAATGCGTGGCCGCCGGCGTGGCAATGACGACGGCGTCAATGTCCGGGTCCGCAAGCACCGCCTGGTGATCAGGCAGCGCTTTGGTGCGCGGAAAATTGCTTTCCACAAACGCGCGGCGTTCCGGACTGGCGTCCACGACGTATTTGACCGTGCAATTTTTCAGCGCGGAAAAATTGCGGAGCAGGTTCGGACCCCAATAACCGCAGCCAAGCTGGGCGAGGACAAATTTATCTTTCATAATTTCATGGTGTAAAAAATTTCACGCAGCCAGGCTGGTTTCCAGACCGTCGCGAACCGGCTGTTCGGAAAAATTCGCGCCGGATTTTCCGGGTTGAAAAGTTTTGACGCTCAGGGCTGGCAAATTTTTACCGGCGGTTGCCGGAAGTTTTATTTTCACGCAACGATCATCAGTTGGCGAGACCTCAAACGTGGCCGCGCGGCGCTGGCGGAACCAAGCGACCGTTTGCGCGGCGGTGGCGAACCATGGTTTTTGCGCCGACAAATGTTCGAGCAGATGCGAATAATAATTTCCCCACAAACGTTCCGGCGCGAGGCTGCGATCATGCCAGTTCACCGTGAACACGCCGCCAAATTGAATGGCGTTGGCGATGAGCGGAGAAACTTTTTCATCCGCCCGCTTTGGCGAAAGATTCAGATAAGACGGATAAAACAGAGCGGTGTCCATGACGTGCATGGGGAGTTCGAGCAGATTTTTTGTCGTCAACGGCTTGAACACCTGGCTCGTGCCGGCGCGATAGCCGACAGTTTGGTTGTAACCGACGGTGGAATCGTAAACGTATCCGGCGGCTTCCAATTTTTCCGGCGCGCTGCCATCAAAATACAGCCAGTGCATCCGAATCCCGGTGGCGTCGCCATTCACGAGGCCGCCGATGCGGGCCGATTCGTCGCGACCGGCGGCGGAATCATGCCAGGCGTCGAGGCCATGCACGCTGACTTCCTTGCCGGCAGCCTGCAACTGCCGCAAGTCGTCGCGCAAGTCCGCCGCGGCGTAGCTGGCCGCGCGTTTCGCCGGCCGATTGCCTTTGGCATCCAGACCGGTTTCACCCTTTTTCGGAATCACAAAAAAGGTGGAAGGTCGGCCGGCCTCCAACGCGATGTAATTTTCAAACTGATACCAAAAATCTTCGGCCAGTCCAAGATGCACCAGCGGCAGACGCAGGACGGCGGAAAAATTTTCCGCGAGCTGGCCGCAGTCTTTTTTCCCGGAAAAAACATCGAAGACCGAGCCGATGGTGGCGCGGTAAAGAAAGCCAAACATCGTGTGGTCGAACTTGTGGTTGCGGATGCCGACATGATCCACGTCGTGCGTGAGACAGACAATAAATTCATGGCCGGCGGGACGCGGCGGAATTTCGATGAGCGGCAGCGCATGGCTCAAAATCAGTTCACGCAAAAATGCGATGTGCCGCTCCAGCGTCGGCGTGGCGGCAAATTCCGCGGGCTGTCCGGTGGTCAGCAGATGACGGATTTCGGAAAACAAATCAAAGCCGACGCGCACGAACGACCGGCCATCCGCCTCGCCACGACGAAAAACAATCTGCTGCGAGGAATTCTCCACCAGCCGGCAGCCGTAAATCGGCAGCTCGACGCCGTCGTGCTTGAAAATTCCCGGAGCCGTTGACGACTCACCTTTCACGCCGGTTTTTGCGTCGGCTGAAATCAGCTTGCCGGCAAAGACAATCACGAGCGCGGCGTGGTTGGCGGGAACGTCGCGGCCCGCGCAAAGCAAAATGGTTGCCGGCGCATCCGCCGCATGGAAACGCCAAGGCGTCTTGAAGAGTTCGAAAAACTCCCGGACAACCGGCTGGTCCGCTTCGCTGGCAAGCACAGAAATCATCGCTTTGATTAATCCAGCGGCAGCAGCAGTTCACCGACGCGCCCGAGGAATTTTTCGCGGGCGTGGCTCCAGCATTCGCGGAAATAAACGGCCTGGCCGCGTTCCGCGATCGCCAGCGCCTGTTTGGGTTGGCGGTAAATAAATTCCAGTTGCCGGGCCAGGGCGGCGGCGTCGCCGAGATCAAAATAAATCATGTCTTCCGGCCCAAAATAATCGGTGATGCCTTTGGCGCGCGGTGCCACCACCGGTTTGCCGAGCGAGAGATATTCAAAAATCCGGGTCGGCGTGTTGATTTCCGTGAAGGCATTGTTGCGGTTGGGAATGACGCCGACATCGCAGGTCTGGATGGCGGCCACGATTTCTTCCAATGATTTCGGGCCAAGATACCGGACGGCCTGAGCCATCCCGTTCTGCGCCACCGAGTCCATCACCTTGGTCAAAAACGGCGTGGTCGCGCCGTAAACCCACAGTTCCGCCGTCGGCACGGACGCGCGGAGCAGCCGCAGCGCCTCGACGGCGATGTCCAGGCCGTTGCGCTCGACGATCGAGCCGTGAAACATGACGACGAAAGGCTTGGCCGGGTCGCGTTCGGGATAGTCGAGGCAACTGCGGAATTTAAAAACTTTTTCATCCGGCACATTCATCAGCACCTGGATTTTTCCCGCCGCGCAACTGCGCGCCGAGAAAATTTCCTTGCAGGCCTGGTTCACCGTCAGGACATGATCGGCGAAACGAATGCTCCATTTTTCGGAAAATTTCAGCAGCCGCACGCCGAGGCTGTGTTCCTTCAGCCCGAAAATGGTCACCAGCAGCTCCGGCATGGGATCATGCAAATCCAAAATCACGCGCGCGCCAAAAATCTTCGGCAGCAGTGCGCTGAACACCAGAAAATCCGGCATGTTGTGGACATGCACCAGATGATAGCGCCGGCCCGTGCGCCACCAGGACAGCAGCAAAAAGGAGCTCACCAAAAAACTGAAATACTGGAAGGCGTAGGTGAGTTTTCCCGCCCGCCGGCGTTTCAGCGGAATGCGGTGAATGCGCACGCCGTTCAGAACTTCCAGGCGCGGCTCGCGGCTGTCCTGACGGAGGCAGATGACGTCCACGTCCATGCCGGCGAGCTGCAGCGCCTCGGCCTCGCGGCGCGGGCGCGGGTCGGTGGCAAAATAGGAATACAAAACCACCGCCGCCGACATTCCCGCGAGCGGTTTTTCTTCCGGCGGGCGGACGGGTGCTGGCAGCCGGTTGACGACG
>Ga0302320_10028905_pt1 | contig 10622 bp, 12 predicted proteins | sample Bog_T0_3_FD_202130 | JGI IMG/M metagenome (GOLD analysis project Ga0302320, IMG submission 202130) | Peat permafrost microbial communities from Stordalen Mire near Abisko, Sweden - Bog_T0_3 | ecosystem: Environmental > Terrestrial > Soil > Wetlands > Peat | place: Sweden: Abisko, Stordalen Mire... | reverse complement strand
ATCTCCTCCAGGCGCTTTCGTTGCTCTTCCTTTAATTCGACCCGCCCAGCGTGTGCCATGTCGCCCCCAATTATCAGGTGCGACTAATTGGGCATTTGTTCCAAATATTTTAGGCGACCCACACTAGCACCATTGGATTCGTTCAGGGCACAGCGGCCGTTCCGGGCACAAGCAACCGTAGCGGAGCGAGCTCCGCAACGGTTGCTAGCTGGCATGGCTCAGGTGCCGCAACCAGGCGGCGGCGTCCATGAGCCGCGCTTTGCCCTGCTCCCGGATCAGGCACCAGCACCCGGAGGGCGCGATCCGCGGGGAGTGGCAGGTGCCGTGGGCATAGTGGACCCAGTCGCCGCGACAGTACTGGCGGCCCAGGTCGTCCATGGCGCCGTCCAGGACCAGGATGCTTTCTGAGCCCAGGTGCCGGTGGGGTGGGAGGGTCGAGTGGGGGGCGGCGTACACCAGGAGCAGGCGCAGGCCCCCCCGGGATTCCGCGCAGAGTTCGGCCTTCATGGAGCCGCCCGGGCCCTCCTGCCAGTTCCAGCGCTCCGGCGGGGGGAGCTGGTCCAGGATGTCCTGGGGCAGGGGCCAGGCCTGGGGCGGGCCGGTCCGCCACCGGGCCAGGTGCTCATGGGTGGAGGCCAGCAGGCGCATGGGCAGGTCGGGGCCGGCCGCCAGCACCCGCCGCGCCTCCTCGGGCACCTCGGCCGCGGCCAGCGCCAGGCGGGCCAGGGCCCCCTCCAGGGCGGCGTCCATGGCCCGGCGGGCCTGCGCCCAGCCATCGTCCTCCGGCGCCAGGGCGGTGGCGGCGAGGGCGGGGAGGACGCGCAGGGTGGCCAGGAGCGTCCGGCAGCCGGGGCAGTTGAACAGGTGCGCCCGGGTCTTGAGGAAAGGGGCCAGGGGGAGGATGCCGTCCTGGTAGTCCGACAGGGTGGCCGCGGTCTCCTTGCAGGTGAAGAACAGGCCCATCAGCGTCTCCCCGACATGAAAGCGTCCAGAATGCCCCTGAGCCCGAGCCGCGCCCGGTGCAGCCGCTGGCGGACCAGTCCCCTGCTGATGCCCAGCATGCGGGCCACTTCGTTGGTGTCCATCCCTTCCAGGTCCCTCAAAATGAAGACTGCCCTCTGCTCGTCGGACAACTGGTTCAAACCCTCCCGTATCTTGCTCCGCACCTGATCCGATTCAACGGAGACCAAGGCCAGCGCTTCCTGGCTCCAGTCGCGCATCTTCTCCGTATTAATGAGATGCCCGTCAGGGGAAAAACGTGGCATGAAATCTTCGATGTTGTCTTCCCTCCGGCGGATACGTGACCGGCGCAACATCAGGGCTTCGTTGATGCAGATCCGGTAGGCCCAGGTGGAGAATTTGCTCTTGCCCTGGAACCTCGGCAGTTCCGTATGGATGCTCATCAGGGCTTCCTGGAGGGCGTCCTGGGTATCCAGCGTGTCCTGCAGGATCCGGTGGATGCCCGCGTAGAACAGCCCGAGATACGGGCCCACGAGGCTGCTGAAGGCATCGCCATCCCCTTGCTGGGATCTTGAGATGAGTTCGCTTTCAAGGACAGCGTTCATGGCGTGGCCTGGTTCTGGGGCAGAGAAGGGCGAGTGGCAAGGGCGGTTCCGTTCTCGGACCCGGGACTCGAAGTCCACCGTTCCCCTTGAAGGAGTGTGACGATTTCCCGGGCCTGGAACAAGCCAAGAGCTAGTGGTGGCGCCTGTCCGGCCATTTTCCCGCCCGCCGTGGAAGCCACGATCTCTTCGGCCGGAGCCGCCGGGGCCCACAACAGAACTTGCAAACCGAAGCCTTCTGGCCATCCTAGAAATGAATGAATAACCCCTCCTCTCCCCCCCCCAAAAACAGTCCATCCCCGGCCCGGCCCAGTGCCCCGGCGGGTCCCGCCACCGGCATGAACAAGGAGCAGAGCACCGAACTCCTGGTGGACCTGCTCCATGCCCAGCGCCAGATCTCCAGCCTGAGCCAGGAGGCGACCGAGCTGAAGGCCAGCCTGGCCCGGCGCAGCCACCAGATGACCGTGCTGCAGCGGGTGGCCGAGATCCTGGCGGCCACGCCCAAGGTGGCCCAGGTGGCAGGCGTGGTGCTGGACGTGTTCGTCCAGGAGTTCGGCGCCAAGAAGTGCATCGTCTGGATCCTGGAGGACTCCGGTTCCACCTACCTCCCGCGGGCCGGCTACGGCCTGCCCCGGGCCGAATGGAGCCAGCTCCAGCTTCCCGCCCCCAACCCGTTCCCCATCGCGCCGCTGCTGCTGTTCCAGGACCAGTGGCTGGAGCCGGCCACGCACGGCGGCCTGCTGGACCCGCTCACCGGGCCCGAGGCCCCCGGCCTCTACTTCGTGCCGTTCGAGAACCAGCTTCTGCTCATGGGCTTCGCCATCATCGGGCTGGAACCCGGGCGGATCCTGGAATCGGACGAGAACACCCTCACCATCCTCCAGCGCCAGGTGGCCGTGAGCATCTACAACGCCTGGCTGTTCCGGGACCTGGCCGAGCAGCGGGACGTGCTGCGCACCCAGACCGGCGAGCTGGAGAAGGCCAATGCCGCGCTGCTGGAGGCGGACCGGTTCCGCAGCGAGTTCCTGGCCCTCACCAGCCACGAGCTGCGCACTCCGCTCACCGGCATCCTGGGGTTCACCCGCCTGGTCATGGACGGCCTGTACGAGAGCGACGAGGACATGCGCCAGATGCTGGCGGACAGCTACGCCTCCGGCAAGCACCTCCTGGAGCTCCTCAACGACATCCTGGACCTGGCCAAGATCGAGAGCGGCCGCATGCAGATCGACCTGGAGCCCCGGAGCCTCGCCGGCCTGCTGGACGAGGCCAAGAGCATCGTCGCGGCCTACCCGCGCAAGCCCGGCGTCGAGCTGATCTGGCCCGAGGAGCTGGTGGACATCCCCGAGGTGATGGTGGACGAGGGCCGGCTCAAGCAGGTGCTGCTGAACCTGGTGTCCAACGCCCTCAAGTTCACCAAGGTGGGCAGCGTGCGGGTGGTGGTGGAGCGGGGCATCGGCGAGGTCTCCATCCACGTGGTGGACACCGGCATCGGCGTCAGCCCCGAGACCCAGGCCCACCTGTTCCAGAAATTCGTCCAGGCTGAAGGCGGCCACGCGCGGGAGTACGGCGGCACCGGACTGGGTCTGGTAATCTGCAAGCATCTGATGGAAATGATGAACGGCACCGTCCAGCTCAGCAGCGAGGGGGAAGGCAAGGGCACCACGCTCACCATCTCGATGCCCATTTCTTGATCGCAGGGGGTTTTCATGGAACGCATCGAGTGCGTCGTGATCGGTGCCGGCGTGGTGGGATTGGCCCTGGCCCGGGAACTGGCCATGGCCGGCCGGGAGGTGGTCATCCTGGAGTCCGAGGACCGGTTCGGCACCGGCACCAGCTCGCGCAACAGCGAAGTGATCCATGCCGGCATGTACTACGCCACCGGCACCCTCAAGGCCAGGCTCTGCCCGGAAGGCAACCGCACCCTGTACGAGTTCTGCCGCGCCCGGCAGATCGGGCACCGGCGCTGCGGCAAGCTGATCGTGGCCGCCGCCCCGGGCCAGGTGGAGGCCCTGCTGCGGATCCAGGCCCAGGCCGCCGCCAACGGCGTTCCCGAGCTGGAGTGGCTGGAGGGGGAGCAGGCCCTCGCCCTTGAGCCCAGGCTGAACTGCGTGGCGGCCCTGTTCTCCCGCTCCACCGGGATCGTCGACAGCCACGGCCTGATGCAGGCGCTGCTGCGGGACGCCGAGGAGCACGGCGCCGCCGTGGTCTACCGCAGCCCGGTCACCGGCGGGGAGGCCGCCGCGGCGGGGGTGCAGCTGGAAGTGGGCGGCGCCGAGCCCATGCGCATCCTGGCCAGGCACGTGTTCAACTGCGCCGGCCTCCAGGCCCGGGAGGTGGCCTGCGCCATCCGCGGCATCCCGCCCGAGGTCATCCCGCCCCTCTACTACGCCAAGGGCAACTACTACACCCTCGCCGGCGCCGCCCCGTTCTCCAGGCTGGTCTACCCGGTGCCCGAGGCGGCGGGACTGGGCGTGCACCTCACCCTGGACCTGGGCGGTCAGGCCCGCTTCGGCCCCGACGTGGAGTGGGTGGACACCATCAACTACGACGTGGACCCCGCCCGCGCCGACGGCTTCTACGCCGCCATCCGCCGCTACTGGCCCGGGCTGCCCGACGGCAGCCTGCAGCCGGCCTATGCGGGCATCCGGCCCAAGCTGCAGGGCCCCGGGGATTCCGCCCGGGACTTCCTGATCCAGGGCGAGGCCGGGCACGGGATCAAGGGCCTGTGGAACCTCCTGGGGATCGAATCGCCCGGGCTGACCGTCTGCCTGACCCTGGCCCGGTGGGTGGCGGCCCAGGCCGGGCTGCCGCAGGCCGCCCCGGCGGGTTGATGGTACCGGCGGGCCCCGGTAGGCTTCAGGTATGCCGAGAACCGCCACCCGCGCCGTCCGCCTTTCCCTGACCGTCCTGCTGGGCGCCTCCCTGCGCGGGGAGGAAGGCATGTGGACCTTCGACAACCTGCCGGCCGCGCGCATCCAGGCCCAGTACGGGTTCGCCCCGGACGCGGCCTGGCTGGAGCATGCGCGGCTGTCCGCCCTGCGCCTGCCGGGCGGCAGCGGCGCCTTCGTCAGCGGGGACGGCCTGGTGCTCACCAACCACCACGTGGCCCACAGCTGGATCGAGAAGATCGCCGACGCGGGCCACGACTACGTGAAGGACGGCTTCATCGCCCGGGACCGGTCCCGGGAGCTGCCGGTGCCGGGCCTGGAGGTGCGCACCCTCATGGCCATGGAGGACGTCACCGCCGCCCTGAAGCAGGCGGTGCCGCCCTCCGCCACCGACGCCGAAGCCGGCCGGGTCCGGAAGGAAGCGCTGGCCCGCCTGGTCCAGGCGGCGGAGACCCGAACCGGGCTCGCCAGCGAGCCGGTCACCCTCTACCACGGCGGCGAAACCTGGATCTACAGCTACCAGGTGCACAGCGACGTGCGCCTGGTCATGGCCCCCGAGTTCGGCATCGCCGCCTTCGGCCGGGACTGGGACAACTTCACCTACCCCCGCCACGACCTGGACTTCGCCCTGTTCCGGGTCTACGAGCACGGGACGCCGTACCACCCGGCCCAGCACTTGCGCTGGTCCCGCACCGGGCTCAAGGCCGGCGACCTGACCTTCGTGGTGGGCCATCCCGGCCGCACCTCCCGGCTGGACACCCTGGCCCAGATGGAGGCCGCCCGGGACATCCTGACCCCGTTCCGGCTGCGCAGCCTCGACCGCGCCCGCAAGGCCCTGCACGCCTTCGCCGCCCGGGGCCCGGAGCAGGCCAGGCTGGTCTCCGGCCAGCTCCTGTCCCTGGAAAACGCCTACAAGATCTCCCGGAACGAGCTGGACGGGCTGAACGATCCGGCGGCCATGGCCAAGGTGGCCGAGGCCGAACACCAGTTGCGGGCCAAGGTGGCCCAGGAGCCCCGGTTGCGGCCTGCCGGCCAGAGCTGGGCGCTCATCCAGAAGGCCGTCCAGGCCCGCTGCGCCATCGCCCGGGAGAGCGCCATGCTGGACGGCCGCGGCAGCCGGGCCCTGGCCTTCGCCCTGGGGGTGGCGCGCTGGAAAATCCAGGCGGCGAAGCCCCTGGCCCACCGGGCGCTGGGCTACCGCACCCCCCGAGACCTGGAGAAGGTCCAGGCCGGCCTCGCCTTTTCCGACGCGCTGGATTCCGGGGTGGAGCAGGCCAGCCTGGCCCAAGGCCTGCGGGAGGCCCTGGAGGAACTGGGCCCGGCCCATCCCATCGTGGCCGCCCTCCTGGACGGGTACGCCCCCGAGGACCGGGCCGCGGACCTGGTGACCGGCACCCGGCTGCTGGATCCCGCCGGCCGCGCCGCCCTGGCCGAGGCCTCCCCGGCCGCCGTCCAGGCCAGCCCCGACCCGCTGGTGGTCCTGGCCCGGAAGCTCGAGCTGCTGTCCCGCCCATTCATCCGCCAGAACGAGGAGGCCGACGCTGTGGTCGCCGCCGAGGCCCGGCGCATCAACCAGGCCCGGTTCGCCCTGTACGGCAAGGCCGACTATCCCGACGCCAGCTTCACCCTGCGCATCAGCTATGGTTCCGTGGAGAGCTGCCCCGGCAACGGCACCCTGGTCCAGCCCTTCACCACCTTCGGCGGCCTGTACGACCGCGCCGACGGCTGGGGCCCCGAGGCCGAGAACCATTCCTGGGCCCTGCCGCCCCGGTGGCGGGAGCGGCGCCCCGCCCTCGACCCCAGCACCCCGCTCGACTTCATCACCAGCAACGACATCATCGGCGGCAATTCCGGATCCCCGGTGCTGGACCGCCGGGGGGAGCTGGTGGGCCTGGTGTTCGACGGCAACCTCGCCACCATCGCCGGCCGCTACTATTACGACCCCCGGGCCAACCGCGGCGTGTCGGTGGACGGCCGCGCCATCCTGGAGGCGCTGGCCAAAGTCTACGACGCCCCCGGCCTGGTCCAGGAACTCCTGGCCCCCGAGCCTTCTGGTATAGTCACCCCCTAGCGGGAGGCGCATCATGACCCTCAGGACGTCCGTCACCAGGTTCCACCTTTGCGCCGTCGCCCTCGTGGCCATCGCCTGCGCCGGCGGGCCGGGGCTGCGGGCCCAGGCCGAGCCCCCGCTGCTGAAGGTCGGAGTCCAGGCCCCGGATTTCAGCGTCGACGCCGACGGCGGCGGCACCCTGAGCCTCTCCAGCCAGCGGGGCAAAGTGGTCGTCCTGGATTTCTGGGCCACCTGGTGTCCCCCCTGCCAGCGGTCCATGCCCCACCTGGAGACCGTGGCCAAGGCCGTGGCCGGCCAGAACGTGGCCATCCTCGGCGTCTGCGTGTGGGACCAGCGTTCCGCCTATGATTCCTGGATGAAGCAGCATCGCGACAGCTTCACCTTCAAGTTCGGCTACGACCCCGCCGGCCGCACCCCCGCCAACCTCGCCGCCAAGTTCAACGTCAGCGGCATCCCCACCACCTACATCATCGACGCCCAGGGCAAGGTGGCCAACGCCATCGTCGGATACCAGCCCGGCGACACCCGGGTCGAAGGCGCCCTGCGCAAGCTCGGGGTCAAGATCCCCTGATCCATGCCCCGCGCCCGTCCGCAGCAACCAGCCCTTGACCCTCCCCCCAAAGCGCGGCAAACTACTCCTTCAGCCGGCAACGGCATGGGCCCATAGCTCAGCTGGTTAGAGCACCTCCCTTTTAAGGAGATTGTCGCCGGTTCGAGTCCGGCTGGGCTCACCATTTCACCCGCACCACCCCGCAGCAAAGCCAGACCCGCATCACCCATTCCCATGGGGCTATCGTCTAGGGGTCAGGACACCGCCCTTTCACGGCGGTAACACGGGTTCGAATCCCGTTAGCCCTACCAGCCAACACCCTTGAGAAATCAAGGGTGTTCTTGTTTTTAAACGGCATATCGAGATTTTGAAAAGCCCAAAAAGTAAAACGGCGGTAAAAATATGCTGCTGGCAAACCATGGAAATCCATGCTTCCTCCTGGAAAAAATGGATGGCATCATTGGCCCCCAAAAGGGCATACATTTAAGGGAGGAGGATCAGATGGCGCCACTCGCAGCGATGGCCGGGCCAGGGCAAGCCCAGTTCAGCTTTTCCCCCGTGGGCGGAGAGATGCTGACTCCTGAAGCCGTGCTGGGAGTGAATCTTCGGCAACTGCTGGTAAGACAAGGGACGCGCGCCTTGGAGGTCGACGGCAAGGTTGTGGCCTATCTGGTTGCCCCGGAAGACATGGCCATGTTCGAAGGCGCTGAAGATCTCCTGGCCGGGAAAGCCATTGCAAAGGCTTACCGGGATCAGGGGGACCGTCCCTTTTCTGATTTCAACGAATTCATGAGCGAGCTGGGCCTGGATTGATCCGTGCCACTCAAGGTGGAAATCACGGAGGCGGCCAAGCGGGACATGCGCGGGCTTCCCAAGGACATCCAGGTGGCTGTGAGGGATGCCGTGCGGGAGCTTGTGGCAAATCCCTTCCCGGCTGGTGCGCGGGGGATGCAGCATCCCTGGAAAGGGCACTGGAGAATCAAAATCCGGAAGGTCTACCGGGTCATCTATCGAGTGGATGAGGGCGCCCTGGTCCTCCTGGTGGTCAGGGTAGGGCACCGGAAGGACATTTACAGGTAGGCTAGGACGTGGATGAGCATGGGGCATGACTGGATCGCCGCAGGAATGGCTGGGAAGAAGGTGAACCCCGCGTGAAGGTCGCCAAGGCGAAGCAGGTCGGGACCGCCTAGCTTACCCCAGGACGGTCGGGACGGTGGTGGCCATGCCGAGTGACCGCCCATAGCGAGGCCTTCCTCGAATGAACTACTGTACAGCTGCGCACAAGATTCAAAGAAGGGGGTTCGCCGACCGGAAGGGGCCGTTGGAGAACAGTCCGTGAGACCTGTTCGACCCCAAGGACGGGGCGGAAGTGGGGACCGGGGTGGTCAAGAGCCCGCCGTTCGTGATCCACGAGACCTGGTGGCCCGACCTGGTGGTGCCGGGGATCCTCGACGGCCTGGTGATCGGGTTCAAGCCGCGCTGACGCCCTGGTCGTACGCGGACCTGGACCTCGCCCGAATCTTCCGGCGTGAACAGCGCGGCCCAGCGGACGCCCAGCAGTGGGGGAACAGCTACCACGGTCTGGCCCAGCAGGACCCGAAGCTGGCGCTCTGGTGCCCGGATCCCTTAGTCACCACTGGCGTCATGGCCTCCCTTCAGGAGTTCCACCCGGGCCAGGACACTGACGAGATGGACAGCCTGGATCTGGAGGCGACTGCCTGCCACGGCAACCTGCGGGGTGCCGTCTGGCGGAAGGCTTCCGACTCCGGCTCACTCCTGCCTGCCTTTGGGCAGATCGTGCTGCCCCACCCCCTGGACCTGGGGACCGAGCAACAGGGAAACAGGTTGGTCCTACTGGGGCCTACTGGGGCCAGACGGCAGGCCCGCCTCCATGTGGGTCGAAGAAGCCGTGGCCAAGGCCGCCCGCAGGCCCCAGGTGGCCGTGCCCGAGATGCCCGCGCCGGGGAACCACCCCAGGTCCAGCCGAAGGCCCCCAGGCCGCCCCTGCCGCCCAAGCCAGGATTCAGTAAGGCCGCGCAGATCAAGGAGGCCATGGCCTCGCCCATTCTGGGCATCGGGACCGCGCCCGCCGGCCGCAACATCTTCGCCAAGGCCACAGAGGTTCCTGGCCCTGGCCCTGCGTGGTGGCAAGAGCGGGAGCGCCGCCAGAAGTTGGCCGAGGCAGCCGCGGACAAGAGGATCGCGGAGAGGGAGCAGAAGGAGGCCCTGAAACGGGCCAAGGAGGCCCCGGGAAGCCCCAGGTGCCTTCAAAGGGCGACGACCGTCCCGATGTGGGGGGCGGGTCTCCAGGCATCAAGCGCCACAAGCCATGACAACCGGGCACAAAATTATCCTTTCGAAATGAATCTTTTATGGTAATTCAGCTCGTTGATTGGTTCTATTATTACATCTGGATATAGCATTACTAGATACGGAATAAGACAAAACTCTTCCTGTTTAAGGACAATCGGCAAAGCTGCGTTAATCGAGCCCTCTTGGATCCCTTGTTCAATGCTTTGCCAAGAGCCATACCCAGCCCAGTGGATCTTCAGGAGATCCTTGAACTCATCAGTGGTGATATAATTAGGTCCTGTTTTAAAAATTGCCCCTGAGTAACCGGTGTCCCTTTGATCGTTGGAATGGTACATGCTGACATATGTTGGAGGTTCATGATGGTTATGTGGACCATGAGCCTCCTCCTGTGCGAGCAGGTTCCCAAGGATGATCCCAAGGATAATTGGACTGGCAATACGTGTTAAATGAAGCATATCGGACTCCACCACTGCCAAAGCCATTACAGTTAAACATCCAGCTATTCAAGCCTCTCTTATATTATAACGCCCACGTTTTGGTTCCCTTGCATGAACCCAGTCTGTCGTTGCGAGTATGGGAACAATCAGAGGAGTGACGGTTTCTGCCTGTCGGTGTATGGTCAGGCAACCCCTGGATTACCCACCCTGGATTACCCATGAAGATCAAATACGTCTTGCTTGTGCTCGTGGCATTCCTTACCTGCACTTTCAGGTCTACCAGCGCCGATGGGCTGAAGGCCTATGAGTCAGGGGACTATCGGCGAGCCATTGCGATCTGGCGACCCCTGGCTGCGCCGAGGCGGGAAACGCGGATGCCGCGTACGGCCTCACGCAGATCTACGAGTCAACCACGGGAGCCAGGCGACGGGCGAGCGGACTGGATGCTCCGGCCACTGGGCACACGAGCGGCTCAGGCATGGGGAACAGACCACCCATGCCCTAGGGCGCGGAGAAGGGTTCGGTGGTTGACCTTCTGGCCTTAGTGGACACCACGGGAGCGATTTGAAGTGACACAGGACCAGCAGGGGGCTCATTCTTCTACTCCCTGGATCCGTGAGGTTTTTTAGAAACCGGGCTGACCGGGACTGTTTTGGCCGGGTACCCGCCTTCCAGCTGACTTTCCGCACATCTCGAAGTCAATTAGCTCGAATTAACTGGGCCGCTGCCAGGCCCAGTCTTTCCCAGGTTTTTAGGACCTGATCGAGTTCGCGACCGTTGGCGATCCATTCCCGGTAGAGG
>Ga0302320_10028903_pt1 | contig 10622 bp, 8 predicted proteins | sample Bog_T0_3_FD_202130 | JGI IMG/M metagenome (GOLD analysis project Ga0302320, IMG submission 202130) | Peat permafrost microbial communities from Stordalen Mire near Abisko, Sweden - Bog_T0_3 | ecosystem: Environmental > Terrestrial > Soil > Wetlands > Peat | place: Sweden: Abisko, Stordalen Mire... | reverse complement strand
CCGGCTCGCCTTCCCAGATGATCGCGGTCTTGTCGCGCCGCGCTCCCAGCGCGTGCCGGTCGACGCAGTTGTAGCTCAGATTCAGCTTGCCGCCCACAAACCACTTGGCCCAGGGCTCATTCCACTCTAGCACCTTGTCCCAGAGCTTGAACCAGTGCAGATCCTTGGCCACGCCGGCCCAGAAGCTCTCCGGATCTTCGATGGACTGCTTGTACAGCACCTCGTACTCTTCGAGGCTCTTGATGTGCGCCTTGGCGCTGAATTCAGGCGGCGGCGGAAAGACACGAAACTCACGAAGTGTAGAGTCCAGATCCTGATTGGCAATAGCGGGAACGGGCAAGGAAGACATGAAAACGTCCTTCTGTGGAAGAGAATCCAAAGGGTTCGCGGCTCTCCGGCGGAGGCCGCCCGAAGAGATTCCGCGTGGGCTCACTTTACCGGGACAGGCGCACAAAGGGCAAGGGCTTGGACTGGGCCCCGCCTGGCATGATCCTGACTACACCTCGAAAGTGGCCTGCGGGGCGAATCTGCGCACGGCTCGAATGAACTGCTCTCGGTCCTCAGGGTTGGCCCGGATGTAACCGCGCTCGGACATCGGCGCCGGCCGCGCATAGTCCACTCGCAAAAACACGGAGGAGGGCTGCTTCGGAATGGCGCTGCCCACCCAGCTGACTTCTTCCCATGGAATTGTCTTCTCGCTCCAGAAATTGCGCTGGCGAAGACCATCGGCGTTCACGTCCCAATAATAGAAGACGTGGTTGAGTACTCGGAGCAAAGCCTGCAAGATGAAGCTTGCGGCCAAAATTCCCAAGAAATTGCCAGTCGATGAGTTGCCGCGCGTGGACCACATACAAGAATAAAGAATGGCCACAGAGACCAAGACCCAGCCCTGCCACCCGAACCTCTGCCGGAACCTCATGGCAAGAGAATAGTTCGAAGGCTGTCGTAGCCACAAGCGAATACATCCTGTGACCAGACCTTCATTATTTGGCGTAGGTGAAAAACTTTTCCACCCCACTCCAACCCATCGGTGTTCGCTCGATAAATTTCATCCGAATCGGCAGAAGATCGCGCTTGCTGCAGCCAAGGCCCCAACAAGGCCCAAATGGTGTCCCGATTCGGCTCACACTCCCGCGACTGTACTACCTATGTACACCCCGTAGCCTGAAAACGAGTTCTTCACAAAATTACTGCCCAGTCCCGAACAGATTGATTTACCGTGAGTCTATTACAATAGGGATGGGATGGTTGAGAGCCCCCTTTCCCTCAGACCGCCCCCGCAGGCGGCTCGCGGCACAGAGTGTTTCGTGCCGTATTGTCATTGCGCAAGGCATCTGCGTCGCTGGGGATTTTTGCCTGAGACGAAAGAATGTTTTTACCTGCCCTGAAAGAGGGATTGCCAGTTCTAAGCAGGATGCCTTGGATGTAGAGTGGAGGACCTTCATGTCCAGGGACTATGCGCCTGACAACTTGCATGCCGGTCAACAAGCCATGGCAGACCCTGGTCTTGCACACGTCGTCGATGCGTTGCGCGTTGCTCGCCGCATCGGTAAGACCACTCTGACCGCCCCAACGAATACAATCGAGGTTTGAAAATATGTCGGTGAACTACTCCCCTGGACGAACTTTTGGATTGCTCCCGGAACCGGAGCGCTCGCCTGCCTCATTCATCTCTAGCATGGCGATCAACGGGATGATCCTTCTGCTGATCCTCTACATCGGCGCCACCGCCAAGCGGGTCATGGATGCGCACAAGTACGAGGATACGGTTCTCATTGTCCCCACCACTCCGCCTCCTCCGGAGAAGGTCAAGCTGCCTGAACCACCGAAGATCAAGCCGCCCGAGCCGCCAAAGCTTGAGATCAAGCTCGATCAACCCCGCATCATCGTTCCCAAGCCGGAACCCAAGCCCGACCTGAAGCCGCTCCAGATGGAAGCCAAGGTCACGATGCCGGTCGTGAAAGCAGCCAAGCCATCCATCATCCTCGCGCCCCAGCCCAAGGCTGCGCTCACCGCGGCCATGCCGGCACAATCGAAGGATGTGAAGCCGTCGACGGCTCCCGTTCACCTGGGCGATACCTTTGGCGCCACGCCCAACCCGAATGCGCACAGGCCGGCTACGATTGCTGCTATTGGCAACCCCTACGGCGGCATGAACGGCCCCGCGGTTGCGCCTCACGGAATCGTCGGCTCCGCCGGCATCGGCAACAGCGCCACACGGTCCGGCTCCAACAGCGGTTCAATCGGCAAGGTGGCCTCGGCTGGCCTGCCCGGCGGCACTGGCAATTCTTCGTCGGGAAATCCCTATGCCAACCTCAAAGTAGCCTCGGCCGGAATTCCCAAGGCACAGGCCTCCACTCCGGTCCAGCAGCAGGCCGAAGTAAGAAGCGCCACAGATCTTGAGATCGTCTCCAAGCCGTCAGTCCAGTACACCAGCGAAGCGCGGCAGTTGAAGGTCGAAGGCAACGTGGTTCTGCGCGTTACCTTTACATCAGCCGGCCAGGTGGTGGTGCAGAGTGTCGTACACGGCCTGGGACACGGCCTCGATGAAGAAGCACGCCGGGTCGCACAGCAGATTCGTTTTCATCCAGCCACCCGCAACGGACAGGCAGTGGACCTGACCACCAACATAACCATTACGTTCCAGCTGGCGTAGCGGCTACACTGAAATTAAGCAAAAGGCTGTACTCGGCCGCGCAATGCTGATAAATGGCGCGGCCAGAGGAAGACTTGGAAGAACTTACCCTAGGAGCTTGACATGACGTTTCGGAAGATCTCCCTCACCTTCCTGATCATTACCCTGGGTGCGGCCTGCGCGTACGCGAAGAAGGAACCAAAGTACGAACAGGCCCATCCACTCACACCTGAACAGGCCGCGCTGGTGGTCAAAGCCATCGCGCAAGAGAAGGTACTGATCAAGAACATCCGGCAGCGCACGCCTCTGGTGGAGACCTACATCCAGAACACCAAGCCGGATATCAAGCTCTACCAGGTGCCGGTGGACGATCAGTATTCGCTGAGCCGCGTCGACTTTTCCAAGAGCTTTATCGACAAGAGCTACAACGAAACCCCTCGCGCCGAGACCAGGAAAAAGCACGGCTTCTTCAAGGGTTCATTCGAAGCCATCACGGGTCTTACCAAGGCGCTCGGGCTGGAGCGGTTTACGTATTCCCCTACCGGCTTCATGCAGATGATGTTCCTCGACCCCAGCGGCTTTGACAATCAGCACTATGTCTTCAGCTTTGTCCGTCGCGAGTTCCTCGGCTCCGTCCGCACATGGGTTTACGATGTTCACCCCAAGGTTCCCGGCATGGGCCGTTTCTATGGCCGCATCTGGATCGAAGATGAGGATGGCAACGTCGTCCGATTCAACGGAACTTATACAGGCCCCACGTCGGAAGACTCCTCCAAGTATTACTTCCACTTCGACAGTTGGCGTATGAACGTGCAGCCTGGGATCTGGCTGCCGGTGGCCGTCTATGTTGAAGAGACGACCCGCATCGAAGGTGAAAAGACAGTGGGCCTCAAGGCCCAGACTCACTTCTGGGGTTACTCTCTCAAGCTGCCCACGCGCGATAGCGAAAACGTCAGCGTGAAGATCGACGACGCTGTCGACAGCAGCCAGGACTCTCAAGATGTGGGCCCTCTGCAAGCCAGCCGCGCATGGGTCACGCAAGCTGAAAACAACGTGATCGACCGCCTCGTGGAAGCCGGCCTGGTAGCGCCCCTCACGCAGGGCGGTTACGAGAATAAGGTTCTTGACCAGATCGTCATCAACCTGGTGGTTCCCAACAATCTGGCCTTCAGCGATCCCATTCACACCCGCGTACTGCTGTCGACGACGGTCGAGACCACGACGGTCGGCAACACCATCCTGATCAGCAAGGGCCTGATCGACAGCCTGCCCAACGAAGCGGCCATCGCATCGGTCGTGGCCATGGAACTGGCTCATATCGCCATGGGCCACCACATCGACACACGCTACGCGTTTAACGATCGCCTGATGTTCCCTGATACCGCCACCTTCCAGCGCATCGACATGTACCACACCGACCACGACAACACGGATGCCGCAAAGAGGGCCATGGAGTATCTGCAGAACTCCATGTACAAAGATCAGTTGCCCAACGCCGGCCTCTTCTATGCGCAGTTGGTTGACCGCGAAAAGGCGCTCAAGGGCTTGAACTCCCCGAAGCTTGGCGATTCGCTGCTCAAGACAGACGGGACCCCGTGGATGGCCGAACTGCAGAAGATGTCGCCCAAGCTCAACTGGGACGACCTCACCCAGATTCCGGCAAATCCGCTGGGCTTCTGGATCAAGACCGATCCCTGGGATGACAAGGTCCACCAACTGAACCAGAAGATTTACGCGCCGATGAACGCACGCGACAAGATGCCGTTCGAAGTGACGCCGATCTTCTACAAGCTGCAGCGCTATGACGTAGCCAAGGCCGAGGGCCCTGCGGCGCCGGCCACGACCTCGCCGACAACGCCTGCCGGCGCAGCCGGCGATCCCGCTACGCCGCCCGCGACTCAACCGCCGGCTACGACACCCGATGCAACTCCACAAACGCCTCCGCCCGCGGCGCAGCCCTCCTCTGGCGATGCGGCGGCACAGCAGCCGCCCGCGCAAGCACCGACGAACTAGCCGTAGAGCAGATTCCGAGAAGCTCCTGGCCGATTCGCACTTTGATCCAAGCAAGGAGCAGTTGGAGACAATGCAATTGAACTCCGCATCGCAAATCAAACTCACCTGGATTGGACGTGATTTGTGCGTACGTGCTCTTTGATGATCAAACGATCGATACCTGCCCTGCTCCTTCTCCTGGCTGCCTTCGGCGTCGCATCCGCGCGAGCCCAAGTCGTCCCTGCGGCTACGAGGGGCCAGTTTGAACTCGATGCAGGAGGCCTTTTCTCCGTATTTCAGCCCGACTATGCCGGCTTCGGGATTGCTCAAACCAGCCCCAACCGCCTTTACGGCATCGGCGCCTTTGTCGACGCCAAGTTCACACGCTGGGTGCAGATTGAGGCGGAGGGCCGCTGGCTACGCTACAACGAGTTTGACGACATCAGCGAGGATAACTACCTCGTCGGTCCGCGCATTCCCATCCACCACTTCAAATTCATGCGCGCTACTCCGTACGGTAAAGCGCTCATCGGCTTCGGCCGGATGAACTTCGAGAACAACGATGCGTGGGGCCGCTTCACCGACATTGCCTATGGCGGCGGCGTTGACTTCAAGCTGACCAGCAGAATCAGCGCGCGCGGCGACTTCGAGTACCAGCAATGGCCCAATTGGCTCAGCAGCGAACTCTATCCGTACGGGGTCAGCGCCGGCGTCAGCTACAGGATTCTTGGCGGCCGTCAAGGGCTCCCCCGACTCACCAGAGCTGAGAAGGCGCAAAAGGGTCAGTAGCCGCATAGGCGTGGCATCGCCTGTTCCAAATTAAAGGTCTTCAGCAGAGTCTGCTGAAGACCTTTTTCATTGAGCCCTGCATGCGAAAGCCAGGAAGCCGCAGCAGAATTCACCGGATTCCATCTCTTTGCAGCGACGACTGCAGTTCAATGACTTGCAGCTGAACCTGCTTGACCTCTTTCAGAAGGCTCACTTGGTTTCGATTGAGGCTATATTCCAGGCGCCACATCTGGGACATAAAAAAAAAGATACCCGCGACAACATCAAAGACGACGATCCGAGTCGTGTCGAGCCTTGGACCCCAAGAAAACTGGGTCATCAAAAAGACGCCCACCGCCAGAAGGCCAATCGCTTGGCTGGTCCACTTCTGCCAGAAAAGCGCCTTCTCGTGTCTCGCAAGCTGCGATGCTGTTTCTTCCTGGAAAGCCGCGAGATTTTCCGGCTGAGGCAAACGCGCCAAAAGACGTTCGCGCATACTTTCATTTCTTTGTTCCATAAACCCCTCCACTCAGAATTTCCTTCATTGCTCGTTTTGCGTAATGCATGCGGGATTTCACTGTGCCTTCCGGACATCCCACAACCGCGGCGATCTCAGCCACCGACAAGTCCTCAAGAAAATGCAGGACCAGGACCTCGCGATACTTGAGATCAATCTCACTCAATGCCTGATGAATTGCAGCCGCATCTTCGACCGCAAACGAGGGCTCCTCGGCTTCCTCATGGTCCTCGAGCTGCCCCGTCTCTGCCCGCTCTCGCGAGGAGTTCTTGCGGATACGATCGACAGCGATTCCGTGAGTAATCGAGTAGAGCCACGACCGAAGTGAGCCGGGATCTTTCAGCTTCCGGATACCGCGGAACACCCTGATCCACACGTCCTGAAGCACGTCGAGTCCGCTGTCTTGGTTGCCCGTCAAACTAACTGCGTAGTAAAGCAAAGGCCGTTCCATGACTGCAATGAGGTCCTCGAATGCGCCCGGCTCCCCAGACTGGCAACGGAGCGCCATCCACTCGTAACGGGTTCGATTCTCGTTCTCGATGTGCATCTGTTACTTATGTCGAAGGGAAAGCGTTTCAGGTTCAATTCTCTCGAATCAATTTGGGCGCACACGAAAAAGGGGCCACTCGCCTGAGCGAATGACCCCTTTTCTTCTCCAGATTGATTGCAATGCAATGGCGGCGAAGCCGCGTCTGCCGCACCGCAGGTGCTTAGGCCGGTGAAGGCGAACCCTCGGGGTAGTTCGGACCGCCCCGGCTTTCGGGCTTGAGCACTTGCTGCACTCCGCTGTCTCCCTTGTCCGTTGGCGAAGCAAGCACCGAACGCAATGGAGGCAGTTCTTCGCCCTCGATCAGCATTCTCACCTCTTCCGCGTCGATGGTCTCGCGCTCCAGCAAGGCTGCGGCGATGCGGTGCATTGCGTCGCTGTTTCCTTCCACAAGCGCATGGGCCGACTGATAAGCCTCATCGATCAGGCGGCGCACTTCGAGATCGATCTGCCGCGCTGTCTCTTCGCTGAAGTCGCGATGCTGGGCAATTTCGCGTCCCAGGAAGATCTGCTCTTCCTTCTTGCCGAACGTCAGCGGACCCAGGCGGCTCATGCCGTATTCGCAAACCATGCGCCGCGCCAGGTCGGTTGCGCTCTCAATGTCGCTGCCCGCGCCGGTAGACATCTGGTTGAGGAAGATCTCCTCCGCCACGCGCCCGCCGTAGGCGATAGCCAGATTCGCTTCAAGGTACTCCCGCGTGTAGTTGTGCCGGTCGCCGGGAAGGAAGATCGTCACGCCCAACGCCATGCCGCGAGGAATGATGGTCACCTTGTGAATCGGGTCGGAGTGCTCGCGCCGGAACGAAACCAGCGCATGACCCGCTTCGTGATACGCGGTTACCCGCTTCTCTTCTTCGGTGAGCAGCATTGACTTGCGCTCGGCGCCCATGAGCACCTTGTCCTTGGCAAGCTCGAAGTCGTACATCGTGACCTGTTTGCGATTCATGCGCGCAGCGTTCAGCGCGGCTTCATTGACCATGTTGGCCAAATCCGCACCGCTGAAGCCTGGTGTGCCACGAGCCAGCACGTTCAGGTTGGTGTCGTCGGAGACGGGAACCTTCTTCACGTGCACGCGAAGGATCTCTTCGCGTCCGCGCACATCGGGTAGGCCAACAACCACGCGGCGATCGAAACGGCCTGGGCGAAGAAGCGCAGGATCAAGCACATCGGGGCGGTTTGTGGCCGCCACCAGGATCACGCCGTCGTTCGACTCGAAGCCGTCCATCTCGACCAGCAACTGGTTGAGGGTCTGTTCACGCTCGTCGTGTCCGCCGCCCAGGCCGGCACCGCGATGGCGCCCAACAGCGTCGATTTCGTCGATAAAGATGATGCAAGGTGCATTCTTCTTGCCCTGCTCGAACAGGTCGCGCACGCGGCTTGCGCCCACGCCCACAAACATCTCAACAAAGTCTGAACCTGAGATCGAGAAGAACGGAACGTTGGCCTCGCCGGCCACAGCACGCGCCAGCAGCGTCTTGCCGGTTCCAGGAGGGCCCACCAGCAAAACACCCTTGGGAATACGTCCCCCGAGCTTCTGGAACTTTTGCGGCTCACGCAGATACTCGATGATCTCCTTCAGCTCTTCCTTGGCCTCATCCACGCCGGCCACGTCTTTGAAGGTGATCTTTTTCTGCTGCATTGAGAGCAGGCGCGCCCGGCTCTTGCCAAACGAAAGCGCCTTGTTGCCGCCCGACTGCATCTGCCGCAGCATGAAGAACCAGATTGCGCCCAGCAGGATGAACGGGCCCACGTTGATCAGCAACGGCCACAGCATATTATTCTGCGGCGTCTTGATCGTCAGGGAAACCTTGTCGGCGCGCAGCGCCTGCTCAAGATCCTGGTAGTTCGAAGGAACCGTGGTGTGGAAGGTGTCCTTGGGCGAAGCCTTCAGATGTCCATGGAGCTCGTTGCCCTCGATGGTCACATCCTGCACTGCCCCAGCCTGCGCCTTGTCGAACAGATCGGAGTAAGAGATCTCAGCCTCTTTACCCCCGCCCGTGCTCTTTGAAACCACCGTCCAGAGCAGCATCAGGCACATGAGTATAAAGACCCAGAACATGACCGTTTTAACTGTCGAATTCACCAGCATTCCTCTTTCCCGGCGGGGAGAAGCCGCTATCGAACTTCCGTCACCGCCCACATCACCCTAATAGACGCTCGCACCTTCGTATAAGTCACAGAAAATACGCAACGGCTGACGGCAGACACGAATCTCCCGCCGCCTGGATGAGCAGTAAAGTAGATTGTACTCCGAAGCCGCGAAAAGTTGGAAGAAACCAACGGTTAGCCCATGCAAGCCTTCGGGCCATCGCTCTACCCCAAAAGTTCCAACGAGAAACCGTTCTGCGCCGCCTCAGATGTTCGAACCCTCCAGGGGAGATGCCACCACCTCGATTCCCCGCTCCGGCTCCACTTCCACACCCTTCATCCACACGATGTGGCCGTCCACCTCAAGCACGGGCCAAACTACGCGGCTGCTGCCTGTAACCCGCATCCGCTCCAGCACTTCCTTCACTTTGCCCGCCTTGCTTGAGTAGCGCAGCCTCACCCGGTCTCCCGGCCTCCAGTTGCGCAGCCGGGCCGTCGAGGTTGGGTCCTTCAGGTCGTTGGCAGCAGCGGCATCTCTTGAAATATTGATCATCAATCGAATGCCGAAAGCAGGAGCCTCCATTTCGCCCGGAATCGGCCCGTAATACTCCGGAACCACATCCGATAACCCCTTGCCGGCAGCCAGTGGACCTGTGCTCAAACGCAGCTCACGCGGTGTGCGCTCGGCCCGCAGTCCCTGCGCCAGCTCGCATTTCTGCCCCGCGCGTCCCGAGAGTGCCAGCGTTCGCAAAGCCTCCGTCGAAACAAAATCCGGCTTCGCGCCCATTTGCTCCGCAGCGTAGCGCAACAACCGCCTCTGCACCGCCGGCGCTAGTGCCGCCAGGCGAGTCACATCCAATGCCAGCCCGAAAGCGCTGCCGGCCCCGGCCGCTCGTCCCCCACCGCGCACCGCCCGCCCCTCCATCAGAAGCTGCGGCGCCAGCCTGGCCATCTCCGCCTGCCACCAGGCTTCTTCGTCTTTGGCAAGCGCAGCCATCTGCGCCATGTGCTCGCGGAGCCGCGGATTCCAGCCTTCCAGCAAGGGCAAAAGCTCGTGCCTGATCCGGTTGCGCGTATATGCGCGGTCAGCGTTGGATAAGTCTTCCCGCCAGCCTTGCCCCAAAGCAATCAGACACGCTTCAACCTCAGCCCGCGTCGCACTCAGCAATGGGCGCAAGATCTGACCCTCCGGGAATTCAACAGTCGGATGGATGCCGCTCAAACCCGCGGTCCACGCTCCGCGCAGAAACTTGCCCAAAACAGTTTCCGCCTGGTCGTCGAGGGTGTGAGCGGTAGCAACAGCGTCCACCTTGCCCTCAGCCATCAGTTGCCGGAACCACCCGTAGCGCAGACGCCGTGCCGCTTCTTCAATCGATTCACCGCTCGCCTCAACCTCAGCCGCAACGTCAACCCTCGCTTCGTGAAAGGGCAAGCCCAGCTCCGCAGCCAGCGAGCGGGCAAACTCCAGGTCTCCGTCAGCCTCGTCCCCGCGCAAACCATGGTGCAGATGCGCAGCATGCAGTACCAAGCCTGATGTGGCACTGCTTCCGGCAAGAGCGCGCAACAGAGCCACCGAGTCCGCACCGCCGGAGAGACCCACGGCCAGCCGCAAACCCGGCTTCAGCATCGTCGTGTCAATCGGCAATCCTGGAGCGACTCTTAAGCGCATCTCAGAATGATAGTGCGTCCGTGCAATGCCCGGCTTTCCCTGGCAAATCTCGCTCCAGAGTTCACTCCACGCACCACCGATGTATACTTCACCCGTTATGCAAGTATTCGTAATTCTCCCCGCTGCCGGCCTGGGCACCCGAATGGCCGGCCCGCAGCCAAAACAGTTTCTCGCGCTTGAAGGCCTGCCCATCCTGATTCATTCGCTGCGCGCATTTGCCGCGGTGAAGCGGGTGACAGCCATCTACGTTGCCGTGCGCAAGCCGGAAGTTGAGCGTGTTCAGGCCCAAGTGGCTGAGTATGCTGCCGAACACGGCTTCGCCGGCCGCGTTCAAGTGGTCGAAGGCGGCGACAACCGCCAGCAATCTGTTTCCAATGCCCTGGCTGCCCTGCCCGCTGAGCCTGAC
>Ga0302320_10028900_pt1 | contig 10623 bp, 7 predicted proteins | sample Bog_T0_3_FD_202130 | JGI IMG/M metagenome (GOLD analysis project Ga0302320, IMG submission 202130) | Peat permafrost microbial communities from Stordalen Mire near Abisko, Sweden - Bog_T0_3 | ecosystem: Environmental > Terrestrial > Soil > Wetlands > Peat | place: Sweden: Abisko, Stordalen Mire... | reverse complement strand
TTGTATCTCATATTGCGTGGGAATCTGAGGTGTGGATCGCCGAAGATCCCGACCACATGATTCATTTCAACGGAGAGCGGTTTCTCGGGCCTTATCCAGACGTGATGCCGCGTTAAAGTCATAGCCCAATATCTCAGTGATTCACAATGGACAATTTAATTTCCCGAGGAACGCTTTAACGTTCCTAATTCTCTTATCCATCACCGCCTGCCGATGCGTCCCTACGCAGGCGGCGCAAATCACGCTGACCGATTCCCAGGACGCGAACAATTTTATTTTGTTCGACGGCAAAAACATGGTGCCAATTTGTGTCGAGACCAATGCGAATTCTGCCGTTGCGCGCGCGGCAAAAGATTTGGCGGAGGATTTTTTCAAAGTGACGGGGAAAAAACCGGAGATAAAAAATCAAATTTCCGAAAACCATGAAACCACGGTCATCATCGGCACGCTGGGCCAGAGCGCAATGATTGACCGGCTCGCGGCGGAGAAAAAACTGGCGACGAACGGCGTTGGCGGCGCGTGGGAAAGTTGTGTTATGCAGGTGGTGCCGGATCCATTTCCGAACCTTAAGCGCGCGCTGGTCATCGCGGGCAGTGACCGGCGCGGGACGATTTACGGCATTTATCAGCTATCCGAAATAATCGGCGTCTCGCCGTGGTATTGGTGGGCGGACGTGCCAATCAGGCGGAAGAAGACGCTCGCTTTGGGCGGTGATGTTTTCAAGGAAGACCCTCCCGGCGTGAAGTATCGCGGCATTTTCATCAACGATGAGGATTGGGGCCTCAACCTCTGGGCGGCGAAAACCTTCGATCCCGAATTCAAAAATATCGGCCCAAAGACCTACGAAAAAGTCTTTGAACTATTGCTGCGCCTGCGGCTGAATTACCTCTGGCCCGCCATGCACGCGTGCAGCACGGCATTTGGCGACGTTCCGGAAAACGCCGCGCTGGCGGACAAATTTGGCATTGTCGTCGGTTCGTCGCATTGCGAGCCGATGCTTTACAACAACATCAAATGGAACGGACTGCATAAGGGCCCTTGGAACTATAGCGTCAACCGCGACGGCATCCACGGCATCTGGGAAGAGACGGCAAAAACCCGCGGCCTTTATGAAGCGGTCTGGACGCTCGGCATTCGCGGCATTCATGACGCGGGAATGGAAACACCGCCGTATGATATGCCGGGCAGGATCAATCTGATGGGCGAAGTCTTTCGCGACCAGCGCGAATTGTTGAGCCGCTACGTGACGAACGAATGGGGACCAGTCGCCCAATGTTTTGTCCCCTACAAGGAAGTGCTGCCAATTTACGACGCCGGCTTGAAAGTGCCGGATGATGTGACGCTCGTTTGGGTGGACGACAACTTCGGTTACCTCCGCCGTTTGAGCAATCCCAACGAACGCAGGCGCTCGGGCGGCGCGGGGGTTTATTGGCATATGTCTTATTACGGCGGGCCGCATTCCTACACTTGGATCAACACCACCGCGCCCGCGCTGATGTGGGAGGAACTGCACAAGGCATGGGAAAATGACGCACGCAACCTGTGGGTCGTCAACGTCGGCGACCTCAAACCGGCGGAAATCGGCATCGACTATTTCTCCCACCTGGCGTGGCAGCCCGACGGTTTTCCGCTTGGCGGGCAACGGCAATTTCTCAACGATTTCGCCTTGGAAAAATTTGGCGAAAAGCTCGCCCCGCGGATGACCGATTTGCTCATGGATTTTTACCGGTTGGGCACTGTCCGCAAACCGGAATTGATGGAACGCAAATGGGCGCTTTCACTGACGCCCGAACGCGCCAGGCAACTGGAGGACGACTACCAGAACCTGCTCGACCACGAGCAGTCACTCGCCAGCGCCGTGCCTGCCAATGCGCGCGATGCTTACACTGAATTGGTCGGTTTTCCAACGCGCGTCCTTGCCGAATCCGGCCGGATTTTTATGGCCGACCGAAAAATCCAGCAGGGTGAGGACGTTTCCGTCAACGAGGCGAAAATTGCCAGCCTGCGCAGCGACTTGGAGTCGCAAGTTCAGAATTACAACACCAACCTCGCCGGCGGAAAATGGAATCACATGATGCCTGGACTGGTCACCGGGAGAAACCTCATGGCTTGGAGCAGCCAGGTCCGCTGGCCTTGGGGCGAAAGCGTAGGCCAATCCACCAACCGCCCTGCAATTGCAGCCTCGCCGGCGGAGGAGCGGAACTGGCGCGCTGCCGCCACGGCTGACCGGCGGACCGCGTCCGGTTCGGCACGCTGGAGTGACGTCGAAGGGCTCGGCCCGACGGGGAAGGCGGTGGCGTTGCAACCCGCGAACTTGGCCGCTTCATGGCTGGCGGATAACACCAGTGCACCGACGCTGGAATTTGATTTCACATCCAAAGGCGGCGACGCCGAAGTGTTTGTGGATTTTCTACCGACGTTCCGGCTTTATCCCGGCCTGAAACTGCGGGTGTTCGTGAGCGTGGATGACGGCGCTCCGACCCTCATCGAAGTGCCCGGCTCTGGCGGCATGCAGGATGAAAACGGCGACATCCGCAGTTCCGGCGTGCAAAACAATTATACCCGCGCGCGAATCCCGCTGCCAAACCTCATCGCCGGCAAACATACCTTCAAAATCCGCGCGGTTGATCCCGGTGCGGTGATTGACCAATTGTCTTTACCTTGTCAAAAATCGCCAACCGCAACCGCGCCCGTTGCACGCTGAACTGGTGGCGGAATTGCAAATGGATTCACCTACCCCAGTCGCGGCCAGTCCCGCCATGTCACCCAGCGGCCTCCGATTGAACCCCATCGCAAATCGCAAAACCTTTGCAAAAATTCATGCAAATCACCCGGCGTCATCCTTTGTCACTTTCCGTCACGGAAGGTTACCTGGTCTCCTGAGTCAGACATCCGGCAGGAAGTTGACTTAGTGCACTTCTTGTGCTAGCATTGCGTTCACGGATGAAATGCCAACCTGCCACAATAGTCCCACAAGCAGCCGTCCCGCCGCTACGGATTGTAAGGTCCTGCCGGTCCAGCGCAAGCGATGCGGAAGGCTCTCATCCCAGGTCGGCCTTCAGCCGCCACAGTCTTCAAAACTCCGGACTCCGCTGCCGTAGGCCAGATCCCCGACCCGGCGTTGTTGTTCAAGGTGACCAGAGTAGACCCGTCCCTCCCGGCTGGCCGGGCCTGCGGGTAAAACCAGGTAAAACCAAAAATTCCACCATCGCCATGCGCGTGCCGCTCCCGATCCCAAATCAACCCCAACCAACGCCCTTCCCCAGCGCCGTTAGGTGCGAAATCTTTGTAGTTCCAATTCCTAATAATAATCTTAGCCCCGTGAGGGGCGGCATCTCCCCTCCGCGTGCCCGACCATTTCGCCCCGCTGGAGCATGGGATTTTATCGGCCACGGTGCCCAAGCCGGGCAAGCGCCAGTCAAACCAGGTAAAACCATGCCAGTCCGTCCCGGGTGGTCAGGCTCCCGGCCGGTAAAACCAGGTAAAACCAATTTCACCGGTTCATACTCAAACCATGCCCGTTCTAAACCATTGCAAATCAACGCTCGGCCCCATCGACAGGCCGAGTTTCGGCTTAAACCCAGTCAAATAAACAATGACGTCACTCCGTGTGCCAAAATTAACTGTTACCCGATGGTGGATATCGTTGTGCCAAAAGGATGTTACCCGGTGGCCCTTGTTGGTTAACTGTTTGTTCGCTCCGAAGCGAGTTAGAACGAGCAGGAGGCGAGCTTTGAGCCTCAGCTCGCGCCTCCTGCGGTCGAAGGTTCGTGAGACACTCGATGCTGGTTTCTGGGGCGGGGCGGCCAGTTTCAAGGCGACGGGATTCAGCCCACCCTCCCCTTGGACAAATTGGACGGCATCCTCTATTGACCTGACCCAGTCCGTCCGGAGTATTATGCAAGCATGAATCGCCGCCCCTTCATGATGGTCTTGTTTTCCCTCCTGCTGAGCCTCACTGGTATGGCCGCACCCGTCATCGACCCCCTGCCCAATGTCACCGTTCCCGCCGGCAAATCGCTGATTCTCCCCATCACCGCCACCTCGACGAATGGCCGGGCGCTCACGTACACCATCACCAGCAGCACCAACGCCTTTGCCGTCGTCCCGCACACCAACAACCCCTTCTGGCAGTTGACCGTCGCCCAGGTGGCCGCCAACACCGTCCCCGGCGCCTACCAGACCCCTTTCCGCGGCGGTCCCGCGACCGTCACCAATGTCGGCACCCTGACCTTCATGCTCTTTCCCGAATATGCGCCGCATACTGTCAACGTCTTTCAAGGCCTCACCACCTCCGGCTTTTACAACAGCAACACCATCTTTCATCGGATCATCACCAATTTTGTCATCCAGGGCGGCGACCCGCAAACCAACGGCTCCGGGGGCCTCGTCTTTCAGTACAATAACGAGTTCCATCCCCAGGCCATTTTCAGCGGCAACGGCCAGCTCGCCCTCGCCAATTCCGGGCCCAACACCGACGGTTCACAATTCTTCGTCACCGTCGGACAGCAACGTCCCCTCGATTTCAACTACACCCTCTTCGGCCAGCTCGTCCGCGGTTTTGTCACCCTGACCAATATCAACCTCACCCCGGTCGACACCAACAGCCGGCCGCGCGCCGATGAAATCATCCAAACCGCCAGCTACGTCTCCGACATCGCCGACACCGTCATCACCCTCACCGCCACCAACGTCTCCGGCGTGACCGGCAAAATCAGCGTCATCGCCGACGACGGCGCGGGCGGCCGCGCCACCAACAGCTTCAGCGCCACCACCGTCACCGACACCAATAGCAACAACCAGCCCATCATCTACCCCGGCAACACCGTGACCAATCTGGTCGCGCCCAAAAACGGCGCCTTGACGAATTATCTCAACGCATTGGAACTCGATGGCGAGACCCTCTATTGGAACCAGGAATGGGGCGACCAAAACTCGTACAACGTCGCCACCAACTACAGCCTCACCACCGCCAATGGCGGCATCAGCGGCCTTACCTACAATGTCATCAACGTCGGCGGCCAGGCCCAACTGGTGATGCGGACCACGAACAACTATGTCGGCCCCGTGAATGTTTTTGCCGTCGTCAGTTCGAATCCTGAAGCCGACCTGTATTGGCAATTGGGTGAAGAACCGCCTAGTGAGGATTACCTGTATTTTTCCCTCGTCTTTGGGGACACCCCCATCGTTGCCAGAAGCAACACCGTCACCGTGTTGACCGGCGCCTCCTTTACCAACGCCCTCCTCGCCACCTTCACCAATGGCGTGCCCCTCAGTGCCCCCACAAATTTTACCGCCTATGTTTATTGGGGGGATGACACCATCACCGCCGCCAACATCAGCACCAATGCCGCCGGGCAAAAAGTCGTTCTGGGCGTGCACCAATACATCTGGCCCGGCACCTACCCGGTTTTTGTGAGCCTGCAAAGCGCCATTGGCGCCAGCGCCGACTTGACCTCCTATGTGACCGCCATCGGCGCCCTGCCGCGGCTGTCCGTCAACGCCGCCTCGGCCCATATGACCAATGGGTTCACTTTCAGTCTTCTGGCGATCAACCTGAGTGGATCCGTGCAAATCTCCACCAACCTCGCCACGTGGACCACCTTCACCAATTTTACCGCCACCAACGGCATCCTGAACTTTCGCGACCCCGCAACCAATCTCAACCGCCGGTTTTACCGCCTGCTTGTTCAGTGAGGTGATTTAGTGAAGCTTCCCTCCGCTTCGATAAGCCATTGCAGAATATTGCCAAACCCGCTTTCGTCTACCCGCAACCGTTGGACAGGCGGGATCATACCGGGAGGTTTTCAGCGGCCAACCCATAGGACGTCGAGATTGCCAGGACCTCGCTGGCCGCCGCGGCGCTGGCCGGGCGGGGCATTGGTGGCGGGGGTGGGGGCGGGTGCGCCGGGCAGGCGTTCGGTACAGATGAGCACGATCCGGTTGTTCCTGGTGTCGAGCGAACAGGTTTTGCAACCGGGCTTGGTTTGCACGGTTTGTTCCACGGCAAAATCCGTCGGGTTGTTTTCCTTGATGATGGTCAGGGTACCATCGCGCTGCGAGCTGAAGGCCTCCTGGGTATTGGCGTTGAAGCCGCCGCTGTCGGTGCCGTTGCCAATGGGAAGCGTGGCGAGCACCCGGCCATCCCCGGCATTGAGTACCACGCATACGCTGGGTTCGGAGCACATGGCAAATAGTATTTGATTCTTGACATCCAAGCCGAGCCCGCCGGGCTCGCCCGCAGTGTCGCCGAGGTCGTATTTGGTGATCACTTTCAAGGTCTTGAGATCGACGACGGCGATTTTTTTCTCATTTTCGACGTCCACATACAATTTCCCCTGCCCGTCGCTTTGGGCCTGTTCGAGGGCGCCGCCGACATCGATGGTGCCGCTGACTGAACCATCGGCCGGGTCAATCAGGGTGATGCCGGGAGACTGATGACTGAAAATGAGGACTTTGCCGGTAAAGGGCTCGAACAGGATGCCGTCGGGCCGGCTTTGCAAGTCGATGTCCTTGATTTTGGCCAGGGTTTCGGTGTCGAACATCCCGACCTTGGGGCCGCTGACAAAACCGTGATGCGATTTGGCATCGACGGTCACACCGTGGCCGCCGAGGTTGGTGACGGTGCCGATGAATTTATGGTTGTCGAGGTCGAACAGGAAGGTATTGGTGCCGCGGGGCACATAAACCCGGCGGCCATCGTTGTCGGCATAAACATAATCGATGCCGCCGTTGCCCATGAGCTGGGTGGTATCGAGCACCTTGTATGGGGCGTCGGTCTGGGCGCGGGCCTGGCTGGCGAGCAAGCTGGCGGCTGCAGCCAGGACCAGAGCCGGGAGATGGACGCCGCGAGACTGCCAGCGGCAACCCGCAGCGGAGGCAGGCAAATTTTTCATAGGATAAAGGTGATGGTTTGAACGGTTTGAATGGCTTTTCTGGGAAAGGTTATGGCAAATGGCGTCGGGCGAGGCAACTGGATTATGGATTATGACAAAGAATTAATGCGGGTAGGAATATTTGTTTGACGACCGGGCACGAGTCCGTAATTTGCGGGCATGGATCATTCACCCGGTTTTCTGCAACTGGTCGCCGAGGCCAGGAAGCACGTCAACGAAATCAGCGTGGCGGAAGCGCGCGCCAGACTGACCGCCAATCCGAAGGTGGTGTTACTGGATGTGCGCGAAGATCACGAGTGGGAGGCCGGCCACGCGGTGGAGGCGGTGCATCTGGGCAAGGGGATTTTAGAGCGGGACCTGGAAAAGTTATACCCCGACCCCAACACGGAGATCATCATGTATTGCGGCGGCGGCTTTCGCTCGGCGCTGACCTGCGAGGCGGCGCGAAAGATGGGGTATGGCAAGGTTCATTCGCTGATTGGCGGTTACAAAGGCCTGGCCGCAGCGGGCTGGCCGATGGCAAAGTAACCGTCACGGTTTCACCTGCGGGGTTGGCTGGATTACCTGGTGCTTTTCGAGTTTTTCGAGTTTGGGCGCAATGACCATCCGGCAATAGCCGGCATTGGAGTTGTTGTCATAATATTGCTGGTGGTAATCCTCGGCCGGATAGAATTTTTTTAACGGCACAATTTCCGTGACGATGGGGTCGCGAAAATTCTTCTGCGCCTCGGACCGGGATTGCTCGGCGATCTGTTTTTGCTGCTCGTTGCGGTACAAAATGATGGAACGGTAGGAAGTGCCCTCGTCGGCGCCCTGACGGTTGAGGGTGGTGGGGTCATGGGCCTGCCAGAACACTTCGAGCAGGCGGCCATAGGATACCTTGGCTGGGTCAAATTTGATTTCGGTCACCTCGGCATGGCCCGTGGTTTCGCTGCAGACCGCTCGGTAGGTTGGGTTTTCGGTGGTGCCGCCGGCGAAACCGCTGGTGACGGTGAGGACGCCGGGCAACCGCTCGAAGACGGCTTCCATGCACCAGAAACAGCCGCCGCCAAGGTCTGCAATTTCGATCTGGTTGGTTGCAATGTTGTTGGTCATGAGAATCTCCGCCGAGTTTACGTTTACGGCGAGTAATAGTATTGCCAAAATTGTTTTCACAGCAAGCATCGTCATTCCGCTTCCGGCTGGTCCAGATTGTGGCCAGGGGGCAAATCGGCGTATTTTTCGAAATGCTCCGGCTTCAGCGGCTCGGAGATGGCATTTTCACCGTTGAACCATTTGCCCAAGTCGATGAGTTTGCACCGGTGCGAACAAAAGGGGCCGTATTGGCCGGCCAGCCAGTCGCCAGACCGCCGGCAGGTTGGACACTTAACCGGCCGCATGACTGGTTTGGGCGACCACCGCCTTCAGGTCAGTGAGGACATCCACCGTGTCGTCGAGGGACACGTCGGCATCGGTGAGGATTTTCTGTATGTCGGTCAACACGTTTTGCTGTTGGGCGGCGGAAAGGCGCGCGCTGTTGAACAGGACGTGAATTTCGCGGGCCAGCCTGGTTTGCGGCGCGGCGGCGAGCTTCTTTTTGCCGGCAAGGGCCTTCAGGAGGTCGCCGGCCAATTGTTTAACCGAGGCGGTCGTGGCGCGGTTGGTGCCCTGAGCGGCTTGGGAAAGATCGTTAAGAAGCGCGAGCTTCTGGCTGGGATCGGCCGGGTCAGAGACGGCGCTGAGGCTGGCGAGATCGGCGCGCAAACCGGCCACGTTCTGGAGGGCGGCCTGCATGGCGGGGTCCAAGGGAGCGGCGGGCGCGGGCATCCCTGCTGCCGGGCCGGCGGAGGAACCGCCGGTTTCATTTTGGATGCGACGCTGTTCGGCGTCATTTTGGGCGCTGTCACGCCGGGCCTGCTGGATGGCGCCGGCGTATTGGGCCATGAGCTGGCTGGCGGGAAAGCACAGGCAAACACAGAGGATGATCGGCTTCATACGATCCAATGAGCTATGGGTTTGCAGTCACACTACCACCTTTTTGCAGGAATGAAACATAATCTTCAAGGATGTGCTCGGACTCATCCAGCATGGGGTCAAATGGCGGGGGCGACTTCTTGCCGTCGACGGTGGTGGTGGTGTTGGTGGAGCCGAGCCAGTTTTCGGGCGGGGGCAGGCCCGGTTCCGAGGAGTTCTTAACGGTCAGTTCATATATTTTCACGCCGGGATCACGACGGTTTTCGCGCTCCAGCTCACGGATGTGGTTTTTGGCGGCCTGCTCTTCGCGTTCCTTGATGGCGGCGCGTTCATTGAGGGTGACGGTGCGTTCGGCCTCGGTTTTCTGGTATTGATCGATGTCCTGACGAATATAAGTAAAATCCTGATTGGTGAGGACGCGTGAGTCGGAGCGGGCGCGCAATTGTGGCAGCCAGGGGGCGACCAGATTATACTTGTCGTAGGGGGCCGGCTGGATGGTGTCCCAGGCGAGCGGGTTGTCGAGATTGGATTCGCCCAACTGGTTCCAGTAGCTGAACAAATCGGGGAGGATGATATCAGGCGTGACCCCCTTGAGCTGGGTGGAAGCGCCGCTGATGCGGTAAAATTTGCGGATGGTGATCTTCAATTCGCCGGGATCATTGGCGCTGTTGATCATGAGGGGCTTGAGGGGATTGAGGCTTTGCACGGTGCCTTTGCCGTGGGTGGAAACGTCGCCTACGATGATGGCGCGGCCATAATCCTGCAAGGCAGCGGCGGCAATTTCGGCGGCTGAAGCGCTGAAACGGTTGACCATGACGAGCAACGGGCCGGAATACAACTCGTCGGCATCATCGGCCGATTCGACAATGGTCTGGCCATTGGGATTGCGGGCCTGGACGACCGGGCCGCCTTTGATGAAAAGGCCGGTGAATTTGATGGCTTCCTCAAGCGAACCGCCGGGGTTATAGCGCAGGTCGACAATCAAGCCGGCGACGTGTTCCTGCTTGAGTTTGCGGAGGAGCTTGGCCACGTCCACGGAGGTGTACTTGGGGGTGGCGTGACCATTGCCGGAGTCCACCGGGGCGTAAAAGGAGGGCAGATCGAGGATACCGATGCGGTTGGTGCCGCCGTGGCCGTCCGGCAGGTCAATTATCTTGGCTCTGGCCGCGTCGTCATCGAGTTTGATTTCATCGCGAACGAGCGAAATCACCTTGCGGGTGGTGAATTCGGGGGCGGGACTGATGGTGAGGCGGACTTCGGTGCCTTTGGGTCCCCGGATCTGTTGGACGACCTTTTCCAGTTCCATATCCACGACATCGACGGACGGTTTGTCGCCCTGCGCGACGGCGACGATGCGATCGTTTTCATGGAGCGCCTTGCTTTTACTGGCGGGTCCGCCGGTGACGAGCGAATGGATGGTGCAATATCCGTCATCCTCGGTGAGTTGGGCGCCGATGCCGAACAGCGCGAGGTTCATGCTGATGGAAAAATCCTGCGCATGGGGTGCGCTCATGTAATCGGAATGGGGATCGTAGGCGTGGGCGAGCGCGTTCAAATAAGTTTGCAACACGCTGTCACTGTCCTGGTTGGTCATGAGGTGCTGGGCCCAGTGGTAATGTTTTTCGAGCGTGGCGATGATATTGGTGTTATCGCCCGGGCGCGGTTTGACGGTGATGAGGCCGTTGGTTTCAGAAAGCTCGTCGCCGAGCTTGTCCATGAGGTAGTCATAGCGCACACGCTGGCGCCAGAGTTGTCGGGCCTCGTCCAAATCCTT
>Ga0302320_10028894_pt1 | contig 10624 bp, 11 predicted proteins | sample Bog_T0_3_FD_202130 | JGI IMG/M metagenome (GOLD analysis project Ga0302320, IMG submission 202130) | Peat permafrost microbial communities from Stordalen Mire near Abisko, Sweden - Bog_T0_3 | ecosystem: Environmental > Terrestrial > Soil > Wetlands > Peat | place: Sweden: Abisko, Stordalen Mire... | reverse complement strand
AATATAAGTCTCTTATTTCCAGCCTATTTGAAATCGAAAATGAAAATAAACCATATTTGAAATAAATCGTGGGATTTTCAGAATTATTTTGGAATACACATATCTCAGTTATATTAATTATATCACAATATAAAGGGAGGATCAAAATGTTCACATTTGTTCTTTCAAAAAAACTTATGGTATTATCGAAATAATCCGGTTGGATAATAAAATGTGTTCCTTTTGATAAATAAATTGTCAGATTTCCATTCAAATATGGAAGAAATACTGATGATTCAGAATATAAACAATCATATATTTTTGTATAGTTTTCATCAAAAAAAGTGAGATTCGAAACCGAATTTCCCCCTGCTATTATTAATATATTCCTGGAGAGAAAAGTGGTATTTTTAGGAAGGCAGTCACTTTCTTTCAAAATTTCAGTATTAATAATTCTCGTGTCATAAAACGAATCATAATAATTAAAGGAACACATTGAACAGATTTGTGGTTGAGAGCTTGTCAAAATACATGGATAGGCTTCATTTTCCCAGAAAATAAAAAGGAGTAATAAAATTTTCAAGGACATTTTATGTTTATCTATAGTCAAATTTATTTTGTTCTACTTTGGTTTTTTTTGATTTAGTATTGATTTCAGAAAGAAAGAAAAAAGCCCAATATAGGCACTAAAAATTTTATCAAAATTCAAAACTAATGTTCTTTTAATTAATTTCCTGAAAACCGAACTAATTGCAAGTTCTCATACAAGTATCACCATCCTCAAAATTGTTGGCGTTTCCTCCACATCCACCATAAACGAAATTCTCACATATTCCACTTTGAGCATCATAATAATATCTCACAAAATATGCTTTGCATGGACCAACTTCAGGGGCTAACAAACAAAAAGCATTTGACCAATTGATTTCCTCATAAATTGGAGCTCCGATATCCTTTACACAAGCTGTTTCACAGGCCTCGAAAGTTTCGAAATTGTTGATGTTTCCTCCGCAACCACCATAAATAAAACCCTCACATCTGGATGTTAATGTATTATAAAAAAAACGAGGGATTGTAGTCGAACAAGGACCGATGAATTTCGGCAAATTGCATCCAGGCGATAAAGAATGCATGAATGAAGGAAGGAATGAAAAAACTAGCAAAAGAGAGAAGAAACTTGCAAACATGAGGAAATGAGGAGGAGATTTGAAATTAATAATACTATGAATGATTAAGTATTATAATTTTTTCATAATTTGCAATAAAATTTTATTTTTATTTGAGATAATGTTTGAAAAAAACATTTTTTTCCAAAACTTAATTGAGCTATCTCGTCTTTTTTCTCTGCATTATTTCTTTTCCTCAATTTTGAGAACTTTAATGAAACAAAAAAAAATATATATTGCTTAAAAAAATTTATTTATTTACTTTTTGACATTCTCTTATTTTTGATAGCTTCTAAAATATGGTTGCTTCCCTCTCCAGGCTTCATTCCAACTAAATATTTAATGAAATGTTATAAATTACATTTTAATAACAGCTTTACAAGGTTTGGCATCTTTGGCAACATCATATTTTTGAAGCACTTTCGAAGGAGAGATGATTTTGCCTGTTTTATTTTCCAGAATTTTGGTTTTTTCTTTTTCTTTCGCTGCATTTTCCTCCAATTTTTTCGCGGCTTCTTCTTCCTTCAAAAGAATCCTTTTAGCATTCCTGCATGCCAACCAAAATTTAAAGATCTTCTCCCCCAATTTTTCAGAACTATTCTTTTGATTCTCACACAAGAATATAGCTGAAGCCTCATAACAACCCTCACAATGAGTGATTTTTTGCTCGAAGTTCTTGCTGATTTTATCCAGTTTTAACGTCAGAAACCCTAACTTCTCTTCAATTTTATCTTCTTTTTCTAAAGATTTCTGATGAATCGCCGCAAAGACAAATTTACTCCCTTTCCTGAATTCTCCTAAATCCGTCCATAATTGACTGATGGGCAATTTTGCAGCCAAATCATAATCCCCAAGATCCATATTTTCATCAATTATTCGTTTTCCCCTATCCTTTTCGAGTTTTTCTATCACATAACATAATAAATTCTTCTTTGCATTATTAGTCTTCAAATCAGAGAGTTTCTCCAAACAATCTAATTTGAACCCAAAGGCTCCTATTTTAAATAATTAATTGGTATGTATGTATTATTGTTTAATAGGGAAAAACTAGAAAGAAACCTCCTCTGATTGAAGTTCCATTCAAATAATTTCCTATGGCCAGAATATATTCAAAAAGACTCTTCAAAACCTCGTTTTCCTTCATTCCTCCCCACACTCGATTCAATGTTTCCAATTTAGTCTCCAAATCCTCAATGATTTCTTCGTAAATTCTAGAGAACTTGATGGCGTTCAAACGATCGAAATATCCAGGAATCGTTATCAATGTTGAGAGAAATTTCTCAGGATTTGCTAGAGTTTCTCTTTCACCTTCATATTCTCTTATCACCTTCATTTCAGATTCAGCTGGAATCACACTAGTCAAAGCTTCTAAAGTATTCAAACTTAAGGAATTTTCTTCACAGGATAAAAGAGCTTGTCGAAAAACCTCGAAATCAAGTTTTAATTTCCCAAGCACAATTTCAAGATTTTTTGATTTTTCTGGGGGTAACAAAGAAACTTTCACATTTTCTTCTTTTTTCTTAATATCTTCTTCTTTTTCTGGAGCTTTCACTTTGCTTGCTAGGAAGAACTCACGTTCAAGAGCTTCCACATCAAGAGAAACCTTATTATCATCGATCTTTTCCCAAATTGTCTCCTTCATGTTACCAGCATTAATCGTGTTCCACATCAAAGGTTTCAAGGCTATGTTGGGTTTCTTTTTTTCCTTGATAGGTATTTCTGGTTTTTTGGCTGCAGATAACAAATTGATTGAAGGAAGACCAGGCATGTTTAAGAGGTTTGGAGCTGGAGGACCTAATAAATTCAAAGGAGGAGCATTTTTGAAAGCGTTTATTAAAGGAGGAGGAAGGATATTTGGAGGTGGTGGAAGAATATTAGTATTAATTTCAAAGGTTTTCTCATTATTATTGTTAGTAGTGATTTCTATAGTTTTATTGGTAGAAATTTCATTGTTATTGTTATCAGTTTCTTCCTGTTTTTTTTCTTTTTCAAGCTTCAGTCTCGCTAGGGATTTCTCTTGATTCACATGTAAAAGCTGCAAAGCTTCGAATTTGGTTTCTAATTCTTCGAATTTCTGGGAATCTTTCAATAATTTATGAAAATTCGATGGCACTTGAAAATTTGGGTTCTGATCACTCAATTCCTTTAAATATTTCACGATTTCTTCCAAAGAAATAAAAAGGTGTTTCTGATTAATCGCACCCAATTTCTGCAAAATCATTATTAATTGGGGATAACTCTCGATCTTCTTGGCATGATCCTTCAATTCATTGAATAATATCAAAGGATTGTTAAAATCTATGGGTTTTTCTTTAATCCCACCTTCATCTTCACATTTTTCAAAGGCTTCGATTTGATTCGCGACTGTTTTCAAATGCTCATCGAATAAATCACCATCTGTTTCAGAAAGATAATAGGTTTTTTCATTATTAACAGTCAGAGCTTTTGCAAAGGTTTTATCAACTTTTAACTCATTTTCGAGATTCACGACAGAGAGTTTGGAATGCGTTTGGAATTTCGTAAGATCATCAAGATAATTCTTGTTTTTGTTCTTGAGCCTAGCAGTGGAATATTTCTCATAATCTGAGATTTTCTCCTCTTTATTCGCAAATTCTGAAATTGTGAAGGTTTTAGCCAGGAATTTATTACCTTGATCATCTTTTTAAAAGACATTGAAAATTTCAATTTCATTCAAAAATTATTTTAAAAGTACTTATTTTTTTCTCTAAAGTAGCTTTCATCGCTTGATAACTACAATCCTCGATTTTATATTCTTTTTTATTGATTTTTTCCTTAATAGTCTATCCTCAAAAAAATATAAGGTCTTTTCTTGAAATAAAAAATGAAATACCTGCAAAACTGCATCAATTCCACAAGCCAAAAACTCCGCTTTCAAAGCTCTTCTCTTATCAAGATCCAAAGGAGCTGAAATCAATGTTATTATGAACCCCAGGATGTTTTCAATAAACATGATATTCTTTGAAAATTGGCATATCCGAATGAAAGAATCCAACCTTTCCTTTAAACAATTTTCATTTTTATACCTTTCGATAGCCTCGAATATCGCATTTAATGTCCGACCATCATTTTCTGTTTCCCAAAGCAAAAACCCCATCACTTCCAACATTAATCCAGTCACTTCCAATTGAATTTCATTGAAATTCAGGAACAAAATCGAAATGCTTCTGGGAATTTTCATCACTTCTTGACTTCCATTGAAATTCTTCACCAAAATCAATACCGCTTTGAGAATTTCTATCTGTTTATGGAAACTCCCTTGAGTTCTTGAACAAAGTTCCGAAACTTGAAGGATTTCTATCAAAACTTGTAATCCAGAAAACTCGTAAAAAGTTTGAATTGCTTCGGATGAAACCTGAGAAAGCCAATAGTTCAGATCTTTAAGATCTTGTAAGGAAGAAGTTTCCTTCAAATGTTCGATGATTATTTGCGATTCTGATTTATCGATTTCTGGGATCGATTTGAGGTTATGGACTACAAAGTCGCGATGTCTGCAAATGAGTTTCCATTTGAGTGATTTCGGGAAGTTTTCAAGTAGCGATTTTTCTTCATTGATTATTTGGATTTCTTGAAGAATTTGATCGAATTGTGTGTTTAATTCGGTTTTGCGAGGACGAGGAGGATAATCGAAGGGTTCTGTGAGATTTATTGTGATGAGAGAAGGGAAATAACGTGATTTATAGCTGATTTTCTCAACCGTTTTCGATTTCGTGGTGCCCATTTCCGTGATAATTTTATTGCTGTTATAAAAGAAAGAACTGATCTGAGTGTTTAATAATAAAAGCCAAAATTTTCTTTTTAATGAGCAAAAATTCGGATAAAAACCCGAGTATTTCTAATATTCTCATGCAAAAATCAAGTACTAAGAAGGATTTTGATGAATCTGCTCTGGTTTCTCAAATAAAGAGATTCCTCTCTTCAAGGAATAAGAGGTCTTATAGTGATAACATGAATTTTGAATCCAGGAAAATGCCCAGTAAACCCAAGAATCAAGCAAAAACCTTCATAAATCCAAGTAAAAATATCATGGTTTTTGGGGTTTATGGGTAATTTGAATAGCCCCCAGTCCGAAGAAAAATTATCAAGTTTCAAATAATCTTATTAAAAGCTCACAAGACATTATCTTAAGCGATGGAAGCATTTCCTTTGATATTTCTCTGAAGAAAAACACCACACATAATACAAGTTATAAAATTGATGATATTCTGAAGCTCAAAACCTGCGAATCTAATCAATCCTCAGATGTTAACGTGAGAAGTCCTACAAAAATACAGAAGAACTTCACAAAAGGATGGAATCTAAATGATTATTCCTCGAAAAATATCATTTGTGAACCTGTGATCGAAAAAGGAAATGAGGATTTTATTCAGGATTCTGAATTTTCGATAAAAAATTCAGAAGTTCAAGACTTGAAACTAATTTCCAGAGAAGAACAAAACAGCAAAATTAGTAAAAAGAGCAGGTTTTTGTCTAAAAATACAACACAAAATTTTATAGGGTTATTTTAATAGAAAGAAAGAAATTAATGAAGAAAAAGTGCTTTCACCAACTGATAAACAATTCGAGGATTTGATCCAAAGCGGATATAACTCGAGTCTTGCGTTAAAATCGAATTATAATATAAACAACAGTTTTTTGAAGCAGGAAAGAGGGTTATCTCTAACTGAAGATAAAAAATGTTGTTTTTCATGTATTTTAATTTAAGATCCATCCTGTTTATTTTAAAATTCCACGTTTTTTGGCAAACATTAACATTTTATGATTTTATGCCAAATTTCAAACAATTATTATTTTTTTTAATTTCAATAAAAACTAATATATCATCTATCTACATGGACAGTTTTCCGATACCCATCCAGAACAAAAAACCCTCTGCTAATTCCAATAAACCCACTAAAGTCCTTTTGTTTTGCATCAAAAACAAAGCTAATTGTCTGTTGACACAAATGTATTTATCCAATCTTTTTTCGAAATATGGCAATCCACAAAAAGTAATTATTTCTAGTCTTTTTCTATAAAATAATGCAAATTAGATCCTCATTTTCGAGAAAAACATCATCTGGAAAGCCTTCATTGAAATGGATTCAATCGAATCTGCCATAAAAGCGCATCAAGCATTGAATAATGTGCCGCTTTTGGCAGATGGGTCCAGAATCAACATTTATTTTTCTGATAGAGAAGTCATTAATTTCCATCATTCTAAACAAAGTCCAGGTATTTTTGAATTTCCTATAATTTTCTTACCATTTTTATTAATTTCTTAATTTTTTCTTGGCCTTTTTCATTTTTACATTTACATTAATTTTTCCATTTTTTCGTTTAATTTTATTTAAAATCATCCTTTTTTTTTAGATTACCTTAGTCCTCAACATGACCCTGAAATCGAGAAACCATATAATATGTTCGCTCCTTCTAATGTGACTTTCCCTCTTTCCTTTCTCAATGTCGATACCAATGGCAAATTTCACTCGAATCAAGAGTTAATTTATCCGGAAGAAACTGCAAATAACATTGATACTTTCTCATCAACCCCTGTAAGCCATAACCCTCGTTCCATGGAAATCTCCTATCTTTCTCCAATCGAATCTAGTCAAGCTTATTTCCAACAAAATCAGAAAAAAAGCTATTCTTCCTGTGAGGATTTTGATGATCATCATCATAATCATGGGTTCCCAAATAATAATAATAGCGAGGAATTGATTAAAAAACCAAAAAAACCCATTAGATTGATGTTGACTTCCACACCTTTCGAATCTTCGAATGTCGAAAAACCGATCACCAATGAATTGAAGAGAAATTCTTATACCATAATTGATTCGATTAAGGAAGAACCACATGAAAAATCTCCACAAGAAAAAAAATCTGACAAATCCTTCCATTCAATAGATAATCCAGAATCTCGCAAAAAACAGAACAACGCTCAGAAAAGTTTGAATCTTTTTGTTCCATTGAGCAATTCTTTCAATTCCAATGAGGATTTTTTGGAAATGGATGACATTCAGATTTATCCTGAGAAAAATGATGAGATTCTTTTGAAAAATCTTCCTGCGAAAAAAAGCGAAAATGATATCCCTGAAGTGATTTCTCGAACTCCAAGTCCGATTCCAAATAATAACAATAATATTGAAGAGAAACACATTAATAATTTCAAAATCGAGAATTTTGAGGATGAAAACCTTTTACATTTATTACCACTTGATGAAGAGAAAGATATTGGTGGGGAAGATCATGAAAGTATGGATTCTGAATATGATAATTATCATAAATTCTTTGATAATCTGGTGTTGATTGAAGAGAAGAAAAGCAATGAAGAAGGGAAAAAGTCACAAGAAGGCCTTCTCAATGAAAGCAATGAAAGCAAAAGCCAAAAACATTCATTTGGAAAGATTTCAATTAATTCGAAATCCAAAACTGATCAAGATATTTTAGTAAAGAAAAGGAATAAACAAAGAGATGCTATTGAGAAAATCGAACTTGATATAAAGCAAAGCTCAGATTCCTATTACAAAAATTCAATAAAAAACATGGATCATTTGCTCCATACTGAAAAAAATGAACTTAAACATATCAGTCTCCCATCAAATCTCATGACCAATTCCTGTGGAACAGTATTGGGAGGTTTTTCAGAGGTCTCTCAATCTTTGACTCCGATAAATTTCCTCAATATTTCCAATAATGTCATGTTCGGAAGTCCTTCTCCATCTTCACATTTCGAAAGGTTTTTATTCAATGTCGAGCCAGAACAATACATGACGAATTCATCAAGTTTTCCAGGTAAAAATGAGTTTCTTTTTTATTATAAAAGAAATTAATTTTTCATAGAAAATAAGAAATCCAAGGTGGTTTATGTGCGAGGACTAGAAAATGAATATATAACTTTAACGATAATTTACAATTTGTTTAGTAATTTCGGAAATATATTGAAGATCATCTTCCTCAAGAAGAAATCAGTGGCTTTAATAGATTACGAAACAGTGCTCAATGCTTCACATGCGAAGGATCATTTGAACAACATCGTCTTTTTCGAGAATTCTATAAAGGTTTTCTCTATAAAATTCAAATGGAAAATTTAAGATTTCTCTAGATTTTCTATTCAAATTACTCGGAAATAAACCTTAAATCGCAAGATTCGCCTTCTGAGGAAGTTTTCATTGGTAATGATGATACTTGCAGATTTAAAAAAAATAAGCCAATTTCAATAAACCCCCCAAGCAATGTGCTTCATGTGAGTAATTTAAAGAGAGATGTATGTAAATCTGAAATCATTGTCAACATTTTTAGTCCGTATGGGACCATAGAGTGTGTTAAGTAATTTTATTATGAAGTCATTTATTTTATTAATAAAATATTCAATGTTTTGAAGGTTTCTGGTCATGGATCATTATAAAAACATGTGTCTTGTGAAATTCGCTAGTTTGGAACAAAGTCTTGTAGCTATGGCTTATTTACATGGGAAAGATGTTCTGGGCAGGTTAAATAAAAATTCAAATTTTAAAGAAATAACCAAAAAATAAAAATAAAGGAAACTACAGATCTCATTCACAAGAACCAAAATCTAATAATTTATCTTCTTATCTCCTTTTTTTTCCCCAAAATTTCTCGCTTTTTCATAGTCTTTGCTATAACCAAGTCCTATATATGTTCTATGATATATTTCTATATATAGTCATTTCTCATATAAAAAGAAGTAAATAAGACTTTACTTATTATTTAAAAAAAACTTTTATTTTTTTTCAATATCCATATTTTTTTTCTTTTTTTGGATTCTAATTTATAAATAATTATCGAAATATAACAAAAAATATGCAAAATACAAATTAAAACTTTTCAATGAAATTCCAATTAGGTAAATAAAAATAATAATATTTTTTTAGAGGATTATTTTTGTAAATAATTAATTTTTTTATGAGTATTTCAAAAATTCAAAGGAAATTTTAGATAAAAAATAGTTAAATTTTGGAGTGTTTTGAGCCCAAAAAACGGGTTTCCTCAATCTCCATGTTTTCCGATATGAAAGAAAGCATTTTTCATTTCACGGGCAGTGTTTACAAAATGTTGAAACGGGACTATTTCTGAACCCCCCCCCCCCCCTTTTTTCCAGCCCAGATCACTTAGATCACATGGTTTATGGCTCTCCTCCATAAACCTTGTTTGTTAAAAGCAGCCCACTCTTCTTGATTAGGACTCCTACTGCCAGAATTATGGGAATATAGAAAAAGAATCACTTCAGAAACAACATTTTTTTATTTGACTTTTCTCTATTCAAATGAATATTAAAGAAAAGTATGAATAATATAAAAAATAATAAGAATCTTAAAAATGTATTAATAAACACAAATCTATTGGAAAATAATACTTTTTTTATCCGTCTAATTTTCATATGATGAAACCATCTATTTTATTTTTTCTTTTTCTTGCCTCTCTTGTAAGTTCAATTTTAGCTTCATTTTCAGGCAATGGCACTGTATATACCAGCGCATTTGCAAATCCCGATGGAGGTTCAGGTTTTAATTGTGGCTTTAGATGGCTTCCATCAAAAGCCAGAACTTATTTTGCAGCTCTTAATGCCCCTCAATACAATTCATCTGCCAATTGTGGGCGTTGCGCCTCTGTTAAGTGCACTGATTCAAGATGCCAATCAAATCAAACACTTACCATCATGATAAGTACATTTTTTTCTTGTTTCTACAATTTTTTTTTTTTTTAAGTTGATCAATGTCCTGAGTGCGCCTCTGGAAGTTTGGACTTCTCAACAGAAGCTTGGGATATTATCACAGGAATGAATCCTGACAAAGTGTCAATCACTTGGGATTGGGTTTCCTGCTCAGATATGGTTGATAACACTCAACCAGCAAAATTAGCTGTGAAGGAAGGTTCAAGTGCTTATTGGTTTGCCTTTCAAATTTCGAACACTCTTTATCCCATCTCTGATATGACAATTTCCAATATAGATATCCAAAGACAAAGCTATGGATTCTTTCAAGGAACCAGCAGCTCCGGATTAACCATGCCTTCACAACTGGTCGCAACTGATATTGGCGGGGGAGTGTATTCAGAAACATTTTCAAGCATACCAAGTAGTGGTGTGTTTAATATTACAACCAATGTTACAGCGAGTTCTAACTCTTCGAACAATGGCAGTAATAACACCTCCAATACTTCCACAAACAATTCGAGTGGAACAATTGAGATCTCAACCAATACTACAGCAAATTCGACATCAAAAAAAAATAATCTTGGAAGACTTCCATTTTACATATTTTCATGCTGTGCGAGTATCTTATTGATCATAATGCTGAATTGACTCTGAAAATTTATATAAAAAAAAATCAAAATTTATTAAATATTAAAGCGAAACAATAGATGATCTAAAAATTAGCTGAGTTTTAAAAATTAAATTTTTATAAATAATTTGGTTATTATTTACAAATTTAAAATATTGTTTGTTAAAAAAAAAAAAT
>Ga0302320_10028893_pt1 | contig 10624 bp, 10 predicted proteins | sample Bog_T0_3_FD_202130 | JGI IMG/M metagenome (GOLD analysis project Ga0302320, IMG submission 202130) | Peat permafrost microbial communities from Stordalen Mire near Abisko, Sweden - Bog_T0_3 | ecosystem: Environmental > Terrestrial > Soil > Wetlands > Peat | place: Sweden: Abisko, Stordalen Mire... | reverse complement strand
CATGAGCATTACCCTCAATAAAATCGCCCGAAACCGTGTTGAAATTGCCCGCGCCCTGTGAAAGAACTAACTTAAGATGGGGATGCGCCGTGCGCAAGAGGCCCAGGCGATTTTTTTCCCGCCGCGCGTCGATTTTATCACGCCACTTGTTTTACGGCGGCAATAAATCGCTCCACCAAGGGAGAGGTTTCCCTAGCCGACAAGGCGCCCACCACCAGAGGTGCCTGAGCCGGAGTGATGGGCAGCAATTTCACGCGGGGGCCAGCCAGACATTTCAGGGAACTGGAGACCAACGCGACGCCGCGGCCCGCTGCGACTGCTGCAATGATGCTCGTCGCGCTGTCGCATTCCTGCACGAGGTGGGGTTTGGATGGTGCCAGGGAAAGCAGTTTGCAAAGCCACTCATGATATTCGGGATATTCCTCGCGCGAAAGGCCGACTAGCCGCTCCTGCTTCAGGCACGCGATCGACACAGAACGTTTTCGGACCAGCGAATGTCCCACCGGCACAGCGCAGCAAAGCTGATAATTTTTGAGCCGGATGAACCGGAGCCCACGCATGCTCGACTCGGAGGGGCGCACCGTCAGGGCGACATCGATTTTGCGGTTCGCGAGTCGCTGCACGCATTCCTCCGTCGAGAGATCGTGCAGCGTAACGCGAATTTTGGCGCATTCGTCCTCGAACAAGCGCAGCGCACGGGGCAAAAGCTCGACCGTCAGCGAGGGAGCATAGCCGATGCGAATCAGCCCACGATCCCCCGACGCCATGGCGCGCACCGTCTGCACCGCCTGCTCCGCCCGCAGGAGAACAGCACGCGCATCGTTAAGAAAGATTTTACCCGCCTCGGTCAGCGCGAGTGATTTCGCCGTGCGCCGGAAAAGCTCGACGCCAAGTTCCGCCTCGAGGTCGCGTATCTGGCGCGAGAGCGGCGGCTGTGAAACGTGCAGGCGCTCAGCGGCGCGGGTCACATTTTGCTCCTCCGCTACGACGACGAAATAACGGAGGTGCCGGAGTTCCATGCAGATAGCATACCCACAAAGTATCCTCAGCCAAGCAACATAGTCTTTAGAGATTTCGTGGAACTGGAGTTTAGTAACGCCAACGAAAGAAAAGTTATGATCCAGACCAGAAAATCCCAAGACCGGGGCCACGCCGACCACGGCTGGCTCGACAGCTATCACACCTTCAGTTTCGCGGACTACTATGATCCGAAGCACACGCATTTTCGCACGCTACGCGTGATCAACGAGGATCGAGTCGCGCCTGAAATGGGCTTCAGCATGCATCCGCATCGCGACATGGAAATCATCACTTACCTCGTCAGCGGCGCGCTGCAACATCGCGACTCAATGGGTAATACCGCCATCATGCGCGCCGGCGATGTCCAGCGCATCAGCGCGGGTACGGGCATCATGCATAGCGAAATCAACACCTCGCCGAATGAGCCGGTGCATCTCCTGCAAATCTGGATTTTCCCCGATCACAAGGGTGCAACACCTGCCTACGCGGAGAAATCGTTCGCCAGCGCCAAGCCGGGGCGGCTGCATCTGGTCGCCTCGAAATCGGGCCGCGACGGCTCAATCTCGATCAACCAGGACGTCGATCTTTTCCTCGGAAAGCTCGAGGCAGGCGACCTCACCAAGCATCCCCTCGCCGCCGGGCGGCACGCCTGGGTTCAATTGATCGGCGGCAAACTCGACGTGAACGGCACCCACCTTTCACCCGGTGATGCCGCCGCGGTCAGCGACGAGAACTCGCTCGTGCTCGCAGCCGCGGAACCTTCCGATTTTCTCCTTTTCGATCTGAACTAAAAACACCAACCAAAAACAAAAACACATCATGTCCATGCTTCTCCATATATCAGCTTCGCCGCGCGAAAATCGTTCCGCCTCCATCACCGTCGCCAAGACATTCATCGACGCCTACCGCACCGCGCATCCCGGCGACACGGTGGAAACACTCGATCTTTGGCACGCCGACCTGCCCGAATTCAACGGGGCGACCATAGATGCGAAGTACGCCATCATGAGTGGCCAGAATCCCACGCCGGAACAGGCGCAGGCATGGCAGAGCGTTAGGCGGATTGCCGAGCATTTTAAATCGGCGGACAAATATGTGATCTCGCTGCCGATGTGGAATTTCGGCATCCCCTACAAGTTGAAGCAATTCATCGACGTGCTGGTACAGCCCGGCCTCGCCTTTAGCTTCTCGCCCGACACCGGTTACAAGGGCCTCATTACGGGCAAGCCGCTCGTGGCGATTTACGCCCGCGGCGGCGCCTACGGTCCTGGCACCGGCATGGAGGCCTATGACGCGCAGAGCAGCTATCTCAAGCAGGTACTGGGCTTCATCGGCTTCACCGACATCAAGGAGATCTTTGTCGAGCCGACGATGATGAAGGCGGATGCGGTCGAAGCCGGCGGCAAGCAGGCCGTCGCGCTCGCCGCTTCGTTCTAAACGGCGCAAGGACCACACTGGCCTGTCCTCAGAAACTGAGTAGGTTCCTCCATGGCTGCAAATCCCCAATTTGCCGAGGAGCAATCCGAGGACGGCGCTTTCAAGCGGCAGGAGGATGCTTTCCGCGACTGGGTCTCGAACGACGGCTCAACCCCCTATCCCGCGGTCGCGGGCCGCTATCATCTCTACGTGTGTCTCGCCTGTCCGTGGGCGAGCCGCACGGTGATCGCGCGCCATCTTCTCGGCCTCGAAGATGCCATCAGCATGACCGTCGTCGATCCGATTCGCGACGACCGGGGCTGGGCTTTTCGTGATGGGCCCGGCTACTCACACGATCCAATCAACGGCTTTGCTTTTCTCAGCGAGGCCTATCTCGCGACCAATCCTCAATTCAAGGGCCGCGTCACCGTTCCCGTTTTATGGGACAAGGAGAAGCGCCGGATCGTGAACAATTCCGAGGACGACATCTGCCGCATGTTCAACGATGCCTTCACCTCGCCGGGACATCGGAAAGCCGACCTCTTCCCGAAGGACATCGATTCCGAGCACGCCAGGCTCGCCGCGTTGATTTATGACCGGGTGAACAATGGGGTCTACCAAGCCGGTTTCGCCACGACGCAAGAGAGCTACGAGAAGCCCTGCCGCGAACTCTTCGCCACGCTCGACGAACTTGAAGGCCGCCTCGCCACGAATCGCTATCTGTTTGGGACTCGCATCGTCGAAGCCGACTGGCGCCTTTTCTGCACGCTGGTACGTTTCGATGCGGTTTACCATGGGCATTTCAAATGCAACGTGCGGCGCATCGTCGATTACCCCAATCTGCAAGGCTATCTCAAGGATCTTTACCAGCACCCCGGCATCGCCGCCACGGTCAATTTCGACCACATCAAACGTCACTACTACTACACGCACGACGACATCAACCCGACCCGCATTGTCCCCATCGGCCCGGCGCTGGATTTGACCGGTGCGCACGGACGCGAGAACCCTGGTTGATTTCTCTGACGGGCCATCAGACGCGACGCAATTACTTTTGAGCCGCGTTCAAATCAACTCGTCACCAGCTTGATCCGCACGTCGCGGTAATCGCCGTCCTCAGCGGAATCATCCCAGGCAAAGACCACCGGCCCGACGCGCTGGCCCCGCGAGGCGACCCACGGCAGTGATGCATTCGGATTGCTCCGCTTGTGCCACGCCACCATGGTCAGCTCATAGGACGCATCCTGCGCGGGAATGGTAAGCATGTTCGGGCGCAGAAGATAACTGCCGAGCTGATGCTCGTAACGCTCGCCGTTGATATGAAGAACGACCGCCTGCTCCCATGCGTCGTCGAATGTCGCGTAGAGGTGGACGCTTTGCTCCGCCGGGATGACCAGGGAAAGCGCTGAGTAGTCGGAAAGCATCGAGGGATTTCCCTCTGGATCAAAGTTGGTGGGCATAAGGCCGCTAACATCGCACCGAAAAGGCCGCTGGCGAGCGGAAAAATGGCGCTTTGTGCTGAGACGCTGAGGGCCAATTATTTACAACTTTCTGACAATTTTTTAATCGGGCGGGTTACCTTGGAAAGAGGGTTGTGCGGAAGGCCGCGTGATCCTAAAGCTAAAGTTTGCCACAATGCGCCGCGCCGCCTGGATTTTCTTCGCCTCGATCTTACTGCCCAGCCTTGGGCTGGCGTGGATGGCCGTTCGCTCCGTGCAGGACCAGCAGGTCGTGCTCGAGCATCAGCAGGTGGTGATCAGCCAAAACATCACCGACGCGCTGGCCCAAAACATCCAACAGCGGATGGACCAGGTCAGAGCCGACTTTGTGCAGGCAACGACTCAGTTGCTGGGCGCAAGCCCTTCTCCGCAGATTTTGGCTGGGGATTTCAACACGAAACTTCGCGAGGCGTGGCCGATGGCGGAGATCGGTTTCGCCGTCAACCTGAGCGGCCAAATCTATTCGCCGAAGCGCGATGAAAGTCCCGACGCGAAAACGTTCCGCGACGAAAACGACCGCTTTCTCAGCAATCTCGAAAACGTGGAAGTCTACACCTCCAATTCGATTTCCGTGACCCAAAATGCGGTTTCGAATCAGAACTCGTTGCTCAATCAAGCCAATGCGGGGCAACTGACACTGAATATCCAGAGAACCGTTAACGCGATGAGCGAGAAAACCGCGAACGAAGCGCAAGCAATGCTCGATTCGTCGAAGACCGCCTCTTCCCTGGACGCGCAAGATAAGGAGGTGGCCCGGGGCGCCTCCCTCAAGGGCGCGATGGCAGGCTTTGCTTCCCGGATTGTTTCGACGGAAACGAACGCCGCACCTATGGCTCCCGCTCCCACAGCCGATGCCGCCGCACCGATGTCAAGCCCGGTGGCAGCCGCCGCGCCTGCGGCAACTGATGAATTGATGCAGTCCGGATCGGCGGCGAAGGCGGAGTATCGCGCGGTTCCAGCTGCGCCCGACGCGACCACCGCCACCGCCACGTCCACGGTAGCCCCGACACCTTCGCCCCCTCCCCCGTCCGCACCTGGTAGTGCCGAAGGCGGAGCGTTTCCTGCGCCACCCCTCAACGCTCCCGCGTCAACCGCGAATGCGCCGGTTTCCACCGCACCGGCCTCCCAAGATCAAGCCGATTTAAACACGGCCAGCCAAACGAATCTGTTCTACTCCAGAATCCAGCGACAGGTCATTCCGCAGCAAATGCCCACCCGCAACTCAGCGCCGCTGTCGAACTCGGTGCCCGCGGAGTCGGATTTTCGACGGGCGATCGGAACGGAAACGAGTGGGGAACTGGCGCGCTTTCTGGAAAACAAGATGCGGCTGCTGATCTGGTCTCACCCGGCGGCAGATGCCCCGATTGTCTTCGGCGCGCAAATCGACCGCGAAAAGCTTCTCGAGGCGCTGCGGCCATCGTTGCAGATTCCAGAAATCCACCAGACCAACGACAGCTTCTCGCGCACGAGCGACAGCCGGATTTGCGCGGCAATTCTCGACGACACGGGGCATCCCGTTGCGCTTTCCCGGACCGGCTTCGTCGCCGATTGGAAGCACCCCTTCGTCGCGACCGAGATCGGCGAAGCGCTGCCGCACTGGGAAGCGGCGCTTTACCTCGTCGATCCGGGCCAGATCAGCCGCGCGGCGCGGACGCTACAGCTCACGCTCGGACTCATCGTGCTGCTGTTCGTCGCAGCCATCGTGTCGGGCGGTTCGCTCATCGCGGCGGACGTACGGCGGCAGATGCGGCTCGCGCAGCAGAAGACCGATTTCGTCAGCAACGTCTCGCACGAGTTGAAGACTCCCCTCACCTCGATCCGTATGTTCGCCGACTTGCTCGCGGAGAAGCGCGTACCGGACGAGGCGCGCCAGGCGACCTACCTGCGGATCATCGCGGCGGAGGCTTCGCGGCTGACACGGCTGATCAACAATGTGCTCGACTTCGCGCGACTCGAGCGCGGCGTGCGCGTGCCGCCGGGAGAGTACCGCGACTGCGATCTGGTCGACGCGGTACGCGACGTGGCGGAGACGTGCGCTCCGCATCTTGAGGCGGCGGGCATTTCGTTCCGCAGCGAGATCGAGGCGGAGTCGCTGCCGATCCGCGGCGACCGCGATGCGCTGGCGCAGATCATCCTGAACCTCGTCTCGAATGCGGAGAAGTATGGCGGGCAGGACGTGCTGGTGCGGGTGCGGCGGCAGGAGACGCCAGCCGGCGCGCTCGGGTGCGTCGACGTGCTGGACCGCGGCGCGGGCATCCCAGCCAAGCAGGTGCGGACGGTCTTCGAGCCGTTCCATCGGCTGGACGATTCGCTCTCCAGCGGCATCCCGGGCTCAGGGCTGGGGTTGACGTTGGCGCGGCGGATGGCGCGGGCCCATGGCGGGGACGTGACCTATTCTCCAAGGGCCGGAGGGGGGAGCTGCTTTACGTTGACCGTGCCGTTGCGGGGGGTGTCTTAGGTGGCCTAAAAGGGCTATTTATTTAGGCGATATAGTGGACGAAGGATAATTATGAAGACGAAAATCCTGGTGGTGGAGGACGACGCGCACATCCGGTTCGGGTTGACGGAGCTGCTGACGAGCGAGGGCTTTGAGGTGGAGGCGTGCGCGCGCGGGGATGCGGCGGTGGCGGCGGTGGAGGAGCACAAGCCGCGGCTGGTGGTGCTGGATGTGATGCTGCCGGGGCTGAGCGGGTACGAGGTTTGCAAGCAACTGCGGGCGCGGGGCTGGCGCGGGCTGGTGCTGATGTTGACGGCGAAGGGGCAGGAGATGGATAAGGTGATCGGGCTGGAGCTGGGCGCGGACGATTATGTGACGAAGCCGTTCGGATTGCGGGAATTCACGGCGCGGGTGCATGCGTTATTGCGGCGCGATCCTGCGGGGGCCGGGCTGGATGGGGCGAAGGGGGCTGCGGCGCAGTTCGGGGATTGCGTGCTGGACGAGCGGACGTTCGAGCTGAGGCGGGGCAAAAAAGCGGTGGCGTTGTCGGCGCGGGAGCTGAAGTTGTTCCAGCTTTTCGCCGGGCATCCGCGGGAGGTGCTGTCGCGCGACAAGCTGCTCAACGAGGTGTGGGGCTATGAGTATTACGGGACGACGCGGACGCTGGACCAGACGATTGTGCAGTTGCGCAAGAAGCTGGCGGACCTGGGCGCGGACCCGAAGCAGATCGCGACAGTGCACGCGGTGGGGTATCGGTGGGAGAACGGGAAGTGAGGGGGCATCCGCCAGCACGCCAACGTCCTGCAAAAAAACTGTCCGTCACCGGCGGAACGAAAGACATGTTGCTCGCATGACGCAGGCAGATGGCTATGGTGGCAAAAACGGGATATGAGCCTTTTTTCTTTCGGCGCGGGGTCGTGGACGGTGACGCGGGCGATTCCTTTCGGCGAAAAGCTGTGGCCCGGCGTGATTGTGTTCGGTCTGATCACGGGGGTCGCGTTTTGGTTCGGTGGGAGTATGGCTTGGGAAAATCATCTTTTCGCGGACCATGCCCAACGAATGGAGTCGAGGGTGTTGCGAAAATATATCGCTGAATCCCACGGAAAAAACGGCCCGATTTATACGCCTCACACTGTTTACCGCTACCAGGTGGGAAACCTAGTCACGCAATGCGACGACAGCGTCGATCGTGGCACGTGGGACGCGGTGCACGAAGGCGGCGGGATGCCGATCAAATATCTGCCGGAGAAGCCGAGTGACAACCGAATCGACAACGGGGCCGTGGATTACAAGGATGAGTTGATAGCAAAATTCGGCCTGATCGCCGGGTTGATCGGCCTGATTCTGGGCGTCGCCAATGCGGTGGCCACAAATCGAAGAATAAAGCTGGTGGAGAGGCTGTTGACGACGGGGCTCTCGACCACCGGACGGGTGACCGCGGTGGATACGGAGCGGGTGGGGAAGTCGCAGCAGACTTTTTTGCGGTTTGAATTCACGGATAACGTGGGGCGGGTGGTCTCGGGGCGCACGGGGGGACTGAGTTGGAGGCAGCAGCGTCTCTGGAGCCAGGACAAGGCGATTACGGTGTTTTTTGATCCGGTAAATTCGAGTGTATTTACGGTGAACCCGAATGTGGTGGGAGGAAGCCAGGAGGTGAAATGAAAGCGATTCCTTATATACTAAGCGGGGTACTGATCGCGCCGGGGGCGTTGCTGGCTTATTTCACTTGGACGATGAAGCAGGCGATCCGGCAGGAATCCTTGTGGAGGTTTCCATTACACACGTGTCCTTCCATGCCACTCCATGTGTAACCTGTGTGCCCGGGATTTTTTGTTGCCTTTGCATCGGACCATACCATCTGAAAGGGTGGCCCGATTCCCGATGGCACAGTTAGATCGCCCTTTCAGGGCTGGTATTAGGGGGCAACTGATACCCAGGGCGTTGCCCTGGGCTTGCTTGATGCGCCCCGTTGGGGCTCCTGACCATGCTCGCATTTAGTGTTAACAGGCTTTAGAGGAGATTTAGGGATGGAAGGTAGCATTTTGAGTTGCTAAATTTGCCTGTTCGCTTGTCTGTGGTTATTCGAGTTATTTTTATGGCAACCATCCCACCAATCCTTGAGATAGGGCTACTCGACCTCGCAGGCAGCGTTGACCAGAGTCTCCGTTGCCGAAGGGTGAAAGGACTAGGGCATGTCCTCGTCGCGGCTTTTCTCCTGGTTGGGCTTTTGGTTCCGACTTACGTTCGTGCCGCCAATTACTACATCAATGCCTCGGGAGCCATGGGAAATGGTTCGGGTTCAAGCGCGGCCAATGCGGCGGACGCATCCAGTGCGCTTAAATATTCCAACATCATCAATGCGCAGAACTCGTCGGGAACGGTGATTAATTATGCCGCGGGGACCTATTATGTGTACCCGGCCTACAGCATGTACAGCGGTGTGACCCACCAGGGAGCGGGTATCGACAAGACGATCATCAAAATTCCGAACGGCGGCGCATCAGGCTCGTTCACACCCCTATTCCTGGCCAGCGGCAGCACGATTTCCAATTTCCAGTTTTTCGATGCGACGATCGACTTTAATTCCAGCAACACAGCCTGGTGGACCAGCAACACGGAGGGGTGCTCGATTGCCTTCGCTTTTTCCCTCGCCGATCATTGCACCATTCAGCGAGTCAAGTTCATCAACATCGGGACCAAAGGCGAGGAGTCCTTTCCCATTTTCTTCAATGTCGGCGGCTCGGCCAGCGGTAACATGAACCACAACCTGGTCGATTCCTGCATCTTCACCCAGCCGATTGCGTCCGGCAATACCAACGGGGGAGTGACTTGCGTCCAGATGGGCGATGCGCTCCCCGGTATCACCACGGACAACACCAACGTCGTTTCCAACAACCAGTTCATCAACCTCAATTACCCGACCTACTCCGACCTTGGGTACGCGCAGTGTTGCAGTTGCCCCGTCGCGGAGAACAACACCGCGAGCGGGGTCGACAGTCTTTGGTTTGTCGAACCGGGGAGCTCGGGGTCGGGCGCCATCAGCACTTTCACGGAATCCAACCTGACGGTGCAGGTGACGGGCAATACGGTGATCAATTCCGGTCCGGTTGCTTTTGTCCTGATGCATCCCAATGGGACTTTTGGCAACCTGAACGTGCAGAATAACACGGTGGGCATGACCGAGTATCCTTATAAATACCAGGGATTCAGCGTGCCGACAGGGGTAGCCATCGATCAGGATTGGGCGGGGAATCCGGCCGTGGGGAACATCACGATTCAAAGCAACACGTTCACCGCGCCGAATCCCGAGGTTAATTCGCCCGTCGCCGTGCAGGCCAATCCCATTTCGCCGGATCTTTTCCACATGGCGAGCCTGACGGTGGAGAACAACATTCTCGTCAACTTTCCGCAGGACGGCAAACAGTACACCGTGACCTCGAACACGGCTTATAACCCGAACTACACGAACACGGGAAATACTTTTGACGCCGCTCTGAGCTTCGCCTCGGCAGGCTCGGCGGGACTAACGGTGAATAGTTTCACGGCCGCGAACCAGACTTTGAATGCCACCCTTAATTTTGCGCCATCGCCGGGCACGGTGCTGACGGTTATTAATAATACCAGCGCGAACCCGATCAGCGGCACGTTCCTCAATCTGCCTATCAATGGAATCATCAATCTGACCTACAACGGAATGCCCTATGCGTTCACCGCCAACTATTCGGGTGGCGATGGCGACGATCTGACTTTGACTTATGCGCAGTCCACCGATACTCCGACGATGCCGGTCTGGGCGCTGTTTGCGTTGGGGCTGCTTTTGGTCGCCGCAGGAATCAGGGGTTTTCCGAAGGCTATCGCGTTTTAGGCAGACCGTGGCTATTGATTCAACCCCTTCAGGGTTGTGGTTCTATTCTATTACCCAGGGTAGGCGCTGGCGCGCCAACCCTGGGCTATATGATTGAACCGCTTGGGGTTCCAAGAAAAGAGCCACCTCATTTTAAAGCTGCTCTGCGGGGCAATTCGGGTCAGGACGGCGGACTTGTCTGACGACGACCCTCCAGAGGCAGGCGACGGTCACGGCCACGGTCGATCGACCGCCGCTACAACTGCACCGCCGCCCGGCGTGCGGCGGCTACCGGGGTGACGACAAAGTCAGGGTCAGGACGGCGGACTTGTCTGACGGCGACCCTCCATTGGGGGCGTTGGTGTAGGGGGCGAATGGTTTGGGAGGTTAAGGGGCGTGTAATTGGAA
>Ga0302320_10028892_pt1 | contig 10624 bp, 8 predicted proteins | sample Bog_T0_3_FD_202130 | JGI IMG/M metagenome (GOLD analysis project Ga0302320, IMG submission 202130) | Peat permafrost microbial communities from Stordalen Mire near Abisko, Sweden - Bog_T0_3 | ecosystem: Environmental > Terrestrial > Soil > Wetlands > Peat | place: Sweden: Abisko, Stordalen Mire... | reverse complement strand
AGAAGAACTGGAGCGCGGGGTGGAGCCGGTGCGAGTTGGGGTCGTTCCCGAAGATCTGCCGCCAGAACAGGTAGCCCACGAGCAGGAACGCGAGGTGCTCTGCGTTGTGCACGCTCTCCTGCGTGAGTGTGTAGTTGTACCAAACCGTCAGGTGGCTGACCGGGATCACGACGGCGTACAGGATGAAGGCGACGATCGGGTTGCCCAGGAACTTGGCGACGCGGGAGCGCAACGCCTCGGTGACGACGATGTGGGCCGTGCCGGAGGTGGAATTGAAGGCCAGCCGCAAGGGAGAGGCGACGGCGAACAGCGGGGCGGCCACCATGATCAGGATCAGGTGCTGCACCATGTGGTCCCAGAAGAGCTCGGTGTCGTAGACGCCGATGAAGCTGAAGATCCCGACGCCCGTGCTGAAGAGGGCGCCGACCCAGGCGATCGTCTTGCCGACCGGCCAGCGGTGCCGAGGGTGCAGCGCGTTGTTGCGCCGCACGCCCCAGAGGTAGAGGGCGAGCGCCACCACGACCATCGCCACCGGAACGAAGTCGAACTGCGTGGAGAAGAGCTGCGAACCCCCCAGGGGCGGGAGTCCCGCGTCGGCGAGTACGGCGATCACCTCAAGACGGTACCGCCGGTGTCAGCCGTGCTGCCAAATGCGCTGCTGCAAGGTCCTGGTCCCGTAGAGGGATGCCTGGGTCAAGAGGTCCAGCTCTTCGCCGGTGAGTTGCCAGCCCAGGGCCCCGGCGTTCTGCTGGGCCTGCTCGGCGTTCTTGGCCCCGGGAATGGGCATTGCCCCTTGCGCAATGAGCCAGGCCAGTGCCACCTGGCTCGGGGTGCGATCGCCGTGGGCCTCGCCGATCCGGCGCAGCAGCGAGACGATCGTGTCCACTTCGGCCATGGGGTGGGCGGAGAACGTGCGACCACGCGGCGGCGGGTTCGCCGCCGAATACTTGCCGGTGAGGCGCCCCTGCCCGATCGGCGAATAGGCCAGGGGCACGACGCCGAGCTCGCGGCAGGTGCTGATGAGCCCCACGCGCAGCGGCATGGCCCGCAGGAGCGAGAACTCGATCTGGTTGCTGGCCAGCCGCAGGCCGCGCTTTCGGAGGGCGGCATCCATAGACCGGGTCCCCTTGGCCGAGTAATTCGACACACCGACCGCCCGCACGATGCCTTCACCGTGCGCGGTGGCCAACGCCTCGGCCAGCGCGTCGTGGGAACGCAGCGAGATCGGCCCGTGTATCTGGTAGAGGTCGATGACATCGATCCCCAACCGCTCACGCGAGGCGCGTGCCGCCGCCAGCAAGGCGGCCCGCACGTTGAGCTTCCACGGGCTCGGCATGAACTTGGAGGCGATGACGACCCGGTTGCGCACTCCCGGGTCGGCGGCCAGGAGCCGACCGATGATGCGTTCGCTCTCGCCGCCCCCGTAGACCTCAGCCGTATCGAAGAGGACGACGCCGGCCGCGATGCTCGCCTCCCAGGCCTGGCGGATGGTCGACTCCGTCAGGGACCCGTCGTAGCCACCCATGCCCCAGGTGCCCTTGTCGCCCCACGCCCACGTCCCCACGCCGAGGGGCGGGATGGCGACGTCGATGCCGGCGAGCTGCACCCGATCTCCAGCGTGCGGTGGCGGGGCGCCCGTCACTGTGCGCCTTCACGTGTCTCGACCCACTCCAGATGATGCTGCACGGCGGACCGCCACTCGGCGGCGTGCGTCAGCTGGGGCGAGTGGTAGGCCCCGGGAACGACAGTGAGACGGCCATCCGCCACCGCCGCAGCGAGCGCGGGTGCCTGGTCGACCAGCGGGTGATCATGCTCTCCGACAATGACGGTCGTGGGGCAGGAGATGGAGGGAAGGTGGGCCCGCAGAGAGTCGGCGTCGTCCGCCACGTCGCTCATTAACGCGCCGCCCAGGGCCTTGACGGCGTAGGCGTCCATGCCGGCGAAGATGGCGTCCTTCTCCAGGCGCCAGGCAGCCGGCGTGCTCGCCTCAATCAGGACATCCTCCGGACCGCCGAGGTTGAGCGTGGTGGGCATGCCCCCGGCCGGGTCGAAGGCGTCCATGAAGCCACGGACGAAGTCGCGGGTCTCCTGGTCGGGCGGGAGGAAGGACCAGGCGCTGGTGTCCATGAGGATCAACGATCGCACGAGATCGGGCCGGGCCACCACCAGCTGCATGACAACCCGCCCGCCCATGGAGTGCCCCAACAGGTCGACCGGCCCGTCACCCACCGCCTCGAGCAGGGACGTGAGGTCAGCTGCCAGCTGTTCGATGGTGTAGCCGTCGAGGTGCCCCGTCTTCGTCGAGAGTCCGTGCCCCCGATGGTCCATGGTGAGCACGCGGCGGTCGGCCGCCAGCGCGTCGACCTGCAGCGAGAAGTCATGGGAGGACCCGGTGTAGCCGTGCACGAGGACGAGGGTCGGCCTCCCGGCGGGACTGCTCCCGCTCTCGGACCAGGCCAGGTCGACGCCGTGCACGCGGAACATCTCGGCCGTTGTCATGTGCCCTGTTTTTAGCGCTTCTCCGCTCGGTCCGCTGCCGGCGCCCGGCGACGGCTCGCTGTCCTGCCCACCGACCCGAACCACGGCGTCATTCCTGCTGAGCACGACAACACGTGCGGTAACCTCGCCCGCTGTGGGTCAGCGAGCGGCTGGGTGGGACCACCCGCGGGAGAGCAGTTCTCCGGCTGTCCCTCACTTGTGCCTTTTTTCAATCAGCCCGTGACGGCCGGATGATGGGCTCGCAACCTAGGTGACGACCGGAGTGAATGTGTCAAAGATCAAACAAGTTGCGAACCTCGTGAGGCAGGGCAGACGGTCTTCGGGCCGCGATGACGAGGTCCCTCGTTCCGAGCCCCCGGTTCACACAGCGGAGACCGACGTGACGCAAGACAGCGCACCCGATGTCACGATCATCACCGATCTCGACGAGCTCGACAAGAAATTGGACGAGGTCAGAGAAGCCTGGAAGGTCTCCGACGACGCGATGAGGTCGGTATTCGCGTCCTTCGAAATGACCTATCCGAGCGACATGCCGAGCGATCCCTACAGCAGTGACTACGCAGATCGAGTGTTCGACTACTACAAGGCAATATCCGGACGCGACAGCTACGACGTAAGTAATGAGCACATGGATTTTCCAGTGGACCCCAGCAGGCCTTTCCCCTTCTACACGGAGAGTCCACAGACCGTCGGTCACCAGATGATGGGGATCGGCTACATCATCACCGCGATGAACCTATCGCCGGGATCGAGCATCCTCGAACTCGGCGCAGGCTGGGGAAACACCACGATCGCTCTGGCAAGAATGGGGTACGACCTCATGGCCGTCGATATCAACGAGTCGTTCGCCGACTGCATCAGAGAACGTGCCAAGAAATTGGACCTCAATGTCGAATCAGCAACTGGGGAGTTCCTCGATGTTGACAAGCTGGGTCGGACCTTCGACGCCATACTCTTCTACGAGTCGTTTCACCATTGCTCCGATCACCGGGAGCTGATCTCCAAACTTGCCGACGTGCTGAACCCCGGGGGCAAGGTGTTCTTTGCGGCGGAACCGATCCTCGAAGCCTTTCCCGTACCATGGGGCGTTCGCGTGGATGGCGAGTCGCTCTGGGCCATCCGGCAGAACGGGTGGCTTGAACTCGGCTTCCAAGAATCGTATTTCGTGCGCACACTGCTCCGGCTCGGGTGGCTCGCAACCGTGCACGTGAGCACCGTCCCGCACATCGGCACAGTGCTCGAAGCGACTCGCGCAAACGGTTCGTATGTCATGGGAGCGTTTGATCTTCCTCCCGACGAGGACCGATCGTGGGCGCCCAGCGACGGACCAGATCTCGCCCACAGATTCTGTACCAGTGCGAGCCGAATATCGATCGAAACCCGCGGCAGCTACGAATCGATTGTTATCCACGCAAACAACTACGCACCTTGTGGCCTCTCGTACTCTGTGCAGCACGGAGAAGGGGCCGAGAGCGGCACGATTGCCGCCAACTCCGGCGTCGAAATTCGGCTTCCCTATGATCCGGAGGCAATCTGCCTCGAGATTGGTTCTGAGACGTGGCTCCCGTCGGAGTTGCTCGGGGCCAGCGACGAACGTGAGATCGGACTCGCGATCGCATCGATCAGCTTGGTGCATCGAACTCGCCAATGACGCTTCTCGCGAATGGCGACGAGTCAGCCCCGGTCATGACAACGGACTCGGCTCGTCACGCCCGCCCGTACTGGTCGGACCGAAAAATCTCGGTCGGATTGTTCGTGGGAGTACTGATCGTCTACCTCGCTGTCATGCGGGGGAAGATCGAGGTCTATGACACCGAAGCGATGCTCGGTGTGACTCAGAATCTCGTTCATCACGGGTCCCTTCATGCGGACGGAGCAGGCTATTCCTTGGCCAATCCCTGGTCCCCGTATGGAATTGGCGTGAGTATCTTGGCCATACCGCCGTACGTCCTCTCACTGGTGACGGGACACTTTGACGTTCTGGTGTCGTTCATCAACCCTCTCGTCACTGCGACATGTGTCTTGCTGATTTACAAGATCGCACGGGCCGTTGCATGGACTCCGTGGCAGGGGATGGTCGCCGCCCTCGCCTTTGGCCTCCCGACGATTGCGATCTGGTACTCGCTCGAGCTTCTCAGCGAGCCTGAAGTGACCCTCTGCGTCCTGCTCATCGTGCTGGAGATGGTCCGCTGGCGTGAGGGAAGGAGCTCGGCTCCTTTGATCCTCGGTCTCACCCTTGCGGCGGCGATTCAATTTCGGTCAGATGCGATGCTCACGGTCGGAGTCGGATTCCTCGCGCTGCCGCTCTTCGTTTCGGCGCAGGAGCTCTTCTCAAAACGCTCGCTCGTGCGAATGGCTCCGCCCATTCTCGTGAGCGTTGCATTTCTGCTGTGGTACAACGAGTTGAGGTTTGGCAGCTTGGTCGTGTTCGGGTATGGAACAAATGACAATTATTACGACACGCCTCTCATTCACGGACTGCAGGGTCTCCTCATCAGCCCGGGGGCCGGGCTCTTTGTCTACAACCCGTTGACGGCCGTCGGCGTCGTTGGCGTCGCTCTGATCCTGTTCGGGCCGAAGGTGGAACGAGACCGCTCCGTGGGGCTCTTGGTCCTGCTGTTGATCATTCCAAGGATGCTGTTCTTTGCGAAATGGCACTACTGGTGGGGAGGGAGCACGTGGGGTCCGCGCTTCCTTTTACCTGTGGTCGCTCTCCTGTCGCTGATGATCGTCCCCGTGCTGCGCTGCTCGACAACTGTCGTCAGGCGAGCCGCCACCTACCTTGCCGTAACTGTTCTGGCCTTGCTTGGTGGGTTTGTGAGCTACCTGTCAGCCCGGGTGCCACTCGGCGAATGGCTTTCGGTGCTGAGCTCCCCGCAGTTGAGGGCGCGGTTAGGCATTCAGAACGCAGGGACCGCCGCGCAGCAGTTCAACGCGCTCTACTTCAAGTGGTCCACGAGCCCTCTTGGAGGGTATTTGACTCTGATGCGCCATCATCTGGCTCTGCCGAGTGGCGATCTTTGGGCTTACGGTCACGCCGATGCCGGCTACGCGCTCGTGGCGATCGGACTTCTCTGCTTGCTCGTGGTGTCCGTGGGGGCAGTGCGCCTCTCTAGCGTGGCCGCGCTGGAGCTTCACAACGTGTGTGCATCGCCAGATCCGGGTCTCGGGAATGAGTCCTCTGAAGATGCCAGCCGACTGAATCCCGCGCTCGCCAATGAACCATGAGGGCGTCCCCCACGTCCCCACGTCCTCTGAGAACACCGCTGGGCCATCGGGAGCGCTCGAGCCATCGGTTCAGCGCTCGGGTCCGCCATACCTTCCAGGTGTAGGCCGCCACTAGGCCCATCGACCTGAGGCACAACGCATTCGGGCAGCGTCAGGTCAGCCCGAGTCGGCCGACAGCGCCTGCACCGCTGCCGCCGGTGCCGGTGCACTTTCCGTCTGCGCCGACGCCACCGGAGTACCGGGGGCCACCGAGACGTTGGTGCACGCCCGGGCCTGGTTCCACGCCGCCAGGGCGGCCGTCGCCGCGGCACCCGAGAGCGGCTGGGGCAGATCGTTGACGATCACTGCCGGGCGCCACGTGACCTGGTCGATGTCGCGGCCGATCGCCGAGATCACCAACGAGCCGCTGGCGTTCTCCGGCGGATCGTTGTCGTAGAAGGCGAAGTTGCCCAGTCCGTAGTCGACGTAGGCGGAGCCGAGGTACCCGCCCCCGAGCAACACGTGCGCGTGCGTGCCGACAATGACGTCGGCGCCCGCCTGGACCAGCACCTGGGCCAGCGGCTCCTGGAGCGGGTTGGGGCAGGCGTCGAGCTCGGTGCCCCAGTGGAGGTAGACGACGACCGTGTCGGCCGTCTTGCGCGCCGCCTCCACCGCAGCCACGAGGTCGTTCACGTCGTAGGCCGAGGCCAGTCCCGGCTGGGTGGCGGTGGCGGTCCAGGCCGTCTGCAGGTCCGAATCGATGACCTGGGTGGCGGCAATGATGGCGATGTGCTGCCCGTGGATGGTGGTCGTGTACGGAGTGAACGCCTGGGCGGCATTCTGGCCGATACCGAGGATGGTGTAGCCCGTCTGGGCCCGTGTGGTCAGGGCCATCTGTAGGCCGGCCGGGCCGCAGTCCTCGCCATGGTTGTTGGCTTCCGTAATGAGGGAGACGCCGGCTCCCTTGAAGGCGCTGATGGCGGAGGCCGGCGCAAAGAAGTCGTACTGCTTGGCCTGGGGCTGCGGGCAGGTGCCGTCCGTCAGCGCCGACTCGAAGTTCACCATGGAAAGGTCGACGCCCGACAGGAGGGCGGGCACGGTCGGTCCCAGGGCAGCGGAAGGGTCGGCCGCCAGCCGGTCGCCCAAGGTGGTGCCGGCCGGGAAGTGGACGTCTCCCCCGAAGGCGAAGGTCACGGCCTGCCCGTCGCCCTTCCAGTCCGGATCGAGCCTGGGGTTGGTGGCCGGCGTGGGCGGGACCTTGGCCTGGTGACCGCTCCCACTGTGGCTTTGCCCGGCCACCGCCGGGTGCCCACCGCCTCCGCGGACCAGCACGACCAGAATGAGGGCCAGCACCACCAGGAGCCCGACCCCCCAGAAGCGGCGGTTGCGCTTGACCCGCCGAGAGGTCAGCCCGGGCGCCGCCGGCGGCGCTACGGGCGGCGCTGCCGGCGGCGGCGCCGGGGAGTCCGCCTCGGGGAATGGGCGTGCGAGCAGGTCGGCGGTGGACGTGGGGACACTCTATGCACCACGAAACCAGGTACTCAGAGCACCACCGAAGCCGTAAGGGCCCCTCGTGGCTCAATGGGTCAAGCGCTCGTACACTTGCCGAAGGAACGGATTCCTGCGAACGACGCCGAAGGCCTCGGATTCCCGGACCCGGGTCAGCAGAGAAACGGCAGGGTCACCTCGCAGGGCGTCCAACTGACCCTGCAGGTCCGCCACCTGGGCCCGCAGCTGGGCGGACACCACCCCCTCCGTGACGAGGCGGTCGTAGGCATCCTGCAGTGCGGTGTGCGGGTAGTACGCCCCGCCGTTGGCGCGCGCCCGGGCCTCGCGGTCGTGCTCTTCCTGCTCCCACTCCGCCAGCAGGGCGGGCCTCTCGAGGACGTCCTTGTTCGGGGTGGCGACGACGTAGGCGAAGAGCGTCGAGTCCGGGTGCTCGGCCAGGAACTCCTCATCGGCACGCAGGACGGTGTCCACCACCGCGGCCTGCTCCGCCCGGTCCTCGCAGGCGAAGAGGCGGTCGTTGTGGGTGAGGATCGGATAGGCGATGGCGCCACCGAGCGGCACGAACCTCTCCACGTGGAAATAGCGGTGCAGCGTCTCGACGATCAGCTCGGAGTGGACCGCCTCCGTCGGGTCCACCTGCACCATGATGGGCACGTTGGGATACTCCATGGACTGCTGCAACCCGGGCGGCAACTCACGGTTGAGCGCCCAGGCCCGTTCCCACGCCACCGACGAGTACTGGTTGCGGTGCGGGCCGACATAGTCGAACGAGAGGAAGCACCCGTCCTCGGGCAACAGCCGGCAGATCTGGCGGAAGACCCGGTCGATCATCGCAATGTGGTGGGCGGCGGCATAGTTCACCACGAGGTCGAACGGCCCTGGCGGAAACGCTGCGGTGTTGACGTTCATCTGGTGATACGTCACGGCCAGACCACCCGTGCGCGCTTCCCGCCTGGCCTCTTCGAGCAACGCCTCGGAGTAGTCGATGCCGACGGCCTCGCCGACGACGCCGGCAGCCACCATTTCCCGCTCGACCCAGCCGTTCCCGCAATTGAGGAACAGGCCACGGGCGAACGGCCTGCCGCGACGCTCGAAGAAGTCGTGGAACCACGGTCCGGGCATCCCTCCGGCGATGCGCCGGCTGAACATCTGCTGCGTTGCCTCGAAGTCGTTCCAGTAGCCCGCGTCGTAATAGACGCTCTCGTCCTGGTTTACGTCGAACTCAGCCACGACCGAACCGCGAATCTGGGCCACCCGGCTGATGGCGCCGCAGCACCGTCGCCGACGGCGCGGCGGGCGGCGTCATGCCGACAGGTTACGCGTCCCGAGGTAGGTGGTCTGGGAACAGGCGGGCCGCCGACCGCCCCGCACGCTCAGTGCGCGTGCGGCATGCAGAGGTCGTCGTACTCGGCAATGACGATCTCGCCGGCGTCGGGCCCGCAGGCCGGGCAGGCCGGGTCACGCCGCACCTTGAAGGTCCGGAACGACTCCTCCAGCGCGTCGTACGCCAGCAGGCGCCCGATCAGCGGGTCGCCCAGCCCGAGGAGGACCTTGATGGTCTCGACGGCCTGAATGGAGCCGATGATGCCGGGCAGCACGCCGAGCACGCCCGCCTCCGAGCACGACGGCGCCAGCTCGGCCGGCGGCGGCTCGGGGATGAGGCAGCGGTAGCAGGGCCCGTTGTAGGGGTCGAAGACCGTGGCCTGTCCCTCGAAGCGGAAGATGGACCCGTGGATCACGGGGATCCGCTTGAGCAGTGAGGCATCGTTGACCAAGTAGCGCGTCGGGAAGTTGTCGGTCCCGTCCACAATGGCGTCGTACCCGTCGATGACGTCGAGGATGTTGTCCGCACCGAGACGCACGTCGTACGTCACGACGTTCACGTCGGGGTTCAATGCCGTCAGCGTCTTCTTGGCCGAGTCGACCTTGCGATCACCGATCCGGTCCATGTTGTGCAGGATCTGACGCTGCAGATTCGACTCGTCGACGACGTCCATGTCGATGATGCCGAGCGTCCCCACGCCGGCCGCCGCCAGGTACAGGGCAGCCGGGGACCCGAGCCCGCCGGCGCCCAGGAGGAGCACCTTCGAGCCCAGCAGCTTCAGCTGGCCGACCTCGCCCACCTCGGGCAGCAGCAGGTGACGCTGGTACCGGTTGCGCTGGGCCGGGGACAGGGTCTGCGGCGCCGCCCAGGGGCGGTCGTCGTCCTTCCACTTGTTGAAGCCGCCGATCATCGATTGGACGTCGGTGTAGCCCAGGTCGCCCAGGGTCTTGGCCGCAAAGGCCGACCGCACGCCGCCGGCGCAGTAGACCACGATCGGCGCTTCCTTGTCGGGGAGCTTGCCCTCCACCTGGAACTCGAGGTGGCCACGGGGAAGGTGCACGGCGCCGGGCAGGGCGCCCTGCTCGTACTCGTCGGGCTCCCGCACGTCGAGGAAGGTCACACCACCGCCCTCCAACAGGGCTTGCGCGTCCGCCTGTTCCACCTCGCGGATGGACGCCTTGGCATCGTTGAGCAGGTCTCGGGGAGTGGGCACTGTCGAACCTCCGGGTTGTGCCAGCCCTTGCCTACGGCTGACCTCACTGTCTTAAACACTACCAACCGGGTCAACATTCCCGGAGGGAGCCGCCGGTGCCGGTGGGAGACTCCCTCCCGTGGAACTGCACGAAGCCATCCGGCGCCGCGCCATGGTGCGCAGCTTCTCCGCCGAGCCGCTCGGGCGTGACGAGGTGGACCTGATCCTCGGGGCCGCCCTGCGCTCCCCCACGGCGGGCAACACCCGCGGGACGGCATGGGTCGTCCTGGAAGGACCCGATCAGACAGCCCTCTATTTCGATGCCACGACAGACGCGGCCTGGCGCGCCCGGCACGAGCAGTGGTCCGAGGGGCTGGCGCGGGCGCCCGTCGTTCTCCTGGCCTACAGCTCACCCGACGCCTACGTCGACCGCTACGCCGAGGACGACAAGGCGGCGGCCGGGCTCGGCGCATCGGCCTCGGCGTGGCCTGTCCCCTACTGGATCGGCGACGCGGCCTTCGGTGTCATGACGGTCCTGTTGGCTGCCGTGGATGCCGGGCTCGGCGCCTGCGTGCTCGGGGCCTTCCGGGGCGAAGCCGAATTGGCGGCCCGACTCGACGTCCCGGCGGGCTGGCAGCTCTTCTGCGCCGTGCTGCTGGGCCACCCCGACGGGGGTGCCCACCGCTCCTCCTCGTTGGACCGGGACAACCCGAACCCCTCCGGGCGCATCCACCGGGGGCGTTGGGGGTGATCGCCTAGGGCGCCGACTCCTTGGAGAGCACGTGCTCGGGCCCTTCCTGCCAGCGGGCCATGGCCCACAGCAGGTCCGACAGCCGGTTGAGATAGGACACGACGAGGGAGCCCTCGCCCACGGGCTCGGCGACAGCCAATCG
>Ga0302320_10028891_pt1 | contig 10624 bp, 8 predicted proteins | sample Bog_T0_3_FD_202130 | JGI IMG/M metagenome (GOLD analysis project Ga0302320, IMG submission 202130) | Peat permafrost microbial communities from Stordalen Mire near Abisko, Sweden - Bog_T0_3 | ecosystem: Environmental > Terrestrial > Soil > Wetlands > Peat | place: Sweden: Abisko, Stordalen Mire... | reverse complement strand
GCAGTGGCGATGACCTCGATCTCAGGATCGGACTCGAGCACCTCGCGCAGTGTCTGGCGGACAACGGCGGAGTCGTCGACCACGAGAACGCGGATTTTTCCTGTGCCTGTCATGGGAGATCTTCAACCTCAACACTGAGAAGCGCATTGCCTGGATGCAGAAGGCGCGACACCGTTTGCGCAGACGCGAAGGTTTGCGAGTGCCGCTGGAGCAGCACTTCACCGGTTACGGTGTTGAAGTAGATATTGACCCCGCGCGTGCCGCCGAGCGAGGATGCGGTAACACTCAAGCCTTCTTCCTCGGCTGTTTTGAGAGCAGCTTCACTGTTCATTCTGCCGACGGACGGACGCCTGGTGCAAGGGTCGACGGGCAGCACGTCTCCTCCGCCGAACAGCTTTACCTGGATATCTCCGCGGCGCGCGCCCAGCTCGTCGAAGCGCCGGGCCATCTCGCGAATCGCGAACTCGACATAGCGCCGGCCCGCGGTGCGGCCGAGCGATGCCGTGAGCCGGGCCGGTACGCGCGGCATCATGGGATGGCAGAGCGCGGCGATGCCGAGCCTGGGGTCCCGAAAGGCGACTCCAACACACGAGCCGAGAAGCGTGCGCAGCATGGCCGGCTCGGTGACCAGCCGGGACTCGCCAGGCTGCACGACAATCTCCGGCAATTGGCCGTCAGGCTGCGGCATTGCTTCTCCGATACAAGGCGGGAGCCACGGGCCTGAGCGCCAGATCCATATTGTGCAGAGTCTCGGAGTGGCCGACGAACAGATACCCGCCCGGCAGCAGGCGCTGAGAGAGCTTGTGCAGGACCTGCTCCTGCGTAGCGCGATCGAAATAGATGATGACGTTGCGGCAGAAGATGGCGTCGGCCTTTTCGATGAGGCCATAGTCGGCGTCCATAAAATTCAAGCGCCGGAACTCGACCAGGCGGCGCAGCTCCGGCACCACGCGCACGCGGTTCGAGGCCGGATCGCGGCTGGCCATGAAGTACTTTCGGCGCAGCGCGGAGGGTATTGGCGCGGCCGCTTCAGCGGGATAGACGGCCTGCTCGGCTCTTGCAAGCACAGTGGTGCTGATGTCGGTGGCCAGAACTCTGAAGCGGAAACCGGGATGCGTCTCGGCAAACTCGCTGAGCACGATGGCCATGGTGTAAGGCTCCTCGCCGGTGGAGCAGCCCGCGCTCCAGATCGTGAGCGGCCTTCCATGATCGCGCGCCGCCCACTCGGGCAGCATGGTTCCGGTCAGAAAATCGAAGTGACCCGGTTCGCGGAAGAAATCGGTTTTGTTGGTGGTGACCACGTCGATGAGAGGAATGAGCTCGTCTTTGATTCCCTCACGGCGAAAGAGAAAGTCGCAGTACTGGCTGTAGGTGGGCATGTCGAGGGCCTTCAGGCGCCGCCTGAGCCGGCCCTCGACCATGGTCTTTTTGTCCGCGCCCAGTCGAATACCCGCCTGCTCGTAGATGAGAGCGCACAGGCGGGTATAGTCCCGGGACGACAGGTATTCTTCGTGGATGCTCATAGTACCCGTGGAGCGGTCTTGAGGAATCGCTCCGTTGGTTCGGTTACGCGGCGACTTCCGCCAGCGGTGTGGTGGTTTCCTGCCCGCAGACCGTTGCCAGCTCCTCGGCGGAGAAGACGCGATCGATATCCAGAATCATGATGAACTGGGTATCGCGCTTGCCCATGCCTTTGATGAAGTCGGTGCGGATCTGCGTGCCAATTCGAGGCGCCGGTTCGATCTGCTCCGGTTCAAGATCGATGACTTCTTCGACCGAATCGGCCAGCGCGCCAATGACCAGCGATTCGCCGTCGAGCAAGACCTCGACGACGACGATGCAGGTGTTGCGCGTGCTCTCGGTTTTCGTCATGTCGAAGCACAGCCGCAGATCGACAACCGGCACCACGCTGCCGCGCAGATTGATGACGCCGCTCATGAAGTCCGGCGTTCTGGGGATGGCAGTGATGGTGGTCAGGTCGAGGACTTCGCGCACCTTTGCTACGTCGGTCGCGAAGATCTCGTTCCCAAGCTTGAAGGTAAGATACTGCCGCGCCTCAGTGATTGCGTTCACGCTCATGGTTTTGACTCCCTTCTTTATCGTGGGGACAAGGCGCGGACTCAGCGGAGTTCCGCGCCTTGCCGGCCAGCAGCCTAGTAGCGCTCGAACTCCCCGTCGAGCTCATCGTGTTTGTCTTTGAGCCGGAGATTGACTCCGCCGGACGCCTTCGCGCCTTTGGAGCCGCCGGCCTTAGCCGCTATGGGCGCGTTCTCAATGTGCCTCACGGCCTTGGCAGCGGAGGGCTTGCGCACAGGAGCGCCGTCCCCCTCACCGGTGTTGAAGAACGAGAGCGCACTGACCAGCTGATCGGACTGTCCGGTGAGCTCTTCGGTGGTCGAGGCCATCTCTTCGGCCGCCGAGGCGTTCTGCTGGATGACCTGCTCGAGCTGCTGCAGCGCCTTGTTGATCTGCTCGGCTCCTGCGTCCTGCTCCTTGCTGGCCGCGGTGATCTCCTGCACCAGTTCGGCGGTGCGCTGAATGTCGGGCACGAGTTTGTCGAGCATCTCTCCCGATTTCTCGCTGACCTTGAGCGTGTTGGCGGAGAGCTGATTGATCTCTCCGGCGGCCTTCTGGCTGCGCTCGGCCAGCTTGCGCACCTCGGCAGCCACCACGGCGAACCCTTTGCCGTGCTCACCGGCCCGCGCCGCTTCAATGGCCGCGTTGAGCGCCAGCAGATTGGTCTGGCGGGCAATCTCCTCGATGATCGAGATCTTGTCGGCGATCTCCTTCATCGCGGCAACTGCTTCAAGCACGCTCTTGCCGCTCTCCTGTGCGTCCTTGGCGCTCTTGTTGGCGATCTTGTCGGTCTGCTGAGCGTTGTCGGCGTTCTGCTTGATGTTTGAGACCATCTCCTCCATCGAAGAGGAGGCCTCTTCTGCCGCTGCCGCCTGCGCGCTGGCGCCTTTGGAGACCTGCACCGAGGCTGTCGAGATGGACTGGCTTGCGCCGGCCACTTCGCTGGCGATCGAGCGGATATCGGAGACGGTGCGGGTAAGGCCGGCTACCATTGCGCCGAGGGCCTGCATCAGCTTGTCCTGCGGCGAGCGCTCGCGCAGCGTTACCGTCAGGTCGCCGTTGGCTACCTGCTCGGCGGCCGTGGTGATGTCGTTCATGGCCACGATGAGCGTGTTCAGGTTGTTCTTGATGGTGTTGAAGTCGCCGTTGTAGCTGTCGGTGATCTGCGCCGGGATGTCGCCCTTGGAGATGAGCTCGACATACTTGGCCGAGACGTTCAGCGGACCGATGACGGCGTCGAGCGTGTCGTTGACGCCCTGCACGATCCTGCGGTAGTCGCCCTGGTGCTTGGCAGCGTCTGCGCGCGTGGCGAGCTTGCCCTCGACCGCGGCCTTCGAGAGCAGTCCGGCATCTGCGACCAGTGCGTTGACAGCGTCAATGCACTTGTTCAGGTTGTTCTTAATGGTATTGAAGTCGCCGTTGTAGCTGTCGGTGATCTTGGCAGGAATGTCGCCATTGGATATCTTGTCTACGTAGTTGGCGGCGACATTGAGCGGTCCGATGACCGCATCGAGCGTGTCGTTGACGCCCTGCACGATCTTGCGGTAGTCGCCCTGGTGCTTGGCAGCATCGGCGCGCGTGGCCAGTTTACCTTCGACTGCGGCTTTCGAGAGCAGTCCGGCGTCGGCGACCAGCGCGTTGACCACGTCGATGCAGGTGTTCAGGTTGTTCTTGATGGTGTTGAAGTCGCCATAATAGGTGTCGGTGATCTTGGGCGGAATGTCGCCCTTGCTGATGCGATCCACATAGTTTGCGGCCACATTCAGAGGAGTAATCACAGCGTCCATAACGCTGTTCACACCAACCACAATCTCGGCATAGGCTCCTTGCACGCGTTCCGGATGCCCACGCTCGGTGAGCTTACCTTCCTTTATCGCGGTAGAGATCCGGATCATCATCTGTGACAGAAGTTGTATGACCGCGGCAACATTGTTGACCGCGATCTTCATCTTCTCGTGGTCGCCCTTGTAGGTCTGGGTAATCAGCTCGTCGATCTTGCCCGAAGAGATCTGCGCAAGAATCCGGTTGCCCTCGCCGATCGGAATCAGGATCGCGTCCAGCATGGTGTTAACGCCGCGAACGATCTCGGCGTATGCGCCCTGGAACTGCTCCGGCTTGCCGCGATCGGAAAGCTGCCCTTCTTTCGATGCCTCGATCAGACGCCCCAGTTCCTTTTGCAGGCCCTGGGTGACAATGGCCACATTGTTGACGGCGACCTTCATCTTCTCGTGATCGCCCTTGTAGGTCTGGGTAATCAGCTCGTCGATCTTGCCCGAAGAGATCTGCGCAAGAATCCGATTGCCTTCGCCGATGGGAAGCAGAATCGCGTCCAGCATGGTGTTAACGCCGCGAACGATCTCGGCATACGCGCCCTGGAACTGCTCCGGCTTGCCGCGATCGGAGAGCTGCCCTTCTTTCGATGCCTCGATCAGACGCCCCAGTTCCTTTTGCAGGCCCTGGGTGACAATGGCCACATTGTTGACGGCGACCTTCATCTTCTCGTGATCGCCCTTGTAGTTCTGGGTGATCAGCTCATCGATTTTGCCCGAGGAGATCTGTGCAAGAACCCGATTGCCTTCGCCGATGGGAAGCAGAATCGCATCCAGCATTTCATTGACGCACTGTACGATCTCGCGATGCGGGCCGTTGAACAGTGTTGCCTTGCCGCGCTCGCCGAGACGCCCCTCTTTGGAGGCGTCCACCAGACGCATCAATTCATCGAGCACCAGCGCGAGATCGTCGTCCTGCGCCGGCTGTTTCTTGCTCTTCACGCGGTCATGGACAGTATGTCCGTTTCCGCCATTTCCGTTGCCGTCGCCATGGAGACGCCGGCCCTCACTTACGATCGCTGTTCCCATAACTTCCTTCTCCTCTTCCCGGTGTTGTCTCCGCTCGATCCCAAAAACTCCGGCCAGCCCCGAGGAGCAAGCCGTTCTGCATGTTGGAGGAGCATGAGAGGTTCTTCCTTCGCCTATACATTTGCGCTGGAGCCCGGTCCGGCGCTGCCGCTGCCCCCGAGGGCTTTGAAATTGAAACTGTTTCCCGGCCGGTTGCCGGGCGCGACAGAAGCGCGGCCTCGCCCGTTGCGCTGCTCGGCGCGCACCGCATCCTGCGCCAGCCGTTCTGGATCGAGGATGAGCGCGACTGCTCCGTTGCCCAGGATGGTTGCTCCCGAGACTGCCTGCACACTCCGGTAAAAGCGGCCAAGGCTCTTGATGACCGTCTGGCAGTTGCCCAGCACCTGGTCCACCACAAAGCCGAAGCGGCCGCCCGAGGTCTCGGCCACCATGATCTGTTCGACTGCCGGTGGCGCGGTGCGAATGTCGAAATGCCGGCGCAGCCGAATGTAGGGGACCAGCTCTCCGCGCACGCGGGCCAACTGCTTGCCGTTGGCGCGCTCCACATCGCCGCGCGTCAGCTCGACGCACTCCAATACATGAGCCAGCGGCAGTACAAAGTAGGCATCGTCGACGCTGGTAAGCAGGCCGTCGATAATGGCCATGGTCAGCGGCAGCCGCAGCGTCACCTCTGTTCCCTGGCAGGGCTGGCTAGCCACCTCGATGGAACCGCGCAGGCTCTCGACGCGCTGGCGCACCACGTCCATGCCGACGCCGCGCCCGGAGACGTCGGTGACCTCCTTCGCCGTCGAGAAGCCGGGCCGGAACAGCAGCGCAAAGGTCTCGGCTTGTGTGAGCGAGGCGTCGGCGGGGATGAGGCCCTTCTCGATGGCGCGGTTGCGCACGGCATCGGCGTCGATGCCGCCGCCATCGTCGGAGACTCCGATCAGCACGCTGGCTCCGGCATGACGGGCCGACAGGTGAATTCCAGCGGTGGGCCGCTTGCCGCGCTCGATGCGCTTTTGCGCAGTCTCGATGCCGTGGTCCATGCTGTTGCGGATCAGGTGCATGAGCGGATCGCCCAACTGGTCGATGACCGTCTTGTCGAGCTCGGTGTCTGCGCCCTCCATGGTGAGTTCCACCTGCTTGCCCAGGTCGCGCGCCAGGTCGTGCACCAGGCGGCGGAACTTCTCAAAGGTGGCGCGGATCGGCAACATGCGGATGTTCATTGAGTTCTCGCGCAGCGAAGCAGTCAGCCGCTCGATCTCTTCAGAGACGGCGGCCACATTCGGATCGGTGGAGTTCGAAGCCACCTCGCTGAGACGGGCCTGCACCGTCACCAGCTCGCCCACCAGATCGACCAGCTCGTCGAGCTTGGCGGCGGGAATACGCAGGCTGGCCGTGGTCGAGGCGTTGTCTGTAAAGCGGCGGCCCTCTGTGGCGCGGCGCTCGCCGCTCTCCGGTGGGGGCGCGCCGGCGTCGCGGGCGTCGGATCGGCGCTGCGCATCGGGCTCGGACGAGATAGTTCCGTTCAGGACAGGTTCGGCCGTGGCAGGCTCGACGATCAACTCGCAACTGTCTTCGACAAAGATGAACACATCGCGGATGGCGTCCGGGCCGGACGCGGTCGCCAGCACCATGTCCCAGGCGACGTAGCAGCGCTCGGGATCGAGATCGCCCAGGGGCGGGACCGCCGCCATGCTGGCCCGCGCCGATAGCCCGCCAAGCTGGCGCAGCTCGCGCAGCAGCAGCAGCGGATTGGCGCCAGAGACCATCATCTCCGCGCCGGGCGCGAAGTGCAGATGCCAGGTGCGCAACGGGCCCGCGCCGGTAGGTTCCGCGGCTGGCTCGACGGGCGCAGAGGACGGTGCGGCGACGCTCGTTTGTGTCCCGCAGAGTTTTTGCACCTTGACCAAAACCGCCTCGCAGGCAGCAGGATCGGCCGTGCTCGAACTAAGATCTTCCTCGATCATGGCGCGAATCTGGTCCAGCGCCGCCAGCGTCAGGTCGATCAGCTCGGAACTCATCTGGAGCTTGCCGCCGCGCACCTGATCGAAGGCGTTCTCAAGATTGTGCGTGAATGCGGCCAGCTTCTCGAAGCCGAACATGGCCCCCGAGCCTTTAATGGTATGCAGTCCACGAAATACCCGGCTGACCAGTTCGGGATCGGAGCTGTCTTTGCTCATCTCCAGCAGAGCGGTCTCGAGGTCGGCGACAATCTCCCGTGCTTCCTCGCGAAAGCTCTGTTTGAACTGTTCCGCGTTGCTTTGATTCGATCGACTCACGGCTCTGTTCGTCATGGCTCTGTTTGACACCGACCTTCAAAAAAGAAACGGAAAACCTTCAAACCCTGCGTCCTTGAGCGCCGCGCCGACCGAGTCAGGCAAACGGCCGTCGAGGGTGAACTCCACCTGCCGCGCCCTGGCCTCGCGTTCTACCGCCCACAGCAACTGAAGAGCGGTCACATCGAGATCGGCATCGCTGCCGATCGATAGGCGCACTGGCCTGCCGCGGTCAAGGCACTCTAGCAGTGCACGCTTCAATTCAGCCGCCGCGGAGATATCGACAGTGCCGGCGAGCGAGATCGCACTCGATTCCTCGCGTTGTTCCACAACGATTCCCATACACTGCTCCCGAACGCACTTTGCCTTAGCCGGCTGTTGGTCGCGATTGGCAGCTCCATCCGCTGCAGCCCTGGAAAGCCCCTCTTGGGTAGGAAGGATGCATCCGCTCAGTGCAATTCAGCGGTACGATACATCGATCCGCAGATTAGATTTCCTTAAACTCAGCCCAAACCTTCGTTGCCGATGCTTGCAGCTGTTAAAACAGTTCGATGGCCGGCCGGCTTTCTCCGTGGCTCGCCGTTTGCCCGGAGGCCGCCAGATGCGTTACCGTCTGGCTGGCCATGCGGTATTGCGAAAGGTGCGCGTCGAGCAGCGTCTTGAATGTTTGCTCCAGGCGTCCATCCCACTCCGGATTGCAGCCCTTGTCCGCGAGGATTTGCAGATGCCCGCGCATCTGGGCGAGCGCACCCTGCACGTGCTCCAGCCGCTGCCGCATCACGTCTTGAAACTGAATGTGCCCGAGTGCTTCCGATAGCCGTTGAATGCTCTCCGCGTAGTTGGCGTCCACGTCGAGAATTACTTCGATGAGCACTTCGCAGTTGTGCGCGAACTCGTGCTGCATCTGGTCGACGCCGGCGATCAGGTTTTGCATTCCGGCGTTCGACTTGTACTGGTCGAGGGAGGCTTTGGCGGCGGCGGTTTCTTCGTCGACTCGTCCGCAGGCTGCGCTAATTCCGGCGGAGATGTCGGCGGCGGCCTTGGTGGCCAGGACGGAAAGTTTTCTTACCTCGAGGGCCACCACGCCAAAGCCGCGCCCCGCGCTGCCGGCACGCGAGGCTTCAATCTCGGCATTGAGCGCCAGCAGGCTGGTTTGCTGGGCAATGGAGGTAATCACCTTGATGAGCGGAGTCAGTTCGCCAATATCGCGGGCCAGACTGTCGATACGCGCAAAGTTCGTGTCCATCTGCGTCATCTGGCATTCAAGCTGAAAGGTGAGCGCCGCCATGACTTCCTGGTTGGCCTCGACCCGCTTTTTAATGTTCTCTGACAGTGCCTGGCTGCTTTTAACCGAGCGGCCGATGTGCTGCCGTTTTTCAACGGCCTGCTCGTTCAACAAGCCGATCTGCTCGATGACCTGCATGACTTCGCGCTCCGACTCGGCCATGCAATCGCCGATCTGGCCATGCAGAACGTCGATGTAGACGCCGGACTCGCGCATGTCGGCCTTGACTATCTTGCTTGCGGCCACCATCTGCGAGAGCTTGCTGTAGCTGAGCTGTCCGGAAGAAGACAGGTCCGCGATTGCCCGCCTGGCCAGTCTCCAATGCCAGAGCTTGAACAACAGGCCTGGCACGACGGCCAGGGCAATCAGCAGCTCAATGAACTCCGCGCGGTAGGGTGCCAGGGCAGGACCCATTCGATAGCCGATCCACACGTAGAGCACTGCCAAAAGCAGACAGCGGGATACCGACTCGAAGACAAGTTGCCGGCGAATCCGCTTGAACCGGGCCTGGGGATCGTCCTGTGTCTTTCTGTCTTCCTGTTTTGCTCGCACGGAGCCATGCGCGAGGTTCTCTTCGTTGTATCGAATCGACGCCGATGCCATGAACTCACGCTCCGGGAAGGACTTTGCGGATAACGGCGATCAGGTCGTTTCCGGATACGGGCTTGACCAGCCAACCGGTGGCTCCGGCGCGTTTGCCCTCTTCGCGTTTGGATGTTTCGCTCTCGGTGGTCAGCGTGAGGATGGGGACGAATCGCAGGCCGGGCAGGGCGCGTACGTTTTTGATCAGTTCCATTCCGCCCATCACCGGCATGTTGATATCGGTGAGGATGAGGTTGGGCTTGAGACCGGACTTCAATCTCTCAAGAGCCTGCTGTCCGTTGCCGGCAGTTTCCACCTGAAATCCGCTCATGGCTAATGTGGTCTTGAGGCTCATTACCATGGTTGGTGAATCGTCGACGACAAGGACAGTCATTGCCATAAGTGACCCTCGTAGTTCAGACACAGCGCGATCGGCAGGCGAGCATGCGGTTTTGCACATTCGCTCGACCGTAGAAGATCCATCTGACTCAAAGCTGTCAGTCTGGCGAGTGGATACGCCTAGCTCATCGGCGGGTTTGAATCGAGGCTTAGCGCTTTTTCGCGTTCAGGCATCAAATCGCGAGATTTCGGAACCGACGCGAAAAGACTTCCTCCGCGAAGCCGATTCGCGTGGGTAGGCGTGCTCCTTGCGGGAACGATTGCGATATCGGCAGAACTGTACTTCGACCATATAAGGAACTACGACTACGTGTGGGATGTGGGTCTGGTAACAGGCTTGAAGATGGGCTCAATCGACATGTTGGAGACGGGAGTCTGGATTCTGTTGCTGGTCTGGTTGGCAGTACTCTTTGATCTCACTGCACCGCCAAGTAGTGATGCGCTTCTGGAAGCGGACGCGTCTCCCCGCAAAAGAGAAGGGGCATGACGCAGGAGCGATCCGTGCAGTGGCACGAAAGTTGGGAGTTCATCGGCAGGAGGTGCGTCGGCCTTTGGCGAGCGTGACATTGAAGCCGCGCTCGAAGAATTCGGATGCTGGGAGCGCCGTTTCGGCGGGGTTCGAACCACTCCTCTGCATTCAGGATCGGAATCGATCGCCAGTGTTCCGCTCTGGTTCTCCATGCAATCAATCCAAGTGCTCGAAAGAGAACGAGTTTGATTGAATCGATTGTCAATTCAGTGAGCGCGATGCATCTGCGACCTTCCCATCCAATCGCACCGTCGGTTGTGCTGATGGTTATCACCATTGCTGCAGTGGAGATCAATTATGGTGGCCGCGTGGCGTGGCATGAGTGACAGGTAATAAGCGCCAGGTAATAACGGACTCGCGCTTATCTCGCCGATACCTGTGTTGTGTTCAATAGCCCGGCTACCGCCCGGAACATCAGTCGACGAACGACAAAGCAGAACTAGTTCCCGCCCCACAGATGTGCGGGCTGAACCGCGGGTTGGGAGGGGTGGCGGCCCGACCCACAAGATCCGGAACACGACTGGATTCGAACCAGCGACCTCTTCCGTGTCAAGAAATGCCACGAATCGCATGTTGTTGACGGTGCAGTAGTTATAAACCGGCACAACCGGCAAAAACGGCCCTCTGGGCGGTA
>Ga0302320_10028888_pt1 | contig 10625 bp, 8 predicted proteins | sample Bog_T0_3_FD_202130 | JGI IMG/M metagenome (GOLD analysis project Ga0302320, IMG submission 202130) | Peat permafrost microbial communities from Stordalen Mire near Abisko, Sweden - Bog_T0_3 | ecosystem: Environmental > Terrestrial > Soil > Wetlands > Peat | place: Sweden: Abisko, Stordalen Mire... | reverse complement strand
AAAAAGCATGCGGGTTCGCTACATTACAAGGTGAGTAGTATGATTTTGTGGTAGGAAATAATGGAAAAAAAAAAAGTAGATGGTGGGCTTAGAAAATCTGCATCTGGAAGGCATTAAAACGCCCTTTCACCGAAGATTCTTTATGGTGTTTCAATTTGCTTAAAAGGAGGAAGAAATCGTCTCAACCTATAACTTCTTGTTGATTCCGCACCGTCGAAAGACAAAATTTCCCGCTGTGCATGAAAAGGAGGGGTGCTCGAAAGGTGGTGTGTTGATCATCAAATTCGTATAACTAGGATATTTCGTTCTGCTTGCGTCAGCAAAAGCGAGTCAAGACTTGCTAATAACAGCGCCTAACACTTATAATAGCGCTTTCAATCGTCGAAGTTATGAAATAACGATCCATTATTCCCATGTAAAAATTCAACAGCATTGAATAAATATGCGTAGGAGAAGGCATGATTTTATTTTACTTTCCGTTTCGACGCCGATGTATCACTCTTCCATTCATATCCTAACCCATTGAATAGCGCCCAAAGTAGCCCCTGTTCTTTCCCAGCCCCTCAAACCAACTCCTCGACCTCCAAACTCGCTAGAATAAACGGTGCCTCGCCCTTCATATCATTCGTCCTTATCGGGCACAGTGTCTGATTTAAATAATCGGTATTTGGACTGCCTACACTAACCGTTCCCGTTAAATCCCACTCCTCCGTCGTGTCATTCCAAACCACAAACCTATCCACAAACCTATCATAAGCATTTCTCGCCAACGTTCCATAACTGCCCCCTTCTTCCTGGGCTCCTAAATAACCCAACCTCTCAGCTTTCAAGAAAAAAGCAATAAACATGGCGGAGGCAGAAGCTTCAACGTAATTTAGGGGATTGAGCGGTTCGGTGGGAAGTTGGAACCACAGAGAGGAATTCTTGTCTTGGACTGCTGCGATTCCAAGCGCTAGATAACGCACGTATTCTTGTAACTGGAGACTGGCGTTGGAATTTTGAGGGAGATAATCTAAAGTATCTAGTAAAGCGAGGGCGAACCAACCGACTGCACGGCCCCAGACCAGTGGACTACAACCCGTAATGTTATTTGCCCAAGGTTGGACTTTCATCTCGTCATACGCATGATATAGGAGGTTTCCTGGGGCACGCATGTGTTTCATGACTTGCTGGAATTGAAGTAAAACATCGGAGATTGTTTCATTGGTAGATGGGTTTGGGGAAAAAGAAGAGATGTAGGAAGACCGAAAGGGTTCGGCCATGAAGAGGCCATCAAGCCAGATTTGGTAGGGGTAGATGGCTTTATGCCAGTATGCGCCTTCGGATGTTGTTGGTTGGGATTCTAGTTGTGTGACTAGTTCTTGGATTGAGGAGAGATAGCGAGTTGATTCATTTGTTGAGCGGGACAGATACAGCAGGGATGGCCCTTCTTCGATAGAGTCGAGTTGGTATTGGGATAGAACGTAGCCTCCTCCAATAGTGCCATTGGGGGAGAGAAGAACATCCATTGCTGATTGGATGTATGGGAGGTAGTTGGCGGTGGAGGAAGAAAGAGATGGGATCTTTTTAGTGGCGAGAAAGACTTTTAAGAGAGTGTTTTTCATGAGTCCGTCTTCGTAGGCGAATGAGAGGGGTTTCGAAGAGGTGTATGGGGAAGAGCCATTGCCATGACCTCGAGAAATACAGGATTGTGAGAATTGAATGGCGTAGTTGAAAGCAAAAGCGCTTGGTAGGAAAGCAACAACTAGAAAAAGATCCAAGAACATTTTGAAAGAGAAATGATATTTAGGATAGATGAGATGAGCTTTGTGAATTCTCATTTTATATCTTGAATGGATTCATCGTGACTAGTTGTGATGAGGGGTTCGGGCATGTCATTGGTGGACAAATATCCGTTATGTAGCCAAGGCGGATATAATCGTGCCTTACATTCTTTGAGACTTCAGTTGTAGATCTTGCCGAGGCCGGGAAAAGATTACCTGTACTTCGGGATGATATATTTCGCATGATCTCGCTAGAGGCTGAACCGAAATGGTACTTTTTAGAAGGATTATTCTTAAATGTGAAGCAAAGTGTGACTGCACTAGCAGACTTGTAGACTGATGATGCACAAAAGCCGACAAAATCTGAGATACTTTCCAGAATTCACACCGCCCGAGTACTCTTAGGGCACCTTCAAACTTTCGAACGCTTCCAAATTCAGACACACTAATGCTTCATCTTTCAGCCCAATTAAAATCTCATTCATCCTTACTCTCCTGTTGACTTATCCTGCTAGCTCACCAGGCGCATATGCCATAGCAAATACATGCTCATCTCTAAATGCCTTCTTATTCTTCAACTTATCTTCCATATGCTTGTTAGTGACGATGATCATGAGTGGCAAAGCCCATTGCGCTTAATAAAATTGCTTTTGGTTAGCTTGCGCAGTCGTTGAAGAAGAGGGTAGAGAATGGTGGACGATGCTTACGATTTCAATTATCTCGATCATTCAGTTTTAGCTCTTTATGTGTGACATCTTCTCTCATCGTTGTTCGCACTAGAAGCAATTGCGATTGGTGGTTTTAAAAAGTGTTTGGCTGGCTGGCTGGCTGTTCAGGTTCTTTTTCAGGGTCACATTTTCGAGTCATTTCTTGCTCTTGATCTCGTCCTCGTTTTTCGAAGAACCTATTCCATACCACTTTGCAATATTCGCCATGTGGAGATGACCAAAAAAGAGAGGATGGGGGCCGGCTTCGTCTCGCTACTCCTGGAGCATCACTAATGCCTGCAGGTCGTAAGTAGATATATATAGACAAGCTCAACCTCGAAGGGTATAGTGATAAAGGTATCAATAGGTTGTCGGCAATTGTTGATCGAAGTGAAGTGCTAAGCCGATCGACACATACTGATGCTCGTTTGCCATGAAATCTCTTCGAAGACATCCTTGCAGATCTAGTCCTCAAAACAGGACGTTTATAGCTATTCACACGCCCGAGCTAGTCTTTTCGAAGGTATATGCAATGAAGTCAATCGACGGGTACAAGGAGCTCGACGCGTCAGAGATAGCAGGTTAGGGCCGCCGTTGACCAGGTTCGGGTTGCTTGTGCTCTGTCCTACAGATATATTTTTCCGTTGCCATAGGATACCAGAGGGGCGTAGATGTTAAAAATGTCAAATTTTTAGCTTCAGTATGTTGTCGTGGAAATGGAGGTGCGCGAGTTTAGTTCATGTACTTCGTACTTAGGCTTATGCACTGTACGCGTTTGGACGGGGGCCGAAGCTCAGCCCATGCAGAAGCAAGCCGAAGCCACCAAGAATTTTCATTGGGAAAAACCTTGCTCCGCAAAATGTACTTCGCACAGTAGCTGATAACATGACATTAGCATACTTCAAACCAAAACTCGACATCGGACTGAAAAAACGATCTTTCTTCTATAGCTAGATCTAAAAGGTAACGATCTTCAAGGTAAATCCCAGGGCTCCGCACCTACAGCATTTCAGGGGTTCCTGCATGCAGGAGAACTTTCCATCACTACGACATGCACACTTCAACCATATTATCAATATAACCACGACCTCCTTATACTGTAATCCCATGAGAAGATGTAGAAATTTCGCTGTTCATCTCCTCCTGTATACGGAGGTCACTCTAAACAACTATAATCACGATTTATAAGTCTTTGCCGATCTAGGAAATGAACAGCTCCACAAATATCCTACCTGCCAAGCATCTTATCGCCCACAGCTCTTCACATCTTTTCTCGTAACTCATGTTAAAGCTGTTATCTGTCGTTCTCCCTCTGCAAAGCTGAGCCTTGGTGATGTCTATTTTTGGAAAGCACTCCGACATCTATATGACAAGCTCCTCTGACAGCGACGAACTTCCTTTGCCAAGCATCTTGGCTCTTGGTATTTCCCACGCTTAGGTGTCCGCAACTGATAAGCACCAATCTGACAGGATGGAGAAGCTGTGGAGCTGCTAGCGGCACAATCTGAGAGATAGAGAAAGGGATACTTAAACTTCCTAGATCCCCAAGGATGCAGAGGAGTGGATAGCATTTGAGAAGTGTATCCTTTCGAGATATTTGCGAAAATGAGCGCAGTAAGTGAGCCCTACCCTATCAAAGTCCTTCAACATGAGATTTTCATCTCACACCAAGCAGCCAGTCTTCAACTCATCCGAGGCAAATGGGGGAGATCCCAAACTCGTCGATGTTAACGCGCAGTACAGCGGACTCGAGTACCATTACACGTATCTCATCTTCTGTGGCTTCATCGTCTGGCTGATCATTCCTGGAATTGGAATGCTTTATGGAGGACTCGCGCGGCGCAAATCGGCCCTTGCGCTATTGTTCCAAAGTCTGATGGTCATGGCAGTTGTTACCTTTCAGTGGATCTTCTGGGGTTATAGCTTAGCTTATTCAAGAACTGCTGGACCTTTCATCGGGGATTTGGCAAATTTCGGGATGAAAAATGTTATGGCTGGTCCATCTCCAGGTAGCGCCGTCATCCCTGAGATCGTATTTTGTCTATATCAATTACTTTTCTGCGCTTGCACTGTGCAGATTGTCGTTGGTGGTGCCTTTGAGAGAGGACGCATCGTTCCTGTGAGTTACTCATTCTTGCTAATATTTTCGCAATAACTAATATCTGAAGTCTCTTGTTTTCGGATTCCTGTGGGCAACTATCGTATACTGCCCAATTGCTTGTTGGACATGGAATCCCAACGGATGGCTCTACAAGCTTCCTTCCCTCGACTTCGCAGGAGGTGGACCCGTACATATCTCCTCAGGATGGTCAGCCTTGGCATATGCAATGGTTCTCGGAAAACGCAAGCAGCACGGAGATAAATATCACGGCAAACCACACAATACTACCCTCATTTTCCTCGGCACTGTTCTGATTTGGTTCGGATGGTTTGGTTTCAATGGTGGTAGTGCTTTGAATGCAAGCGTGAGAGCTATGCTTGCCGCTTTCAACACAAATACCGCAGCGTCAACTGGAATGATCGGATGGGTTATGGTTGATTATATCAAACATAACAGAAAATTCAGTGTGGTAGGTGCTTGTGAAGGTGCTATTGCTGGTTTGGTTGGAATCACCCCTGCCGCTGGGTTCGTCTCAGTTTGGTTAGCTGCCGTCATCGGCTTCATCACCGCCGTTGTTTGTGCTTCATTACAAAATATCAACGAATGGCTGCACATCGATGAAGGAATGGACGTCTTCAAACTTCATGGTATTGGAGGTATGGTGGGCAGTTTCCTCACTGGTATTTTTGCAACAGCTTCTGGTAAGATATCAAATTTCCCTTTCAGCCGCCTCAACTAACCCAAATTTCAGTGAGCATGCTTGATGGTGTCACCTCAGCACCAGGGGGCATTGATGGAAACGGGATTCAAGTTGGCAAGCAATTTGCCGAGATCACTGCTATCTCTGCCTATTCTTTCGTCGTCTCCTATCTCTTGCTTTCCATTCTGAAATTTATCCCCGGGATGCATTTGCGAGTCACAGAAGAAGCTGAAATTCAAGGATTGGACCTCGATCAGTTCTTTGAAGAACAAATCGGCGACTGGGGCGTAGTCGAAGAGCTAAATGGACGAAAAATGGAGATGGAAATCAATGCTCCTTCGACACCCAACGTCCAAGAAGCTCAAGTCCCAATAGAGCAGCCAGCAAAGAAGCTATAGAAACGTTCGATCTAGATGATGCTTGTATTCTACTTCTGCGGCTGAAATTTCTTGGAGACTATAGGGCTATTGAATTTCTTATCAGTCTGATGTCATCGCATGGAATCATAGATTAATGTCCATACCCTTTCTACTTACTGTCTCATAACGCATGTTAATATGTTTTGCCGACCAGAGAGCCTCGTCTTGTCTTGCAATCAGATGTTTCGTTGAGTGTGGCCAATCCTAGTCGGGACTTGGCATTCTTGACTCATTGCCCAAACATTTTCAAACGTTTTTGCGGGTCCCGACAGCACGACTCTTCAAAAGTTTGCGCAATGTTCATGGATTACCATGATTGGAAGATGTTATGGTGCCACGTACAGTGCACGATGAAACGGTTTTCGACTACTTTATGATTCAATTGTTAAAAGGCGAGAAGGATCAACCTGTGATTGACAGAATTTGACATTTGGTGGAAGCACTAATGGCGGCGTTTTGGGTTAGCACCGCTCATGAGCCTTAAAAAAAAATAAAAATAAAAATAAAAAATAAGAAGGCAGATGGATTAAGTTTACACTATTGTTGGGTTCGTGTGTTTTGTTTTGAAGTCAGGACGTTCTTTCCCGACCCCATACTTCAAATATGATTCCCATAAATGCAGCTGATTTATTCATTTCTCCTAAAGTTTCTGTGTTCTTAAATGAAAGTCAGAAAAAACCCAATGTGCGTTTCAATTGAGGAGAGGCAAGTTCTGGGGTTTTCCTCGACACCTCCGAACGCCTCTTGTCGCACTAGTATGTCATGACAACCAATGGCTAGAGCATTCGTTGTCTAGTGCTTCAGAAACCTCAAACTTCTATTTTTGACCTTTACCTTGCTAGGGTCATGTATTTTGAGCCGGTCTTTTTCCGAAAACACCATAACATATATTAATGATGCAGAGATGATATATTGTTTGGTAGCGACAATACGCCTTTACAGAAACCCACGCACTTCTACATTGTCAATTCTAGCAAACTCATTGTTCTTTATTCGTTCTCCCTCTTGAGGGCCATCCATTCGACAATATGGGGTTCCCTGGGTTGCGGCGCCGACCCTCCCTCAAGATAAATCGAATTATTGCTATCCTTACAATCGTTGTATTCTTCTTCTATACACCTTTTTACACAAATCCTCATCTCAAACAGACAGCAAAGGACTATTACAATGCCAAAATTGGACCACACCTAAAACCTAGCGTCATCCAAGACCTCTTTCATTCAGCATATCATTCAGACAGCCCTCATCCACAAATCATATTGCCTCCACCAGAACTACCTAGAAGCGAATCAGATATTGAAGGCCGGCCATGGTTGGCATTCGAACGGTAGGTTTGTCTTTCAGTATGCAGTCTTATCTTTACTGACTACTCACAGTCTCTACTCATGGTTCTACGGCATCAAAATGCTCGTTCCGTTGTCCCATTACTTGCCTGAATATCCATCCAACGTCCTCAACGAATATTTGGAAACTAGGAATAAAACAAAGGCAGAAATCGATATCGGCCATGAACTTCCACTCACTCCTTACAATCCGTATCCGAAATATAAATCGCAGCAATATCTCTACGAACACCTTCCTATGCACAAATGTTATATCGATGTCGACAAAAATGTCCCGTCTCTCGAAGTTTACAGATACAAAGGTGTACCCCAATTCCAGCCAGAACCAGTCTTTGGATCCTACAAGCTTCTAGGGATGAACGAGGACGCTTGCTTCGACCGTTATGGCAGATTTGGACCTTATGGGTTTGGATATGATCTTCAAGAAGGTGGGTCAAGCGAAGGAATGGACACCGAAAATTCTGGTAGCGAAAAAGTTTGGGCTGAACATGGACAAATCAATTTTCGGGATATCAATCCACCAGAAGGTTTGAACTGGGGTCAAGCACAGAAAGTTTGTTACGAGGCCAATAAAGATCGATTTAATGCCACGAAAATCGATAAGCTGAACAAGTCTAGAAGCACGAGCCTCCTGCAACGAGTGCCAAGAATTGCGGTCGTCATTCGTGCCTGGACAGGCTTCGAATGGAATCAATTGACAATTCTCAGTTTCCGAGCGATGATCAACGAACTATCTCTTAAGTCAGGAGGAGAATACGATGTTCATTTCCTCATGCACCTTAAAGACAACAGTGTCACTCTCAGCGGACACGAAAGTCATAGGGATATTATTGAAAGAAATACTCCTTTTGAATTCTGGGATATGGTAACATTATGGTCCGAAAAGCTTATGGAGGACACGTACACCACTCCTTTCGGCCCTGCCTTCGATAACCCTTCCGGGCATGGAGTTCATGGTGCTTATAGGGGATTGCACATGCCCCTTCAATGGTTCGCTTCACAGCATCCAGATTATGACCATTTCTGGAATTGGGAAATGGACATGCGCTATACTGGACACTACTATGAATTCTTCAACTGCCTTGACAAGTGGAGCCAAAGGCAGTCCAGGCAAGGTATCTGGGAACGCAATGCTAAATATTATATTCCAGAGCTCCACGGCTCATGGGAAAACTTTACAGAGCTCGTTAAGCAGGAAAACGAAGGCGCAGAGCCTACTGGCACACCACGCCCATACGGCAATCTAACGTGGCCAGCAATGGAGGTTGACTTCCCGGGCAGAGAATGGTTCAATGAAACTGGAATTCCTCCGCCTCCTGGATGCGATAACGAGGAAGATCAATCACAGTGTGGTGTAGGCGAAGCTGCCGACCTTATCACTTTCAACCCCTTATTCGACACCGATGGCACAGCGTGGGTTTTCGACAGAGATATCTCTGGCTATGATTTAAATTACCAGATTCCGCCGCGCCGCGCATCCCTCGTCGCTGCTAGCAGGCTTTCAAGGAGATTGCTTATGACTATGCACGAAGACATGCTGGCATTCGGACACTCTGCGTTTCCCGAAATGTTTCCCGCAACTATAGCATTACATTATGGACTCAAAGCTGTTTATGCTCCTCACCCTGTCTACTTCGACCGCAAATGGCCTTTGGGAGAAGTCGAGAAGAAATTCAATGGTGGTGTACGTGGTAGTTCCGGTGGGAATACCGGCTCGCCATTTGCATATGGCAATGAGCATAATCATGAAGGCACAACGTGGTATTATAATTCGAAATTGGCGGGTGGGCTCTGGAGAATGTGGCTGGGGTATAAGGATGATGAGTACGGTGGGAAGGATTTTGAGGAGAAAGGGACGGGGAGGATTTGCTTGAGAGGAACGCTGGTCCATCCTATCAAGTGGGAGCATGGCACTGCTTGAGCGACCTCTAGCATTTGGCATACGAACTTTTTTTTGATATTCGGAATCGCACTAATGGGTGAGGCGTTGTGCTTCATTGGGCAGCAGATTCGACGAAACGACACCAGGATTAGATAAGTCCAGTTTACTTATGATGGATACTTTATTGTTGGAGCTCCGAAACACTCTTACCATAACTTCGAAAGCCCAGCTCTTCAAGAAGTCTTCATTTCGGTCATCAGGTTCAGACTGTTCATGGGTGGAATATAGTCGGCGATTTCGGATTGTAAAGCCATTCTTAGAACTTCAGTATGCATCCCTCTCCCCCTTCCCTTCTCTTTTTGCCACACAAACCCTAACATGGCGGTTATCATGACAAGACTTTGGCGATTCCTCCCACTCACGTTCCATAACCCGACTCCAAGATTTCTCGTAAACTAAACATTCAAGATTGAAGAGTAGCATTCCCATTTGTTTCGTTCGTTCTGCATAGAAAAAAAATTCATTGCATTTTGAATATTATCAGTAGATTAGAAAGCGCTTACATAGCAGGGTGTTATGGTCTCGGTCTTGGTGATGGTAATGCTTGGAGTATATTTGGGTAGGATGAAGGTCAGCGGATCAAATTGGGCTAGGCAGAATAGCAGAGGGTTGCATTATGGGGGTTTGAATCAAGGGTGGTCTGTTTGAGATGGGAGGATGGGGATGGGGAGGTTTCATATGGGCATTAACGAGTGTAGGAATAGGAATGGATAATCAGTGGAAAAAGAATAAAGTTAAACTTTCTAGTAACTGGGGGTTTTCCTTGATTTTGTTATATGTTTATGCCACCGAACGAGCCTTAGCGAGGAAGAACGGTGTTGAAACAACGATCATGCCTGCTAAGAAATTTCTCAGGGTGAAAAACTTAATGGCACTTTGTTGAAAACTTAAATTAGGGCTTTATTTGCCTTTTCGAGTAAGGTTCGGTAGTTATGCGACCGTCTCACAGTTACGTTCTATCCTCAAAATCTCCCATCCCTCCTTTTGATCAACTTCCCTTGTTCCTATCCTACCATCCCTCAACCACCAAACATAAAATACATCCTAAATCCTACCCTTCGTTTCTAGCCACACATCTCTGATCCTTCCTCCACATCCCGATTATTTCCAAGGCTAACTTCCGATGTATACGAATTTCTTTTGTAAGCGGTTTGGATGGGAGAGTTGGTTGGCTTTTTTTGGGCGGGGCAGGGAGGGGGGGGATTGAAAGGATGAGTTATGTTATCCTTACGAAAGTATTGAAGGGTTCTTTTACGAAATAGCAAAAATATTAGGAAATAAATGTATTAATGAACGAAAAGAATACTACTTAGAAAAGAAAGAAAGAAAGAAAGACTACATCTATACTAGTAAAAAATATAACAAAATGAGCACATATGCACCGCTAATGGCCTAATTCTACAAGCAATGATAGGTTCTGTTGGAAAGGCCTCTTCTCATCACAATCTAGGGACCTAGTGCCTGCTATCCTTCTTGAAACCTAAAACGTGTTCATTACTTCATATAAAGTTTCTCGAGTCGTAACATGCCCCCCTGACCTCAAACAATCGTAAAGGTGTACATATTTGTGGCTTCGTCATACTTCTCATACAGGTTCTCGGCAATGAGATTCCTTTCCTCTCGGATTTCCGGCTCGTGAAACCCCTTGTA
>Ga0302320_10028886_pt1 | contig 10625 bp, 8 predicted proteins | sample Bog_T0_3_FD_202130 | JGI IMG/M metagenome (GOLD analysis project Ga0302320, IMG submission 202130) | Peat permafrost microbial communities from Stordalen Mire near Abisko, Sweden - Bog_T0_3 | ecosystem: Environmental > Terrestrial > Soil > Wetlands > Peat | place: Sweden: Abisko, Stordalen Mire... | reverse complement strand
CAGGATGGATGCCGCGAAGAGCGAGGCGTTGAACAGCCCGAAGGCGAAGAGGATGAACGCATAGTCTCCGGCCAAGGGGCGCATGGCTTCGGCCGCATCCGAGGCCTCCTGGATGGCCCCCATGCCATGCACATAGAGCGTGGCTGCGCAGGCCACGATGATGAACCAGGCCACGATGTCAGTGAAGAGGCTGCCGACAATCACGTCGAGCCGCGAGGCCGCGTAGTCCTTCACGCGAATGCCCTTCTCGACGATCGACGATTGCAGATAGAACTGCATCCACGGCGCAATGGTGGTGCCGACGACGCCGATGGCCATGTACATGTAGGCCTTGTCGCTCCAGACCGAGCGGGCCGGCAACTTGACCGTGGCCCACAAAGCATCGTGCCAACTGGGCTGCGAGAGCACCCCGGCCAGGATATAGCAGATGTAAACGAACGACGCGATGATAAAGATCTTCTCGGTACTCTTGTAACTGCCCTTGACCACCATGTACCAAACCAGGGCGGCACAAAACGGCACGGAGATGAACTTGGAGACATGGAAGAGGTGCAGCGAGCCGGCGATGCCGATGAACTCGGTGACCACGTTGGTGTAGTTGACCACCACCAGCAGGACCATGAGCACAAAGGTGAGGCGCAGGCCAAATTCTTCCCGAATCAGGTCGCTCAGCCCCTTGCCGGTGACCACGCCCATGCGGGCGCACATCTCCTGCACCACGATGAGCGCAATGGTAATGGGAATGATGGTCCACAGCAGGGTGTAGCCATACTGCGCGCCGGCCTGCGAGTAAGTGAGAATGCCGCCGGAGTCGTTATCGACGTTAGCGGTAATAAATCCGGGGCCGAGAACGGCCAGAAACAGCAATATCCGGATTCGCCAACGCTTCAACATGCTCGCCGGGTCCTATGGAGGAGTCATCGAAAGTTTTTCCTCACTGACCATAACAGGCGAGACCCGGATTCTCGAAACGCGCGCATCGCCAAGGGAGAATCTCCGCAAGAAGGCTTGACACGGCATAAATACCAAGGTACATTGGTACGCATGTACCAGGAGGAACCGATGCCCACAGAGCAGCAAAATCGCGAACCCGTTGTCGTCGAGCGCGTCCAGACCGGCGTGCGCATGGAAAAACGTTTACTGAAGGTGCTGAAGGCCATCGCCGAGTTGAAGGACATGACTCTGGGCGATCTGCTGGAGGGAATCGTCCTTCATGCCTTTGAAGGCAAGCAGGTGCCCTTCTCACCGCAGACGCTGAAGGAGATCGAGCAACTGAAGGCGCTCTACGGCCTGACTCTGAAGGCAAGCGACAGCCACAACCTGAAGGAGCGCAGAAAATGAGACCCGCGACAGAGGGCGGCAGGAAACCCGGCAAGGAGTGACAGCAGGCGATCGACGAGCGCCTGACGCGCGGGAGAGCAGGAGTTCGTCCCGGTTGACAGGGTACGGCGTGTCCGGCTACAACACGCTTTCACGACTTATTGGCCTGGAGGAATCATCCTATGCAACCGTCCGATACCCATGAGGGCGTCTCCGCACGCCGCAAAGTTCTGGGGAGCATCGTTACCGGCGCAGCGCTGCTGGGCCTGAATGCCGCCGGAGCCGCGGCCGGCACAACCAAGAGGGCCGACGCTCCCACGCCGCCCGCAGCGCCCGATCCGGGCTCGCCGGAAGAGCTCTTTGCCATGGCGCGTCTGCGCAACTACAAGACCCGCCGCTCGTCGAGCTGGGACAGGACGGGCGCCAACGCCGACGCCATCCATGTGGAAGCCGGCCAGTCTGCCACGCTGCTGGAAACTGCCGGCGCAGGCGTGGTGACGCACATCTGGATCACCATCGACTCCAAAGATCCCATGCACTTGAAGAATCTTGTCCTGCGCGCCTGGTGGGACGGGGAAGCGACGCCGTCGGTCGAGGTTCCCGTTGGCGACTTCTTCGGCCTCGGCCTGGGCGAGTATTACGTCTACCAGTCGGCGCTCCTGGCCGTGGCGCCCATCAAGGCGCTGAACGCGTATTTCCAGATGCCGTTTGCGAATGCGGCGAAGATCACCGTGAGCAATGAAGGCAAGATCCGCGCCGATAACTTCTACTTTGCGGTGGACTACGTAACCATGGCCAGCCTGCCTGCCGACGTGGGCCGCTTCCATGCGCAGTATCGCCAGGCCGCGCCCTGCAAGGGTTGGACCGACGACTGGACCAACGAGTATGACGAGCTGACCAACGGCAAGAAGAACCTGGACGGGAAGGAGAACTACATCTTCCTGGAGGCCACGGGCAGGGGGCATTTTGTGGGCGTGACGCACGCGGTGGAGCAGAACCAGAACCAGTGGTTCGGCGAGGGCGACGACATGATCTTCATCGATGGCGACGAACTGCCCACCATCAACGGCACGGGGACCGAGGACTACTACAACGGAGCGTGGGATTTCGGGTTGCAGTCGTTTGCTTATCCGCACAACGGCGCGCCCTACATTGTGGACCCCGAGCGGCTGGGCGGCCGCTATTGCCTTTACCGCTGGCACACGGAGAGCCCCATCACGTTTGACAAGTCGATCAAGGTGACCATCGAGCACGGGCACGCGAACCACCGGGCCGACAATTTCTACTCGACGGCGTACTGGTACCAGACGGAGCCGCACGCGGCCTTCCCTGCCCTGCCGGAGGCGGCAACGCGGGTGCCGAGGATCTTCCGCGTGGGTGGAGCGGGAGCGGTGCCGGTGCCGGGGGTGTGACCTGCGTCTGTCCAGAAGGCTGGTCCAGGCTCATGCTTTCCCAGGTCTCAAGAACAGACCTGATCCACCCGGCGCTTGCACGACTGAATGCTACTGCGTTGTTTACTCATGAGTACCCCCACCCCCTCCCCCCCCGGTATTCTGTAAGGAAGTCGCTTATTTTCAATGAGATGCGGTATCTGTTCGGCTGCATATTCTTGATTCTGCTGGGGTTAACCCGCAGAATCCTGTCAGCAAAGGGGTTACGGCCCGTTTACGGTGTTTCGACGGCTTTTTGGACCGCATTCTGGTATGGCAGCCGTAGCCGCAGCGTCTCGCCATAGAAGGTTTCCCGAGATTGCGGGTGGACTCAATTCATAGGATGCGCCACGAGGCATTAACTTTCTGCAAATAGGCGGGGATGGGGCACTGGAGCTTTTAGAGCGGTTCCCGAATTCACGTGCCCTCCTGGGTGCAACGAAAGGTGCATTTTCTTCCCCCCCCCTGCGACGAAGACCTGTCGCTGGGGGCCCCGGTGAGGAGAATGCGACTGGATGCTGGCGAAGGAGTAACTGCCGAGTTGGCGACGATGCACCCGGAACTCGCAAGACTGCGGCGATTCAGGGATGGAAACGCGCCTTGGGCTGTTGGCGTCAATCGACCCGCGCAATACTCCTCTCTTCGGTCGATGCCTTCCCGCGACGTGGGGCCTGTATAATCCACGACGACGGATGCAAGGGAACAATACCAGCAGCAAGGAGCTAGCCATGGAAGCCAAGACCGTCTTTGGGCACCTCGCACTTCGCTTTGCCGTACACCCGGAGAATCTGGCCACCGAGGCACTTAGCTTTATCCTTCGCACTTCTACCGCCGCATCGCGCGCATTCACGGCGTTTGTTCGCGAGATAGGGTTGGACGATCCGGGGAGTCTGCGCGTCGATACACAGCAGGGCGGATTGGACCAGTCCATCCCCGACATGAAGTGCTATGACGTTACAGGGAGGCTCCGGGTGGTAGTTGAGAATAAGTTCTGGGCTGGCCTGACCGAGAACCAGCCAGTGACTTATATTCATGAGCTTCCGGCTGGGGTTTCTGCACTGGTGCTGTTCGTGGTTCCAAAAGCCCGTCTTAAGCTTGTCTGGAATGAAGTTGCTTTCCGGTGCAGAGATGCCGGGATTCCCGTCAGCGACGTCGAGAAGCCCCAGACCATGAAAGCCGCTGACATCGGCGGAGGGCACTACCTCGCAGCAACATCGTGGGGCGTCTTGCTCGATGCGCTTTCTGTCGCGGCGACGTCTGCCGGGGAAATTGACGCTCGTAACGACATCGCTCAGCTTCAAGGGCTGTGCAGGAGGATGGACGAAGAAACGTTCTTGCCCCTTAGCCGCGACGAATTGACCAACCTGGATATGGCGAGGAGGTTCATCAATTTTTCCAACCTGCCGTTCGGCATCGTGGACGAAGCTGTGAACCTGGAGTTGTGTATTCGAAAGAATGAAACCAACTACCGACACGCCTCAGGCGCTTACGTTCGATTTGGCGAATATACCGCATGGGTAGGGTTCGACCGTTTGGCGTGGCGTAGTATGGGGGGTTCGCCGATTTGGGTGATCTTCCCTCGGGACGGCCGAAGTGCTGAAATCCGCAAGAGGCTAGCCCGGTTCCGCACCGCTACGCCTCAGCGTTGCTTCGATATCGAAAATGGACGGACAGCAGTGCCTATTTTCCTCACTCCCGGCGTTGCGATGCCGGACATCGTCGAGAATGCTGTCAGCCAGATTAAAGAACTGAGGGTTGTGCTCGGCGTAGGGGAACCGCCCGCTGCCGATCCAAAACCGACACTGACCGATGACCTGGATACAGAGCCCGAGTACCACACAGAAAACGGCAAACAAATGACCGGAGAAACCATTCTGGAGTTGGGTGCAGAGGGCGGGAGTCTAACGCTCTTCGGAAACAGAGATGCTGCGGGCCAGTGGAGGTTTTGGACGCAGACGGATGAGACTACGATGATCGATTTGCTCGATGAAGAGGATCTAAGCGGATTGGGAAGTCTTGACAATACGAGTGCCCCTGTTTACTCCTTGCCTGAAGCACTTGCACTGTTGGACAAATATCCGTGGTATCGCCTGACTCCTCTTCAGGTTCATCCCGAGTTCCGCCTCGTGATTCTGGGTGAGGTACAAAAGAGAGGCACGCCGGAGGAAGTAGCGTCTTGGAATTCTCGCCTTTGCGCGGGCTGAAGCTCTGGGCTTCAGGAGGATTCAAGAGAGCGGTGGCTCGTACTATTCCGGAGATCAAAAAACGAGATTCGGGCCGCCCAAGGTCAAAACTCAATCCTGATTGCAGGAACCTGGTTTTTTGCATTTACGCAAAATCGCCAATGCGCTCATTGAGCATCTTGAACCAATTCCGAGGTTCCGGGCGAATAACCGCCAATGCGGAAGTTTGGAAGAGCAACCGCAGATGCTTCGCTGCGCTCAGCATGACAGCGCATTTTGGTTTGATTGGAGCGGGTAGCCGGCTACTCGGAAGTTGCTCATTCATCGCTTGCCCGGCAGCCTTTGAAGCCATGCCAGGGATGGCCGGTTCGCACGGGGAGCGAGCCGCGTTTTTTCTTGCCGACAGAGTGGGGACCATGCAAAAAGGGTGGATTCATCAATGCGATGAATCCACCCTTTCTCTGCTCCTTGAGACTTATGCTCCAGACGAGGGGGTGCCGCTGGGATTATGCCAGCCGCCGTCTGCTGCGATGAGTGCATCGGCCTGTTTCGGCCCCCATGTGCCGCGCTTGTAAGGGCGAACGCGGGGATGGTGCTTGAGCACCTGATCGACCACCATCCATGCGGCTTCTACCGCGTCCTCGCGCGTAAACAGTCCCCCGTCGCCCTTCATGGCGTCTCCCAGCAGTCGCTCGTAGGGCGATTCTTCTCCCGGCCGCTGTTCCAGCAAATAAAGCTCTCGCTGTTCTCCGATAAACTCCTCGCCGGCAAGCTTGACGCGCGCGGCGAGTCCGATCTCTGCGTTGGGAGAGAGCCGGAAGCGAAGATAATTCCCCTGACCCGTGGCTGTCGCCGCGTCCGCGAAAAGCTTCTGCGGCGGCGGCTTCAGCTCCACAAGAACTTCGGTGGCTGTAGTGGGCAGATATTTTCCAGAGCGCAGATACCACGGCACCCCATCCCAACGCCACGAGTCGATAAACAGCCGAAGCGCGCAATACGTCTCCACATCGGAGTTCTTCGCTACATCCTTCTCCTCCCGGTAACCCGCGTATTGGCCGCGCACCATGTCCACGGGCTTCAAAGGGCGCATGGCCTTGAATACGGTTGCCTTCTCGGTTTGCACTGCTCCGAAATTCCGCCCGGCAGGCGGTTCCATAGCGAGCAGGGCGACTATTTGAAAGAGATGATTCTGGATGACGTCCCGCAAGCAGCCGGCGGATTCGTAGAATGCGCCCCGCGTTCCCACGCCAAAGCTTTCACTCAAGGTGACCTGGACACTGGAGACGTAATTGCGGTTCCAGATTGGCTCAAGGAATGAATTGGCGAAGCGGAAATAAAGAATATTCATGATCGCTTCCTTGCCCAGGAAGTGATCGATGCGAAAGATCGAGTCTTCAGGGAAAACCGACCGCGCCACGCGGTTCAGCGCACGAGCCGAGGCCAGGTCGCGGCCAAACGGCTTCTCCACGATGACGCGCGCATTCCTGGCTAACCCGGCGGCGCCCAGCCCTTTGATTACGGTCTCAAAGAGCGAAGGCGGGATGGCGAGGTAATGTGCCGGGCGGCTTGCTCTGCCGAGCGATTCCTTGATCGCCGCGAAGGTGCCGCTATCGTTATAGTCCCCGCTTACATATTTCAGCAGCGATAGAAGGCGATCGAAGGCGCGCTGATTATCGATCCCGCCCGATTGCCCGATGCTGTGCGTGACGCGTCTCTGCAACCGCTCCAAAGTCCACTTCGGAAACGCGACGCCGATGACTGGGACGTTGAGGGTTCCGCGTTTCACCATTGCATAGAGCGCGGGGAAGATCATCTTGTGGGCAAGATCGCCCGTCGCGCCATAAACCACAAGAGCATCTGAATGAACGGTGCGCATCTGGCGTCCCTCCTTTTTGGTAGCCGTGTCCTGAAGTCCGCCGAACTTGGATCGCAATCCCGATGATAGCTGCTGGTGCTTGTTTGAAGGGGCCATGCAAAAAGGGCGGATTCTCCGATGAGAATCCACCCTCCTTGATCCATTCAATTTTGGCGCCGGGAGCTCAGGCGGAGACAGCCAGCTCGCGCTCTGCCGGTTCTTCCATCTCCAGGCTCAGGCTCATCAGCGACTCGACCACGTCGGCGGCGCTATAGGTGGTGCGGCCGTGGGTGAGGAAGGTGGCGATGGTGTTCAGGTCGTCGCCCACGGTGACCAGCGGGGGCTCCTCGGAGCCGTCTTTGCGCTTCTGGGCGTGGCCGATGTTGGCCATGAGGGCGTTGCACAGGCACTTGCGGCCCACGGTCTCTTCAATTTTGCCGCCCTTGGCGAGGTAGTTGGCGACGGGCTCGGCTGCGCAACGGTAGCCTATTTTGCCCTCGGCCGCGGCGTAGGGCTCGCGGAGGTAGCCGAGGTCGCAGACGCGCGGGCGGGCAGCGGCTACGTCGGCATCGGAGTAAGAACCCTGGATCTGCGCAACCTTGAAGGGGAATCCAGTGGGCGAGGCCAGCGGATCGGTAAAGACCACCCCGGCTCCGGCCAGCGCCTGGGCCATGAGGGATTGTTTGAGGTCGGCGCGCATGCCCGACTCGCGGCTGAAGGCAAAGGCGGTTCCGACCTGGATGCCGGCCGCGCCTTCGTCGAGCGCTTCGCGGAGCTTCTCCGCATTGCCGTAGCCGCCCGCCAGCCAGAAAGGAACGCCCAGCGCGCGCAACTCTGCTATGTTGACCCGGTCGCGGTCGCCATAGACAGGCTCACCGGCCTGATTGAGTTGCAACTTGCCGCGCGGTGGCGCATTGTGTCCGCCGGCCGTGGGCGACTCGATGATGAGGCCGTCCACGCGTCCGCTGGCGCGGCGCAGCATGGTGGTGGCCAGGGTGTTGGACGAAACGATCGCGAGAAATCTGGGCCGATGCAGGACGGGCAGCGGTCCCTCGGCGTAGTCGGCAGGGTCGAAACGCATCTGCGTGTCCTGATCCTGCGCCGCGCCGGTGACGGAGAGCTTGTACTCAGAAGAATGGTGGGCGGCGAAAGCGTCAAGGACGCCGGGAATATGGAGCGGGATACCCGCGCCCATCAGCACATAACCCACGCCGGCAAGCATGGCGCCGTAGATGGAGGGCAAATGGGGGAGCTGGACCTTCTCAAGGAAGTTGATGCCGACGGGGTTCTTGTGGCCTTCCCGGGCCAGGAACACCTCGACAAAATTGCTGATGATGCAAAGTTCAACGACTTTGCGCAGTTCGCGGCGCTGATGCATGGGCGCCACCGGATACGGCTTTTCGTCGGCCTTGCCGCCGGGGACGAAGTACTCCTCCCAGATGCGTTTGGCCATGTCGGGGAACGGAAACGCATCCAATCCGCGGCGCATATGTCCGCCTTGATCGCCATCGGCAAGCCTGCGCACAAAGAGCTGATCGAGCGCGGTGCCGGAGACGACGCCGAGTTGGCCGAGGCGGGAGACAGCGTTGGCCAGGCTCCAATTGGAGACCCCGACCCCCATCCCCCCCTGAATGATCTTGGGAAACTGCATCATCTCTGGATTCTTTCACAATCCCGAATATTTCGGGGTTTTATCTCACAATAAGGGCGGCCGCGGAGGCAGAATGAGCATTTTTGGTCAGAAAGCGGGAAAAATCTGGCGGTGCGGGGGTTAGAGCTTGTCCCGCAGGAAGCTGATGACGTGGTCGGCCTGGACCACGCCGACCATGCGGCCCTGGGCGTCGACCACCGGCAGGGCATGCAAGTTGTACTTATCGAACATCTCGGCGAGGTCGTTCTGGTGCAAGTCGGCCGGGCAACTGAGGACGCGGGGCTCGGTGAGCACGGCCAGCCGCGTCTCCGGCAGCGCCATCACCAGCCGCGCAAGCGTAAGGGCGCCGCGCAGCACGCGCTTCTCGTCCAGCAGGTAAATCTCCGTGACCCCTTCCGGGTCGCCGTCGAAGGCGCGAAGGGCCTCAACTGCCTGGGCGACGGTCGCATCCATGCCCAGGAAGACAAAGTCGGTGGTCATGGCGCCAGCGGCGGAGTCCTCGTCGAACTCGAGCAGGTCCTCGACCTCCTGCCGCTCTTCGGCCTCCATCTCTTCGAGAATGGCGTCGGATTGCTCCTCGGGCAACTCGGCCAGCAGGTCGGCGGCGGCGGCGGGGTCCATCTCCTCGACGATGTCGGCGATCTTTTCCTCGTCGAGCTTTTCGAGGAGGGCTTTCTGGAGCTTGGGCTCGACTTCTTCCAGGGTCTCGGCGGCTACTTCCTCATCGAGCGAGGTGAAGACGGCTTCGCGCTCGGCGGGGGCGAGATCTTCGAGAATGTCGGCAAGGTCGGAGGGATGAATCCCGGCCAGCCGCTCATACGCGATGCGCAGTTTGACGCGCCGCGCCGGATCGACTTCAATCACGTCGACGAACTGCCAGGGAATGCCGCTGGCTTTGAGCTTGCGGGAGATGGATTCGAGGGTGGCGCGGGGCAGGAGACCTTTGAAGACGCGCCGGAAAGCGCCGCGCAAGCCCACCTCGACCTCGGCCACGCGCAGCAGGTGGGCGGCCCCGTGGCCCATCCATTCCAGATCGACGTCGTTGACGCGGACCACCTTGCGGCCATGAATATCGATGATCTGGCGGTCGACCAGGTCTTGTTGCAGGTAGAGATAGTTACCCTGGTCCTCGAGCGGAACCAATGCTCCTGAAGACCGCAGTTCCAGGGTGCCGGCTGGCGTCTCCATCACGTCATGGGAGGGGACAATGCAGAGGCCGGCGCGGGTTTTGAGCACCAGGCCGGCCACCTTGCCCGCGTCGGGGCCGGTGGCCACGGCAATGTCCTTGAGGCGCCCGCGGAGATGGCCCTGGGCGTCAGTGACCGGAGTGCCCAGCAGGGCGGTCAGACTGACGCGGGCTGTGGTGCGGGGCTGCATGAAAAGAGTGTATCGCCTCAATGTCCGCTTGACACCCTTCCTCACCAACCATGAAACTGCCTCCAAGGTTGAAATCGGCGCAAATGGGCAGGCGTGCTCCTCCCGGTTGCGGAAAAGGCGGAGAGAACCCGTTGAACGGACCCAGGGCAGGGCGGCTGAGTTTCACGCTGAGTTCCACCATGGAGAGTGTGGCCACAGTCGAGGCTGCCGCGGAAAAACTGGCCGCCGAGGCCGGATTGGACGAAGACCAGCGCTTCCACGTGGCCATGGCGGTGCGCGAGGCCGCGGTCAACGCGGTGCTCCACGGCAACGAGTACGACCCCTCCAAAACCATCACCGCCAGCTTTGAGAACACCGGCACGGCGCTGGTTTTTGTCCTCACCGACCAGGGCAAGGGAGTGGATCCGGAGACCCTGCCCGACCCCCTGGCCCCGGAAAACCTGCTGCGCGGCACCGGCCGCGGCATCTTCCTGATCCGTTCGTTCATGGATGAGGTACACTTTCGTCAACTGCATCCCGGAACCGAATTGACGCTGGTCAAACATTTGGCGCCGGCAAGCCAATCACACTAGGGCGCATGCGCACGATGAGTGACGGGAAACCGCCTGTGTTTCCCACCGCTCAAAACTGCTAAACTGCAATCACCGTAGTTTTCAACAAGGAGGAATCCCGTGGCACTTACTATTGCTTCCCGCGATGTGGACGGCGTGACCGTTCTTGATCTGAGCGGGCGTATCACTTTGGGCGAGGGCAGTGTGCAGTTGCGCGATGCCATTCGCGACCTGATCAGCAAGGGACAGAAGAGCATC